>Ga0307982_1001959_pt1 | contig 16714 bp, 21 predicted proteins | sample OrgLakmetagen989_FD_201847 | JGI IMG/M metagenome (GOLD analysis project Ga0307982, IMG submission 201847) | Saline water microbial communities from Organic Lake, Antarctica - #989 | ecosystem: Environmental > Aquatic > Non-marine Saline and Alkaline > Saline | place: Antarctica: Organic Lake...
TTTCCTGCTACTGCATTGTACAGGGGTGTTTCTTTTGTATTTGGAGAGTATTAACTAGACTAGACTAGAGCCGGGCACCTCCTGATGCCTGATGACTGATGGACAACATGAGATTGTATGGTCACATTTGAATTACGCAAAAAGGGCACTCAGCCCAGTCAGACTTGTTCTGGAGGTTACACTTTTCCTGCTACTGCATTGTACAGGGGTGTTTCTTTTGTATTTGGGGGGTATTAACTAGACTAGACTAGACCAGTAACATCCGATATTCAAAGATATAACCCGAATGGCGATGGCGTCACCATGACACCAAAATGCTTTAAATTTGCATTTTAATAAAGGTATTAAACTCTCCTGGCTCCTGGCTCCAGGAATATATGTCCAGCTTAGAGCCTGCTCCAACGCCAGTGACCTGCACTTCTTAAATTCGCTTAGCGTGTGGCGCACACCTCATGCCGCATCCTCCATAGCATCCGCAGATGGCACGTCGGCTTCGTCGTCACTGTCATCTAAGCCCAGATCACTTGCGGCTGCCAAACCTGCAGCAGGCGCAGTTGCTCCACTTTCACCTTCTTCTCCTTGTTGTTGCTCTCCTCCTTGCTGCTTGCTGCTGCTGCTGCTCCCTTCCCCACCTCCGGTGTCAAACTCGTTGTCGCTGTCGTCGCTCAAATCCGCCACGGCCTTCTTCTTCAACCTCTTGGCCGCCCGAGGAGCAGCGCTCTCGTCGTCGTCGTCGTTCGCGTTGTTTGGAGCCGCTAGCTTACCACCACCTTCGTCGTCGTCGTCGCTGCTCTCCAGGCCCAATCCTTCCCCCTTGGTAGGGGCAGGCCGCTTCGTGGACGTTGAGGTGGCTGCTCCGGCTGCTGGGGCAGCAGCATTGTTGGCCTCCTCCTCGTCGTCATCATCACTGTCATTGAGCCCAAGCGCCGACGCTGCCGGAGCTGCAGGAGCAGCTACGTCGGCTTCTTCATCAGAAGAGCCGAAATCCACCACCGGCCTCGCTGCCGCGGCTGCGTCGTCGTCGTCGTCACCATCGTCGTAAGCTTGCGCGTTCATGAGAGCAGCATCCCGCTTCGCCTTCGCACCTTTCCCTTTGCCACGCGTGCCGCCGCCGTCTTCTGGCTGCCCGTCTTCTCGCATCCCGCTGCTCGCTTGGGCCTGCGCGGTCCGGAGCTCCGCCAGCTGTTGCTGCTTCAGCCGTGCCCGCTCCGCCGCTTGCAGCCTTGCCGCTTGCGCGTCCGACTCGCGCGCGGCCACTGCTTCCGCCTCGCGGTCCGCAGCTTCTTTCGCGGCCGCCTCCCGCGCCGCGCGGTGCTGCGCCAGTTGGGCGGCGTAGCGCTGCGAGGCCGCGAGGCGCTCGGGCGCCGAGGTGAGCGCTTGGTCGCACAAGCTCAAGAGGTCGGCGAGCTTCTTTTCGTCCACCCCCAAAGTCTTCAACTTCAAACCCCACGCGCAGGTATTGGCGCTGCCACTGCCGCTGGCACTGCTGCTGTTGTTGGCGCTGCTGCTGCTGCTGCTGCTGCCCTCATCGTGGCCCATACCTGCTGCAGCACCAGCCGAAGCGGCATCGTCGCCTTCTCCACTTGACGAGGAAGCCAGCATGTTGTTGCGAAGGGCTTCGAAAATGGCCTTGGCGGACTCCACGAAGCGCTGAGCGGCGGTGATGTCTGCCACCACGTCGCCGGCCGCGCAGTCCGGCCGCAAGTGCTTGTTGAAGAGCTCTTCCGCGAACGAGTACTGCGCCACCTGCGCATGCATCGCATGCAGGCATCGTTGCAAAAGGAAGTGATTGAGAAGCAGCATTCACAAGCGCACGTGAAGAGACCTCTTCCCATGTAATCGAACATGAGAACAGTTGGAAGCTGATTCCATTCAGCGCTCTCACAACTCTCTAACCAACCCCCGACCCACTTCTCTCTAATATACTATAATACAATACATGTATTACCGCCACGTTGTGCCACAAGCTCGCGTCTCCCGGCTTGCCCCTCAACGCGCGGCTCAGGGTCCGCAAGCACTCCGCGTGGCGCCCGTCGCAGAAGTGGGCGTTGGCAGCTAGCAGCAAGAGCTCGCCGTCGTGGCCCCAGTGGGGCGGCTTCCGGAGCACCGCCTCGTAGTTCTTCACCGCCTCCAGGTACCTGCCGTGGATCGGTAGGGTGACGATGATATGGGGACAGCGTGAGAAACACAAACTCTTGAGTTTTGTACTGTAGGAATGCTCTTACTGCCCATGTAGACGACCACAAGAATATTCAGTGGGTGTAGGAATGCATTCATGAACTACATTTAATGGAGCGTCAACATCAACAACAGAGAAGCTGGCACACAAAAGCATTATCCACACACAGGCGACGCTCGTACCGCTCTTCGATCACGAGAAGGTGGCCCAGGTTAACCGTGGCGTCGGGCAAAGTCATCCCCGCACTGCCCCCCTGCGCGGCCTCTGCGGCTCCTGCGGCGGCTAAAGCATGATCTACATGGTGATAGCTGCTGCTGTCGCCTTTGCTGCTACTGCCGTCCGTGGACACAGCTCCAGTAGAAGAAGAGGAGGAGGACGAGGAGGCTCCAGCCGTCGCGGTCTTCACGCGCTCGAAAATCGACTTGGCTTGAGACAAGTGGCCTTCTTCCGCAAGGACCTGGTACAAGCGAGGCGAAGGTAGTGGCGGCGAAGATCCCAAGGAGAGATGGCCGAAAGAGAAAGAGAGAAATAAGATCACAACAGAGATAGACAAAGACAATGAAAAATCAAAGAGGTTGTTGAACAGAAATTTCCAAAGCTAGCGGCGGAGATGCCCATGCATACGCATGCATGCATACGAACACGCACGACTTCTCGACGCACCATTCCGAGTCCATTGGCGGCGTAGGCGCAGCCGGGATCGGCTTTGAGGGCCAGGTCGTACATGGCTTTGGCCCACCCCAGCTCCTTGAGGTACGAGTCGGGCGCCGTGCGGTGCAAATTGCCGAAGTAAATGTTCGCTACTCCCAGCATCGCGTAGCTGTTCGTTGGTTCATTGATGAATTGCCGACATCAATACGCAGGAATAGACCGACGGCAATTAGAAAATGGGAGAAAAACATTGCAAGAAGTAGCATGTTAAAAGAGTTCATGAAAAAGGGAGTAACAGAACGAACCACCAGCACACTTAGCATTACGAAGTGCCATTGATTGCTGCAGTCCTACTAATACTACTGCTAGTTACTAAGATGAGCCACCCTCCTATAAACGCACGGGTCTTTTTCGAGGCGCTTGTCCATCTTTTGGATCTTTTCGAACGACTGCTTGGCGGCCTCCAGACGGCTCGTCTTGCCGGTGGCGTGGTGCACCGCCAAGTGCAGCGCCCCCGCCATGGCTGAGGGAGCAGGGTCTTTGGCCGATTGCTTGGCCGCGCGCTCGAGGTAGCCTAGGGCCTTGTGGTGCGCCCCGTTGACCTTTTGTTGTTAACGGACGATTGCAAGACAAAATAAGGAAGATAAGACCGGAAGGGATGAAAGGGGGAAGCCAGGGAGCAAATGAAAAATCTCTCCTCGCCCCTCTCCACTGCATTCCACGCTACAATTATCATACCTGGTGCACGCAGGCCAGGCGCAAGGTCGCATCTTTGTAGCCCGGAAACTTCGCCAAAATCGCCCTGTAAAGCTCGGCCGCCGCCGCAAACTCCCCACAAGACTCGTGCAAGCACGCTAGGTTGAAGGCGGTGGTGACGTTGGTCGGGAGTAATGGGAGCTTCACCACCTGAGTTAGAATCGTTCATAGCCATCCCAAGTCATTCGTTGGAGGTTCACTCTACCAGCAAACCAGTCCTAAGTTCACCACGTTAGAGTCTGACCACAAAGAGCCTCTCATGTGTGCAGCTCAAGTGCATCTAAAAACGCCTCCGCTTTCACCCTTCTTATCCCTACCCATTAATCAGGTCATTACCTTGACGTCCACTTGGCAATTCTCCAGGGCGAACGGCAAGTGCGCTCGAAGCGGCACCGACGATTCGCTGATCGGCTCTTCGGGATGCACGTCGACGCGTAAGTTCCCGAAGCTTAAATTAGGGCATGCGCCGTTGGCAAACCCCACGCTCCCCCCGCCGCCGCCAGCTTTGAACACTGGCAGCGCGCCTGACACACTCGTGGAGGTAGAAGATGAAGAAGACGAGGCCATCTCCATCGCAGTGTCATGCGCACTGCTGCTACTGCTAGTGCTGCTGCTGTTGCTAGCTTTCGCACTGAGCGTCGGAATCACTTGCGGCGGGCGAAGGCGCAGGTGCACGTTCGCACTGAGGAACGGCTGCAGATCCTCGGTGGTGGCGAGCACAGAAGCGCCGGCGTCGGCGGATACCGTCCCCGGCAAGGGCTGCCACTGCCAAAAGGGCGAGTTGGACGACTCCACCATGTATAGAGTGCGCTTAGGGCGAGGCGCCTGCGTGGAAGCGCAAGCAACGACGAAGAAATTGAGGCAGACATTGAGTGGGATAACACTGGCGATACGGAGAGAGAAAGAAAGGACCAATGAAAAGAGGAGGAAATGCTCTCAACACGCAACCGTCATTCAACAAAAAGAAAAAATGTTCTTTCTACTGCATTTGCAAGAAAGACAACAGCATGCGCTGCCGTCGGCCCCTTCCTTTACCTCAGGGTCGAGCCCTGCTTCGTACTGCATGGAGTCGGCTTCCAGCGCGTTCAAGTAACTGCGCCGCGCCGCGCCCCGTTTCCCGTGCTCGTGCTGCAGGCAGCCCAGATTGGCCCACACCCCGCACCCCACCGACGCCACGCCGGCGCGCCGCGCGCCCTCGTCCATGTCCTCGCGCGCTTTCGTCGTTGCCGCTGCCGCCGCTGCTGCCGCTGCTGCTGCCACTGCCACTGCTGCCTCCTCGGATGATGCATCACCACCACCTGCTACCGGGGGTAAAGGTGGTGGGGGAGGCCCCGCTACAGCGCGGTGTTTGGCCTGGGCTTGCGCTACTGCCAAGGCCACCCCCCGGGTGTAGGAGTCCAGGGCTTCCGCCTTTTGGGCGCTGTCTCCCTGTAAAGCTTGGCCCCTCGTCAACCACACGTCCGCGCAGGCAGGGTCCAACGCTTTGGCGCGCTCAAGGTAGCCGAGGGCTTTGCGGGTCTGAGAAGAGAATGGAGGAAGGTGAGGAGGAAGGTGAGGGTAATGAGGACGGCGATTCGTGGAAAATCGACAACGCACGCGAAGAGGCAGAAAATAGGAAAGGAATTGCGTGGAATTCCAATGAGCGCGCACAGATGAACAAAGCGCCAATGCCTCTACGTTTGATCTTTGATTCTTAACCTCCTATCTCCTCAGCCTGCTCCTCATCCCCTTCACATGTACCATCTGTTCTACTCGATTCCATTCTACATTCTATCTACTCCATTCCATCTGCATTCTCGAAAAGTCGATACGCCATACCTGAGCCGCCGCTTTCACACTCTCCTTGCGGCCCCTATGGTGCGCGGCCTGCTGCTCGTGCAGCTTCCCGAGGAGCAGCAGCGCTTCCCCCGCTTCGGGGCACCCTTTCACGGCCTCTTGCAAGCTCCCAATGGCCTTGCCGAACTCCCGGTTGTGGATGTGCATCTAATAGGAGGATGAGGATGGAATGCACATGTAAAATGCAAGTGCAAGTACGTAGGAGAGACAAGGATGGCACGCACGCGCACATAAACGACGCCGCAAAACAAGAAAAAGAGAGGAAGCGCGAAAAACGTACAGAAGGAAACTCCACGCAAGCAATTGATGAGCTTGCAAGAGGCCACAACAAGAGGGCACTCGTGCAGCACATGTTCTCTTGTTATCACTACCTGAGCGAGGCCGAAATGCGCGGGGGCAAAAGTGGAGCACAAGTGGACCGCGCCCTTGTAGTACTTCTCCGCGTTGTTGTAGTTGCGGCGGGCGTGGTCGGCGCGGCCCAGCAAATAGTACGACTCCGCTTTCACCGCTTTGTTCTTGGAGTACCTAGACGATGGAAAGATGGATACGTCGAGTAAAGGGAGTCGAAGAAGCGAGAACATGCGCGACGAAAACGAAAGAGGAAACCTGGAGCGTGTTGAGTGACAAGAGGCTCATGTGTTACCAGTACGCCGAACCCGCGTCGGTTTCCACTTGCTTGTAGTTGGGGCACCGCACCAGGAGGCCGCTGGTGGAGTCGCGGTCCCAGGGCTCGCTCAGCTTCAAGGTGAGGGTGTAGCCAGAGCTCCTTGAGGCCGATCGCTCCACGGGGTCCAAAATGACCTTTTTTTTTTACAAAGCAGTAACAGATTCAGATAAGAGAAGAAAAAAATATACTCAAGAGAGGATGCGACGGGAGTGATTAAAAAGCAATACGGGTAATGGACTATCAAGGATTAAACCAGCGACACACAAATAAGATGCCGCTGCTAAGATCTCTTTTCTCATAAACCTTCATCCTTCACCCATCATCATCGCACGCACCGCTTCGAACCATCCCTTGTCGGTCTCGGCGTCCTTTTTGCTGGCGGCGCCCGCGCTCCCGGTGAAATGCCCCAGCCGCACCGGCACCCCAGCCACCACATGCTCGGGGAGAGCCCTCGACGCTGCTCCGTCACCTCCATCGTCGTCGTTGTTGTTGTTCTGGTCTTCTTGGTCTTGATCGCCATCCTGGCCCTCGTCCATCATCGCAGCTCCTAACGGTTCGCTACCGTCTTCCTTCTCGTTGCCGTTGCCAGCACTACTATCCTTGTTTCGCTTTCTAGGCGAAGGCGACGTCGACGAGCGAGCTGGGTTGGCCAGATGTACGATTATTTCGGCACTGCCGCGGGTCGCGGTAGCCGTGGCGTGCTCGAGTTTCAAAAAACGCCAAAACGCGTAATTGGCGGCGTGGTTGAGGACCATGGGGCTCGTGCTGTGCGCGGGGCCGGTGTTGCTGGGCCCCCGCAGCTTCATGAGCCGTTTGGCCGCTTGGGCCTGGCGCGCCGCGCGGTCGGGAGCGTGGCGAGGGATCGCGGCCATGTCGAGGAGGGTGAGGCCTGCAGGGTCAGGCGTGTGCGTGTGCGTCGGCAGATGTAGAAAAAGGAGGAAAATGAAGACACGAAGTGTGAATGCAGGGAAGGTAAAACAGCAGAAGAAAGGATATAGTAAATAGAGTTAAAAACATGGATGAAGAGGAGTGTCGCCGCTCCAGTTAACTGCATCGTCACCATTCGAGACCCACGGTCTGCCATGCATATAATCCCAAAACCGGTGAAGCATTTCCACCGTGGCACATGTTGGCGCCATTTCACGGCCATTTACGGTAAAGAATACCTGGTTCTCACGCACCTACGGTCGCTTCTACGTGGTGCGGGTCGAGATCGAGCACCCGGTTGAACGCTGCCCGCGCCCGCGCGTGCTGCCCCAGGCGGCTGCAGCACAGGCCCAGGCCCAGCCGCACCGAAGGGTGGCAGTTGGGCGAAGACCGAAGCACCGACTCGTAGTACCTGGGGTTGGATAGGGGGCAGCAGTGGGGTGGTGCAGTGGGAGCGGTGGAGGTGGGCGTACGAGGGAAAGGGTCGAATGCACGAGGTACGACGTGCAGTGAGAGCGCGCGTACACGGGTGTTCAAGGCGTGCGCGCAACAGAGGAAAAACAATCGTAAATACCCCCACAAATACAGAGTCCTTCAAAGCAAACTAAGTTAGAAAGGACAGACACAACGATTGCGCCTACGACCAGTCGAGCAACGTAGTGCCGAAAATTCAAAAAAAAATACGGCAAAAAAAATACGGTTGCGCTCAAGCGCACGCACTTCAACGCATGCTCGTATTCTTTCCGGCGCTGCTCGTCCTTCTCCTTCGCAACCACGTCAACGGCCGCCACGGCGCTCCCGTCGGCCCGCTTGCCATTCGCTGCTTTTGCGCTCGCCGCTGCCGCCGCGACTGCAGCCGCCTGCTGTTCCGGCGTTTCGTCCTGCCCCACGCGCTCGGCACGGTGGAAGTGGGCAGCCGCTTTGACCAGGAGACCGGGCACGTTGCGGGCCTCGTCCTAGAATAGCACAGGGTGGTTGGAGAGAAGAGAACAGAATCTAAAAGGCGCTACACCTAGACATCTAGGGTGTGTGAGAGAGAGAGAAAAATGAGGGCAACAAGGAAGCGCAACTTCGTGACAATTTGTACGCTTGCCTACACTACCACGAAACAGTCATTTCCGAAGTTCAGTGACAGCGATAAGGCTTAATCCACGGTGAAGTTCCGTGTTACCTTCAAAAGCATCTTTGCCCAGTACTCGGCGCGGTCGATGAACTCGTCTCCGGTACCGTTGATCATTTCGAACAGCGACTTGCACGCCCAGGTCAAGTGGAACTCCGGGTTGATCCGGTCCGCCGCTGAGAAGTACGTCAGAATTTCCGTGCGAATGGTCGAATAGCGGTCCTTGTCACCCGACCGCACTTCTGCCAGGTCAAAGATCAAGTCGGCCGCGAGGGCGTTGATGATCTTGAGCCGAGCGTCATTGAACGCTTCTCGCTCCTTGGCAGACAGCTTCTTTTGCTCGAAAAAGTCAAAGCCCACCTTTCATAGCGAACAGGGCGATGGAGAAGAGGTAACCAGGAGAGGAAGGGAGGATTAAAATAATTAAGCGTGCAGGTATGGCCATTTCTTTCTCGCTGGTAATTAAACAGCGTGCTTGTCCAGTGCAAGACTCTGAACAGGCCACATTCGAAATCACGTTGTAGAGGAAAGAAGGTTGCCTAGCCCGATGTCTTATTTTACCTTAGCTTCTTTGAGAATTTCGCAGAAGGCATCTTTTCGGCCTTGTCGGTAGTATTCCAGCGCGAAGCGGTGCCAGATGTCAAGCGGTGCCACTTCTGCGCGCAGCAAATCAAGCAAGTCGTGGACGTCATCTGGTAATTCGTCAACGAAGACCTGGTAGAAAGTAGAAAGGCGAATCAAGGGCACTGCGTCTTAAGAACAGTCGGAGAGAAAGACGCATGATAGATATATCCAAATATGCACAGGACGAAAGAGCTTCCCGCATTATGCTTAGCGTGCGTGGCGGCTGTGTGGTGCATCTACTGTAGCCTACTCGTAAAACTGAGAAGTCTAGGTAGTTGGCAGGATCTGAGAGTAAGGTTTGCAACTCGTGGCTTGCCTCAACAAGCTGATCAGTTTGTTGAATCTTCACGAGGATTGATGGCACATTCTCGTCCATAGTCTTCGGGCGCTATCTCAAACGAGGCGCAGCCTTCGGTCTATGGTGGTGCCGTGCCTCCTCGGACAACAATCCACTACAAATAGAAAAATCCCAGCTGCTGGAAGCTGGAAGTGCAAGGAAAGGCTCCCAACACCCTGTAAAGAAAGTGATAATAATTCATGCATTTACGTTCAAAGAGTTTACTTATTAATTACGTACATTCTCTTCGTCGTCGTCGTTGCTTCATTTTTCTGAGCCCCCCCCCGAGGGGGGACTGTTTTTTTTGCAGGACTTGTCACTTACTTGTTGTAGTTTATGGCTAGCTCTAGCTAGTAGCTAGGTTGCATTTAGATTGAAGCTTGCTCCACTTGACTACGATGAGGTCAATGATGTAGCAGATAGAAATGCTGATTCATACCTTTGATCAAGATTATCTTTTCAGTACGAATGCTGCGTAGTGGCCACGACATTGCTCTATTAAAACCATGCATCCGAAGAGGTTGAAGCTGTTTTTTTTTTTATATTTCATTAATTCTCAACACCTTCCTGTAGCAGATCTATGATCATAGCTACGGCGCTAGCTCTGTGCGGGAGCGTTGAAGCATTTGTGCCATCGCAAAAATTTATCAACGTGCGCTCACGCGTTGAACCGCTTGGGTTGAGCACTGCGGACTTCAAAAATGGCCTAGTTATCGATTTCGATGGTTCGTAGGTTGACAATATTTTGCTTTCAATGTGGCCCCTTAGGTTAGAATGCGATCGACTCAATTTAGATTTAAGCCATCCTGATTTCTCATTGACCAATGATTCGTTGGGTGTACTGCTTTTTTTTTAAATGACAGGGGCTCCGTGGAAGATTATGGAGTTCTTGCACGTGAAGCCTGGGAAGGTTTGTACAGCTCCGAGATACTTTCGACTGCTATTCAAACCTCAAGATGCATGTTTACCTTTGATGCGTGAAATTGGAAACTGAAAGACCCAAAGCAGCACTGTTACAAATTTCTCTATATCAAGTATTCATCGGGTCAATGTGTACCGCTGTTTTGAGGATGTGTTGTGACTGCAAATATGGGTTCGTTTTGCTGCGTGGGATTCCCGTAGATACGAGACTAGCAAATGATGTAATGCCATGGCACTTTGGCTAAAAAAACTCTCAATTATGTCGTTTTCTGTGCTTTCAAAATGCCGTTATGGCGATGCCCTTGTTTATTTGCGCAGGGATCGGCGTTTGTTCGCACGAAACTGAAGAACTTGATTTCGGGCAACACCAACGACAAAACTTGGCGCGCCGGTGAATCGGTAATACCACTTTTACGCATTTCGTGCACGTACTTACTAGGATGAGTCCGTGGGTAACGTCTCTCACACTGAGCGCTGTTCTAGCACATTTGGTAGTCGACATGAATGCACAGCCTCCTCTGCGATGAAATAACGCGTCTTGGTTCGGCAATTATCGCTCGGTGTCGTAATCTTTTGATGCCTGAGTGCTCTTCTTGCTGCAAATCTGAGTGCCTTTCTGCACGTGCACTCATTCCACTATTCACTGCTTTCTTCTCTTCGCTTTCCGCCCAGGTGGACAAAGCGGACGTGTCGTCGATGGACTTGCAGTACACCTACGACGACGGCGAAAACTTCGTCTTCATGAACTCCGAGTACGTGCGACCACTTTCTCTCAGGAGGCAGGAGCGTGTGCAAGGAACACAATTCTTTTAATTTCGCGTACAAGACGCAGAAATCAATTTAGTTGTGCGTTGTGCCAAGAAAGAAGTTGAATTATGTCTCCATCCTTGTAAAATAAAAAAGTAACATTCATGCACAATGTCCTTCTCATTGTTTGTTCAAATGTCAGGACCTTCGAGGAGCTCCAGATTCCCAATTCCGTGTGCTCGGAGCAGGCGCAGTGGCTGATGGAAGGCAGCGCTGGCTACAAGGCCATCTTATACAACGACAACGTACGCATTTAGGATACAAGCTGTGTAACTCTTTCCTTAGAGACAAATGCCTATGGAATATGCACTGGAATTGTTCAAGGAGGAATGACTATAACTCAATGCGATGCAAAACTGACTTGCGCTTATGCTTGTTTATTGGCATTTGTGGAGCCATCTCACTGAATAATATTTACCTCGCCCATCTTCCTTGTTTCTTTCCATCTCCCATCAGGTGATCGATCTCCAGGTCCCCAACACCATGGTCCTCGCCGTGGAGACCACGGACCCGGGCCTCAAGGGCAACACCGCTAAAGGGGGCGGCATGAAGCCCGCAGTGCTCGAGAGCGGGGCCACCGTCATGGTGCCCCTCTTCATTGAAACCGGCGAAGTGATCAAGGTCAACACCGAAACCGCCGAGTACGTGAGCCGCGAAGGCAAGAAATAGGCAACTCATTGAGGATTTGCTTCGGGAAATAAATCGAGGAGAGTTCTTTTTTTCGAATGCTGCTCCATCGAGCACGCCTTTAGAAAACCATCTGGATCCCCAGTCGAAGTCGCTGCTTCCATTGAAACCGAAATCGACTTCCTATTAGGTTTTTGTATTTGTATCGGGCCTAAGGCCCTATGTCTGGTTCCAAAATTTATTTCACGAACAGAGAAGTGTTTCAGTTTCACAACGATATGTCACAGTCACAGGGGGACAGGGGTGTTTCTTTGCATTTGGGGAGTATTAACTGGACTAGACTAGAAGAAGTCATAGGCTTCCTGCCTCTACACACGTCCTAGTATCGAAACTTATTCGCGCAGCATTGGAAAATTTGCCTCTGTGACTCTGTGATCTGTGTCATTTGGTTTTTACTAGTTCTATAGCTGATGGGCTTTAATTACTAAAAAAAAAGAAGTAATACGTATTTCCCTTGTCTTGTACTTTATGAGCTCCCGAGGGGGGGACTGGACTTAGTAACTAAAAGGCAGAGTGCCATCTAGTTGGCGTCTACTGAGTCCCCCGGGCCGGACTGGAAGCCGGGCTCTTGTACTTTTCACATGTTCACGCCACCGTTTTCCGTTGCCGTCTTCTAAGCATAGTAGACGTTTGTCATCGTTTTCCGTCTTTTTCCTTTGCCATGCCTCCTACTGCTTCTTCGCAAAAGGAAATGTGAGGTAAGGGAGAAGGAAGTGGGAGGCGAAGTGGGAGAAAGACGTCAATGTCAAAGTCATTGTAAATGTCAATGTCAAAGCTTCCTCTTATGGTATTAATCTAATATCATATTAGCGCATCTTTTTTGAAAAATGGCTCGCTCGTCAGACACGCATGCCTCTAGCTAGGGCACAGACCAATAGCTCTCGATTCCTATCGTGTTGAACTTATCATCAGCCAAGCCTCTCATGGATCAGAAGCCCTTGGGTTCGATAGTTTGTAATTTCGTTCACTATAAAGCTAGCCAAGGGATGCAAAGTTAATTGAGCTCTGTCCTCTCCTCGACCTTCGAAAAGACGCGTGCGTGCGTGCGCGTCAAGATGGTCATGTCAAGCCAAGAGCTCCTCCTCGAGTTTCGTGAATACGGTTTTCACGTGCGCGTTTCCTGGCTTGAAGCTTGCCTAGCCGACCAACGCCGCCGTTCAGGCCGCGTAGGTGATGGCAGTGCTGGCCGTCTCCGCGACTCAGTCTTTGAACAGCTCCTCTGGAGTGATTTGCGCGGGTACTCCACCGGCGAAGGCCTGCTAGCCAGTAATTTGACGTCAACTTTCTCCGTTCTCAAAGGCCCCTTGGTGTTGCAGCTAGAGAAGGTTCTGAACATAGGCGTGCATATGGAAGATGCTGCTACGACGCGAGGCATGCTCAAATGCTTGTTCTCGTATGGCGCACAAAACACGGTGGCAGGGTTTGAGTACTCGCGAGTGTTCATTCTCGGCCTAGACACACCACGAGGCACTAAAGTTCTGGTAGAAAACTGCCGTGTGGAGCGCGGAATGCTTTTGCTCACGAACACTAACACCAAAGTGATAGGTGGTGGATTATCTGGCGACACACAGGCAGCGGCTGGAGCTACTCCCGCAGCTACTCCTGCTGCTACAATAGCTGCTTCTGCTGCTAGTTCAGTTGACATTTCTGGGAGCAACAGTAGAAATGTTCCAACGCAACCACCTGCTGCACCGCAATTGCCATCACGACCTCGAATCCAATTGGCGCACGAAGGACAGCAGGATAGCGTGCTTCCGGGTAATCGCTCTGGAACTCCAGGAGCATCTAACGGCAGCAACCTCTACACCAGCGGTAGTGCTCATAATAATAGTAGCAGCACTACTGCCCCAAGAGGGCCTTTTGGAGCTGCCACCGCTCTCTCTAACACAGATGAAGCCGCAGCGCGCGCTAGAGACTTGGCTGAGGAAGAAGAAGACCCATCCAAAGAGATGTACGACGACTTTTATGACCCAACGGAAGATGACTTCTCGCCGCCTTCTGCTGTAGCTGCGAGACAGCCACCACAATACCCCCCCCCCAACAACAACAGTCACCGTGCCTCTGCAGTTGCGCCATTGGTTCCTGTGATACAGCCTCCGCCGCCTGCTACGGCGCCAATTCGAGGTGCGAGCCCGCCTTTCGTGACTGCGCTGCGCCTAGCAGGTGCAGACTCAGTCGACAGCCTTGGCCACCCCACATCGCAGAATCTTCCATCTTCGAGCTCCCAGCCATCAGTGTACAGTAGCAGTAGCAATAGCAATAGCAGCAGCAGCAGCAGTAGCAGCAGGAATACTTTCTCAGCTGTGCACGGTGATCCACTCCTGTCAGCTCAAAAATCCCAGGGAGGAGATGACTCACAGCCCAGTCCAGTGCAACGGCTGACGTTTGTATCTCCTAACAGTGCTCGTACAACGGCCTCCGCAAGCAATCTAACAGCATCTCCGGATGATGCAACATGTGTTGCTGCTCCTATCAGTGAAGCCGCAGCAGAAGCAACATTTAGAGCAGGACAAGGAGTTGTGAGCACGTCTCCTCTTCACCAGGCAAGGCGAGACGAAAGGCCGTGTCCAGCGTTGCCGTGGGGAAAACTCTCGGATTTCCCTCTGCAGCCCCCGCCGCCTTCTCAGGGTGCGCAACCGCGAGTTGAGCAATGGCGCGTGAAAGGGTGCTGCTCCGACGTGCAAAGCTTCAAACTGAAGAAGCGCAACGTGGCCTTAAGGATTTACGTCGAAGACGGCACGGCCCCCAAGCGCGTGTGCCTGCTCGCCGAGCCTTTGGTGCTCAAAGTGCTGTCGTGGCCGGGGACCGTGAAGGAATTGGCTGCTTTGAAGAAGGAAAACAAGGCCGAGTTTAGCGCTGTCCTGAACCGAGGCGCTGCCGCGTTGCGGTGCCTGGAGGGCATCTTAACCATTGGTAAAATCATCAACACTGCGATTGCATGAGCTTAAATAATTGGACTTCAAATACATTGTTTCGTTGCATTCGTTTTCTAGTTCACTGCGCCAGCCTTGCGCACGTTTTCTCGTCTTTTGAACTTCGATTCAATTCTGCCGTTTCTTCTCTTGCATGCTTCTTGCAAGAGTGGTCGCCGTCGCCGCTGGAACCTTTTGAAATGGTTCCCTGCGTCGTGAGCTGCTCGCCTCCAACGGCCAACGACCAAGCAGCCTTGCTCGCTTATGCAGCTCACCATTTCGGCCCAAGCAGTAGTCGGAGTAGCACTAGTAGTAATAATATGAGCGGTAAGAATAGTGCTGATAGCAATAGAGGCGAAGTTTTGGCACAGAAACGGAGCCCAGAATTGGAGGGTGGTGGCAGCGGAGAGAAGCATAGGAGGAACTCATAGGGCTCGCGTAGGTAAAGTCTTTGGACGCCTCCGTGCTCCTTGCTTTGTATACCGAACACCGAAGCCGATTTTTTAGGCCTATTCAGTATCCTTCTGCTCCCTATTTCTTGATATTTAGTACAGCCAAAACACTTTGCGGCTGTTAGAACACTGCTAGCTACTTGAGAAGGGACTTGAAGCAGTACCAAGTAAATGGCGGCGGATTTCCACAATAATACGTTTCCGATGTCCCAAACTTACAAGGGATAATTTTGATTCGCGATATGCGATATCGATATAACAAAGAGAAGTTTGCCGTGCTTATGGCATGCTTTTCTTTTTTTTTGCTATAACCAAGGATGCCTTTTGCTGTTTTCTGTGTTATCTGTGTAAATTGGCAATTGCGTTTTTTTTGTCTTGTGCTTGGACCTTTTGTTTGGTGATTTCGATTAGAAAAAATCACACAGATTCGTCGACGTCTTCCTCCTCCAGAAGACCAAGAAAGAGCAGGTTCAAGCTTGCGGTAGCCGGGGCCGTCGATTTGCACTTTTGAAGGCGCTTCAAGAGTTGCTTGGCCGGTCGTCGCACCGCTGCATCCTCGTGCAAGAGAGCGGCGCCGAGGACAGGGCCCAAGCCACCGTCGCGCTCGGGCAGCAAATTGCACAGCACTTGCAGGGCGCGCTCGCCTCGGCCACCGGGCATGTCATCATCGAAAGAGGTGGCGCTCCCTTCACTGCCTTCATTGCCATCGCCACCGCTGCTGCTGCTGTCACCGTTCCTGCTGCTAGCGTCTCCACAAGCAGCACTCGCGCTGTCGCCGCCCATGCCGCCAGGTAGGCCGATGGTCGCCAGAGAGCTCAGCAAAGCGGCCGCACCGCCAGCGTCCGGTAACGTAGCCCCCAAGGCCAGGCGCCGCACACCGTGCCTTAGAGCTGCGCCATCCAAACCGCCAGTGGCAGCAGACGACTCTTCAGTGGTATTTGCAGGTTCGCGCGCAGAGTCTGCTTCTGCAGAATTTCCATCGACAGTCTCCTTCCCGCCAGGGTCTGCAAACTCCCAGGGATTGCGATGATTGGCCAATGTGACTGCCAGCATGTCTGCAACAGCGCTGCTGCTACTGCTGCTGCTAGGGATACTGCTTCCGCTGATAGTGCTGCTGCTGCTGCTGCTGCTGCTGCTGTTGTTTCCAGTGGTTGAGGTTCCTGTGCTCCTCTTCATCCTAGCATCTGCCGCTACAGCAGCAAGCAAACTAGTAGCCCGGCGCGCGTGGACCATTTCGAGGCGGTCCCAGGACCCCCCTCGGAAGGGGAAACACCGGGCAAAGCACGCCACACTCGGCTGCGGGTGCCGCGCCACAAACTCCAACGACAAAGAAGACGAGGATGTAGTTGAAGTAGGGCTTTTAGCCGCATCATTACTGCTGCTGCTGCTGCTGCTGCTGCTGCTGCTGTTGCTGTTGCTGCTGCCTGCCTCGTTGACACTGTTTGCTAGAGTGGTTATACCACTGCTCGTTACACCTTCATCTTCCACTGCGATTGCTTGGTCGACCGCCACGTCAAGGACTTGCGTGGTCAAGCAACGGAAGCAAGACCGAAGCCATTCTTCGCTGCGGCCTTGCCGCAAGCCACTGTCCACCTGAACGCACAACAGGCACCCCAAAAGCAAGAATGTATTTTTATAAAAAAAAAACACACACACAAGCATAAACTTACATCCAAGGCTAAAAGTAAAAACAGCAACAGTAGAAGTCTTGCACTCGAATTTGTTGCACGAGAGTATCCTTAGGTGCTCTACGAGCTCGTGCCCATCCCCCTTCTTAAAAGTGTAGCTCAGCTCTTACCGCATGTGCAAGCATGGCATCGAAGCGCCTCTGCTCCGCC
>Ga0307982_1001961_pt1 | contig 16704 bp, 5 predicted proteins | sample OrgLakmetagen989_FD_201847 | JGI IMG/M metagenome (GOLD analysis project Ga0307982, IMG submission 201847) | Saline water microbial communities from Organic Lake, Antarctica - #989 | ecosystem: Environmental > Aquatic > Non-marine Saline and Alkaline > Saline | place: Antarctica: Organic Lake...
GAAGCTGGGCTTGTACTCCCCCCCCCCGCCGCCGCCGCCACTGGGAGCTGGCGCTGGCGCCGGCGCCAGTGCAGGGCTGCTGCTCATGAAGCTGGGCTTGTACTCATTTGTGGGCGATGCAGCCCCAAAGCTCGGCTTGGAGAAGGCGTTGTTGCTGCTGCTGGCACCTGCGTTGCTGCCCCGCAGGAAGGAGGGCACATACTCGTCCTCCTCCTCCTCCACGGCGGCGGCGGCGGCGGCGGCGGCGGGGGGCATAGACTCCTGCATCCCGCCACTGCCGTCTGCACTGCCCTCGTACTCGTCGGAATACCCGGAGCCTGCAGTGCGGCCGGAGGCGGCAGCTGCAGCTGCAGGGGTGCCGTGTGTGCTGCCTGCATGTCTGGGTCCGGCCCAAGACTCATTCACCGCGGGGGAGGCGGGGGAGGCGGCGGGGGCGGGGGCAGCAGGCGAGGACACTGCCGCCGCTGCCCCCGCCTTGTCCAGCTCTGCCTGTTTCTCCTCCAGTGCCTTCTGCTGCTTGGCCATGCTTTGCTTGAGGCGGGTGAGTTCAGCCACGTTGGCCCGCAGCAAGCGCTGGGCCTCCTCCGCCTCGGGGTTCCCTGCAGGCATGCTGTCGCGACCCCGGGTGCTGCTGGGGCCCTTGGCGGCCACCTTGGCGTCCACCAGGTCCCGCTCCAGCATCATGATGCGCTGCAGCAGTTCGTCCTTCTGCCCGTCCCACTTGGCCTTGGAGCGCCGGAAGACATCGGAGGCCGCGGGGGAGGCCATGCTGCCGGGGGAGGCCATACTGGACGGTGTGCTGCTGCCCGAGGCGCTCTTCTTGCCCTTCTTCTTGTGCGTGCCAGTGGGAATACCCTCCGCGACCAGCTTCTTTTTGAGGCGGCGGTGCGCTCCCTGCAGCCGCATGAGGCGCTCCCGGTGCCCGTCCCCCGCTGCTGATGCCCGCTGCGCCTCGTCCTTGTACGCCCGGATGCGCTCTGTGGCCACCCGCAGCTCCTCCTGCAGCGACGTGATGCGTGCTGGCATGTCCTCCACGGCGGCGTCCTGGCTCTCCATGCGGTGCACCAGCTGCCGCTGCATCTTCTTCAGGGCGCGGTTCTCAGCGGAGACTGCCTCCAGTTGCCGCACCAATGCACGGCGCTCGTTCTCCAAGTCAGCTGCCCGCTCTCCCGTGGTGGCTGCGGCGGCGGCTTTACGGGCTTTCAGCGCAGCCGACCGCGCCGCCTCAAACTTGCGCGTCATCACACGCAGCGCCTTGTCCTTGCCGTTCAAGGCGGCAAGCAGGCGCCGCCGCTCCAGGGCAGCCGACTCCCGCCCGTTGCCGGTGCCTGCGGACTCACTGGTGTGTCCCCTATCCTTGGCAGCCACCAATGCCGAGGACAGCTCCCGCACCTGTGTGCGCAGCAGCTGGTTGGCCAACCGCAGCTTGTCGAATTCCGCATCACCACCGCTGCCGTTGCCATAATGTGCACCCAGAGATGACGCGCCTGCTGCAGCCAGGGCTGAGCGTCCGCCAGACGGGCCACCGGCGGCTCGCTGGCTGTATTCCAGGGGGCTGCTCAGTCTCTTCCCCGAGCTTGGTCCTGCAGCGCAGCATGAAGTGTGCCCCTATACAGATGAAATGATGTGAGCTGCTACATACCGTCAAGTCTGTTGAGGTGGAGATCTGTTCAATGCGCAAAAAAAAGTATGCTTCAGATACATGCTGCAGGTGCTTGCTGCAGCAATTTCCGCAGCTGGAGCGGAGTGGCTCCAGTCACACGGCAGCAACCGCAACCTACCTTTTGTTCGGTGCTTGGATGAACCTGCATTCATTTGTCCGTCCGCCTGTCGCTGTTGGGCCATGTATGGCTACAAGAAGTGCGAAAAGCGTGTGATCAATGCTACTTCTATGTCGCAGCAACTGCTGCTGGGCTCACCGATTCCTCACTGGCCTCGGGACCAGATCCATCCAAGAAATCGTCATCTTCAAACTCTTCGTCGTAGTACTCCTCTTCAGCCATGGCTCAGTGTGCGCACGTGCGTATGTACTGGCTGGCAAGTGGCTAGGCGGTTTTTGCGATTCTGACGATGCTTGCTCCCTCGTACTTGTACGATGAAATAGAGGGAAAAGGAGCAAACCGGCTGCCCGCCGATTACATCGTTGAGGGTGGTGTGTTCTTTCAATTGTCCCGGGGCTGCGGCAGCTTCAGCTTTCGCACACCACTGCAGTGCGAAGCTCCATTACCCCCCCGAATACCTGAAGCAGCAGCCGCTTGAAATGGCATTTGACGCGGGGTGCAACAAAAGATGGCAGCCTAAATCCTGCCCGAATTGTTTTCGAATGGGTTCTATGCAAAGACTTGCCTTGTGAGTCGCTGCTTGGCTACTTCATACAGTTGAGCTTGCAGTGTCCATACAAATTGCGCTGCACTCTTGCCCACAGCTGTGCGGGCACAACATTGAAGAGGCAATTGGTACAGAGCCACACGATAATTGACCATGTCTTCAACTCCTTCCGCGTCTGCTAGCAGCAGCAAAACATTCAGCACCCTGCAAGAGTACTGCAGCGCTCTTGGAGGTGCTCGGGTACTGAACAGGGTTCTGGTGGCTAATAATGGTATCGCAGCCGTCAAATGCATTCGAAGTGTTCGTCGCTGGGCTTATGATACACTTGGTGATGAATGTGCAGTGAGTTTCCATCCTCTCCTTCTGCCCCACGCCTTCATGCAGCGCAAGATGCGCTGGCCCACACACTTTTTCCGCACTGCGATGAAGCGCAGGTGCACTTCATCGCCATGACAACGCCTGAGGATTTGCGCGCTAACGCTGAGTACATTCGCATGGCTGATGAGTTTGTTGAGGTCCCTGGTGGCTCAAATAACAACAACTACGCCAACGTCCGGCTCATTGTTGAGCAAGCATTGGCGTGTCGAGCCGACGCTGTTTGGGCTGGTTGGGGTCACGCCTCAGAGTACCCCGCTTTGCCTGACACTCTGCGCAAGCACGGTATCACGTTCATTGGACCTACTGGTAGTTCCATGCGAGCGCTTGGCGACAAGATCGGCTCCACCATCATTGCCCAGTCAGCTGGCGTTCCCACCATCGCGTGGAACGGCGCAGACTTGACCGTGAACTACAAGAAGGACGGCTTGTCCGACGCAGCCATCGATGCTGCCAACATCAAGACTGTGGCACAGGCCACGGAGGCAGCGCAGCGCGTGGGCTTCCCCCTCATGATCAAGGCCTCCGAGGGCGGCGGCGGCAAGGGTATCCGCAAGGTCACCTGCCAGGCAGAGCTGCCTGCAGCATTCGAAGCCGTCAAGGGGGAGGTGCCCGGCAGCCCCATCTTCCTCATGCGCCTGGTGAACGCCGCGCGGCACTTGGAGGTGCAGCTGCTCGCCGACGAGTACGGTACCGCCATCGCGCTGTCGGGGCGGGACTGCTCCGTGCAGCGTCGGCACCAGAAGATCCTGGAGGAGGGCCCCGTGCTGGCGGCGCCCCCCTCTGTGTGGCGCAGCATGGAGCAGGCTGCGGTGCGCCTGGCCGAGGAGGTGGGCTACGCCAACGCTGGCACAGTGGAGTACCTGTTTGCGGACAGCCACGCCGCGGAGGGGGAGGGCCGCGCCTCCGCGCGCGCCGTGGAAACCACGGAAGCAGACAGGTACAGCTTTGCGTTCCTGGAGCTCAACCCACGCCTGCAGGTGGAGCACCCCGTGACGGAGATGATCACGGGGGTGAATTTGCCTGCCGCGCAGCTGCACGTGGCCATGGGTGTGCCCCTGCACCGCATCCCAGACGTCCGACGTCTGTACCGGCAGGAGCCCTTTGGCGACAGCGTCATTGACTTCAAGACCACAGAGCCACTGCCCCCCAAGGGGCACGTGATCGCCACCCGCATCACCGCTGAGAACCCCGACTCTGGCTTCCAGCCCACCTCCGGCGCTGTGCGGGAGCTGAACTTCCGCTCCGTGCCTGACGTGTGGGGGTACTTCAGCGTGGACTCCACAGGCCGGGTGCACGAGTTCGCGGACAGCCAGATCGGCCACTTGTTTGCCTGGGGCAGTGACCGCGAGGAGGCCCGTCGCAAGATGGTCATGGTGCTCAAGGAGGTCTCCATTCGGGGGGACATCCACACAACGGTGGAGTACCTGGCAGACCTGCTGCAGACCAGCGACTACAAGCGCAACGCCATCAGCACGCAGTGGCTGGACAAGCGCATCTCCGCCAACGTGGTGCCTGTAAAGCCCAACTCCTTGTTGGTGGCGGTGCTGGGGGCGGTGTGGAGCGCAAAGGGCGCCCTTGGCGACCGCAAGCAGGAGTACCTGGACTGCGTGGAACGGGGACAGCTGCCCAGCGGGGACCTGCTGTCCCTGAATACGCCTGTGGAGCTGATTTACGACGACACCAAGTACATCTTCCGAGTGAGCGCCACCGGCCCCAGCACCCTGGACGTGGAGTGCAACGGCTCGTCTGTGGACGTGCACGTGCGCCAACTCAGCGACGGCGGCATGCTGGTGGTGGTGGGCGGCAAGAGCCATGTTGTGTACGGCTCTGAGGAGAGCGCTGGGCTGCGTCTGATGATCGACGGGGCCACGTGTATGTTCACGCAGGAGTACGACCCCACGGTGCTGCGGGCGGCGCAGACGGGGAAGCTGGCCAAGTGTTCCGTGCCCGACGGCACACACTTGACTAAGGGCGACACCTTTGCCCAGGTGGAGGTGATGAAGATGTTCCTGCCCCTGATTGTGCCAGAGTCCGGCGTAGTCACCTTCGCCAAGGCTGAGGGCACCATCTTGAGCCCTGGAGACCTCATCGCGCGCCTGCAGCTGGACGACTCCAGCACAGTGCACAAGAGCAGCGACTTCACAGGGCAGCTGCCGCAGTCCTGGCTGGAGCTGAAGGGGCAGGGGGCCCTCCCGGGGGAGCTGAGAGGGGAGGTGGCCCCAGCCCCCGCCAAGGCACAGACCCTGGTCAAGGGCGCCCTGGCCACGCTGCAGGCTGCCCTGGACGGCTTCGAGGTGAGCCGCACCCACCTGGCGCGCGCCTGGTCGCAGTGGGACGCTGCCTTCGCCGACAGCGCCTTGGCGCTGCAGGAGTTTGAGGACGCCCTGGCTGTGGTGGCGTCCCGTCTGCCCTACAAGGTGCAGGACCAGCTGGCGGCGCTGGTGGAGAAGCACCGGCAGCACACGGCTGCCAGGGCTGCGGAACACTTCCAGGCCCAGGGCGGGGACGCGTCGGAGGATGCAGGGGGTGTTACTGTGGTGGACCTTGCGCTGCCGTCGCACATGCAGGGGGGGGCGCCCATTCGAGGCGGCGTGGCCTTTGACACCAGCTCTGCACTGCAGCTGCTGCAAGCGGCTGTTGAGGGCATGTCTGCCTCCGAGCGCAGTGCCTTCGACACGCTTGTGGCGCCCTTGGCGAGCGTGTGCGCCGCGTACGCGCAGGGCGTGGCCAACGCCAACAGACAGGGCCTCCTGCGCATGCTGCAGCGGTACATGGATGTGGAGCGCCAGTGGCACAACCTGGGCAACAGTGTGGAGCGCAGCGGCAGCAACGCCGCGGAGGAGGTCATGCGCCGCCTGCGCCAGGCGTGGCTGGACGCAGGGGGGGAGCATGAGGATGTGCACAGCATCTATGACACCTTCTGTGCACATGCACACCTGCGGCAACGCAATAGTGTGTTGCTGCAGGTGCTGGAGCGTGTCGCAGAGCACATGGAGCGCGCCAAGGTGGAGGGGGGTGCCGCTGCAGATGCTGGGGGGGAGGAGGCGCTCCTGCACTCCCTGGCAGAGCTGCAGGGCGCCCAGTACGCCGAAGTGGCACTGGAGGCACGCCAGCTGCTCATCCGGGCCCAGCAGCCTTCTGTGCTGCAGCGCCTGTTGTCCGTGGAGACGGTGCTGAAGCAGGCACACACCTCCCGGCAGCAGTCCCACAACAGCGCCCTGGCCCCAAAGTCCCCCACGGAGCACGGTGAAAGCGCCGAGGACAGCGCCTCAGACCCCCTCATCAGCCTCGTGAACCAGGAGATGCCCATGGCGGATGTGCTGATGATGTACTTTGCCTCCCGCAGTGCCCAGCTGCGGCAGCAAGCCATTGAGGTGTACGTGCGCCGCCTGTACCGAGCGTACGCCATGACAGCGCTGTATGTGCACGATGTGCCCGCCGCCGCGGCTGCAGGGCAGGGCGCCACCTTCAGCATGGCTGCGTGGAACTTCCAGAGCAGTGCCGTGGAGGCCGAGGCGGCGGCAGGGGATGCCCCCGCGGTGCCTGCCGCCCTCCTGGAGCGACTGGCAGGCGCGGCGCCCGAGGAGGCGCGACGTACCGTGCCGCCCACAGCCATACAGGCGGTGCCCACGGTGTCTGCTCCCTCCGTGTCTGGTGCTGCCGTGCCCGCCCGCCGAGGCTTTGCGCCGCTGCACATGCTGCCCTCAGATAGCTACGATGACCTGGCGGCAGCCATGTCTGTGGATGCACGCAAGGCACGCCTGTCGTCTGCACTGTCCAACACAGCCGGCTCAGAAGACGACACCCCCGTAGACTCCCCCACCCATGAGGTGCTGCCTGCACGCGGCACAGTGCACGTGGATGGAGTGGCGCCTGATGCTGCACGCGTGGGCATCCTGTCAGTGCACAACACTCTTGGGGCATTTGAAGCAAATGCCGAGCAGTTGCTCACTGCTCTGGCCAAGGCAGATGAAGGCTCGGCGGACAGCACCGTCAACCGCCACGTGCTGCATGTCGTGCTGCTGCAGTCCCCAGCGGTGCACGGGCGCCTGGACTCGGCATCCTCCCACGGCGAGGGGCGCCCACGGGGTGAGACTGCCAGCACCCTGACGGGGGACGGCTTGGATGGCTTGGACGATGATGAGCAGGACACCCGCGTGGTGGCGTGCCTCACAGCCAGCGTGGCATCCGTGAAGCCCCTGCTCAAGGCGGCCGGTATCCGCCGGGTGACCTTCCTGGTGCCCCATGTGCGCCAGGGCTCGCTCCTGGGCGCTGCAGACGGCCTGTCTGCTGCCCTGGCCTCTGGCAAGTCCCGCAGCGACGTCTTGAGCAGCATGAAGACACCCATGCACCCGCACATCTACACTCTGCGCGCGGCAACGGACTTCGCGGAGGACCCGATTGTGCGACACATCGAGCCGCCGCTGTCAGGGTACTTGGAGCTGCGCCGCCTGTCCAACTTCCGCATCCGGCTGGTGCCCACGCCTAATGTGGCTGTGCATGTGTACGAGGCGGTGCCTGCCAACCTGGAGCACATGAAGCAGCTGCCCCGGGGCACCCCCCGCAAGCGCTTCTTCGTGCGCGCCATCGTGCGGCAGACATCCAGACTGAGCACCGTGAAGGACAAGCTGTCGCAGTTCCCCGGCCCGGAGCGGGTGTTCGTGGACTGCTTGAACGCCCTGGAGGTGGCAGTGGGCGACAGCATGCGGGACAAGGCGGCCCCCGTGGGCAACACACATATCTTCATGAACATGCTGCCTGTGGCCCTGGTGCAGCAGGAGTACATCTCCCAGGTCATCAAGGTGCTGGCTAAGCGGTACGCTGCCCGTCTGCGCCGCCTGCGTGTCTCCCACGTGGAGTTCAAGATCGTGGCGGCGTACCCCCCCGGCTCCTCCCCCGTGCCGCTGCGCCTCATCAGCAGCAGCCCCACGGGGTACGTCCTGCGGGTGAACACGTATGTGGAGGCTGCCTCCCCCTCAGGCGGCACCCCCGTGTTCATGTCTGTGGAGCAGCACTCCTCCTCGTACGCCTCGGCGCCAGCTGTCACCTCCCCGGCAGCGGCACCGGCGGCTGCTGGCCGCATGTTGCTGCCCCCAGTGCCTGGCTCCTCCTTGGATGCAGCCATCCGCAGGGCCGGCTTGTCCGACCCCCCCACCGCTTCAGCTGTGGCTGTGGGCGGGGAGCTGGACGGCCGCCCCGTCACCGAGCCCTACCCCATCGCCAGTGAATTCGAGGGGAAGCGGGCGCTGGCAGCAGCCATGTCCGACACGCTGTATGTGTACGACTTCATGGAGTTGTTCGAGAAGGCGTTGGAGTCTGACTGGAACCGGGCGCTGGCCAGCAGTGGGGGGCGCCCCCCCTCCCGCTCCGTGGAGGACGACGACGGCACAGCCAGCACAAGCAGCCGCCCGGCAGCGCTGGAGGGCATGTCGGCTGGTGCAGGCTCCACCGGCCCCATGAGCCGCCCCCCCCGCCTGATGGAGGTGACGGAGCTTGTGCTGCGGCGCAAGGGGCCTGCTGCAGATGCGGCTGCAGGCAGCAGAGGCCTGCCTCGCATGTACTCAGAGCTGTTCTCCAATGAGATGGGGCAGAGCGACACCCCCAAGGGCGGCGACGACAGCAGCTGGGGCGGAGGCGAGGCCCCCAGCGGCGGCCAGGCGGGGCAGGGCGCTGCCGGGGGGGACACCCAGCACGCCGGCGCCAACATGGGGGTGCGGCTGGATGCGGCGTCCCCTGCCAACGCTGTGGACCACATGGACTGGGAGCTGGTGGAGTCCCACCGGGCCCCCGGGCAGAACACCATCGGCATGGTGGCGTGGGTGCTGACACTGTTCACCCCCGAGTGCCCCCAGGAGCGGGGGGGGCGTAAGCTGGTCATCATCGCCAACGATATCACCCACCGTGCCGGGTCCTTCGGCACCATGGAAGATCGGCTGTTTTCAGAGGCCTCTCGCTACGCCCGTGAGCGTGGCTTGCCTCGTGTGTACCTGGCTGCCAACTCCGGCGCCCGCATTGGCCTGGCGCAAGAGGTGAAGGAGGCGTTCAGAGTTGCCTGGAAAGACCCAGAAGACCTCACCAAGGGCTTCCATTACCTGTACTTGGCCCCAGATGACTACCGGCGGCTGGCTGCGCTGGGCAGTGTTGCGGCGCGGCGCCACATGGAGGGTGCCGAGGAACGGTACATCCTCACCGACATCATCGGCGTAGCGCCCGACATCGGCGTGGAGAACTTGCGGGGGTCAGGTGGCATTGCTGGAGAAACCTCTCGCGCGTGTGCTTCCTCTTGCACGCTGACGTACGTGACTGGGCGCTCTGTTGGCATTGGGGCGTACCTGGTGCGCCTGGGGCAACGCGTCATCCAGAAGGAGGGGTCGGCACCCATCATCCTCACCGGCTACCAGGCCCTGAACAAGCTCATTGGGCGCAGCGTGTATGCCTCCAACCTGCAGCTGGGGGGGCCCCACGTGATGCACTCCAACGGCGTGTCCCACAACACCGTGGGGAACGACTTCGAGGGCGTGGCTGCCATCCTCGCCTGGCTGTCATACATCCCCGCATATGTAGGGGCGCCGCTGCCGATTTCTGCACTGCCTGCGTGCGAAAGCGTGGAGCGAGCGGTGCAGGCAGCCCCCCCCGCTGACGGCCCCTACGACCCACGCACGCTGCTGGCCGGCAGCACCGGCACCGAGGAGGAGTGGCTGCCTGGCTTCTTCGACAAGGGCAGCTGGAGCGAGTGTCTGGACGGCTGGGCACGCACTGTCATCTCTGGCCGTGCGCGCTTGGGGGGCATTCCCTGCGGAGTGATCCTTCCGGAGGTGCGCAGCGTGACCAGCACCACCCCCGCCGACCCCGCCACACCCACCTCGCAAGAAACCCAAGTGCAGCAAGCAGGGCAGGTGTGGTACCCAGACTCTGCATACAAGACTGCCGAGGCCATTCGCTGCTTCAACCAGGAAGGCCTTCCCCTGTTTGTGTTTGCCAACTGGCGCGGCTTCAGCGGGGGGCAGCGGGACATGTTCCAGGAGGTCCTCAAATTCGGCTCCTACATCGTTGACGCACTGGTCGAGTACAAGCAGCCGGTGTTCGTGTACATCCTGCCTCGTGGGGAGTTGCGGGGGGGTGCTTGGGTGGTGGTGGACCCCTCCATCAACCCCCAGCACATGGAGATGTACGCCGACCCAACGGGGCGTGGAGGCATCCTGGAGCCAAGCGGCATCACCAGCATCAAGTTCCGCCAGGCGGACATGCTGGCGGCGCTGCACCGGGTGGACCCTGCCTTGGTGCGCCTGGATGGGCAGCTGGCGCAGGCAGCCCCGGAGGACTCCGGCGCCCTGCGCTCCAAGATCGCATCCAGGGAAGCCAACGCACTGTCAGCATTTGTGCCAGCTGCTAATGCCTTTGCAGACCTGCACGACACCCCGGGACGTATGATGGCCAAGGGCGTCATCCGTGGTGTGGTGCCCTGGGCCAGGAGCAGGGGGTACTTCTACTGGCGCCTGCGCCGGCGGCTGGCACAGGCGTCTGTGCTGCAGCAGCTGGTGAGCAGCAGCGAGGGCATGGGGCAGGATGGCGCCCTTGCAGCTGTGCGGGGGTGGTACCTGAGCACAATGAGCAGTGAGGGCATGGCGGTGGGGGCGCCATCCGTGGCAGACTCGCTGTGGAACGATGACCTGCGTGTGCTGCGCTGGCTAGCGGTGCACCGGGAGAGCATCCAAGGCCGTGCCTTGGTCATGCGCCGCGAGAGTGTCCTGGATCGCGTCGTGGCGTTGGGGCGGGAAGACCCCATGGCTGTGGTGTCTGGGGTGCTGGCGCTGGTGCACGCCCTGCCGGCAGAGCAACGCAACGCTGTGGTGGGCGCACTGCGCAGAGGCGTTGTGTTTGCATCCCCAGCAGAGCAGGCCCCTAGCCACCCATACCTGCCTGCGGATGTGGCCTCCATCCCGCCCTCCCCCATGGTGCACGCTGCCGCAGCAGGGCAGCAGGGCAGCGCCATGCCTCCCCTGATGCTGTGGGGACAAGGACAGCACAGGCACGCAAGCAGCATGCTCGACTTTGGTGATGCACCATCTTTCTGAATGTGAAATGAATGAGAATTTTTAGCCAGCCTGCAGCATGCAGAGATTGCCAAATCACACAGCGGGGCTCCCTCCGTGCGCAGGACACCACAGCTACCTCTGCTGCACACAAGCCAGGCAAAGGTGTAAGCCAGTGAAAGGCTCCTCACTGGGTGTGATGAGCTCAATACCACTCGAATTTCTCCGCTGAGGAAATGGTGTAAATGCCATGAAATTGAAGCCCCCTGCCAACACTGACCTCTAAAAGCTGTCGCCAACTCTGACAAGGAATGCTGCAGTGATGCCACATTTTAACTGGAAATCAAATCCTTCTGCACAACTGTTCGGTCACGGGGTCCTGCTCGTGAAGCGGCCGCAAGTCATTGCCAGCGTCTTCGCGGAATTTGCCTCAAAGTCGCCACACCGAGCGCCACCAACACCCCTCAGACCGCCATGTCTTGGTTTAGAAGTGAGGAGATGGAGTATCGCTCCTTCATCATCCGCGATCATGTTGCGCATGACGTGGTTGAGCACCTGGCTGAAGAGGGCCTGATGCAGTTTGTTGACGTGAGTAGTCTGCGTTTGGTGTGCTTGTTTCCATGCCCGGGCTACACGCTGGTGTACAGATGCAAGGTGACCTCACGGCATTTAAAAGGGAATTCACGCCATATGTGCGCCGATGTGGTGAACTGGAGGGCATGTTGAATGAATTCAGCAAAGCCATGGAGTCGCAGCACATCTCAGCGATTGAGCGCAGCCCTGAGGAATTCAAAAGGTGGCGGACAGAGACCTTGGCAACTGCCCAGGACCGCCGTACACTCTTGGAAATTGTGGAAGAGCGCTTGCAGGAGAAGCACCGGGTGTACCGTCGCTCTGTGAGCATGCGCAACGAGTTCGCCCCCGCTCTTTACCGTATGATCGAGCAGCGGGAGACCGTGGCGCAGGCCATGCGCCTCTTCCAATTCGACGCTGGCACCGAGGAATCCCCCAATGTGGACTCAGAGCAGGATGTGGGCATGTCTCTGGCGCAGATGGACGCCATGGTGGCGGGGGGGGGCTCCCTGGGGGCCTCCGCCGCCGCCCCCATGTCCGCACATGCCGGCGCTGCGACGCCGCTGGGAGCAGACGCCGAGTATGAAAGTGATTATCGCTTCAGGCACATCGCTGGTGTGCTGCCCAGCACCGATGTGGCTCGCTTCGAGCGCTTGGTGGTGCGCGCCTCCAAGCGGCAGGCGTACGTGCGCTTCGCGAGCATTGACGACAAAGACCTCATGGATGAGAACCTGCAACCAGTGCGCAAGACTGTATTCCTGATTTTCTTCAGATTGCCATCTCTGGCGGTGCGTCTGGAGCGTCTGTGTGACTCCTTCGGGACACGGCACTCAGTGCCCCAGTTCAGCGGGCACCGGGACGCCCGCCCCGCTGTGCTGCAGTCCGTCAAGGCCCTGGAGGCGGAGATCCGCCAGCAGCTGTACACGCTGCGTCAGTGGCGCAGCACCCTCAAGGCAGAGCTGCAGGGCATGGCAGAGGTGTGGGACTTCTACCGCTTGGCCGTGGCTCGGGACAAGGGCGTGTACGCAGCACTGAACCTGTTCACCCGCAGCAGCGCCGAGATGCTGCACGTGAAGGGGTGGGTACGCGCTGCAGACTGCGTGGCTGTGGAGCGAGTACTGCTGAGTGTGAACACGCCACTGGGGGGGGGCGCCCCCATCACCTACATCCACCGCTCCGCCCCCAAGCCGTGGCCCAAGCCCCCCACGTACTTCAACACAAACGACTGGACCCGGGCCTTCCAAGTCATGGTGGACACCTTCGGCGTGCCGCGATACCGTGAGATCAACCCCGCCCTGTTCACTGCTGTGACCTTCCCCTTCATGTTTGGAATGATGTACGGGGACCTGGGACACGCCTCGGTGCTGCTGGGCGTGGCGCTGTGGATGATCTGGAACGAGAAGGCATTCAAAGGCAAGCAACTTGGAGACATCACAGGCATGGCATTCAAGAGCCGTTACATGCTGGTGCTCATGTCTCTTTTCGGCATGTACTGCGGCATGATCTACAACGACTTCTTCGGTTTTGGCGTTTCCGCAGCTCAGTCCCGCTGGGAGTTCCCTTGCGAGAACTGCACCACAGCGGTGCGCGTGCAGGTGGACGGCAGCGAGGTGTACCCCTTTGGGACTGACCCCACCTGGCACATTTCAAACAACCAGCTGGCGTACTACAACAGCTTGAAGATGAAGATGAGCATCGTCTTCGGCGTCACGCACATGATGATGGGGCTGTGTCTCCGCGCGACCAACAACATTTACTTTGGCGACTACCTGGAGTTGTTTGCAGAGACTCTTCCCCAGATGCTGTTCCTCATGTCGCTGTTCGGGTACATGGCGTTGCTCATCTTGATGAAGTGGTCCATTGACTGGCTTGCCCCCGGGGCATCCCAGCCGCCCAACCTGATCGACATGATGATCGGCATGGTGCTCACACCAGGCACTGTGCTGAACCCCATGTATGAAGGCCAAGCTGGCGTGCAGGTGTTCCTGCTGCTGCTTGCGGGTGTGTGTGTTCCGTGGATGCTGTTTGTGAAGCCCTGTCTGCAGAAGCGGTGGGCAGCATCGGCAGCCCACGGCCACTTCACACAGCTGCACGAGCAGGAAGCACATGAACTGCTAGGGGATGCAGCCAGTGACTCAAGTGGGCACACATCACCCCTGCGCTTCCGCAGTGCTGCTGAGGGCTCCTTCCTGGGCGCCGGAGTGGGCAGCGCCGAAGCAGGGGCGGAGGGCCGCTCACACGCCACCTCGCCTGTGGGATCGGCACCCAACCAAGCCGGCGGTGAACACGATGGGCACGCTGCTGGTGAGTTTGATTTCACTGACGCCATGGTGCACAGCGGCATCGAGACCATTGAGTTCGTGCTGGGGGGGGTGAGCAACACCGCCAGCTACCTGCGGCTGTGGGCGCTGTCCCTGGCACACTCGGAGTTAGCGGCTGTGTTCTGGGGGCGGGCTTTCCAAGCCACACTTGAAACGCACAACGCCGCCTTCGTGTTTGTGGGGTACGCGGTGTTTGCCGCGGCGACCTTTGGTGTGCTGCTCATCATGGATGTGCTGGAGTGCGTCCTGCACGCCCTGCGGCTGCACTGGGTGGAGTTCCAAAGCAAGTTTTACAAGGCAGATGGGTACAAGTTTGAGCCGCTGCACCTGCAGGAGGTGTGCAATGAGCCTGCCGCCGCGTGATACTGAATCTCAGGTATCCGCATGCCTGCACCGCACGCAAGCACACAAGACTGGGAGCAGTGTACTTGAATGTGTGGAAATCGCCTGCAGTGATTAACTTGAGGTGGTGGTGCCCTCTGCCGCTCCTCAAAGGCGCGGGCACTTGCTGTACTTGGACAGTGTTAGGCCCCCCGGGCGACACAGGTGCATGCAGGTGACTGCAGGGCCGTGGCCTGCAACAGCAGGCGATGGTGTGGCCAGGGCTTCCAAATTTCGTATGAGCACGCTGTAGTTGTACATGATGATACCGAATGCACACCAGTTACTAGCTACTATTCGAACGCAGCCGGCAGCATGCATGGCAGCGACTGTTGTGCAGGCAGCGAGAGTAGAGGCATGAGTACTTGCTGCCACCAAAGCATGCAGACACAGCTTGAGTGACTTTCGACCCCTGGTGCTGTCTCACGAAGCAAGACCCCGCTCGCCCAAGCCTCACGGCCGATACTCGGAACTCGCCGAGCGCAGGCATCACAGACCAGCTCCCATCATCAGTGCTTAATGAATTGCTTGCCTGGTCTTTCGTCTGAGTGAGCTGGGGGGTTCTCGGCACAGTGGTGGCTGGGCCCCTTGAAGCGCGCTGGCTGCGGTTGTCCACCTGCAGGTGCTCAAGCTTCGAGGGCAAAACTGAGACTCCTCATCCAAAAGTCTTTTCGGCAGCACGTCAAGTATATACATCATGGAGAGCGGGATGGCTGGCGATGAGCCGGCAGCCCCTCACCTGCACCCCATCGAAAGCCAGCGAGCAATCGCGGTTCTCGAGGACGCTCGTGAGAAGTTGCTCTTTTTGTCACGCATCACCCCGAGTATCAGTGAACACAAACAGGAACTATCTCAAGCGGTTGGCGATGAAATTTCCAAATTAATGCACGAGCAGCAAGATCTAGAGGCGCGGTATGAAGCACTCACGCGTGCCAGACAAGAGGCTGAGGTGCGGAGATTGCGAAACGCCCCCATACCGTTTAAGTGCACATTGCTTCTCTGCAGGCATCGTCAAATAGGATCAGAAAGAAGGAAATCAATGAAGAGCTCAAATCGCTTGCGCATGCTCTTCGAGAGAGCGCAAAGCATTTGTCCAGGAGTTTGAAGGTACTTAGCAGAGGTTTCTTTTGCCTCTTGACAGCCTGAGTTCACTGCTACCTCTGCTCAGGAGAACCCAAACGTTGGAGAGAATCTAGAAAAGATTGCAAACGAACGAGACGAGCTTCAGCTCTTACTCCAGCACACAACGGAGGAACTCAAGGATGGGCAGTACGACAGCTTGGTGCACTTCATTCAGGGAGAGAAGCTGGCGACACAGCGTCTTGCCGACATCGAAAGTCAGGAGCAAGCCATGCGCAAGCGTGTGAAGGAATTGAGTGAACGTAAGATATTTTCAAGCTTTTGTCACACTGCCGCTTTTTACCGGCACCGTGTGCAGTGCTCGACTCGGAGAGTATGCAGCACGAGGAAGACATGGACAGCAAGGCAGCACACATCGACGCCCTCAAAATCAAACTGCGCAAGCTGCGCATTGAAACAACTGAAACCTCTAGAATAGCACGTAAAGAGGCGGTTGCTTCCACTGCGGCTACTGCCCGCCTACACCGGCGTACGGAGGAGGCAAAGCAGTCAGAAGTTGCTGACGTCGCCAGCAGGAAGTCTGTGGAGCTCAAGGTTCACCAAGAGGTTGCAACCTTCCTACAAGAGCAGCACTCAGCTTTGCACAGGAAAGTCAAAGACTGGGAGGAGCGCACCGGCTCAGATCTCGCCAGCAAAGAGGAGGAGTTGAAGGCTGTGTTGAAGCACCTCATTCAGGAGGAGGCCGAGTTGGCACACCTCACGGCCCGCTTCAACAAAGAAAGCGAAGAATACGATGTTCAACAGCAGCAACTGCAAGCCGCAGCTGCTGCTAAGCAGGCAGCCAACAAGCAAGCAACTGCTGAAAGGCATGCAGCCGGGCGGCTGCAGAACTCTTTGGTGCCCAAGTGGCGCCACATGCTGCAGCGCAGAGAAATGGAGAAGGAGATGAAAAAATCGAAAAAGAAAGGCAAAAAGTAATACGTGCAGGATCAGAGAGGGGTGCATCCTCCCATGAGTGCAGACCAAAGTAATGCGTGCATCCTCTCTGCTGATTGCAGTCGGCCTCAGATTTTAGTCTACTCAATTGACAGCTGCAAGTTACTGCTCAGGGCTGTGGTGACATCCCAACTTCATGTCACAGGTCACCATCGTTTCCTGGTGGGTGTACTGGCTGGCAGCTGGGTCTGCCAGGCGAGCCCAATCCCATCGGAAATGGCGACGCAGCCGGGCTGGTGGCAGGGTATGGTGCCCCCATGGAGGCCCAGCCAGCTGCACCGGATGGCGCAGGCGAGATGAAGGAGGAGGAGGACGATGGCCCACTGGCAGAGCAAAAGCTGCCACATGATGGCGATGATGTGTCCCCACTGCGAGGTCTGGGGGATCTGGTGAGATCACCACCTCTGCCCCATGACCCCCCACCAGGCCTGCCACTGGGCCTGGCAAGCTTGCTGGTGTCAGGCGCCCCCCCTGCTCCTGCTGTGGTGACGCCGTGCTGGGCGCCCGCTCCCTGGTGGATGTGCTGGCTGCAGCTCCCCGAGGTCTGATGTCCCTGCTGAGCATGAGTACACAAGATGATGACAATGATGACAATGGTCCTTAGCGCACTCCTG
>Ga0307982_1001962_pt1 | contig 16702 bp, 17 predicted proteins | sample OrgLakmetagen989_FD_201847 | JGI IMG/M metagenome (GOLD analysis project Ga0307982, IMG submission 201847) | Saline water microbial communities from Organic Lake, Antarctica - #989 | ecosystem: Environmental > Aquatic > Non-marine Saline and Alkaline > Saline | place: Antarctica: Organic Lake...
AGATACGCATGCCCAAAACTCCCGCATTTACCCAACACCCAAACCCCAAGCCATGCTTACCTGCGACTGCACAAACGCTTCCTTGGCGTCGTAGCCGTTGCCAGTGGCTAAAGCATACGCATCAAAGGGGCCTGACACCGCGGACCATAAACCCACCACGTCTTCTTCATCGTCTTTCTTGTTTTCCTCTTTTTGTTGCTGTTGCTTGATATCACTATTGCCAACAGGAGTAATATTGTCATTGGTGTCACCGCCACCATTGCTATTATCACTGAAGCTTGGAGTGCCCTTTGTTGCCTCAGTGTTCGTTGATGCAATTTCAGCACCGGTGGTCGTTGTTGCTTCCTGATCTTTTTCGTTCTTCTTCACCTTTGCTGCCAAAAGAACTTCTTCGTCTTCATCGTATACACCACCTTCACGGGCATTCTCCAGTTTCCTTTCAAAGTCACGATCCGCTCCCACACGACTCTTTCTATCACTGCTCTTATAGCCGCTGCTGCTATGACTGGTACTCCTACTGTTACTGTTCAAACTAGAATGATCGTCATCAATGTTTCTGTCGCCGCTGCTGCCGCTGCTGTTACTTCCAGGAGCTTTAGTCTTGCCTTTACTTGCATGGCCAACCATGGTTGAGGCGTCAACTTCCTCCAGCACAAACCATTCCTCGGCTCCCACTGCGGAGTTGTAGCCCCGCTGTTTTCATATTATCATATTAGAGCAAAGGGAGTCGAGGTTACATACAGAATTTTTTTTTAAACTCTAAGCGGATTGGATTGTGAATCGAAGAAGCCTCGTCATTTTCGAAAGCACACTTCAGCCTAGTTCAGGAATGAGAGCAGGGTAGCTAGTGAGGCAGAACAGAGAAGGCAATACAGATGAGAAACTGAGAGAGAAGCTGATGAAATAGAGTGAATTAGCGCTCAATTTATCATCATCATCACCTGCAACCATCCGCTCTTCACCGCCCTCACATAGGCTTCTTCTTGTATTCTTCGCTTTTCGCGGGCGAGCATCGCAGCAGTCGCTTTGTTTCGGAACCGTTTCGCGTCTCGCCCCCCTCGCGACAGAGTGGTCGAAGTAGTGTAGTAGAACGGCCTTTGTCGGTCGTCTGAAATCCCCCTGTCTGCTGCTTTCTTCTCTGCGTCAAGCCACGAGTCTGACCTTGCATTCTCTCTGCCTGTGCTGTTATGCTCTTTGTTCTTCTTTGCTGCTGATTTCTTCCGTTGCTCTTCTCGCTCCAGAGCTTCGTCTTCTGCGCAGCGCAAGAGCCACGGTGGCGTCGGTGGCGGCGGGAAGCCAAATTTTAACCGCCCGTGAAAGTTGGGAGGAAGAGGCTGAGAAGAGGCTGACGATGATACGTCTCTTCTAGTTGAGACGTTCTCTCTGTCTTCTTTGTTTCGTAGTCCTCCTTTTCCTTGGTTTGAGTCACCTAACTCCATGCCCTTTAGTGGTCGATGACTGCTTGTAATATCATCCTCCTTCTCCGAGGAGCTCACTAGATAAGGTTCGGCAGAGGTGGCCCAGCACAAGTTCACAATTCGTGCCATGCTCGCTTTGGTGCCACTGTGCCGCAAAGACGACGATGACGACGACGAAGAAGAGCTGTTCTCTCCTTCTTGTTGAGTGCCGAAGCCACCCGAGAGCGCGACCACCGCCTGTCAAAATTAGAGAGTATGTGTGCATGAAGAGAGAAAGCATAAGAACAAGTCATGAATTCGCATGCCAAAAAAGATCAGGGATAGAACAAGTGTGGATCTGATGAAGGAAATGATTTACTCATTCCGATCTTTCAAAAAGCGCACTTAAACTTGTGTTTGGTTTGAAAGCAATTGTACTACTAGAGAACAACTAGAGTGGGCTAAAAGCTAGCACAATGCATTTCCAAAAAACACGAAAACAAAAACCTGCGGAGTCGTGGGCACGGCCAGCATCGGGCCTGCGTCTTTGACAAGGGGAATTGCGCCACCGCCCATGGTGGGTTTGGCGCCGGTAGTACCATCAGTATCACTGGAGGCTCCTCCTTGGCCTCCTGTTGGTGTGTGGCCAAGCTTGCGGCCAGAAGCAGCGCCCAGGAGGGGACCTAAGCCCACCTTAAAGTGCAGGTGTGTCGATGAGTGAAAGCACATCGCGAATGAAGCAATTGAATGATAAGATCAGAGCGAAGTATAGACAACTAAGAGGCTTTAGACAAGACTAATTTCACATGACGTACAACCCCCTCTCTGGAACCCTCGCACTGCTTCTAAAAGACTTAAAACGAAATTGATTAAGTTTTGCCTACCATGAGTTGGAAAGGGGCCAGCGCGTTGATCGCAAAAGTTCGCTCAACACCATCCGCCTGTGAAGTAAAGAAGCACATGAAAAGAGAACATTTGTTCAAGTACGCGTAACAAATAATCTTTTCACTATTGTCTTCATTTGTTATCGTCTATTCAGCTCAGGCCCCAAGGTAGGTAGGATAAAACTGCACACATGATACGCATTAGCACTTTAACTTTCGGGCAGCTAACGGAATTAATCCTAATTGGCCATCCTCTGCACTCCCTTTTTCCTAGTCGTAGCACAATGGTGCTTACCGAAGTTTCGCGCGTAGGGCTAGGAGAGGTTAAGGCCGCAGCGTTGACGAGCACATCTACGTGGGTCAATTTGGAGCTCAGGGTTTGCACCAGAGCTTGCACCGACACCACGCTCGATAAGTCCGCTTCAAACACATCTACCGTTGGAAGGGCCCTAGGAGAAGAAGCCCGTAGAGTGGCCGCCAGGGCTTCACCTCTTTTACATATAGGGATGCACAGAAATTAATTGGAAGCGACTGATATTAGGACTGAACATCAACATAAGGCCTTCGGCAGCTTCTGCCGATAGTTGGCATCCAGTTACATACAGTAGTAGCTTATGATTAAAAGAATCCAATCATGCAATCCCTACGTATTCTCACTTTGCCCGATCTTTGACCACAAGCGCGAGCGCGTGCCCACGCTCAGCTAGCCGCTCTGCCACATGCCGGCCAATAGGACCTGTAGCACCCGTCAACACCACTTGGCGTGTTCTACTCATGGTGCTCATGCTATGCAGCTCGACCAAACAATCGTAGAGATACGAAGCTCTAATGCTCTAATTACGACGGCAAAAGCCATGATGACTCGCAAGAAATGAACAGATGCCATCAATAGAATTCGTGGTTTTACGTTGCTTTGAATTCATTTCTCTCGAGTTCAGAAAAAGGAAAACTGGCGCGCTTTTGAAACATGCGGCGCTCAGCTCCGTCGTCATCGCACGGAACGTCGTATACTTTGCCGAAAGGCAGCCCTGCCTTGACCTTCCTCGCCCGATTCCCCAACGACCAGCGCAAGTGTGTAATTGTATTCTGAAATCCTGTGCGTTGGAAGTGTCAGGATATTTTTTAATGCCCGAGTGCCACAATCAAACCGTCAAGTGACTGCAACGACACTCAGGCTTCTTGTTACGTTCACTTGTCCAATAATTCTAGCTGTTCTCTTCGTTTTTTTTCTCCCTCTTTAATGGTGGCTTCTTTCTCGGCGTATACAGTGCGGCATTAGATTGCGTTGCTTTGTATGGCTTGCACGCTCTTCTTTCGACCTACTCTCTTAACGAGCTCACAGCCTCATTGGGGGCTTTAGAGGCAATCACTGAGACCGCCTGTAGAGGTGCGGGAAAACTGCTGCACAAGGTGCATGTGCCACGCGCAGGGCAAGGTGGCAGCGGTGGCGGGTCCACGAATGTAGTATTTGGCGCCAAGCCACCCAAGCGGCTCGCTCGGCAAGCAGCAGCGACCGCAGCTGCAGCTGCTCGAGCAGCTACCCTGGCCACCAGTGCCGCTGCGGTACCCACAACCACTTCATCTTCAGCGCCTCAACAGCAGCATGCCGCACAGGCTAGTGGCAGCAGCAATAGAGGCAGGAGTGGCGGCGTTCATACTCCAGGCAGTCGAGGTGTCAGCGGTGGCGGCGCCCCCGACAGCGGCACGATTCAGAGCCGCTACGCCGAAAATGCTGAGAGAGCGGCGGCTGCAGCTGCCGCGGCGGCCCTAGCAGCAACCAATGCAGCCGCCCAAGCCGCTGGCAATGTCACACAGTCACGGCATGACGTTTGCAGGTATTTCATGGGAAGAGTACACACATTGATGTTGTGTCTGCTTCATGATGATCTTTCTTTGTGCTGCTTATAATCCTCTATGGAACTACTTTGCCCAGGATATGTGCGTACATTTATTTTTGTCATCGTGCATTCACTCGCTGCCCTTCTCCTTTCTTTCGTTGCCGATGGTTCGGCGACATCACACCCTACTAGCGCCTGGCCGTTTGTGGATGAGGAGGGCACCGTCACCGACGCCCTCCAAGGCGGCGGAGGTGCTAGCGAGTGGCTGCCCAATCCTTCCACCAAGAGACCACCAGGCGGTGGGGCGGCAAACAGTGGAGGGTTTGGCGGGCAGCGGTCAGGTGGGCATGCCCCTGGTAGAGCCCCCCCTCCCAATGCCGCGACTTTGTCGAGTTCCCAGCGCCGGGCGACTGCCGCCGAGAATGCAGCGCACAGCGGTGGAAGCGGCCTCTGGAATTGGGCTGGTGGCGACGGCAATAAAGGTGGTGGTGGTGGGGAAGGGTTGCGTGGGTCGGTGTTCGAGTCGGCGCCTCTGCGCGAGCAACTGCGGCGCGTGGCCAAAGTCTTTGACGAGTACTGCAACCACAAGCAGCGTGTGAGCCGCTTCGAGCTGGTCGACATGCTGGGTAAAGAATTTAGTCGTAGTGAAAGTAAAGACATTGCCTTATAGCTAAGGAATAAATTTCTTGTATCTTTTGGCTAACTAGCATGCAACGATTGACAGCACACCGCTCTTCTTTCTTATTTTTTTTCGAATTCATAGATTCAAGCCTTCGTGTTTGTTTTCTGGTGACCCTCCTGAAATTCGCGCCCTTTATTTTTTTCATCTTATACCAGGCGATTTGGGTTTGTCGGCGTGTTTCGATGAGCTCGTGCTGGTGTTGCCTCCACCCCTGGTGCCTCTGCCTCGGGGGCCGTTCGGCCTCGACACCGACCACGCCACGCACGCCGCCATTGCCTGGCTCACTGAGCACCAAGTGAGATCGAAGATATATGGTTATGGAAGAACAGAAGGGCCAAGAAGTTGCATTTGACTGTTATGTGCCGGGATTATCCTATGCATGTTTGTCAAGGTTATTTCGTTTGTTTATGTCCTTGCACTTCTGAGTCCGCGCTTGTCATATTTACCTTTGTATGCCTGCCTCTTCTGTTTTGTTGTTGTAATCAGTTTCGTCGTGTTGTGAACGAATTGCTTGTGGCGCGCAACTGCCCCGAGCTGCCATTGCCCGGTGACGACCTCACTCGGCCATTTACCCCCCTTGTTGCGGGTGGCGACGCTCCTTTCGCGCGTGCGTCCTCCTCTCACCAAGCACGAGCGGAGCGAGCTGCGTATGAAGCTGTTCTTGGAGGCAAAGACACGGATGAGTTTGAAGAGAAGAACGATGACTACTTTGATGGTATCGACGACAACAACAATGGCAGCGATTCTTATTTCGATGAGGACGTACCTCTCTCGTCTATACTTCACATTCAAAAACAACTACCGCACCAGCAACAGCAGCGCTCTAATATGATTCCACCGCGCGGGCGAGCCGCTCGAGATGCTGCAGCGGCCAGCGCCACTCGTAGTGCTGCTCGCCAAGCGGTAGACTCGTATGCGACAACAGCTTCAGCTCAAGAAGGTGGTGACAACAACATAGCTTACGAGGATGAGGAAGAAGAAGAAGGGGGGCAGGATGAGATGGCACACGATCATCGAGACTTCAACAAGAGTAATGCTACTGCTACCACAACTGGCGGCAAGATGTTTGAAACGTGGGTGCCACTCTCTGATGATGATGATGACGACAACGACAGAAACGCTGGCATGGATGTTGGCTACGGTGGTACTAATTGTGGGTCGCGCCCACCTCGTGTGGGAGGGAGCGGGCAAGGGGGGAAAGGCACGCGGGTGGCCACAGGGAAAGCCTCGGGCCGAGGTGCTTTGAAGCCGAATGCGGGCAGCGGGAGCGCGCTGGTGGGGGGCAGCGGCACCTATGGCGTGGAACCTTGGTCGACGGGGTTCTTGAAGAAGGGGCATCACCAGGACAACGTTCACCATAACAACAACAACAACAGCAGCGGCAGAAGCAGCAGCAGCAGCAACCAGGGCCGGAAAGGCACAGGCAGACCATCTCAACCGCCGCCCTGGCGTGAAGACATTCCCGAGGGCCAGCCCGGAGCTGAACCTTGGCAGCAGCAACAGGGAGGGTTTGGGCTGGGTGGGTTTGGCACTCGTTTCAGTGGCGGCAGTAGTGGCGGCAGTACGGGTCGTCACCCGCGCCGCCAACAACGCGCGCTGCCTGCTTACTTGCAAGGAGTGGGGTCGAAACTGAAGGACGCGATTGGTCGGGACAAGGAGGTAATTGGTAATTACTATGGTGGTTGCGCTGGGCTTTCAGTTTCAATAGTTGTAGCAGTGCTGTGCTTTCTGGATCTTAGGCGCTTGATTTCACTGCCTCATTTTGATTGTTGCCTCTACAGAAGTAAAGTCCCCTCCCTCACATTATCTATCCTCTTTGTCCTCTTTCCCTAATATGTAGTTGCACGAGCGCAACCGGGCAGCAGGCCAAGATGCCCTCGTGCACACTCTGGTGGAGCAACACGCTCAACACCCCGACAAAGGCTACTTGCGAGGCGGCCCACACACTAAAACAGCGCCTCTTGCTTCGTCGTCATATTCCTCGTCATCATCTCGTGCAAGTGGCAAAGCACGCCAAAAGCAAGGCCCACCTGCTGCTTCTTCATCAGGAAATGTGATGCTACAGGAAGATGCGCACTGGGAAGCCATTGCTGACGCGATGCTGTCGTCGGACTTGCTCAACAATGCTGGTGGAGGAGGAGGCTCAGGGGCTGGATTAGATGCTGGGCCTCCTGTAGAGGTGTACATGCCGCCACCACCGCCTCCTTTGCCGAAACCATCGTCGTCGTCGTCGTCATCTGCGTTGCCACCAACAGCTGTTTCGAGGTCAAGCCGGCATCATGGCAGTAGTGGCTCAAGCGGAGCAGCAGCAACAGGAGGCAGGAGCCGAAGGCTTTGGAATCAAGAAGCCTCACGCCCGCGCCGAGACTACAGCGGCTGGTATGAAATGAAAATTGTGGCGCCAAATTTTCTGCATGCTCCTTTTGTACCTCTTGACACATAAGGATTTGACTCAATTGCCGCATTGCAAATTGTTTGAAAAAAAAGGTGACGGTTTCTATTCCCTGAAGCACCCTTCTTCATTTCCCCTTCTTCTTCTTCTTCTTCTTCACCTGCTATTTCATCATCCTGTAAGGGTGGGAGACTTCGGCAACGTGCGCGACTTCGACTTCGACTCTCAACCTGCTTTCAACGAGGAGGAAAACAACCTACCAACAACCTGTGCGGACTTCAGGGGCGACTCCTATAGTGATGCCAACTACGGCGACCTCTCCAGTGAGGCTCGTGGCGGCAACGACAGTGATTATGGCAATGGAGGTGCTGACAACGGATGTGCTCATGATGATGACAAACGGTGGAAATTGAGCTCCAACCACAACCTAACCACCGATGAGGACCTAGCAGCAGAAGAAGAAGGCGATAGTGCCAGCGGCCTCTTTCCTCGTCGGTCTGATGACCTTGTTCACAATAACGAGCACGCGCAAGCATCAGCCACAGCAGCAGCAACAACCGCCGCCACCGCCACCTTGGCAGAGGATGAGCCCGCAAGTCACCGGCTTAGCGTAGCAGCAGAGGCGGGTGCTGCAGCTGCTGCTGCTGCTGCTGCTGCTGGTGATAGCAGTGCTGCTGATAGCAGTGCTGCTGATAGCAGCAGCAACAGTAGGAGTGGGGCGGCTCCCCCAGGAGGCGGAACGAGCGACGGCAGTTTAGTGGCGCCGTGGGTGAGCCCGTTACCGCCCACTGCCGCTCCCGGCGTTGCGAGCTCACTAGCTGGAGAAAGAGCCGAAGACACCGCTGCTCCTCTTGCAAATGTCAATCTCACAACCATGAGCCCAAGCAGTTTTGATGGCTCTACAAGTGCAGCAGCAGCCGCGGGCGATAACTAACTTAAAGGTACAAAAGGGATTTCCCTGACTTATAGCGAAATAACGAAGCGATATTTGGCGCCTTTTCAGACGATGTTCTGGCCCCCGCGAGTCGAGAAATAAGGAGATTCGTAACGCGTTTTGCTCTATTATAATATTCGAAAATAAATAAAAATTGGGCAGTTGTCGTTCGTAGTAGGCGAAGGTGATGATGTGAAGAGCTTGTTTGACACAACAACTCGTCCAAGAAGTAAGTTGCCCTTTGCGGATATCCTCGTTAACCATGGCAAATTGCGGCCCGCTGCCGCTGCTGGTATTCACTGTGGCCTTGATTGGCGGCACCTTTTCGACGCTTTTGTCGAAGGTATTATGAATCTGATGTAGAAGGTTGCTAACTTTTTGGATACAATGCAAAGATGCGCTAGTGATTACGGCAAATCAAGTACTTGCTCTGCACGGGAGCTATAACAACCTTTGAGCTTATACGTGCCTGTGGCCGCATTTTTAGTAATACTTCTTTGAAGACTATGTGATTGCTGACTATCGTTCCGTCGATGCAAATTAATGTAGGTGATGTTCTCGTTTGAGACGACGGACTCGCAAGGCGTTCCATGCACCTACACCCGGCCTCTCATGCAGACTTTCCTCATGTTCCTCGCCATGGCACTAGCCTTGCCGATCTACTACGGATACTTGTTTTTCACGGGCACTAAGTTCCCTCGCGTGAAGCGCTCTATGTGGTGAGTGCAATGCGTCCTTTTTAGGGGTTAGTTAGATACATGTGCTCACACAGCTATTATCAGCGAGTTGTGAACGGAGATTGGCCCTCTAATCACCGACGTAAGAGGAAAATTATTTTTTAAATAGATTTTTGAAAGGCTTAATAACATAAGAATAGTTCTATATTTATAGTATAGGTTTTTCTAGTCCGCGTCCTCTTTTCCTTCCCCCACGCTAGCACCCTCGCTTGCCTGCAAGAATCGCTGTGATTGTTGTCTTTTCCCCCTTCATTATTAAACCGTAGGTTTGTGCTGGCAGCCCCCGCGTGCACCGACATGCTGGGGACCATGCTCATGATGATTGGCCTCTTGTACACCACGGTACTGTATTTGATCATTTGTCTTTTGACTTTGACAACAAGGGAAATTGGCTTCATCTTTCTTGTTGCTCGCGAAGTGTGAGTGGCGAAGGTACTGGGGTCCATCTTTCTTGTTGTAGAGCAACCCTTTTCAAAATATATTGATCGATACACGCATAACGTCCCACACAGTTTCTCTCTCTCGCTCTTCCCATGTTTACTTTCGTCGTCACCACCATATACTTTGTGTGTGTTGCATACTACATTAGGTCTCGGTGTACCAGCTGGTACGATGCTTGGTGATCGTCTACGTGGCCTTACTGCGGCGCTTTGTGCTCGGCCGCCAGACTCACGCCTTTCAGTGGTTTGGGGTAAGCGAGTGAATAAAACCAATGGCCTCACAATGCACTTACGCACACTTGCACTATGTCCACTCTTATTTTCCCTTTTTCTATCTCCTCGTCGTTTCATCTACCTCGTCACCTCGCTGTCATCATTTGTTTGTTCTTTCGTTCTACCTATATACGTGTACTTCAACTACATGTAATTACACGTAAAGGTGCTCCTGAACGCAGCCTCGGTGTGCATCGTTTCTTTGGCAGCCTTGAACGGCAGCTCGAACGAAGGCCAGGTCCTCAAGGGGATTGGGTTCATCGGCGGCGGCTGCTTCGTGATGGCCTGCCAGCTAGTGCTCGAAGAAGTAAGCATGTATTATATTAGAGAATACGTGTGTTTGATTTTTGCATCTTTACTTTCGACACTCTTTTCTGGCCTATTTCTACAGTCCTCGACCCTTGTGTTGTTCATGGTGTTGCCAATGATGATAATACTGCTCTTTACCTCAATCCACGCATGCCAATATATCTCAAAACAGGCAGTGATGGCGGGCGACGACGACGATGCTGACGAAGAGGGCACGCCTCCTCTTGTGGTGGTAGGCATGGAGGGCTTCTGGGGCAGCCTCATCATGCTCTGCGTGGTAAGGATGGGATAGATGTCATCTTCGTATTTCTCTACTTCCATCCCTTGAATGCCATTTCTATCGCCCTCTTTGCAATTCCGATTTCTCCCTAATTTTAATGCACTTTTCTCCATTCTTGTTTCCTCTCATCTCATTTCTCGGTCTTCGAACACCCCCACTACAGGTGTACCCCATTACCTACGCCCTTCCCGGAGACGACCATGGCTCCTACGAGAACTTTTACGAGTCCTCGGTGGAGCTCATGAATAACCCGAACTTGTTCCGGTGCGTACACGTTGGCTATACTTGTGGCAGCAACTTAGGAGAAGCAACAAGAGCGGAGAATTATTCTTCAAAGGAAACGCAAAAGCACAAATCTTGAATGTGCCTTCAAACGAAGTACTTAGCTTTCTCAATTCTTTCTTCGTCAAAACAGCCACCTCATTGTATAATTGCATTTGTCTCTCTATATGTGCGTGTTATTGTTTGTACCCCACTATACTATCCTTTTCTACGATCAGCACCGCGATGCTCTATGTGGTGGTGATTACCACTTACAACGTGGCGGCGATTTTCATCACTCAACTGCTCGAGTCGGTGTGGCGCTCGATCCTCGAAAACTTCCGCCCCATCGCGGTAATTTCCTTATATATCATATCTAATTAGAGCGAGTAACCTGTTTTCGGAATGCCTTCTCCCCTTTTTTTTGGTGTAATATTTTGTCACTTCATTCGACTGCGAAGTCAAATCACACGCACGTTTTCACATCCGCCACTTCTTCGTCATCGTTCTCACTTCAACCACCGCAACCACCACCACCGCAGGTGTGGGGCGCAGATTTGATGCTGTTTTATTTGGTCACGCACGGTGCCTTTGGGGAAGCTTGGCTGGGCGGCGCATCGTATTTGCAGGTATGATATATTAGTGTATGGAAAAGAGCTTGAAGATTCCTCACACTTGCCGACTTAACCGGAATATGGTACTATCTGCAAAGATGAACTCTTCCCAATTTATCCTCCTTCCTTTGAAATAGTGCGTGTATAACACCCATTCACTTTCTCTTCTACCTTCTCTTCTCTCTTTCCACTCTGAAATCATGCAAAGGTCTTTGGCCTCTGCATGCTGCTCCTCGGCACTGCCACTTACAACGCCTCTGTGAAATGGCCGTTTTTCAAGTACCCCTATTCGAAGAACCCACATGTGGCTACCCCCGGCATGGAGAAAATCATGCACTCCCCCGCCATCAACAAAAGGTGAGCTCGACGTTTTTTTCTTTGTATTTCTTTCGTTGTGCTCTTTATTTTTTTCATCATACTTTCATTCACGTTTTTGTCGTTTGTCTTATACGTCCTTGGCTCTTCTCGCCATCCGTCCTTTGATCCGCCTGATCTCCTCTTTTCTCTTTGCCCTTTCAGCCCTGGCCGCACTCTTCCGTACCGCGCTCTCTCTACTCCACCCCCCGCCAAAGGGGGGATCCGCACCACCGAGAATTTCCCGCAGGCTTACGGTTCCTTCGGCGCCCCGGGCACTAGCGGCGCGGGTGCCTCGGGCAAAGCGTAAAGAGAGGAAGTAGAAGAAGTTTGGTCTTGGCGAGATACCCAGTAGCATAATGACACGCAGCTACAAACACATTCACGCACGCAAACATAAACGAAATCTTCGATCGTAACTTGAAAGAAAGGAAATCAGAAGCATACCGGGAAGTCGCCCGTCGCGTGGGCATTGATATTTGTGTTTGGTTTTAATCTCGAAGTTTGAATTAATAGAATTAAATATACTGCCCAAAATTTGGGAAGTGTATTGTCGGCATTAGGCAATTGGCATTGCCATTAGCCATTAGCTATGAACTATGACTTCTAGTGTAAGGTGTAAGTGCAATTGGACTGAAAATTCGGCGAACACACCAAGTAAAGAGAAAGGGAGATATAGTGCTCTACTGTCTGCTTACTATTTATTATTTACTAAGAATACAATATGGACCAGCAGCTAGTAGCTAGTAGCTTAGCATTGCTATTCTCATGTATTTATCACGTGCTTAAAACCTCAGCTGCTTTTATTGTGAATTGGGAATTGCGACGCCAACTCACAGCGCAGAGCGAAGAATACTTTTAATCATTCGCATACATATGAACAAGACAAAGATAAACAAAGAGGTGCCGAACAAAGGACAGGGCAGACTATTTACATACACAAAACAGGATTGGACTTTCGGGGCTTCTTTCTTTTTATAGTTCGCGCGGTGACAAGTACACTGCCAGCACCGATGCTGTTACTGCCGTTCCAACTCCTAATATAATTGCACGCCCGTTGTGCTGTGGCTCCACCCATCGGTGAAAAGCTTCCCGTACATCCATCTCCAAGAAGAAGAGGTGCATGCGGAAAGGCTGCAGCCACACGGGGCAAGATATGTTGACAACTTTTGGCCGCAATTGCCACAACATTTTGAAGGGAGTGCTCAGCAGAGCGAAGAGCAATCCTACTAATTGGCCCAAAAATCTCTTGAGTGGAGCGCTAGCATAGAAAGGAGCCGCGCTAGTGCTACTAGTACCACCAGCAGCAGCAGCAGCAGTACCGCTAGTTGCGCTGCTGCTGCTAGTGCCAGATGAAAGGTCAAATGCTGCGACGCTGTGCCTTGACCGAGATGAAGCGAATGGAAGCGAAGACGTAGCAGAAGTAGAAGGCATTGGCACAGCAAGGGGGCGAGGAACACCGCTGGGAGACAAGGATCTATCGCTTAACGCAGTGTCACTGCCAAAGCCGCTCTTGTCGCTGTTGTCGTCACTTTCGGAGAAATGGCCTGGCGGTGTAGAAATAGGACGTGCAACATGAGCTCAAGTGCATAAAATGAGCGAGAACTTAAAGCATCTAGGGATTTTGCAAGTATGCACACCTACCTACATGACTAATTCAAATACACACATTTAAAAACACTGAACAAAAACGAGTACCCAAAGAAGGAAAATGCTCACCGTCGTCATCATCTTGGGACTGCGCTTCTTTGGCTGACTTGACCAAATGCTTCCACCACGCCATGCGCCTGATGGGAAAAATAAGCAAGGGATAACACCCGCAATCAACAGAAACGAACGAGCAACGTGAGAGCGTAACAAAGGACCGTATCCTAACATGTGCACTCGTGCATTGCTTGCCCATATGATAAAATACGAAAATACGCGAGCGTAACCAAAAGCAAAGAGAAGAACAGAACTTATATCTTTTTTACTTGGCTCGCTGTTGCCGCCACCAGCGTTCTGCGGACTCCGCCGTGCTCGCTGCGGTGCCGAAACCACGCATCATGCCTTCATTGTTGCCACTAACACTAACACCACCGCCACCTCTGCTGCTATGAACGTCACCTACACCATTCTCTTCATCATTCTCGTCGCTAATGATACCACCGCCATCGCTCATGCCGCCCCCGCTGCTGTCGTCACTGTGAGAGGACTGAAACGACGAGCTGCGCTGACTGCGAAACGCTGAGGAAAACGAGGCAAACGGAAATGTACGAGGTTGTTGTTGTTGCTGATCTGAGGGCCGAAACGCTGAAGCTAGTGAAGCAAAAGAGTGCGCTGGGAAAGCTGATTGCCCGAGTTTGCCTCTTTCAGAGGTCGTTAGGGTAGACTTAGGCCCCTCTCCTGCTTCCGGTACTTCATCACCTTCGTCTTCTTCTCCCGCAGCTGTCCGTGGTAAGGACGACGGAGTCAGCGGTTTTGGCTGACGGTTGCGCGCTCGGCGAACACGAGAGCGGCGTCGGACTCTATTGGGAGTCCCCGTATGTGAAGAGGGAGATGGATATTCTCGGTCACTATCATCTCCTCTTTCTCCTCTGCTCTCATCGTTTTCTCCATCTCTTTCGTCGCCGCTGCCGCCGCCGCTCAAGCTCCCACTCCCACTCCGAGGCCGGTGCCGTATAAAATACGGCAACACTGAGAGCAGACCACCTTTGCCTTCACGGCTCTGTTCAGAGCAGAAAACGAAAAACAATAATTTGAGAATCGCTTTCGCAGTGCACTTTGTACAGACAGCAGCCATATTGGCTATTATTTTCCATTTGAGCAATTGAATACAACACACAACACGCGTTCACATATGTGCTTTCACGACGCGAACCACACTCTTTTATCTGTTCACCCACGTGCTACAGTAGTCCTCTCTGCTCACCAGCGCCGAGTACGTGGGGCGAGGGCGCCGCGCAAGGAAAGCGTCTAGCCTCAGGGCAATCGACTGGCTGCCCGGGTGGAACAGCTTCCCCTGGTGCAGCGGCGGGCTCCCAATCACATAGACTTTGACGTCCACGTTGTCGGAAAACGAGACACCCTAAGGTGCAAGCAGGTGCAGGGGGGGGGGGGGGCAGGTGAGGAAGTAGGGTAAGCTAGGCTAGGTTACGCCACTGACGAAACAGAAATGAGTCGGCCGCTTTTTTGAAATCACTTCCCGAGCCCATTCCTCTTGTCACCCTTTTTCCCGGCCAACAGAGACGCGCCGCATCACGTGCATATGTGCCTGCACGCCCTACTTACATCCTATAGCCCTATAAAGTAAACTCTTTCCTGCTTCCCATTTCTTCGTCCCCTTCTTCATCTATACTCACCTGAGGTGCTCGTTTCAGTCGAGCCAGAGCAGCGGTGGCCGGAGCTGACCCTAGAATAGACGCAGCTCGGTATTCCTCAGCGGCGACCTTTCAAGGAAGAAATTTTCCCCACAAGGAATATAGCAAGGCAAAGGAAACAGGCGTCAAGGTGGCAGCAACAAGCTCCCTAGCTGAACCAATAACTTTGGCCCCTTCCCGACAAATATACTCGTTACACACACAAACCTTGATGCTCTTGTTGACCCCACCTAAGCCATGCTCATAGCACTGCCCACGGCGAAATCGCATCAGTGCGGCTGCTCTAGTGGCAGCGTCTTCCTCCTCTTCCACTTCACTGCTGCCTTTGCGGTCGTTTCCAATGTCATTGTCTTCCGTTGAACGCTTTGCACCACCAGAAGTTGCACTGACTTTTCTGCTTTGTTGAGCTAGGCGATGAGCAGCATTTGCCGTCATGGTGTCCGAATGGTCATATTCTGCGAAATCGAAATTACTGCTACTGCTGCTCCTGCTGCCACTACTAATGATGCTGCTGTTGCCAAAGACAGATTCGCTCGAACTCAAGCCTGCATCCCCAGGAGGTCGCAAAGATGAAATAGCTGCCGCTGCTTTGGCAGCCATGGTTGCAGCTCTGGCAGCTTCCAGCGCTTCGGCAGCCGCAACGGCAGCTTCTTTACTACTACCTGTAGCAGTGGCTGCAGTCCTTGTAGTGGTGGAGGATGAGTATGAGGACGAGGCAGCGTTCGGATGGCTAGCTGCAGCATTTGCTCGCGCAGCTGTCTCTCTGGCTCTATCGGCTTCTCGGGCACCTTTCAAAGCAGACCTCCTTGGTAAACGCTCAGGCAAGAGCCCATCCTCTGCTGGAGTGGCGCTCTGTTCGACTAGGCTTCCTCCGCTTCCCTCACCTTCGGGCCCTGGACTGAGGCCAGCCCAATCGACCCAGTCAAACGCATACACGGCTCTCGCATGTGCAGCTGCTTGAGCAGCTGCCTGCTGTGCGCTGGCTGCCGCGTGTTGCGTGGCTTGCATGGCTGAGTCCAAGAAAAGTGCGCGGGGCTTGCGCGAGTCGCGGTCTGGAGACGCTGGATTCGATGTCTGCGTATTGGCCTCTGCTGTTGAGTTATCAACAGCACTGCTAGACGCAAGAAAAAAACTCCGATCACGCTGCATGGTCTAGGTCGATAATGAGGCACTAGCTCGGAATTGAAGTAGTTCGCAGCGTGTGAAGGGAAAGCTTGTCTGTTATCTTGCCAGAATGAAATCAATCATTTCTAAAGAAGAGTCTTTCCATAGTGGGAACACGAAAGCCTGCTTGCGAATAGGATCTTCAGGATAATGAGCAGAAAATAGTCTAAAGTGGTAGGGTTGCATTCATAACGCCATTCCTTTCGATGCCTGCGCGCACCGCATGTCACGCGTCATGTCACAACACAAAGAAATGAGACGGAACGAGTGAAGAGCCGAAACGGCAACGAGAACAAAAAGAAGAAGGAGACGCAGAAGAGAAGGGACGGACGAGAGAACGACAGAACGACGACTCCACGACGCTGCGTGCTGACGTGCTGACATGCTATCTCTAATATATACTAGGCCCTTAACGGGGTGGCTACGCCAAATTCTGATAATTCCTTTCCGGATCAAATGCGTGCATAGTACGATCTGATCTATCGAGTACATTGGTCTGCATATAGTCTGCCTGAATGAACGACTGCTACTGAAGTGAGTGTAAACCTATGAAAAACATAAGGAGTGGAAGTGCGTCCAAATGAGAGCTAGCAAGTACCGAGCCCCCGCACCTTGTTCCGTACGTACTAAATCCATGCTACGGGAATAAGTAGAAGGCGTGTTTGACAAACGCATTCTTGTTCATTGAACGCACTGGTGTCATATTTCGTGGTTGCCTCAAGAACTCAAGAAGTGTCAAGATAGGAGTTGGCGCAGTTCAAAAAGACTATCTTGGTAATTTCCA
>Ga0307982_1001964_pt1 | contig 16690 bp, 12 predicted proteins | sample OrgLakmetagen989_FD_201847 | JGI IMG/M metagenome (GOLD analysis project Ga0307982, IMG submission 201847) | Saline water microbial communities from Organic Lake, Antarctica - #989 | ecosystem: Environmental > Aquatic > Non-marine Saline and Alkaline > Saline | place: Antarctica: Organic Lake...
CCTCCTCTGCAGCCTTGGCTGTGGCCAGCACACGGGCGCTGGCGTCCTCACGGGCGGCACGTGTGGCTGCCTCTGCATCCTCTTGTGTGGCAGCAGCAGCCCGCTTCCAGTGTGTCACCTGCTTACTGCAGCGGTGGTAGGCTGATCCAGCCTTGCTTGCAGCACGCTCTGCGCTGCCTGCCCGTGCGCTGGCTGCGGCTGCCTCAGCTGCTGCCCGGGCCGTGGCTGCTTGGGCATCCCCCAGGCGAGCCAGCAGCGTATCCAGGGCACGCCCCTGTGATGCGCCAGCTGCCGTAGCTGCTGCCTCTGCAGCCACTGCCCGTGAAGTGGCTGCCTCTGCTGCGCTCACTGCAGCGGTGCGTGCAGCGTGGGCTGCCTCGGCGTCCGCCTGTGAAGCTGCGGCTGCACGCCTGGCATCTGCCGCCTCCGCCCGTGCCGCTGCAGCGTCTGACTCAGCAGACACAGCCCGCTGGGTGGCGGCAGCTGCAGCATGCTCCGCTGTGGCTGCCTGTTGTTGCACAGCGGCCAGGTCTTGGGGCGAAGGGAGGGATGCTGCTGTGGCTGCTGCCTCGGCTGCGCGGCGGCGCTCCTGTGTCACGGCATCCTTCAACCCCCCCACTGCCGCAGTGGCAGCCCGCACGCGTTCGGTGGCCGCCGCCTCCCCTGCTCGAGCGGCGGCTGCCTCCGTCCTGGCTTCCTGTAGCTGGCCTTGGGCCGTGCCAAGCTCAGACTTGACTGTCGACAGCTCCTCTCGCAGGCCAGCCAACTGCTCCTGAGTTGCCCGCAGCTCCGCTTGCACGAACTGTAGTTGACCATCTTCCAGCGCTGGGGGTGTTGCAGCAGCTGGTTCGCCTATTGCGCCCCCCCCTGCGGCAGACTGCTGCCTTGTGCCTGTGCCGGCGGCGCCAACCCCCCCCCGGGTGCCACTGGACACCCCCGTTACAGCAGGAGGGCCAGCAGTGGAAGAAGGGTCTGCACCCGCCAAATGACGCTCAGCCACACGTGCCCGGGCTCGCCACTGCCCCAGCTGCACCTGCAGTGCAGCCGCACGGCCCGCGAGGCGGGAGGGCGACACCCCCCTTGTACTCCCCTGCCGCAGCAGGCTGTCGCTGGCGGCACCTGCATCTGCTTCGAGGGGTGTGTGCAAGCGCTGGCCAGTCACTTGCAAAGCAGGCTGTGCTTCTCCGTCGCTCCTGCTGTTGCCCCCCCCAACCAGCTGCGGGGGGGGGGCTTGCCGGCCCCCACGCCCCTGGCTTCGCAGGCGTCGCCTGTGCCCATGTGTGGGGTGTGCACGCAACCAACCCCCCTCTTCATCATCATGGCCAGCGCTGTCTGACCCACTACCACTACCACTACCACTGCTGCTGCTGCTGCTGCTGCTGCTGCTGCTACGGGCTCTCCTGCGGCCCAGCGCCGACAGCAGCGCGGCCAGACCCCGTGCAGCAGCATCATCCTCTGCACGAAGCTCATGCTGTTGAGTGGCAGCCGTTGGGGCCGCTGCCTGCGCCATGACTACTTGGTGGTGGGGCGGGGGGGGCAGCAGGGTCAGGCGTCCCTCCCTGGCCTGCCGTGCCATGAACGCCGCACGGGCACGGTCAATTGCAGGAGTGGCTGCAGATGCGCTGGCAGCGCTTTCAACTGATGCAGTCAGCGCTTGTGGCTGTGGTAGTGTGGGTGGGGCAGGCGTGGCAGCTCCTGAGGCAGGTGGGGGGGGCTTGGACAAATCGATGGCAGCCGGCAAAGGGGACTCCTGAAGCTGTGTCACGGGTGTACCGTCAAGCACCTGCAACGTTGGTACAGCTGCCAGTGCTGTGGCTACATATGCAGGGTGCGCTGCAATGGCGTTGCCCTGCAAGTGCAGTTGTGTGAGCTGTGCTCCACACTGAGCCAGCCATGCCAGCTGGCGCAAGTCAGCCAAGCAGTTGTTGCGCAGGTCCAAAGTGTGCAAACGGCTGAGACGAGGAATACTTGCAGTCCACTGCAGGCTTGCAAGCTCATTATGTGCTAGCCGCAAGTGTTGCAAGTGGGCCAGTCCAGGCACATTCTCAACGGCAGTCAAGCCACAGGCAGAGAGATCAAGGTGCCGCAAAGCGGCCATACTGGAAATATCGCCACCGTCTAACAGCTGTATAGTATTGGATGACACATCCAGCCACTGGATACGACTCAAGTCTGCACTGTGTCGCAGGGATGTCAGCTTGTTTCCGTGAAGCTCCAGAGAGTGCGGCACGGTCAATCCTCCAGGTGCAAGTCCCTGATCTGCATGCAGCCGGGGTAATACATCATCGAGGCAAGTCAAACCTTCTGCAATAAGGCTGCATCTTCCGGCACTCGACGACATGCTCAAAGTTGGGTGGCATGTGCTCAGTTGAGTCAGACTGCGGCTTTCAAAATTTCTTTGCGGCTGAGCAGCATTCGGCAACGTTTATTCACCCAGCAGGCACAGTGAGTGTATTAAACAAATCAGCAGTTGAAATGTGAAGTTCTTTTACACACTGTATACTTTCCCGGGAATTGTCCTCTGTGACTCACAAGGAGGAGCAAGCAACTCTGCACGCCCATCGATTGCGGCCCCCCCTTCCACCTGCGGTTGAGCGCCTTTTCCAGTTTCGCGTATAAAGCAAGCAACTAATACGTTCCTTTATATTAATTACACGGCGCGACGCGAGCGCGGATCTGAAGCTACTGGGCCCCGCCCAATTGCTGGCATTTGGCCTCCAAGTCACAATTTCCGCACATCCATGGCGTCATACATCCGCGCTTTAGCACAAGGAGCCGCCATCGGTGCCATTGGCGGGGCCTCTCTGGAAACCTTCATGGTATATACAGGATTTTACAAGGTTGCCACTCGCAAAGCCGCTGAGCACAGAGTGGAGGACCGGGCCATGCTTCAGGCTGCTGCCCAGCGGAGGCGACGCCTGAGCGACCTGAGGCCAGGAGCGACACCAGCACTTGCACCGGAGCCGGTCGCAGAAACGCAACAGCCGTGATGAGGGCTTGTTGCACTGCCCCCCCCTCCCCCACGTTGCCACCCCCACCTGCTGGCTTCCGGGTAGCCACCTGCGCCAGCCCTGAGCGGGTTGGGGATGCGTCCCTGCAGCCCTGGAGAGCTGAACTGACGCCTGCTCCACACATACCTGCCACCTCCTGTATTTGGTTGAAGGAATGGGGGTGTGCCAGCCTCAGGGCCTGCACCCAGCCTGAGGGGCACAGGCAAGGGGTGGGTTCCAGCAGTACTCGGCAGGACTTGGGCACCGCCAGGCCTTATGATGGCCAGCTGTGGGCACCTTGCAGGAATGCATGTGCCAGATAGTACTTGCTGCAGCGGTGCCTGCACAAGTTTCCCTGCAAAGCAGCAGGCAAAGTTCCTACGTCATCACCCTTCAGGGGAGGGGACCAAAACTTCACCAAGCCTCCGCGCAACAAGTGCGAGAATGAATTACTTGACGACCAAATTCAACGTCCTTCACCAATTGTGAAGCTGGGGATGGTTTTGGTGTTGCTTGGACTCTAAATTCATCATGGATGTCGTTGATGTCTTCAGCGCCTTCGAGCGCAGAAGCGCTGATGACATGCTCAACCAGCTTGCTGACAGTGCGAACGCTGTCTCTGGAAGTGTAGACAGCGATTTCTACGGAACTGGTCGAGGCCTCAACGAATTCGAAATGCGAGTCGCTCGCATGCTTGGCAAGGAAGCTGGACTGTACGTGAACTGAGTAGCTTGTTTGAGAGGTGGCCGAATACCAACTCTAGTGCTTCTATTTTTGTCCGAGTTTGCCAGCACTGGTTATGAAAGGGGGAGTGCCCAAAGCACGTTTAACCAGCACGTTTTATGCCACCTTCATGCGTGATGACGTTTGTGTGCCACTTTTTGACGAGATGCTTTCCCAGGGCCAGCGTTTTGCATCACCACGCCAACAAACAATGCTTTTTGCAGATTTCTGCTCACTGGCGTCATGGCACAACTCATTGCCATGCGAATCCATTCTGATGATGTGTATGGCTGCAAACTGATTGCTTTGCATCCTTCTTCACACTTGCTTCACCACGAGTATGATGCCTTCGAGCACGTTTGGCGAATGCGGCACATTCGAGTTGGAGACCCAAACCGCGTGCTTACTGTTGCTGATGTGCGACAAGCCCTAGCAAACTTTCGCTACGACTGTGCAGTGATGATTTTCGAGCTGCCTCAGGTACGTGCTGTGCTGGAGAGAATCCCCTCGCGCAGGCTCGAATGTGCCTCACGTCCACACCTCCGCCCCATGTGTGCAGCGATACAATGGAGGCGCCTGTGTAGCATGGGAAGACGTAGTGGCCATCTCTCGCTGGTGTCGGGAACGCGGCATCCGCTTGCATTTGGATGGTGCCCGCCTGTGGGAGGCCCAGGCCTACTACCAGCGTGACTGGCCGGACATTTGCTCCCTGTTCGACTCCGTGTATGTGTCCTTCTACAAGGGCTTGGGCGCCATGGCTGGGGCCATGCTGCTGGGCAACCACTCGTTCATCCAGCGTGCGCGCATTTGGCAGCGTCGCATGGGTGGCAATGTCTACACATCCCTGCCCTACGAGATCTCTGCCCGGTGGGCGCTGGAGAGCAACTTGATGACCTTTGCAGCCCGCACCAACAAGATGCGCTCAACCATCATGCAGATGAACAGGTACTTCGTGGTGACAGGGTGGCCCATTCGCTTTGACCCCCCCTCCCCCCACACGTGCATGGTGCATGTGTACCTGCGTGGCAAGCGCCACTTCCTGGAGTTGGCACGGGACCAGGTGCTGGAAGTCAGCCGCATCCAGCTTTTCCACACCCTCAAAAAGGTTCCCCGGTGGAAGCTGCAGACTGAGCTGGAGGAGGCCCCCCCTCCGCCAGCTGATGTGCTGCGTGACATCCCCCCCCCAAATGTGGGGCACCACACCTCCGTGCCGTACTTTGCGTCGCGCTCAAATATCCCCGGCGGCGCTGCAGGCGCCCTGCCCCCCCCTCCACAGCCAGCCTCTGCGCAGTACCTGGGCGGTGCAACTCACGGGATGCCTCCAGGGTCCGCTCCCCCCCACCCGGCTGGCGTGGCGCCACCAGCCATGGCCCCAGCTGGGACTGCGCCACCTACCACGAACCAAGCCATTCCCGTCATGGATGTGGGTGGAGTGGGGGCGCCCCCCCCAGGGATGACCCTTGATTTGACCGGCACGGGGGATCCACCCACCCTGCCGCACCCAGTGGATGTTCACCCAGGCGCAGCGCCGGCCCAAGGCGGGGGAGCAATCCCCCAGGCACCTGTTACCGCCCCTGAAGTGCCAGTCACCAGTGCTGCAGTGGGCCCTGCCTCTGGGGCAGGCCCTACCACCTCCTCAGGCCAGCCTGGTGTGCTGCCGGATGCCGTGGGTGGCCGCGGGGAATTGGTGGGCATGCTGCCCAATTCGCACATGCATGGTGGTGTGCCCACAACAGCCCCCAATGCGCGTGGCGACGGCAGTGCATACGTCGGCGCCACATCTGCCCGTGCCAGCGGTGTTGGCGTCACCGGGCCGCAGCCGGTTGTGCCTGTGCCAAACGAGTTCTACTTTGAGTGGAGCATTGGGCCCAGCAACATTCAGCTGCACGAAAACTGGTACATTTATGGCTGGCAGCAGTTCTGGAAGTACTACACAGACATGGTGCGAGCAGACAGCCGCAGCCAGACCGCCCCCACGGCGGCAGCCAGAGGTGCAACAGCCGGCTCCACTGCCAGCCTCACCACTGGGGGCACTGCCACTGCAGCGGGTACAGCGCAGCAGCCCCCAGTGCTGGAGGGAGGACAGCTGGCGCCCCCTGCTGATCTGGGTGAGCCCACCGGCCTGGCTGGGCCTGTGGGCGCCCCACAGCCTTCCCCAGCAGTGCAGGCAGATGTGCAGGGTGCAGATAAGCTCCTTGGTCCTGGTGCCGCAGAGTTGACTGTGCCCGGCGACACTGCTGCAGTCAAGCCTGCTGTGAATGCCGAGGGTGAGAAGCTCATGACCATGGCGCGGGCTGGCAAGACCTTGACGCGGCGCCAGAGCACTCAGCTGCAGCGCGTGCTGGACCAGCTGGGCATGACCCTGGAGGAGCTCAAGGCCCAAGGCCCGGTTGCTCCTGTTGAGGAGGAAGATGCTGACGAAGGCGACGACAACAGCAGCAAAGCGAAGGGCAGAGGCACCAAGCGACGGGCCGGCAGCGGCCGCAAAGGCGGCGCAGCAAAGCTGTCCAGAAAAGCATAGTGCCAACGAAGAGGCCAAAATTGTGCGGTGTCTTCAATATATCTGTTGATGAGCTCACCTTGTTGCAAGAAGGGGGTTCAATGGGGTTCATGTTCACCTGCAACAGCTGGTAATAATCTGCAGCTAGATTCGTTCCAAACAAGCAATAAAATTGCAGCCCCAACGTTGTCAAATGGTTCAGAACTCTTGGTGCATCTATGCTTGTCAACGGATTAGTCCCTCGCTCGAGGGAAACGCACGCCATCCATGGCTTGATGATCAAAGACGCTATTCTCAGTGCTGAAAAAGAAGCGCACACAGATGAAAATGTTGACTATAGCACATGGAAACCAACTCCCATGCACGAAGTGCTAGAACTTGCCTTGTCTTTTAGACGTGAGTAATTGCCCAAGGAGTGTTGCGGATTTTGGGCCCTCATTGCGTCACCTAGCAGGTATTCATTTGCTTTCAAATCTGGATATGCTCAGCAAGCTCAAGGTCTTACGATTGGACAACAACTGCATATCTCAAATACAGGGACTCAGTTCCTTGAAGCAACTGGAAATCCTGGGTAAGCTCATCAGCGTTACTGGCCAGCTAAGCAACGTAGTCACAAGCAAGAATTTTCGCAGACTTGAGCTTCAATCAAATCGAAAAAATTGAAGAACTGGCCAGCTTACAACGACTCACTGATTTGAGTCTAACGTCAAACAAAATCAGCAAGCTGGAAGGTGTACAAGACCTCCAACGGCTTGAGGTGCTGTCCATGGGATCAAACTCGGTGTCTGGTGTGAAGCAAGTGAGAGATTTTTGTAATGGCGTGCTTGGCGATGCACATACTTCGGCAAATGCAGATGGCATCCCTCAGACAAATGCAATCGCTTCGAGTGTTGAACTTGATGGGCAACCCCATCACCACAGAAGCAGACTACCGCTTGTATGCCATCGCGTACTGTCCACAGCTGGCATACGTCGACTTCGAGGCCGTGGAAGTCCAAGAAAGGCAAGCTATAAAGGAGAGCGCAATGGCCGTAGATGAGATCAGGGTATTGGATGAAAGGCTGGTTGCCATGAAAGAAGCTGCAGCCAACACTGCAGCTGAGGAACAGCGAATTTCACGGTTGAAGGTATGTTCGTTGCATTGAGCCATGCTCAGCACATCAGCACGACGCCTCTTGGCACAGGGAGCGAATTGTATTGCAGCAGGAATCCTTCTTTCGCGTTTTAGGGAAGGAAACGACTACATTGGGCTGGTTTGCAACTTGCCTGGGTTTGAAGTGCCGCACTCAGATTTTGAAGAAGCAGTTCAGGCAGCTTGCGATGAATATGCTGCAGCTGCTCTTCCTGCGAGCGAACGCATTTTTAAAGAAATTGAGATGTATAAAGCCGGGGTCAATGTGCTTGAGGCAGACGCAGAATCTGTTGTTCATGCAACTTTGCTTGAGCTGAGGCGTGGCTTGAAAAAACTACACGCTGAGCAGCAAGGCCTGCCATCATTGGATACTGTTCGAGCGCCAACTTTAGAGGCACTAGAGGAGTTCAAGGCTTTGCTGACCAAAGTTGTTGGGCTCAAGAGTGCTGTGCAGGCTGCTCGAGTAAACCTGGGTGCACTTGAAGCTGAAACTCGGGAGCAAGCAGAACACATGCTTGACTTACTGGATACCGAGTTGAGGCAACAGTTTGCGAATAAAGAAGCCATTGACAATGCCTTCTTCGAAAAAGTTGAAGCTATGGACACGAATGTCACACTCAGCATGGTGGAGAGTGCTGAGGCCATCATGGCTGAGATCTTGAGTGACAAGCCACCGCCTGGCGCCTCTGATGAGCAGCTGCAGATCATGTCTGACCGTGAGGCGTTCGTTGGCAGCATCAAGGAAAGCAGCGGCCATCGTTTGACGCAATTAAACAAATTGTGGGATGCATGTCGCAAGCAGCATGCCAAGCTCTTCAAAACGCATATTGATGCTGCAGTGGCTTCAGAGACAAACCGCTCCCGTGCATTCTTGCACCAGTGTGACTCAATCAAATCCTCGCTGCTGTCACAAGTGGATGAACTGCAGGCTGACCTGGAGGCCGAAGTGTCTGCAGCTCAAGAACGAAGAAGCAGTGTTCAAGCTGGGCGGAATCGTGAATGAGATACAAGGCATGCAAAGTGTATTACATCAATATGAGGTCCTCAGCTCCATCTTGGGAGCTACCACCGTCATTGTCTTCTGAAGCGGCTTGGGCCAAGCTGCCGTTCCATTGCCGAGCTGCGGCCCCGCCTCTCACAGATCGGACGATAGCACGGCTGAAGCTCGGAGAAGTCTGATCCAAGGCATCGGGGCCGGCAGAGACGCTGTGCTCAGACTGCACAGAGGGTGGGGCGAACGCTGACACGCGCCGAGCATGCTCACTGCCTTGTGCCCTGCCACCGTCTGGAGAAGCTGGTGCCTGAGCTGCCATCACGCCAGGGGCAGGCAATGCATGACTGCCTCGCAGCTGCACGATGAGCCCAGCTTGCTCTGCCAGCGAGGTGTGCAGCTGCCTCAACTCCAAAGCTGTGGACATGAATCGTGGCGGGTGAGCAGGGCGAGCAGGGTGGAGCTGTCAACATACCAGTACCAGCTGTGCTGGCTTGCAGCGCCCGAATGCGAGCATCTCTGGATGCAACTGCAGCAGTTGCTGAGGCAAGGTCTTGCTCCACCATGGCATACTTTCGGTGCAGTTGTCTGTGAGACATGATAGCCTGTGCAAAATTGGTGTGTGCAATCAGCCAGAGTGAACATAATTCACTGTGCGAAACTTACGGTCTGCAGCTGTGCTTGAAGTTCTTGAGCGGCTTGCTTGAGCTCTACTGCATCTGTGCCCACATCGTCATCCTCCTCGTCCACCCAGCCCGACGCGGCGGAGGCCTCCCGCAGAGCCTGCAGCCGCGCAAGCAACTTGCGGGCCTCAGCAGATGCTGCAGCCCGTGTGCGGTCCAGCAGGTGCTGCAAGTGCTGCACTTGCTCCCTGGCAGCCACTGCCGCATCCTTGGCAGCTGTGGCCTCCTTGCTGGCGGCTGCAGCATCTGCCACTAGCGCTCGCTCCATGCCGCGCACACCGCGCACAGCACCATGCGGCCCCACTACGCCACCCTGGGCTGCGACACGGGCTGCCTGCAGCTGAGCTCGTAGCTGTGTGCTCACGGAGTCAGACTGTGCAAGGGATGCGCCCAAGCTCTGCAGCTCAACAGAGCGCTCACGCAGGTCAGACCGCGCATCCTTCAGCTCCTGGCGCAGTCGGGCGACCTCCTGGCGCAGCAGCACCACTTCAGCAGCATCATCAGAGGCGCCTTGTACACGGCCGCTGTTGTTTGCGCCGCCTGGAGTGCCTGCAGCAGACGCACCCCCCCCTCTGCGGGAAGCTGCACCAGCGGTCTCGCCGCCCTCACGGCTTCCCCCAGACGAAGTGGAGGCACTACCAGCATCACCATCCTCACTATCTGAGGAAGATTCGCTGCCAGTGATGCTGTCAGAGCCACTGTTGCTCCCACTCCCTCTACTGGCAGAGTCGGACGCTGCAGAGGTCCGCCGCCCTGTGCGCCGTGGCAACGATGCAGTCTTGAGCACCATCACCTGCTGCTGCAAAGCTTGTATGAGCAGATTCTGTGCATCTATGGCTGTTTCTGCCTTGGTGAGCAGGCGTTGCATTTCCTCCGTGGTGCGGATCTTGTTCACGGTGGCTTTGTTCTTGATGCGTTTAGCTCGCTCGCCAAAGCGCAGTGTGCTCATGCTCTCTGCGAGGTTGACGCGAGTAGGGGACACACACACGATGAGCACAGTGCGAGCGTTTCCACCCAGTGCATCTTGCAAAAGCCGCGTCAGCTTGGAGTCTCTGTAGGGGATGTGGCGCGTGCCCCCCCCCCGCAGGCGGCGGGAGGCTGCAGTGGTGGCCGACGCCACACTGCCGCGCTCCCATGCTTCCCCCCGATCGCCAACCAGGGTGGCAGGCGAGGCATTCAATTCCCTGGGGGAGGCTGGCGTGCGCCGGCCGCCCAGGGCAGAGGCCACGCTGCTGCCTGATGACGGCGCCATGCCGCCCCCGCTACCCCCGCCGCCGCCCCCGCCTGAGGTCAGCGCATTGATGACATTGCCCAAGGCGCTCAGGGAGCGGTTGATGGTCATGGTTTCTGCTGCAGTCTGCCCCGTGGCCTCTGAGCGCCGCAGGGACTCGCTGCCCGCCAAGTCCACGATGTTCAACTTGCCCACCCTGCAGCCGTCCAGGGTCTGTGTGTCCCGGGCCTCAATGGTGATGGTGATGACAGCGTGGGAGCGCGAGGAGCCGCTGTTCATGCCTGTGGCTGCCACAGCTCGATTGGCGACAGCCTCTGCGTATATGCCCATGACCTCCGCTGGGGAGGCGACGTACTCCTCCTGCACCCCCTCCACGAAAATGCCGCGCACGTCATCCTGGCGGATGGGCAGGTTGTTCTGGCTGGGAGCCAGCAGGTCCCGAATGCGCTCCATGTATATCTCCATGGCGCTGACTTTGAGGGTGAAGGCCATGGAGGGGGGGGAGCGGCCCACCGCCTCGAAGATGGCGTGCACTGCACGGGGCACCACACCGGCAAGCTGGGGGTCAAAGATGTCCGAGCCTCTGCAAATGGTGTGGTGGGTGTGTGCACTCGGGAGGGGCTCGGCAGCTTGGGGAAACGTACTGAATGGTGTGGGTCTTGCCGCTGCTGGTTTGCCCGTATGCAAAAATGGTACCATTGTAGCCCTCCATCACACCATCCACAACTGGGCGAACCACTTCAAAGACTTCATCTTGGGTAGATTGTGGCCCCAGAACGGCATCGAACGCAAAGGGGTTGCCCTTCGGCAGCTTTTGACGGGCCTGCACATTTCTGGGTGTGCTTGCCCAGTCTCAAATGTGCTACGTGATACTCACATCATCAAAGCACTGCACTGCATTTCCACTGTGCTGCATGACAGAACCATCCCGCTGAACCTCTGAGCCCAACAAGGGCCTGATGCGGCAGCATACCGTCACAGCTGCGTGCGGCTGCATGATGTGGGGTTTCGCGACAGCGGATGAAACTCTGCACTGATCCTGTGCCCTTAGCTGGATAAAAACAGCAGGGCAGGGCAGTGCAGGTGCAATGTGATAGAGCCAACAAAGCTGAATGAGCTGTTAACGCTTGGGCGTTGTCTCAACTGCTTGAGCCACTCAGTTCACGAATACGCCGGGTGTGTTTTGACGGCGCAGAAATAGCACTTCACTGGATTGGAGCGAAGCTGCATGCACCCATACGGGCCGATACAAACCCCAAACAAGTGCTATCACGGGCGCCGCTCATGAATCTTATTTGAAACCCTACATGAATGTTGCAGGCGTCACTGAACGCAAAGCACCCCCCCCTGCTTGGCGATGAGGAGAGGCAGCAGAGTGCACAGCCAGCCCGTGGTGTTCAACCGCGGCACTTGAAGGAGGAAACACACATGCCAAATGACGTTCAAGTCATACCCCCGCTCCTACGAGCCGCTGCCGAGCGACTCTGCCTTGCTGTGGGTGTCCCCGTCCAGCCCTGGCCACGCCTCCGCCAGCAAGCAGCGCATGGAGCCGCCCCCCAAGCGCTCGATAGTGGGCAGCGGTACATGTACTATATCACTGGCAGCAGCTGCTGGCAGGCCTGGCGGACAGCACAGCTCGTCCAACTGACCGCTGGCCTGCAGCGCGGCATGAGCCGAGCTGGACATGGCCCACACCGGCGCCCCCCCGCCAGCTGGGCGCAGCTGCAGAACGTTCCCGGCAAACTGTGCCACCTGCTGCTCGGTGATGCAGACAATGTGTTTCCCTGCTGCGCGCAGTGCATCCAGCAGTGCTTCCCGCTGCACCTCCTCCCGCACGCACTCGGCCGCCACCACTGCAGCGTGGGCGCCCATGGACAGCACCACGTTGGTGTGGTATACAGGGACATCCTGCCCATTCGCACCACGACTGTATGCCTGGAAGGTGTGCAGGGTGTACTTGAAGTGTTGGGCCCACGCCTGGGCAAGTTTGGCGTGTGCCCGCTGGGACAGCGCGCAGTACGCGACACGAGCAATGCGGTCCAGAACCAGTGCACCTGTGCCCTCCAGCACTGCCCCAGCCCGGGCCAGCTCGTGCTGTCTCAGGTCCAGGGTGTCCGTTGCCAGGATGGGTGCCAGGGCCAATGCACGCAGCAGCTCCGGCCGCACTTCGGCCTGGCGTGAGGGTGTCGCCATGGGGAACAACACAGCAGTGCAGCCGGAATCACCATGAGAGGGTGGCATGAAGCCCAACCAGTTGTTGGGAAAGGCTTCATCGGCGTTGCCTGCTCCAGGCAACAGCACAGCTTGCACACCCGCTGCAGTCAAAGCAACAGCTGCGGCGCTGTGTTCAGCAGCTGCATCGTCTGCTGCACTCATGGCAGCACTTTCATCCTTGACCATGAATGCATTATCAGCAGCCGTTTCTTCGTTGAAGCCGAATGCTGTCGGCTGCACCATCACCACTGCTGGAGCGCACTGAACGTGCACTACTGCTGAGGCTGCCTCAATGCTCAACGCAGCTGCCATGGAGACAACAGTATGCGGAGTAGGCCAACCACAGGTACTAACTTGGTGAAGACTCAAAACCGTAGCGCAGGGTTCCGGGTTTTGCTTTAGGTTTGATTGGGAAACATTGTCAACAGGCAGCAAGGCATGATGAAAATGATGCCCCCCAGCAGCCCATACTGTGCGGGAGTTCTTGCAATTTCACAGCACACAACTTGGCGGGCTCGTTCAGTGCAGCAACAAATTTGCAATAGTACCAACGAACTGATTTGGTTGTGCTGGAGAATTCACACGTAGGTTGCCCAAATCTACAGCAAATTCCGCATCGTCACTTGAATCCGCTAACCTCGCAGAAACGTCAAAATGCCCGCTCACACAGGACTGTACGGCAAGAAGGCCCTGCAAAAGCTGTCAGGAGGTTAGTCGCAACGATAATGAGACCCTGAATCGTCAAAAGCATTGCCTTGTCGTGGCTCCACACCGATTCTTGACTTTGCACACTTGCTCCTTCATTTTGCACAGGCCTTTACCGCGACATGGCTGTTGGTAAGTTTTAGGCAGCTGGGTTCACACAAGTTTGGCTCCTGCTTGTCCCCAAGCGCTGTCACTCAAGTCTGCGGAATTGTGTGATGCCCATGTCGACATCACTGGCGCATTCTGTCCGAAGCAGATTGTATTGTTTCTCCGTGGCTTTTGCCCACCGCTTTGTGTCCATTTGAGCCTGCACGCATTTGTCATTTTGCCTGTATGCATACTTCGTTGTCTGTTGGTTTTGTCTTCATGCTCATGGTTTCGCAGGCTTGGCTTTGGGAACCGTCGGCGGTGTTGGCTGGAAGATGTACCACTGGAACGACCAGGCTCTCATTGCTGGTGCCAACGCACAGTACGAGAACGCCAAGAAGGCCGCCGCTGGCGCTGCTGCATACGGCAAGTAAGGCGTCTCTTGCGTGACTTGCCCCCACTTAGCGTCCTCCAGCGAGGCTGCCGGCTGAGCTGCGGAGACTTGAATTTATTGCACTTCCCCACCCCCCAGCCCCGCCTACCCCACGACAGCTTTGTGTGCGTGTGTAGGTCACAGCCTGCTTCGCATCTTGCGCGTGATGCCCAGCAGCTAGTGTGCAGTGGCAGCCTTTCGTCTGCGTGTCACTCAGCGCCCCCCTCCTCCTCCTCCCCGCTCAAACGGCAGGCGCTCTGCAAGCATGGGCACCCCCACAGAGGCAGTGGCCAAGAACACTCCACAAGGGATTCCCCCGCCCCGGCTCGCGCTGGGGTACAGCCTGGCTACGCTGTGCATGCAGACTCTGGTGGGCGCGCGCTTCAGAGGGCACATTTCAGCCAGCAAGGCTGCTTGCACTGTACAGAATGCCACCAGCGAAGGTTGCGATATGTCACAATTATTGTATACACACATACTTGCCGAATGTCGCCGGGACAGTCCGCGGACGTCACGGCCTTGTCCGGCTTCTTGTCGCGTCTTCAAAAAGTGCAGCTATCATGCCGCTGAGTAAGGGGCCGCAGGTGCTGACTCCTACCAACTGTGCCGCGGTCTGCCACCTGCTGAGCACTTCTTTGGTGCATTGACTCAATTGATATACTTTTGTGGTATTTCATTAGCAGCACCACAGCAAGCTCTGCGCCGGCGTTTGTCCCCACCTCAACCTCACCTGCTTCGCCTTCGATTTTATTTGTCCCAGCTCAACGTGCTGTAGCGGATTCTGCTGCAAAAAAATCTCAAAGCACCAATTATGGCTGCTTCTGAACTCCGACGAGCCCACGAAATCGTCAAAGATCGCTTGTACTACGTTGCGCTGCGCTCTCGGCCTCGCGACACTGCACATGAGCATTTTTTCTCCGTGGACTCTGCATTGGTGTATTGGAACTTTTTCTTAGACTTTGGCCCACTGAATTTTGCCCAGGTATGTTTGGCACTGTGTGATTGTGTGTGCATGTTGTGCCGTACTTCTTGTGGGCCTGAAATGGCTGTGGGGTTTGTCTGCAAGCTGAGTGGGATGCACTCACAAGCCCTGTCTGATGAGTTCTTGAGTTGCCCAACTTGTGGCCCAATGAAAAGCTCCTGAACGCACCACTTTTTTTAATTTCGCGTTTGTGTGTGTGCACGTGCTGTCACTGTCACTTTGCATAATGTTGCCTGATGAGCTTGCGATTCCACTTTTCGAGCTCCATGTGAATCGGCCATGCGGACGAGGAGCCGGCTTTGTGGCACATTCGCAAGACACGGGTTATCATGTACAACGCCTTGTGCTGTGTTTAGGCTCTCCGGGCAGCTTGCATGTGAATGCTGCCAGCCGTGTCACTGGCAAGTGCAGTGCACAAAGTACTTAGGCCCATGTTGCGCTCTTTGCAGCTGTATCGGTTTTGTGAGTACTTGAACAGCAAGCTGGAGGACGCCAAGTTGGCCAACAAACGCATCTACTACTACTCGTCAACAAAAGCTGATAAGCGTGCAAACGCCGTTTTCCTCACGGCTGCTTGGTCCATGCTGTACATGGGCCGCTCCCCAGAAGAGGCCTGGGAGCCGTTCAACGGGACCCTGTACCCGCCTCTGCCGCCATGGCACGACGCCACGCCCACAGTATGCACGTACAACTTGACCGTGCTGGACACGCTGCGCGGCATCGCAGCCGCCGAGAAGCTGGGCGCCTTCAAGCTGGACAAGTTCCCCATCGAGGAGTACGAGTGGTGGGAGCAGCCCAGCAACGGGGACCTGAGCTGGATCTGGCACAGCAAGATCCTGGCCTTTGCGGGCCCCCACAACACCCGCTCCTCCCACGACGGGTACTTCACGCTGACCCCCGAGGACTACATCCCCGCCTTCAAGAAGTGGGGGGTGAAGCTGGTCATCCGCCTGAACAAGAAGTACTACGACGAAACGCGCTTCACAGACGCAGGCATCGAGCACCTGGACGTGTACTACCTGGACGGCAGCAACCCCCCCGAGCACCTGCTGCAGCGCGTCATTCGCGCCATGGAGGAGTGCGAGGGCGCCATTGCCATCCACTGCAAGGCGGGGCTGGGGCGCACGGGCACCTGCATCGCCTGCTACATGATGAAGCACCACGGGTGGACGGCTGCGGAGGCCATTGGGTGGCTGCGGGTGGCCCGCCCCGGCTCCGTCATTGGCCCCCAGCAGCACTTCCTGGAGGACATCCAGCCACGCATGGCACGGGAGGGGCAGGAGCACCGTGCCGCCGCCGCCGCAGCAGCCAAGGAGCGCCGTGCAGCCGCCGCCGCCAGCAGCCCCCTTGCTGCAGCAGGCGCCTCTGCCATGGGGGGCTCTGGTGGGCGAGGCAGCTCCAGCCCCGTCATTCCAGGGGGGGGCTACTCCTCCTCCGCCGCTGCCTCCCCCACCTCAGCCTTCGCTGGGGCGGCGGGGGAGCGGGTGCCGGGGGGATACCCCCCCGCCTCCTCCCCGGGGGGCATGTCTGTTGCCTCAGACGCGTCCCAGGGGGACCACCTGCGTGCCTCCCGGGTGGTGCGTGGCTCCCCTGGCGCCTCCCGCCTCAGCAGCTCGGCAGCGGCAGCTGGCGGCAAGAGCAGCGCCACCACCCCCAGCAAAAGCGGCCTTGTGCGCGCCTTAAACGAGGGCGGAAGATGAACTTGACCAGCAGGGGTTGAATAGGAGCAGTTTGAAGCAGCAGTGTATATTTCTGGGCAAGAGTGCTGGGCCTGCGCTGGGCCTGCAATTCATATCTCTTTCCGCATGGACCCCTAAACCCCTTTGCAGCAACCACACAACAGCTACGCATGTGGTGCTGACATTAAGTGGTCTATTAGTGACTGTACACGTACACTCAGTGATTTTTCCAATGCTGTGGCCGTTTGTGAAGATCGCCTCTCCAGCAGCAGGAAGCCAGCCACCACAGTAGCATGGCTCAAGCAGCAGAAGCCGGCGCCGCAAGAGTGGCTGCTGCATA
>Ga0307982_1001966_pt1 | contig 16681 bp, 16 predicted proteins | sample OrgLakmetagen989_FD_201847 | JGI IMG/M metagenome (GOLD analysis project Ga0307982, IMG submission 201847) | Saline water microbial communities from Organic Lake, Antarctica - #989 | ecosystem: Environmental > Aquatic > Non-marine Saline and Alkaline > Saline | place: Antarctica: Organic Lake...
CCCCTCTCCCTCCTGAATCATTCCGCACTTGCTTTGTTTGCGCAACGCACGCGCATTCCCACTTCTGCCCGCAGCATTGGCTTCTGTGCCATTTGGGTTTGTATTAGTTCGAGTTCGAGTTCGTACTTCGACAAATACGAAATACCGACACCAACATGGCCCCTTATCTTTATCAGAAATAGGAGAACAACCATTTCCGAAATCTGCTTCTTTATTATTTTCAACTACTGGATTGGGATATTAATCGATGCAGGATTTTTTGAACTTATAATTGAAGAACTGGCTTAACATGCACCTTAAAACAATTCAAGAAGCGCATGCCTATCAATTATCAAGTTCCTTGTTTCTTCATTTCGATAGGGCAGCAAATAAAAAGATGCGACTATACTTTAACAAGACTTCATTTAAGTTCAGCCTCAGCAGCCGCAACCTCTTTCACTTAAGCCGCTTCTTCCGTGGCAGCAGCCTTCTTGAGTTGCAGGACCACATCGTTGCAGCCCCACTTCTCAGTGTTGGAGCCAATGGCGGACATCACCTTCATAACACAAATGGTATATTATCATACAGCAAAGTGCAAAGATACATTTGGCGATTCCTTTTATTAAGTCACTCGAAGTTGTTTTTCATGTGAGCAGTTCATAAACAAGGCAATTTCATACACTATTTTCTCAGGTGTGTCAATACCGTATCGAAGTCGAGGTCCTGAGCGCCAATCAGTTGCCGTTCGTGCTTCGCGCCTACCACCTTTAGTTGGTGCAGAGGGAGGAAAGGAGGGTTAGAATGAATCAGAGAAGTGGAGCAAAAGCAAAATAAGAATATTTATGGTTGGTCGTGCGGAGAGTGCATTGGTAAAGAACTGTAAACGAAAAGAAGCAGAGCCCCCTCCCCTACACTCACGCCCCCAATTTCTCTGACTTCGCCTGCCATTCCTCTCTCAACCCACCCACCCTCACAGCGGTGACAGCCACCAGCTCGTCTCCGGCGCCAATGGCCGTGCCACATGTAGCTGCGTTGCCGCCCTCGACCAGCTCAGCTACACGCACGCCTTTCGCGAGACCACCCACGCACTGGACAAACCAACAGAAAAAGGTAATAGGAAGAAAAAAAAGAAAGAGGGAGTGGGAGTGAGCCATGAATAACGAGAGCCCAAAAGTTGATCTAGCTGATACCAGCCAAGAGAAAAAAAGTCAAGAGCGCAGTGGCTGATTTCAAAATGCGCAGGAAACCTCTTCGAACACGATGCCGAGCGGTTTGTCCAAAATGACTTCGTAGACGCCAGGTGCCATGTCAGGAGGCTTGCCGTACAGCTTGGTGTAGTCCTGTTGCGAACCAAGAATACAAAGATAGCAAATACATTCAAATGAAGAGATATTAAAAAAGGATCGAAAGAAGAGTACGAAGTTCGAATGAGCAAAGAGCAAGGAACTCTGTGCATGCTTAGACGAATGTGGTAGTGAAAGCAGTTAAGCAGCATGAACACTGCTGCACATTAGCAAGAGGGCACAGCGACCACACATTAATCTTTACCCCACCTCGACTCCCCAGTAGAAGTGGCCCGGGTCTCCAAAGTTTGCAGTCCTCGCAGCTAGGGGGTCAATGAAGTCTGGAGAGGCCTGCATTATGGTGAGAATATGACGCCGTAACCCGCGCCCATTTCGAATCGCAAAATACATTCAGAAACAAAAAATAAATAACAGAGTTGATACGATGAATTTATGAATAGATTGCCCACTATTCAATCATTGTAATCTTCCTAGCTTTAACTATTTACTGAGAGATTACGCACAGTAATTTAGTTACTGTAGTTGGTTCACCTTGACGGGTGTCCATCGAGACGGGCTGGCTGCCATCGGAGATAGGAATCCTTGTCCGATACCCAGAAGAGTGGCTAGCATGCAAAACCTTAACGAAGCCATCATCTCAGAAAAACAATGTAAGAGTATGCTAGCTTCTAATTCAAGGTGAAGTGCTACTACAACGTGTTAGCCAACAGCAGCTCAAACACAGACGTAATTAGCTGGAGGCTGCTGGTGACGTCATTTCGTGGCTTTCGTTGACACAACAAAAAACACAGAAGTCTCTCTGTAGAGTGAATACAGTTAGGGTGGGACTCTCAATAAGCTATTCGGGCACTAATCTAGGATGAAGCTACGCGCTTGACTCTAGGAATATCGCGCATTGCTGTAGTGAACTGAGCAAAAACAAAGACCCAGTTAGCACAGGAACAAATTATCCGAGCAGAAGTGCACGCGCGTGCATTATGTCTATATAATACAAGTTCAGGTGCCCATGCGATGCATGGTTTCGGAGCAATGTGTTTGCTGCAGAGCTGTAGGTATTTCTTCTTAGCACCTCAGTGCGCGGCCTTGAGATGCCCGTGGATGAGTGCCCTTGTATTGTCCGTGGTGCGTGTCCCTTCTTGTGCCCGTGGTCCGCCTGGTGTTTTGTTTACTGCACATCTGCACATGTATGTACAACAAATCTGTACAACAGTACTGTAAGTATAAAAAACGACGACCACCACGAACGAACCACGAACAATATTCCATTTAATAGAAAGGATTTCCAGCCGAGTTCCCTCTAAAGTAGGACATGTGGCACATGTGTGCCTGTATTTCTAAAGCATACATCAGCTAATCTGAAGCGCTGGTTGCTGGTCGCCATGTAAGGAAGTTGCGAAAGGCAGGCTGAAGTAAAGATAGCCGAAGTTTTGAAGGGCAGGCTGAAGTAAAGATAGCAGGTTGAGCCTAAATTTTGATTATGGCAAGATTTTCTGGAGGTCACAGTATTCGGTTGTTGTGTGCTTCACCGATTTCCCAGCGCTATGGGAAGTATTCAAAAAGTAGTTCAGTATTACAAGAACTGTGACTATAGTGCTGGCATTTGACATGGGCCCCGAAGGGCCGGAATCAGTGGTCTAACAGCAGTTGCGTGACCCAGAAGAAGAAGAGCCTCGCCCATCTCAGAGCAATTCTGTGACCCCATTTGCGTGGAAGCGAATACTTGAACCTGGCTTTGTAAGTTTGTCTGAAATCTAGGCCCACATGCAAGAACAGCAATTCAAAACGACTTTTGCTCTACTAAATAGGGCAAAACATTTTTGAAAGCGCGCAAATGTGTAGGTTGCAACGTCGTGATATGGGTTCACGTCAAAATTGATGCACGTTCGATAAGGCCCCCTTCTTAACATGCAGTTCGAGTACATATAAGTAAACTAATGTTTCATAGATCCCAAAAAATGAAACTTTCCACGTGTCTATTAGACATAATTACCTGCGCTACCACTGTAGTAGTAATTAGAGGAATGAACAGCATGATGTCAATTCCATATATTGCGTAGTATTTCTGTTCTTCTGCCTGATCGCGTAATACAAAAACACATGTAAATCCATCGTACCATTTGCTGGTCAAGATATCCTTTGATTTTATGTACCACCAATTCCAAGGCATTCATTTGCTTAGGCATTCGGAAATACTCGCAGTGGAGTCGCATCCTATCATAGGTATTTGGAATCGTTTAAAGAATATGGGCCAAATCTATCCCTGATCCAGCCTTCAATACATCATGTCAGGATTAGGGATTTTAGGCAGTTTTCCAGATGATGAGGATCTTCCAAACAATGTCAGTGTGCAAACTGATACATTCACGTATATTATCAAAATTGTTCTCAAATTATTCACCCCGTTGGCTGCTTTGTGTGTTTGGCAGGGAACTAGATCGGTTGCACGTGACCATTCAGCTGTCCAAGCTTTTGGCTATCTTGCTACAGCTGCAGCTTGCACTTGCCTCATAGTTCTTTGGATACAAGCATTTGTGCACGATCAAACCGGCCATATTATTGTAAGCAGTAGTCCGCATAAGAAAGAGTTTGCTCATCGAGCTTCGACTTTCGGTCCTCCATTGCCAGCCCTGGGTATTCGTGGCCGCCTTATACTTGCGAAGCCAGACATATATGCTTGTAGCCTCGATAACATTACCAGAGCAAGCGGAGAATCCAATGATCCAGTATCCGAGGTGAATTTCTCGGAGGATGCAGTGCGATTCGAGTGGCCACCATGGGAGCTTCCAATTCTTTTGGTCTCACGAGGCGGAACCTTCCAAGTTGGCCCTGGAAAAGAAGAACGTACGTGTACCTTTGTAGATAAAGTAAGAATTGCTCAGGCGGCTGGTTACGGAGCAGTAGTGGTTTACAACAATCGCCACAATACTCTTGGCCCTGCTAGAAGACAACGCTGGATGTATCGGATGACAACGGAAGAAGGCGAAGATGTCAGTGATATCATTATTCCAAGCGTGTTTACAAGTGCCCTCGATGGCCAAATAATGGTGAAGTTATTGAACCGTCCACCAGCAGTACAGACTTTGTCTGAAGGAGCTTATGCAGCGGAAGCTGACTCTTCTGCCATTGATTCCCATGAACAACCACCAAACTTGCGATCAACTGCATTTGCAAGTGCCAATCAAGCAGATTCCCCGCAAGGGCCGCAGCCTCCTGGTGGGTATCCGACGGTATCACTTTACGCAACAGTGCATCCAGCAAACTTCAATGATCCAGGAGTTGCAGCGCTGGTAAGTAGTAGCATGAACTTCTGCTTTCGAGTTGCCTCAACCGATATTCACACTTGCCCATGAGATCTATCCATGCTATCATATATGGCAGGTTGTCCTAGGAGCTCTTGGCATGGCACTTGCCTTGGGGTCAATCGTCGCAATAACAGCATTGCCACTTTTTGAAGTTCGAGGAAGAAGGACTCATTCCGAGGCTCGTCGCCAATGGGTTTCAACATCAAGAAGCCTTCGGTACTTCGGTACCCGAGGTCCTATGGGTCAAGGGACGCTGACTTTGCCTGAGGCAAAAGATCTCGAAGTGTTATCTCCTCGTCGTCTCGATGGAGTCCGTTTTTCGTCTCAGAACGCATTGTGCGCCATTTGCCTGGACCAGATTGACTTTGGTTGTCCTTCTTCGATACCACCTCAATCAGTCGCAAAGAGTGCCGATGCTCGCAATAAGAGCAATTGCCCGCCTCGCCTTGCTCTTCTCCCGTGTGGCCACGTCTTCCATGGAGACTGCTCCCGCGAATGGCTCACAAAGTTCAACGGAACTTGCCCACTGTGCAAGCTCCCTGCCGTGCGTGGTAGCTCGCCTGCATCAAGGGGCAATCGAGCGACGCCACCCCTTCGCCGGGATGTTTTCGTGCCACTTGGATGGCAGCCAATAGAGAATGTAGGCAGCAGTCGGCGCGCTGCAGAGGAATCACCTCTTTTGGACTTCATTCCTCCTATTCCTACTTCAAGACCAACTACTCAAAGTACTGCTGCTGAGACTTCTTACGGGAGCAGTGGGCACGATTAACGCATTCACCCCCAATTCACCACAGAACTAGAGAAGGGGTGTGCTATATCTATATGCGTGTCAAGAGAGGGAAAAGGGAAGTGCAAGGAAAGTGTAAAGTTATCTGCCAGCCATGACAACTGAAAGCTGAAAGTTTTTGCCACCCACATCTTGCTACACTTCCATAAACGCGTGCATATCCAATTGGTTGGTGCTCGGTGCTTGGCTTTGCTATAATCCCGCGTTTATGCCGACACACTCACCAAACCTATTATTGGTGGCTTTTGGTGGTTCTGAAGTTGAAGTTGGTAAATTCTTAGGCAATACAAGTATTGGAACACAACACAATGCTTCTGAACCGCTAAATTTGTTTTGTGTTGCTTGCTACTTGGATTCTATGACTAGTTCATTATGTGTATGCTCATATCCAAAATCGGTAGGAGCTAGAGTAACGACTCAACAATACCAGCGAGCTCCTTCAAAATAATTTCACAGCCACCGCAGCTCTTTCCAATGGCTTCTATCGCGGCACCTCCGCCACTCAAGCAGTCGCCAATGCCACTGAGTGCCTGGCCGCAGCCGCCTACCACAGCAGGCCCGCATGACGTACACACGCCCACAACAGCACCACCGCAGTCGCCTAAAGCGCCACCGCACTCCTGTGCTACCCCTACAACAGCACTACAGGCGCCACCACAGCTCCCACAAACCTCTCCGCACGCGCCCACGGCTTCATTTGGGTTGATCGGGCAGTCGCTGGGCCCACAGGGGCAACCATTGCCAATGTTTTCCAAGGCGCCACCAAGGAAGGCTACGCAGTTACCGAGGCAGTCTTCAGCGCCGACCACGCAGGCAGCAGCGGCTCCGTCTGCGCAACTTGCAAACCCATCCACACACCCAAGAGGCGAGCAGTTCCCATCCCCGAGACCGCAACACAAGCCGTCGCAAGCAGGCAAGAACCCACAAATCCCACGGCAGCCTAAGTCCGCGCAAATGTAGCCGCAGGTGCCCTGCCACTCTAAACTGCCCACTAAATGGCTGAAATCGACTCCACTTTCGAAGTTAGTCGCAGCCAAGCTATCGGGAGTGAGGCTTGAATTGGCGTGAAACAAAGCAATCGAGGCCGCGATTCCGGCAGCGGTAGCGACGGCTAGCCCACCCACCTACAATCGTACAGAGGCAGCATAGAAAAAGTAAGTAGACAACGCATTGCAGAGTGGGCAGGGGCTCTGAGAGACAGGAAGAAGAGGAAAAGAACAAGATACTCAGACAAACTTTTCAAAAATACGTGCTCTAAGGGTTATACTAGTGAATAGTTGTGAGCACCTACCCCCCCAAAAAAACAAAATGTTTAAACCATTAAAAGTGAGCAGGCACATACCAAATAAGTATTCTCGGGCCGTTTTGCTCGACGTTTCTTCGCGTCGTTGTCGTCGCCACGATCGATGGTAAGAGCCTGGACTCCATCCATGTTGGGGTTGGTAGGCTCCGGTGCGAGACCAACGGGTGGAATAAATTCAGACTCAACCTTTTGAAGATAGAAATAAAGAATTGTGAAAAAAAAAAGTTCACACATCATAAAAACGCTACTATCTTCGGTATCACTCGTTTTCTTTGAATCCATCCGTAATTCTTAGAAGCCGATTTAGCTTGTGCAACACACGTCATTGAAAGCTCAAGACTGCTTTGAAATAATTCGGCAACATGTGCAGATCAGGAGGTTGCGTGTTGGCGGGAATATTTAGCCACTCACGCGGACTTGTTGAGCTACTGCTGGGTCGTTTGGGTCATGATCGGGGTTCAATCCTGGTTCTCGCACGCTCTTGTCTCTCGCTTCCAAAGCAGCGTGCACCGTCCACCGGTCGGTGCCTCGAAAGAGCTTGGCGAGCAGCAAGTGCTTGCTGTGCAGGAACCGTTTGGCTTCGGGCCCTTGGATCGAACAACGCATGAGCTCCTAGCGAGTGAATGTTGATCGAAGTACCCCGCAAACACATCAAGGTGTTCGTGAGAAAGAGAACAAAGAAAAGAAGGATGAGACTGTAACTTTGCTTCAGATGAGATAAAAAGTGAATTCCTGACCTGGATCCATAAAAGAACTATTTTGAGAGCATTTTCTTGTGTAATTCAGAAGGATCATACGTACAAAGATCCAAACCTGGTTGGTGTCAGCGTTGACTAATCGAATGTAACACTCGCTGAGGGAAGCAAAGCTTGGACGATTGAAGGTGCTAGCTTCTAGTGCCACGCAATCGTACCTTGATAAAGCGAATCGAAAGGAAGGAAGTAAATTAAGTGCAGTTGGCGGCGGTAAGAGAACATAACAATAGATTCGGGATAGGATTGAAAAGCCAAAGGAGAGAGAAGATAACATTCCTGTTTCTTTCCATCCAAGGAAAATACACAAAAATAAGTTTGAGCAGATCAGCGGGTATCCTATTTCGGGTATAGATTCACTTTCTACAGAGAATGCTAGTAGCGCGCACACAGGAACACACACGCGCAAAACAGGTTTAGAGCCTTACTGCTTCGGTAATGAGCTGAGGTCTACGTAAATGCGCTCGAGATCCTCAAGTTCTGCTCCGCCATTCCCGCTACTGCCACTGCCGCTGCTCTGGCCGGCTCGGATGTCTCCCGTGTGACGCACGCTCACTGAAGGTCGCTCAGAAGACATCAAATTGCCGTACCAAACAGTATCGGCTTGGCCCCGCACGCCCTAATTTAAAAAAACAAAAGCACGCACAGCCGCTCAAAGTGTCAAAGGAACAAATCAAATGAATAAGAAATAAATAAAGAAGGAAAAACAAGCTTTGCCTTGGCCAAAACTGCAACATGGTCAATGAGCATGTAGCAAATGACCAGAAAATGGAAAAAAAAATGCCCATCGTTGTTGAGACCCAAAGTACATACCTGAGCGTAAGGCGCCGCAAGGCAATCAACGTCAATGGCACCAACATTCTCATCTCCAGCCGCGGATTCAGCCCGCCACCCTACTCCCAGGAACACGCGCGATACCACGTGGATAGCGTCCAATGGCAGCGCTAATGCTTCTCCCGCTTTCAGTGACGCACTCGACACGCCTGGCTGGGGCGTGGCCACTGTAGCCACGGGCAACGGCAGTTGGTCGAGCGGTTGCACTCCGTTGGCCGCGCCGTCTACCGAGGAGGATTGGGTTGCCATTTGACGGCGACGGCGCTGGGCGCCCTGATTGCAGCCTGCGCAGCATGGGACGCCGCAGCAAGCGCAGCCACCGCTACCATTGTTTGCTGAACCTCCTGAAACAGAAGAGCCAACTGCTGCTGAGGGGCGGCCGTTCTCGACGGGTACACCTACTGCAACGGGTACAGTAGTGGCAGTGGTGGTGTGTCGCCCCTCTGAGAAACCGCCTTGCAAGCTAGAGATCTCTGCCTGGAGTTGCTGCGCGCGCTCGTAATCTTCCAATGCTACCTGGTACAATGTGCCATGCAGGCAGCGTAAGAAAATGTACATAAGGCTCACCGATCAAGAAACCGTTATGAGCATATCTTTTCGAACCCTAGCGCAGGCTCAACACGCAAGCATGTACACGGGTACAATAGTATAATCTCAATGCATCAATTTTTTTCTCCAAACTTGAACAAACAAGTAGTTGAACCTGACTTCATTTAAGTGATGGGGTTTAACGTACTGCGTCAGCTTTCTGCTGTTGGAGCTCAGCAAGCCGCCGAGTGGTAGGTGCTCTCGCCTCACTGCGTTCCACCTTCAGCGCCTCAATTTGACCTTTGAGGCTATGCGCTTGGCCATAGTCCTCACGCGATACTGCTGTAGCCTTTTCTCTCTCTAGTGCTGCAATCCGGTCATCAAAGTCGTCCGGGGCTGGAGCCACACGGCTCATTTCTTTTTGTAGGAGTCGCTCAAATGCACGTGCCAGGGTTTGCTGACAACGGCGACAGGAGATCAAGGATTTGTGCAAGGAGATGAGCAACGAAGCGCGCCGATTGTTTCGCCGCTTTTGTCCACGAAAGACACCCCTGCTTAGAACGCTTAGGGCGTGGCGCTCTCAACTCTCAACCTTCGCTTCAGCTGAAGCAAGGAAGCTGAAGGACATCATGAAGAAATCTCAAGAAGTTGTTTGCATTACAGGGATGTTTGTCATTTATCATTCCACGTGGACAATCAAAACCATCAGCACCACGGGACGGACAACAACATCAAGCCCAGAACTAAACTACTTGTAGGCAGTTGTAGGTTGTTCAGCCCAACAATCCACAATCCCTCGACATCAAGGATGCGTACTGCTCAAATGTTGATTCTTGCGTTAGCTTTGATGGGGCAGCCATCGCAAGCCTTCATTTTGCCTTCCATGACGGTTAAACGCCATGACCGCCCATCTTCAGCATCATCGGGCCGTTCAGAGGACGTCACGCGCGCAGCTGACTACCTCATGGCGCCTCCCGACATCTTGAACGCGTGGGTTGAGGAAGTAGAAGACTCGCCAGAGTCTCTAGCGAAAGCTGCAGCTGCAGCAAAGGCATCAGCGGCAGCGGTGGAGGAGGCAGAAGCCAAAGCGGTAGCGAGTGCGAAGGCTGCAGCAGAAGTAAAGGTGTTAGATGATACCAAGAAAGAAACTGAGGCAAAGGCAGCTGTCGAGGCCAAACGTACTGCGGAAAATGCAAAGATTGTTGCGGAGAAGAAGGCCGTAGAGGAATCGAAGGCTGCTGTGGAGAAGTGGGTCGAAGAGGTAAGGGCTGCTACGGAAAAGAAGGCTGCAGAGATTAGGGCAGCAGCTGAGAAGAAGAAGGCCGCTGAGGAATCGAAGAGCGTAGCAGGAAAGGCAGCCGTCGAGAAGAAGGCCGCAGAAAAGAAGGCTGCTGCTGAGGCAAAGGCTGCTGCTGAGAAGAAGGCTGCAGAAGAGAAGGCTGCTACTGAGGCAAAGGCTGCTGCTGAGAAGAAGGCCGCAGAAGAGAAGGCTGCTGCCGGGGCAAAGGTTGCTGCTGAGACAAAGGCTGCAGAAGAGAAGGCCGCTGCTGAGAAGAAGGCCGCAGAAGAGAAGGCTGCTGCTGAGAAGAAGGCTGCAGAAGAGAAGGCTGCTGCAGAGGCAAAGGTTGCTGCTGAGAAGGCTGCTGCTGAGAAGAAGGCTGCAGAAGAGAAAGCTGCCACAGAGGCAGCTGCTGTTGCTGCTGAGAAGAAGGCCGCTGAAGAGAAGAAGGCAGCAGAAGAGGCAAAGGTTGCTGAGGAGAAGAAGGCGGCTGCTGATTTTGCTGCTGCGGAAGCTCAGCTCGTAGCGGAACAAAGGGCGAAGACCAAGGCGGCCAAAGCCCTCGTCGCAGAAGCAGCAGAAGCGGAGAAGGCCAAGAAAGCGCAACAAGTCCAGCTAGCCCAGAAGCAAGTGCAAGCTGGCAGTGACGAAGCTGCGACGCGAGCTGCGAAGCAGGCCGCAGCGGAACTAGCGGCGGCCCAAGCTGCTGAAGAAGCTGCCAAGGCTGCTGCCACTGCCGCTGGAGCTGGGGCTGCCTCCTCCTCCTCCTCCTCCTCCTCGGAGCCTGCGGTGGTGCGCCCCGCGTCGGCCACTGGCGCGCCTCCGCCCGCGAAGCAACCGTTTAAGTCTGCTCTAGGGGCCACCATGCAAAAATACGGGAAACCGCGGCAACGGTGGGCCAAAGCGTTTGCACCATCGCCTTTACCGGCATCTGCATCGGGTGCACGTGGGCCGTCGGTCTCCGTGAGCGTTCCCGGCGGCAACAACAATAGCCCTGGGCCGAACGGCCTCCTGAACAAACTCTTGCTGAAAGCGAAAGCGCAGCCCCTGGGCCCGCTTTGCGTCACGGTGGGCTTGGCCATTTACACAGCAGCTGCGCTGGCTGCGGGGGCGGCAACCCCCGCTGCCCTCACCGACGCTACAGGCGCGGTGGTTCGCATTGCTCCACCCGCCAAGGTTCCCACGGCGCTAGCAGCGATCCTCGTGGCCGTTGGGGCACGCCTATGGGCGACGGGCAATGGCTTGAGGAGCCTCATTGGCCGCAGGAGCTGAGGAAGGCTGAGGGGGGCACTTCTAAAAAGGGTTTACGATTTCGGCGTGTGCTTCGCAAAGTTTACACACGGGCGCCTTGACTCAAAGTCAAGGCAACGGGCTTGTCGCTTCCATTGGCTTTCACTTTCAATCAAAATCGCGCTGCGAGTGTTTTACTTCACGATTTTATCTTAAGGGTTGCACATTGAAATAGAAGTGTGGATAGTAGCATTTATTCTCTCCAATAGCCCAGTAGCTTTATATATATAGCCACTGCACTAGTGCATACTACTTATGCAGTGGCTTCTAGATAAAAAATGCGCAACTTAGCTACTATGCCCATGCCCCGTAATCCCGAATCCATTACGCATATAACATAAATGTGGTATTGGCATTAAAAAAAAACGGCATCACTAAGCTTGGCACTTGGTGTGACGTGAGGCTTTGTGCAAGAAAGGCGATCGGCCGTTGGCCTTTACTCTTAAGCCAGCAATTTCGCCAAAGGACACATGGTCAAACAGGTTATTCGGGATTTGAGTGGCCAGTAGGAGCCATATTTGCTCCTGCACTGCAATGCCATCCTCGTCAAAGCATTTGCTTATACTGCACTCCCCTCCCCACTCCCCTCAACCTGCGCCAACAATGCGTACAACACGTGGACTTCTGTCTCACTTTTTTCCTTGCTTCTTCGGTAGTCGCCCGAAGCGTCGCCAGCAGCTGGAGGTTTGGCGGAATTCGCGGTGTCCAGCGCAACTACTTCTGCGTCTTCAGGAGGCGCCGCCACGGCAGCGTCATCGGCAGTACCGGGAGCGGGCGCACCAATGCCTGTAAGCCTCGAAGGCCTTTTCCCAGCACCGCCGCCGCGACCGCCGCCGCCGCGCCCTCCTTTCGTGGAAAGGGCTAGCGGGTTGACGGGCTTGTAGGCCCGCGTGGTTTTCAAGTGGTGGCGGCTCTTCGCGTCGTCGTGTTTCTTGGCCTGTCATAAAGAAGAAAAGCGTTGAAGCAATGGGCATTCGATTAGCATAAACATAGACCAAATTTTACGCAGTTCACTGTTTAGAAACTACATTATGCCCCCCTCTCAGCCAAGCAGTCTACAACTCAACCTCCTGTAAGAGTGCAAATAGCCATGTCTCACCTCCGCCTCTTCCGCCAGCATCCGCACCCTCGCTTCCGGCGACAGTTTCGCGAGCTCAGCTTCCCTTGCTTTCGCGCTTTCCTGAGCCCGCTGCTCGAAAAAGCTCTTCTCCCGTGACTCCGTTGAATTCACTGCAGGCGTTGCACCACTGCTGCTGCCCTCAACGGCGGCAGCACCACCACTGTTGTTGATGTCGTTGTTGCCACTTTTACTGTTGTCGTTGTCTGCGCTATTATTGGTAGCGGCGCTGTTACCACCGGTGGACGGTGTTCCCCACGAAGGCATGCCCGGCGCCATGGGCATGGGCACCGGAGGCGGCGATGAGGACGATGGTGCCGCGGCAGCCGGATTGAGCGAAAGGGATGCCACGCCAGCGGCTGGGTCTGAGCCAGCATCACCACCTGTAGGAGCGGCGGTTGTCGATTCCGAGGGGGTGTACGGCGGTGGGGGGTCATCGTCATCACTGGGAGCGGTGCTGGAAGTTGCCCCTGTGGCTTGACCATTTGGCGCATTTTTCGCGTCGTTGAGCTGTTTCTGCAGGAGTTGGTCGTGGTAGGCCACCGACTTGGCAAACGCGCGCTCGTTGTTCACGCTCTCCCGCACGATCTGCGGCGTGGGCTCGCCGTCCAACACGTTAAACCGCAATCCCCCTGTAGAGAGCAAGCAAGGACGAAGGCACGTAGATCATAGGCAGTAGATAGACAGACAGACAATCGTGCAAAAGATTACGGCCCCGTCAACACCAACAAATTGTAAACCTTCAATTATTTTTTGATGTGCCCTCATGCGTGCAAACGCGCATTGAAAGGGCGTGCACTTTTCTTATCTTTTTCCTAAGTTCGCACCGTTCCAGCGCATGAGTTTTCGGCGGCGAAGGAGCACCTTCTGAGGCTTTGCAGAGTCATGTGCAGTTGACTCATTGGGGTCAGAAGACCCAGCTGCTCCATTGTTGCACGGCTGCACCATGTGGTGGCTGTCGTACAGGAGCGAGTTGGTGACCTAGTTACACATTACCAATGGGACACATCCACATTCAGAAAAGAAAAGAAACAGAGAGGTACAGGATGAGAACTAATAAGCATAGCATGCAGTCAAAGCGCTACCAAAGGGACGTTAAACCAGTGGGCGTGAAGAATGACAGGCGGTGCAGATAAAACAAGCAATCAGAAAATCAAACGACAAAGTCAATGGAAAGCGGAATACGAGAGCAGATGAGAAGGCTGCACATCTTTTGCACCTTGTGGTAAGCGGTACATTGGCAAGGGCCGAAGCCTTCCACGTCCAGCCATTTGCCGACGAGCGCTTTCGGAGGAATCCGGGTTATCTAGGAGGGGAAAAATGAAGTACAAGAAAGAAGCAATTTACCGATGGGCTATGAGAGACATACAAATTCGTTATACATTGATTGACAACTTAATTACGGGCCGATTTGCAAGGAGAAAGATACACAGAATGGCTCACTACAGCGAAGGCGAGCTGTTTAACATTTGCAATACAGGCTCAAACCTTTTTGGCTGTAAGCATCTCTTTGAAGTAGGCGAGCTCTTGACCCGTAATTACGCCACGAAGTTCTTCATCCGTCAAGAGCGCCAAATCCTGTAGTATGTGCCAAGAAAGAAGGGAGGGAGCGAGGGACGTCAATGGGAGAATCAAAACCGCGTGAAGCAAATGCAGAAATTCTAATGAGGCCCATGTTATAACTTGCTGATGTACAATCAGCGGGAGTGGATGGTTGAAGGATCCTGTTAAGCATTACCTGCATAGATACTACGTGCAGCTGCGTGTAGAACTCCTCTGTTTTATGCGTTAGACAGCTGTCGTACAAGAAGTCTTGGAGGTCTTTGTCAAAGCGTGAAAGCTCAAGATCGGCTGGCTCAACCATATCGTGAGCTAGCGTCGGCATGATGAGTGCAAGGACTCAGAGGTGAAGACCTTACTATTATTCTGGTACAATGGACTAGTGTTATCCAGGAATTTTGAGGTACCGAAAACCGCTCTATGGACCGCGAGCCGAAGTTGTTGTGCTAGGGAGGCTGGGAGCTAGTAGGGGAGCCCAGAGCCGAACACACCGGGACGAGAGATGATGAGGGTTATGGTGTTATGGTGATATGGTGCGATCTGTGTGTTGAGCTCTCGTTGTGGAAAAAGTGCGCTTCTATCTCTGATTTGCTGAATTTATTGGGCTCAACAGAGAGCCGTGTTCTGTTGTTCTGCGGCACAGTGTACATAAACGACTCAACAACGACGAACGACAACGAGAAGAACTGCGAGGAGCTGCGATCTCTTGCTTGAAGCTTTTGCTTTCCGGTCGGTTGATTGCTTGAGCTTGGACTACAGACCCTCCTATAGCGGCTAGTGTATCAAGGCTCTGGGTATATCACTAACTAGTCCTAGGGCTTTCAGTACACATGAAGGCAAAGCGGGCTTTAAGTAGCCTCTTTGCTACTGCTGCATGCGCCCGACACTTCACGACACTCCGCTCGACTCCATGGACATCACGAATTGACTCTCACGCAATCGGAGCAGTAACAACTGATGGCTGGTCTTCGAAGCCTACGTTCCGGACCATGCTTCTCACGCGCGGCGGTGCTGATTCTAGTGCAGCTAGTGACGATAGCATCGTACCACCTCTGCAAGATCCCGAAAACGACGAAAGTGTGCTTGCAGTACAGCGTCTCGGCGGCTGGTCGGCTGAGGAAGCCAAGGACGCACTGGCCAACGCCAATGGCAACGTACAGCTTGCTCATGCTAATTTGGCAGCCGCTGAGGAAGCAGAGCTACTTGCTACACAAGCCGCAGGCCTGGCTGAACTTACTGCGAAAGGCTACGACGCTGAAGGTAAAAAAACAATGAAATACGCGCACAAAACATTCTACCGTAATGGGCTAAAATTCTCAAGAGTAGATACCCAGTATCCTTATATCTTCCAAGATTTTGATTTTTCCCTAGCATATTTGTATGTTGATTTGTTGATTTTTTAATCTAAACAGTTGCAGCGAACGCTATGCGCGAGAGCATGAACAACGTGACGGAAGCAGGGTTGGCCCTGGCGGCCGACGCAGCAGCGCTGGCCGAGCAACTCGAGGAAGCAGTCACTCAAATGGGGGCCAAAGGCTGGCCGGAAGACGAGGTACTTGGTTCCTAGGAATGGTAACACCAATCTTTGCTTGCCTTTGTTTGAACCCATTTTGATAGCTCATCATCTCCGACATTGCTTTCTGCTCCTGCAGGCGCGCGCGCACTTGCTGAGCCAGATTGAGTCTCGCAAGGACAAGCATACTCTCGCAACAGACGGTGGGGTTGGAAACATGAGCAATGACGCCAAAGAGGGCGGTTCTTCGAGTGCGAGTAGTAACCATAATGCCACGAGCTCAATGCCTCCGTTACCGACCGAGGAAGAAATGAAGGTGCCTTTTTGGGTGCCCAACTTCCTATGACCCATAGTACTTTATTATTTTGTACATCGATTTTACTTCACCTCTCACCTACCTGTTGCATTTTTGGCACGTGGTTTCCTTTCCTTCCTATATCCCTGTGATTACAACCGAGTTTATCGTGCTCCACAACTTAACCTACCTCGCTCCGCACAGGCCTTGTACTTCAACGTGACCGAAGCCACCTTCCAAGACCTGGTCATTGACTCCCCCGTTCCCGTGCTGGTGGACGTGCACGCCACGTGGTGTGGCCCCTGCAAAGCGTTAGCGCCCGTGCTGGAGTCCGTAGCCCAGCAGGTGCGAGAATAATGTCGTCCTGAAACAACTTTACACATGGAAGAATACCGGAACGGTATCATCATTTCTGTCTGTGCAACAGTTCCATCTTATGGCCAGTCTCGCGTGTTCCCCTATTTTTCCTTTCCTCTCCTCTGATAACAGGCCCGCGGCAGTGTGCGCGTCGCCAAGCTTGACGCCGAAGCGTGCAAAGCGTTGGCCCACGTGCTGCAAATCAAAGCGTTTCCCACGGTATTTACGTTCAAGCAGGGCTTGGCTACGGATTCTTTCGTGGGGATTCCCCCCCAGGAGGAATTGCAGGCGTTTTTCTTGCGGGCAGTGGGCGCCCCCATGGGCCAGGATGGAAAACCGGTGCCTCCGCGCAAAACAAGCTTTGATTCTGATGACCCCGGTACAAAACTGATAGCAACAACGACAACGACACGATGTCTTCGTTGAAATGCCACACCTCACTTCATGCAAATTGTTGGCTGAGATGCCATTGATCATTCAA
>Ga0307982_1001968_pt1 | contig 16677 bp, 11 predicted proteins | sample OrgLakmetagen989_FD_201847 | JGI IMG/M metagenome (GOLD analysis project Ga0307982, IMG submission 201847) | Saline water microbial communities from Organic Lake, Antarctica - #989 | ecosystem: Environmental > Aquatic > Non-marine Saline and Alkaline > Saline | place: Antarctica: Organic Lake...
TTTTCTTTGCGGATCTTGTAGTGCATGTCGCCCCCACTCCGCGGCGCCAAAAGACTGTTGCTGCGCGCAGCAGCGGCTAACAGGACAGCAGCGCTGCTGCCGCCATCTTTATCGTCGAGCACGCCTTTCCCATGCAGCTCCCAGACGCTGATGCGGTCAGGGAGCATGACAGCGAGGCGGCCGGCCCCGAGCGCAATGAGCTTGATGTAGTCTCGGCACTTGATTCGCACGGTCTTTTCGTCGGAGCCCTTCAGGAGAGTGACCACCACGTCCGTCATGTTCGAGCGCACCGCGTAACGGTCCTTGTACAACGAGTGCACGAGCCCAAAGTTCAAGCTCGAAACACGGAGGCTCCCGCCGTAGCAGCCAGTGGCCACTAGCGGCGCTAGGTGGGCGCGCTTGAGGTGGTCCGCTCCCACCACCACGGGATAAGGCTGCGCTTTCACTGACCACACCCACTCCGGGGCATCGGCGATGCAGCACAGCCGCACTGCCTCGCGCGTGCACAAGGTTGCTCGCTTGTCACTGCCGCCAATCACCAGGAACTCTCCGTCGCTGAAGAAGCTTAAGCTCACAGGGTAAAAGTGGAGCTTTCGCGCCTTGAGGTGAGGCGCGCCTTCGGCGGTGTAGAACGACAGCGTCTGGTCCCAGCAGCCCACCACGAGTATTTCACCCAAGCTTGCCTGCACCATGAGAAGGCCAAAGCATGCAGGTAAACATGAATTAATTCGCAAGGTATTATGTTCGATATGAAAGGGCTATGGAAGGGTGGGAAACGTGCTAGACTCAGAAAAGCGTGAGTGAAAGACGTACGATATTGGACAATGGCTCGGGAATTACAAAGGCCAGACCTGTGCAGGATCTGTTGGCTTTGCCGTGGTCACGAGGGGTGGGGCCCACGCCAGGCAATAGATGGGGTCTCGGCGCTCGATGGTGTACAATTCCTCGCCCTTGTTGTCCCGTAGCGAGATTTTGCCGTTCTCATGGCCAAGGGCTAGATTTTTGCCATCGTTGCTCCACGCACAAGAAAGCACGCGGGGAAACACCTTCTTCTTGCTCAGCGATTTTTGCTCCTTGGTCCAGAGTCCGAAGTCATTCGCTGTGCATGAGAGCAGTTGGTCAGTTACGAGGTTGTAGCTGACTTTCTGGATGTTATCTCCGTGTGTATACTTGAGCAGTCCTTCACCCTTGTGGCTCCATATCACCACCGTCTTATCAGCGCCGCCGCTCGCAAACCGCGTTCCATCACCGTTGAAAGTTACACTGTAGACTTCGGCTTTGTGGCCCTTCAGGCGATGCACGAGGTCTCCATCCTTGGCATCATACACCAGCACAAGGTTCGCACAGGCCACGACAAGGAATTTTCCGTCGCGGCTGAAATCCATGTCGTAAACTGTGCTTTTCACGCCATCTTTCTCTGGTAGACCTGGGTCCTGCCATTTAATTATAGGCCTCATGGCAGCTTGGGCCTCTTTTTAGAGTGCGGGCTGTATAACTACCGTCCGCCCGTTAATTGCTACAGTTCAAAAGAATGTACAACGAGAGCGAGGTATCGAGGTAATGAATAGGAGCCACCAGCAAATCATACATGAACCCAATCCTTTTTAAAAGGTTTGCTATCCTGTACAGTAGCCTATCCTGTTAATAGCTAGTACTGTACTACAGTAGCACAGTAGCTAGATAGATAGCGGGGCGGGCTATAAGAAGTATACAGTATTGACTACTACTGTAGCTTAGCCAGGGAGCTCGATCTGATGAACGCTTCATTCTAAAGACGAAGAGATACATGAACACTGCAGAGGGCCACTTTAAAAGTATTTCATGACCTAACCTTTTCGCTCTTCTCCGGACTGTGATAAAAGCAAACCGTTGTCATCCTCACTTGTGCTACAGACTATCTCTAGCACCAGCAAACCGTTGTCTGTAGCTAGTATTGCACATGCCTATTGAAGCATCAAAACTTCTCAGATTACTATATCATTGGCTAGCGCTGTATTTTACTCAGAGTAGCTGCTCTTGATGCTACAGTTCACTGCCACAACTTTTGTGAATTGGCACTAGCTACACGAGAAAGATTATTTGATTTGCGAGGAAAGCTTGATTTGAGTCTATCTTGAATAAGATGCTTCGCCTTATACACTTGCTATTGCTGGCTCTGTACCTAGTTCCACGAGCAGCCTATACTTCAGCGATATCGATTCAAGAGCAGAAAGAACGCTGTGATGCTCTCTCAAATTTAGCTGGAGGAGAGCGTCGACCAGGTTATGTTGCTGTGATATCACGGACTGCTGACGAGTCAGCGGCGTGGGCACATAAGTTGCCCATCCCATTTGTTGTCTACAGCTACGCAGGGAATTCCCCTTACAGTGTGAAAGGATCGAAGGGCGCGCCCTCGTCGGCTTATGTGACGTTTATCCTCGATCACTTCACTTGTTTGCCCAGTAACTTACTCTTCCTTCACGCTTCCACTGCGCAAACGAATGGCTTCCACTCTTTGGACCCGGCAAGTTCCTCTGCACTTGTCAATGTGGCCGTGCTTGACAAGGGCTACTTGCCATTAGGGCATTTAGCTGGATCCCCTGAAGCGACGGCTGACCTTCACCCCAGTTCGGAGGCCTTTAGTTCTGCTGCAGCAGCCTTCACGCACCGTGCTGCTTATGTGTCGGACGCAGAAGGCCGAGGTGCGTAATGCCCATTCCTTCGTAGTAGAGCCAGCTTTACGCTCTCACTAGTACTAACATCTTGAAGACTTGATTACTTCGGTTACTTCACTGTATCCTTGAATGATTCTCGCGGATAATGCTTGTGCCACAGTTGGCTGTGAGTGTTACATCATGCGAAAGTTACTTTCGAGAATTCCGGGCGTCGGCGGAAGCCTAGGTTATGACGCACTTGCGCCTGTGCAATGCGAACGCGCGTATTCGTGGGTCCCTGGAAACAGCTTTTGGACAACTAGCCGACGAGTGCGGCAGAGGCCTTACGCCTTCTGGGCAGCAGCACTCAATATCCTTCTCGAAGACGAAGAGTTCAAAAGCGAAGATGAGCCCGGAAAGGTAAAGTACATTGGGTTTATTCCGTATAGGCATTGTTGCCGTAGAGCCTTTTCTGTTTTTTTCGTCTCGTATTATTCACAGTCATCCTTTGTGTCACTGATCTTCGCACAGAAAACTAACTTTGCCGCCAAGTGCTTTGAGACCATATGGCACTTCTTGCTCGGCCAGCCCCTCTACCACTTCCAGCCCACTTTTGAGGCCTTTGAGGACTTGCCATTAGTGACTTACTCGCAGAGGTGCCTCGAGGCCAATGCCACTTGTGCCTCAGCCGTAGCTGCGCTCCACAGCAAGAAACCGTTGACAACCATGAGTCACTCCACTACGCCTCGCCCACCCTCCTCACCCATCACTAGCGGCGTGCAGCGGCAGCAGCTGTGCGCAGCTTCTCACGGAGAAATGGACGGCGAAGACATTGGCGTGACCACCTGGAGCGGTTACTCGGTGGAGCAGCGAGACCACAGTTGCTGTGCCAAGTGCAACGCAGTGGCGGGCTGCGAGTTTTGGGTGCGCTCCACGAAGACCAACGACTGCTGGCTGCGTCGTCACTTCAATGGCTTTGTCGATGTGCCTGATCGACGAGGGTCGTTCGTGGAGAAGGCGCAAAAAGCTTCCACTTGAAGCTGATTATAGTATGGAGCCGAAGCCATATACCATTTGGTTATGAACCACTCTCCCACGATCCATCAAATGTGATAGATGTTACCAATGCCATTATGCCCCATGCTGCCAGCTGCCGCACGTGCACTGAATCCTATTCTGCTACATCATACGCCAAGGACGTAGTAATACGCAACACAGAAAAGGCCCGTGCTTGTGCACCGCCCAGCTCATGGCAAATTGCAGTGGCATTATGATAATTGCATATTCCTTAGGAGCGGGGCTCTAGGAATTCTGATAACCCCAATATAGTACATATGTATACAATGTACAATGTACACGATATTGACTCAGACCCCGAGGCCGAGGGGCCGGTATTAGGTATTGGTATAGCGCATAGCGTACAGTGGTGCCCATTTCCATTCCACGATGAGCTACTCTACCAGCCATCAGGTACCAGGAGACTAGCACTAAGCCTCCTGATTTTTGGAAGATGTAGTCATAGTCATTCGCCTGCCAAACTTAAGTGTGGTCTATTACGCACATGCCCCGCAAGAGAACATGAACCACTACCACTTATCCCGAGAAGAGGTCATTGTATACGCCATCTTCGTCCAAAAACAAAAGCAGCGAGCGGTGCATGTTCATGAACCGCGTATGCTCCGCTCTCGATGCACGGTGGTGGCTGCCTGTTAACTTCGCCATAGCTGGCTCCATCAACACGGGCAAAAGCGCAAGCAATCGCAAGAGGTGCTCGGCACCGTAGGTGGCTCTTAAATCCGTGGATAGGCTCATGCTTTCAAACTGCGGTCGCTCCAATGGGTAAAGAAGAAGGGTCCCAAGCGTGCCCTCAAACAATACTGCCATCTGTGTAAAAACATGCAGAAGTCAGTGGCTTATGTCAGTCGTTTACGAAGAATGCATCCTCAAACACTATAAGTTCCATGGCCAACACCGTGCAGTGTTAACATTCCCTTTTCGAGGCACATGATCGATATACCTGTTCTACGAGCTCTGGCGGTGCATCTCCACTCGTTGCCATATGTTTACTAAACCGTGCCAAAATAGATGCCAGCGAGGTGGGTCGAGGTAATGAAAGAGGAGCCGTGATGGTCGCAGACTCCAGTAAAACGCTTTGGAGTCGTTGAGGGATCAAGTCTGAAATGCTTCCTGCTTGGTCCAGTTGCTCCACCTCAGCTCCTCCACTTCGCCACTTCGATCGTTTCGGAGATACAACCTCTTCACGAGGGCGCTTATGAGGTCGACCATCGTTCCCTGATCCTTCAGAAGCCTCAATTTCTGCGCTTCCAGATGACAGTGGCAATTTTTTGCTCCCCTTGTGCCAATTGAGGATTGAAGTGCGCAACTCCTCATTGGAGACTCGTGCTGGCTCGCCAATAGCTACGACCATGTTTTGGAGCTTCTCACGACGGAGCCCTCCGAGAACCTTGGGCTCAAAATCAGCAAGCAGCGCTTCGGCCGTAGGACTCGCTGACCGATTTGCTAGTTGAGCGCCATCATCACTTTCACTTTTGCCTTGAGCATTGTACCAGTTGATCAGTTCCCGGCGAAGCTCTTGGTTTGGCCCTTTCGCTGGCAAGCCAATTTTCACCACCAAGTGTTGCATCTTTACGCGCGGCATGTCTCGAAGTGCCGATGGATGAAAGCTTTCGAGATTAACTTCTCCTGTTTCCTGCAATTCGCCCTCATAGTCAGAGCCTTCTTCTGTATCTAGACCTTCACTTTCTGGGAGATCGTTCAGTGATCTCTTTTTGAGATCACGCTCGGACGCACCCTTGCCTCCCGCTGGTATAGCCGTCACAAAAAAGCTCAACGGTGGAATACTGTTATACTTTTTACAATCGGCGCTGAATCGAATCTCATATTTGCCGTCCTCAACAAACGTTACAGCAGAGACCCAGAAGTACTTTTTCTGCCAAGTTTTTGCAGTGCCCGAGGAGTGAATCGGGTCAGTCGTGCTCGTGTCATTCGAGTCAAATATTTCATATCGCAATTTGAGGTCTTTGTCGACCTAATAGGATGAAAAACGAGGACACTGTAAGTAAGGCATTGGTTTCTAACAAAGGCTTTGCCTCTCGGGCAGACATGTCGTTGAGCACTTACAGCACAATGGTGCCCGTCCTCGTCCTCTGCCACGACCACGAAAAACTTCTTGTCTGCCCATTCGAAGCTTGGTTGGCCTTTTCGATGCCCACGCGGCACTTTCACAGCAGAAGGCACCGTAGATACGCTGGTCGGTTCATCGTTGAGATCAGCCAACGCAAAGCGGATTGGTGGCTTTTGAAACGGCCCGCGCTTGATCTTTGAAGGCTGTACCAGCACATACAGAAATTCGATACAAAAATATGCACGCAGTAATGTCAGGAAAGCTCATGAACAGGAATCTAGGACCAGCTGTTAAGCTAGATCGCTAACAACACGGGCGGGGCGCAACGACTAACCATTTTCGCCCAAACACGTTTCCGTGTTATGTCTTCCACGAATATTGTATACGTACATGAATAAAGACGAGTCGACGTTTCGATTTTTTTGGAAAGGAGAAAAATGGCTCAATCTCGATCAAGCCCAGAAGTCCTTCAATGGCTTTCAGAACTTAGTAACCTCGCACGGCAAGAAGCTATTACTTGCAAGCAAAACAAAGGATTAGAATCATCGAAATTTTGTGAAGAAGAAGCAGCCTCGATAAGGCTCTTGGAGCTAGAATGGGCTCGCGAGCTTGCGCAGGAGAAGCGGCGCATGTCCCGCCAACTGCGCGGTCTCCGGGAAGCATCGCAGCACGTCCAACGCGTGATTGCTCGAATAACTTCTGACAGCGGTGCTGATGATGAGCCGACCACTGCTTTGGCCGCTGAGCTGCAAAAGCGAATGGAGGCGTTGCAACTGGATCTCGGAGCCTTCAAATCGTCGATGCGCACGGACTACGAGAAGACAGTCTTCGAAGAACGAGCACTGAGTCGAGAAGTTGAGGATCTGGCCGAGCGGTTCAATGGCTGGGCTGCTAGTGACGCGGCTGAGGACGAAGAAGCAGCACGTCGTTCTCGGATTGAAGCGAAGCGCCGCCAGAGCACTGGGAAGCACCAACAGGGAGCACCTAGGACAGCATCGAAGACAGCGGCTAGCTCCCGGCGCAAGGAGGAAATGTTCAGGCCCGAAGAGCGGCGAGAAAATTTGCGAAAGAAAATTCGAGCGATTGATGATATGGTATGCTTTTCAATTATTTCGGGAAAAGGGGGGGAGGGGGTCCTTGCTTCTGAACTGCGAGATCGAATGGGGGGAGAGGCAAGTGTAGTATTTGCACAAGTGCTCAATCCTTGATGATGGCGCACATTAGTAAAATGGCTTCTCTCGAAACGCAGGTAGCGCGCTCAGGCGGTGCATCTGGCGGTTGGCACCCTACGGAGCACTCGTTCTTCCTGGCTGCGTGGACTCAGGCCCTGGGCGTTGGTAACGACCTCCCAGCTCCGACCTCGCATGCGTGGCGGCGACTGTTGCAGGCAGTGAAAGAGCGGTGCTTGACCGCAGTGCCGAACCGAAGCAGCGATGAGGTGGAAGGGCATGCGAGCTGGTGGGCAGTGCGCTTAAGGCGGCTGGAGGAGAAAAGACTTCTCGTGGAAGAGTGGAGGGCCGACAAACGACGAGAGGTAATTAGCTGCAATCTCAACTCGTCTCGTCTTCTGATCTCTCTACTCTTGCATTGCCCATTTTCTTTATGTATCTCTTTCTCGTTTTCACCCGTTTGGCTCTTTTGGTTGTTGCAGGGTGCTTCTAGTACGGCGAATACCGAAGAGCAGCAGCAGCAGCAGCCTGAAGTTTCTTCAATCAGCGACCGCGCCCCTGAGGAAGACGCAGCGACCAAAGAAGCCAAACGAGTGGCTCTAGAAGAATGGCGCCAGCGCAAACGATCAGAAGCTGAGAGGGCAGCTGCTGAAGAAGAGCGAAGTCGGCAAGAAAGCGTCGAAGCTCAACTGCGACTAAAACAAGAACACCGCGCGAAGAAAGAAGCCGTGGCGTTGTTTAAGCTGGAGAAAGAGCAACGGCAGCAGCACGAAGCGCAGATCAAGCAGGTGTTAGAAGGGCAAGCGAAAACGAAGTACGTTAGACTTTGGAGCTTCACCCCGCCACGAAAAAGGAGTAATTTGCTGAGTGTTTCAGTTGTGTCCATTTGCTTTTTTTTTAAATCTTGTTTCTAATGTTGACCCAGGTACAATGCTTCAGAACAGCGCGAGCGGCGAGCAGCTGGATTTCAAGCGGCGAAAGCAAGGCACGAGCGGGCAGCTCAAGCTTCCCGTGCGAAGACTCGCCCTGAGCCCATGCCGCCGCCGCCCCCTAATGTGGCAAGGGATCCTTCACGAGTCTACCAAGGCACTGACGCCAGCGCCAAGAAAGCGCTTAGTGCGACCGAGCTCGACATGCTCGAGGAAAAGCGCTCCAGTCGAGGCGCCCACCAAGGCCCAGTAGCCCTCGGCGCGTATGATCTTCAGCGAGGCACGGGAACGCGGGCGCGGACCATCTTTAGCAACTAACAGGGCATTCCGCAAATTCACCTACCTACAAGTTTTGTTGATATGGCTGGTCGTGGTTGCATTTGAACTGCCTTGAACATATCCGCAATAACGAGGGCGTCTTAAGTGCCATTTGCACTTAGCACTACCCTGCCCTGGCGCATTCGGCATTCCGATTACACTGCACTGTACTGCAGTTCTGTGCATAGGCAGTAGTTTTGTACAGTGTACAGTAGTAGTCTACAGTATTGTCAATTCCAATAGCTCCTACCCTGTAGGGGCGCGGCGATGGGATGGGAAGAACCAAGCTACAGCTACTTATTTTTTGCTAGCTAGAGGCTACAGTACAGTAATTAGACACATTCATTATTACTTGCTTCGCTAGCTCTAGCTAGAGGAGGGGCTCTCGGGTGTTGCTTGTAGACTTCAAATGGCGGAGTATTCAAAGTTTACATCGACGACGGACTTCAAAGTAGACCCTGACACAAGACTTGGTCGTCTCGGGCCGAATCTCGAGACACCATGCCTCTTGTTGCCAACGTCCAGCGGTTCCTTGCCCTTCCTATCTGCAGACCTCGCTGCTACTCTTCCTCCGTTTGCTAGCCTCTTCGACCTGGCGGAGGTTCTAGATTTTATTAAACTAGATCACCCATCGAAGTATACAGCGCTTCCTCCTAACACGTTAACAATCCTGAGTGCGACCTCTATGGTGAATCAGCAACTCGAGGCAGCGTCTAACAACGGGATGCTAATTGAGACTGCAAACGGCCGGAAAGAAGTGACTCCTTCCTTTCTGCTAGGTGTGGCAAAATCATTAGAAGCTACAATGGTTGTCGCCATGTCAGATGAGCCTGCATTGGACTGCAGCCGCAAACGGGTTGCCAAGGCAGTCGACCGAACAACTTCTTGGCTTAAGCAATCCTCGCTCGAGGCCACCTCAGATGCTTGTCTGTTAGGTGTTGTCCCTAGTAGCGCCGATTCAGAGGCTAGGAAGCGGGCTGCAGACATTGTCGCTGGCCGCAAGCTCAGAGGTGTCGTTGTTGGTGGGCATGTGGGAAGCGACGAGGCAAAGAAGCGGGCTGCAGCAGTGGCCGATACCTTAGCAGTGTTCCCACCTTCCACGATTAGACTAGCTCCGAGTGGCTTTTCCTCGCCTTCAGAAGTCCTGACAGCGATTGAATTGGGGTTTGACGTGATTGGCACGTCTTACGCGAACTCGCTTACCGAGAACGGTCTCGCGCTTTCGTTGCCAATCTTTGGAGACCTGACGACCTTCACGGCCGGAGCTGAGGACACTAAGCGACTAAAGGTATTGTTTAAGAATTAATTCTTTGGCTTAGCTTCTAACTTTCTTTTAATCTTTTTCGAATGACTACTTCTCGCTTGGTGTGCTTTCCAGACAACTCCCCAGCAAGCGCTCAACCTTCGTGACAACACCATGCGGCGTGACCCACGGCCTCTGGTTGATGGCTGCTCCTGCCACTGCTGCTCAAACCACCACCGTGCTTACATTCACCACCTCCTCATTGCCCGGGAAATGACGGGTGAAGTGCTCTTACAGCTGCACAACACGCACCACATGCTTGACTTCATGGCAGCGGTGCGAAGAAGCCGCCGTGACGGCACCTTTCAGGACCTCAAAAAGGCCATCAATGGGCCGTGAATTTCTAAATGTTTTTGTAGAGGTGCTTTATAGGTTCCAGATGCGATACAAGTAGTTCAGGCTTATAACAAGGATAGAGCCATTTTTGTTCTTCTATTTGAGGCTATGTTTCTTCTTACTTCGCTTCTATGATTCGTAAGATCGGCGGGGCCATAGAAACACAGCCCGATGGCAATTGCCTCTGTCTGTTTGTGATCTGAATGATGTGAGCAATGCATTTAACTTTCACATCCCGCTTTTTTATAACCACCAGCAATCAAACACCAACGCCGCTTGAGTCGGTTTTAAATTCTACGAGCCATTAAGTATACCAATGGCGTTGGTGCGGTTTACAAATGGCAAATGGCCAAATGGCTATTTCTATTCCGAGGCCCCGTTCTTCGTTCCCGTTCCTGGGTTCTTGTATCTAGTCTAGTCTTGTTCAGCCGCACGTGTTTTTCCTCCCGTGCTCCCGTTTGCACGGCTCTTAAAGTCTAGTCTAGTCTAGTTAAGGTATCGGGGTTAGGGTTAGAGTTAGAGTGCCACCTAAACACCTGAACTACACCAAAAGCAATACAAGCCAAATGAAGCGGTACAGCCTCCTACGATAGCAACGGCTTTTTCCTATTTACTTTTTTTTGGGCTGCGGAGGGAGTTTATGGAATTGGGCTGGATCAAGTTTCGTCAGCCTCGCAGAGCCAATGAGGCATTCCGGCAGCTCGTGGTCAGCAATTCCTTCCAGAACAAAGCCCACGTCCAAGTCGGTCTTCTGAGAGCCGGACAAGAGGTAGCCAAAGCCTTGTTTCGCGAGGTATGGCCATGCCCGTATGTTTACGTTCATTTCCAGGGCCTGGTTGGACTCTCGCCGCATGTGGCCCGAGCCCCCTTTGTTCACCAGGCGGTTTCGGATCAGCACCGGCTTCCCGTTGAAGGACTTGAACATGGACGGCATGCCCGCGGCCTCGTAGTTGCGCACGCTCCCGATGCACTTGAACCGCGCAAACATGGCGGGCGCCTCGAGCGCGCTGGCGCACCATGCTGCGAGGAGCTTGACGGCGGGAGCTGCTGCAGCGAGGTCCTTGAGGGCATCGCAGGTTGATTGCTTGATGGCGAAGTAGAACACGGCGTTGATCGTGGGGCCATCTGAGGTGGCCGAAAGCATCGAAGGGGCCTCAAGCGGTAGAGTGCCGTTAACAACCATGAAGGAGGGCACGGCTGCATGGTTCGTGTCTCGGTCGATGTGCGGAAACCGGAGGTACTCCTCAAGCCCGTCTAAGGCTGAGTCACTCTTGATCATGTCAACGCCTACGAGCTCATACAAAGAGGGCCCGGAGGGCTGCTTGCGGCCGTTCTTCTTGTAGTTGGGGCCAGCGCGAACCTTGAAGATGCCGTCTTCACCCTTGCGCCACACGTTTTCACCTTCTGAGCCGTCACCCAAAGCGCCGCGGTGCGAAAATGAGAAGCCTGCGATTGGTCGCTTGTCGTTGCTGGAGACTGTGCTCTCCTTGGGCACTGGCGAGGTTTTCACCGCTGCCGGTGATGGTGCCACTGCAGTGGGTGTTGGCACTTCAGCAGCTGCAGACTGCGAGGAGGGTTTTGCTGCTGCGGCTGCGGCTGTGCCTGTTCCTGCGCTAGTAGACGCAGGTGCTGAGGCAGCGGCTGGGGAAGGGGCTGAGGCCGACGGTGTAGAAACTCCAGCCAACTCTCTGAGAAGGGCACAAGCACGAGCGAGGCCTCCCTCTTTCGAGGATCGTGCCATGGACGAGGCCGCAGCACGAGCAGCCGTTCGGACAGGGGAGTCGCTTGGGAGAACAGCGCGCAGAGATGTCTCCAGGAGGGCGCCTAAGGTGTCCTTCGACTTCACGGGCACAGACGCGGGCCCTAGCCCACTGGCTGCCACTCGTGCACCCCAGAACGCCTCTGGGGTGTCGTCGCGACCGAAGTCAAGGGTGCACAGCGCTGCCCCCGCCATACTTGCTGCGTGCACCGTCAAACTGTCGCCTGAGCAAAGCACAGCACCACTCTTGCGCCAGATGGCCCTCTCGACCGCCATCGGTGGCCGCTCTGCTAAGACTAGGCAGTGGCGCAGAGCATCTGCTGACACTCCGCAGGAAGGAGGGCACACCATGATGGCGACAGCGCCTGCCTTCTGAATAGCCCCCACGCACGCTACGAGGATCCCTTTTCGGCTCTCGCGCGATTGATAAGAATTGAACTGCTCGCCGAAAGTCACGTATACCACTGGTAACGAACCTTCAAGCACTTTCGTGACCGTAGCTGGGATAGGGGTGCCTAATGGTGCCTCTTCCTCCAACAGCGGCCCTACTATACGTACGCCGGGGCTCCAGTCGAGAGGCCTCGGCAATAGCACTTCGCTGTACGCAAGCAGCACTGGTACTGGCCCTCGCTCGTCTGAGATCGCTTCCCAGGGTCCATGTGCGCGCTCATCCAATGACAGGTTGTGGGACGCTCGAGCGCGGTTGACTCCGTCGCGATACAAATGCACCCACATGCTCTTGGCGTGCGCGTCCCATCGCTGACTATTCACCCAGCGAAACCCAGCCTGACTGCTCCCGTAGCCCCGAGGAGGGCCAAATTCGGAGGTCTTAACGCACGGCGAGCAGTCCAAAACCACAAACTTACGGTGAAGCATTTCGCACACCGATGGGTAGATGAATCCAGCACTAGTGGTGGCTAGCACCATCGTATCCACCTCAGCCGCTGCTGCCTTGCCTCGTGCAAACCACTCCCCCGTAAGCATCAGCATGAATGTAGTGAGCGCCGAGCTACCAGCGCCAGGCGAGTCCAACGCGCGGCCCTCTGGGGTCTGCGAGCGTGCAACAAAAGGACAAGGACCGCCATCGAGAAACTGCACGCCCTCAGAAGCCAATAATTTAGCATACTGCCCGTGGGTTATCAATGTAACTTGAGCTCCATTCGTAGTAAGGCCACGGGCCAGAAAGATTAGCGGCTTTAAGTCGTCCGATGAGTTTACCCCAAGTGCAACGATGCCGACGCGCCAGGAGTCCGCGGAAAGTGCAGCCATTGTTCAAGTGACTAAGTTAAGACTCACTGGAAGAAAACTAGTTAATGCTTGATTGAACGCGTTTAACCTCACAGTGGAGCCATTTTGCGTGTCTCATACACGGTGCAAAGGATGCCAACAAAAGAGGGGCAAGAAAAGATGGGCTGTCCAGAGCTCAAGAGTCCGGAGGACGACGATGAACGATGAATCACGATGATGACATGATGACCTCTTCACTTGCCTTCTTCTTGGTTTACATACAGGGTGGATTCATCGTAATTTACTTCGCAAGAGTTCAAGAAAATTTGGATCTGCTTTTTCAAAAGTTTCCCCCTTTTTTTCACGATCTCCCGCCAAAACAAAAATTATAGGGAGGTGGTGCGCTACATTCAGGTGCAACACGGGCAAGAAGGGAGAGTTCGGTGGTGCTTACTCTCATATCACCCCGCTTGTAGTGCTCACGTGTGAATCTGCATTGTAGATTTGATCCACCCGCTTGGCCGTGCCGCTGCCTTTGGTATTCGGCAACATCTTGATCAAGGAAAAGAAAGCGGCAAGGTGAATGGCGCCAAGACCATTTGCTTATCCCTGTGCTTTTTTAGGACGAAAACCCCCCTTAAAATTAACCCCATGTACAACTGCGACCTCTTCATGACTCTCAGGTTTATTCGAAGATGAGGAAGGCGCAAAAGAGCAATGTGAGTTCTCGCCCACGCTGGGCTATTCTTTTTCACTAGCCGCCCCCTTTCCCATCACTGCCGCTGTCAAATCCACCTACATCGGGCCCAAGACTTGCCGCAGCTGTATCATATGCTCATTGGCTCTTTATTTTTCTTCGTGGTGTCTCCAGGTGGCGTCTTCTTTAGATGATGCAGCAGAAAAAGCCGGTGAGCTAATGATATGTGTTCCTTGTATAGATCGTATACTCTCCATGCTTTGCCTCCTCGTCTTGCTAACTTATCTACACGTTCAGATATCGCGCAAATGCTCATAAGCTTATCGCCCTCGCGCGCAACCAAGAGTACGCAACAGATCACACCCGATGTAAGTTTCTATCTATTATTTTCTTCGTTCAACTCTTTTCTATTCACTTGACGCCCCGTCCCTTTCGTCCTCAAAATGTTAGATCCGTGAGAGCTTCAGCTCACCGCCTGCAGCTTATGGCCTCTGGTCACCGCCTCAGAAACATTCAACTTCAGCTTTTGGTGCGTTAAGCTGTTGTGTAGTGCATGGACAGTTGGTGTGTAGTTGCTAACAGCCAAGTATTGCTTTGATGCTATCATTGGTCGCAACAGGGCTAGGAGACTTCGGGTCTCCTTTGCAGCCAGCGTCCTATGAAATGAGCCCTTTTTCGAGCTTTGCTGCTACCATGCTCTCTCCTTTGGTAAGTTTAAAGGGTGTGCTAGGCCTTCCTTTTTTGTGCTACGCTTGGCGTGTTCTTGTTTATACAGCTTTTCTCTCATGTGTTCGAATCCCTGCGGGCGCCTTGTCCTGCAGCCCTCGTCGCACACGCCGGTGCACCCTCAGGCCACTCCGGGAGATCGCATGCGGGGCCTCAGCTCAGCCTCCGAATTCGTCGCAAACCGGTAAGCCGTGACGTCGTAGGGGATTCTCTTTAGTAGTGGTCACGCACACTTTTCTTACAATCTGTTACCTGCTGCAAATTGCGTTCTTGTTTTTTCGTCGTCCAGGTCAATTGGTTTGTCGTCGCCAGGAGCTGACCGTCACTCGCCCATCCGCGCCGAATCTAACCCAATCCTTGGCATGTCCCCTAACATGGCAGCCTTTTCTTTTGAGGGGCGGCGCACCAAATCCGTGATCACGCCGGAGCTCCGCAAAAAGACGTCTGAGCTCTCGAAGGACTTCAGTGACCACAACAGCGACGACCAGCAGTCGGAAGCGTGGATCACGGTGCAGGTCTCGCCCTCGCTCGATTGCGAACCTGACGTCACCCTCGGAAGCGAAGCCTACGGGGCCGAGCGCCAACGCTACAGCGCCGCTCTGCAGACCATCAACGAGAAGGTGAAGAGCCCAGCAGTTGACGTGCCGCCGAGGCAGGTTTATGTGAACGTGGCCAAAGTGAACGCAGCCGCTCAACCTCCGAGCAGCGGAAAACCGCCTCACAGCAAAAGGAAGCAATCGCAAGCATCTGCTACGGCCGCAGCCGCAGGAACAGCAGGAGGTGAAGAGTTCCTGCATTCTCCGCCCACAGCGTCTCACCGCTCCTCCGCTCGAAGCGCCCACAGCCGCGTGGCAGCTCAAAATGGCGCGAAAGCCTCCGAGCTGTACACCGCGCCCGCTTTTGCCCTGCCTCCTTCCTCCCCACCCAACGGAAAAGCGGACGAAGTCAGTGTACCTCCTCGCAAGGCCTGCAACTGCAAGAACAGCAAATGCCTCAAGCTCTACTGCGACTGCTTCGCATCCAGCCAGTATTGCGTGGACTGCAACTGCAAGGACTGTTCCAACAACGCTGCTCATGAGCCTGAACGACAAGAGGCGATAAAGCAAACACTGGAGAAAAACGCCCAGGCATTCCAGGCGAAGATAACCATCAGCGGAAATAAAGGAGCAAAGGGCGAAGCGGAGCATTCGTCAGGATGCCACTGCAAGAAGTCACGGTGTCTGAAAAAGTATTGCGAGTGCTTTGAGGCCGCGGTGTACTGCGCAGACAAGTGCAAATGCCTCGACTGCGAAAACTACGAAGGAAGCGCACCTCTGCTCACACGCAAGGCCAAAATCCGGGACGGTCGCAAGGTCACTGCTCCAGTCAGCACTAGTGTCAAGCTCGATGCTCACCTCGCCACTGAAGCAGCCTCGTCGGCAGCATCTACCACCACCACCGCAGTCGCTCCCGCGAAGCGGAACATGGGCACACGCCATTCGGGGCGAAGCGTAGGCAGCGCTAGCGGCACCGCGTCGAATGGCGCTGCGAAATGGACGCGGCCCATGGATATACATGTGGTGAGATTCGTGGTGCGGTGCGAGTGCCCTACTTCGCGCTCATTCATGATTGGTGCGTTCCACTTCTTGGGGGATGGTGACCTTCACAGCAGCTCACTGGTCTGCAAAAGTTGGCTGAAAACTGCCTTCGACCCCGCCCTGTGGGACTACGAGGAGGGAAACAATGACGATATTCTGATGTAGAAAGGGAAGGCACCTAGAGTGGGCTGGAAATGGCCTTGGTGCAGCCAGGAAGTCGCATTCAAGGAATGGGGCTCGGTCAGAGTTAGGTGGCTTGATTAGGGGAAAGTGAAAACTCGGCGCCTCTGCCTCGATGTGATAGGTATAACAACAACGAACCGGCATCACATAAGCCAGGCATTTCTGAAAACTGGATATACATGGTTCGCACGGGAGTTATAATTTGAATTCCACGAAGTTATGAAGTACTGAAGTACGAAACACATCTGATATCTGATTTCTGATGCACATCTATTTAATGCCTATGCCCGATGATTGGCAATGCAAATGTAAGATATAAGGATACAGCAAACAGGGATGTGGGATGTAGCAAGTAGCAAATCTTGTCTTGTTATTTTGGAAGTTAGAATTAGAAGCAACTCCCCTTTGGGCCCCTTTAACGCTAGGTTCGGAATTTCGCGTAAATCACGCGTAAATCACGCGGAAAGTGAATTTTGAACCAATCAGACGTGATTTCCTTGGAGGAAATCTGCTCATGGTCCGGTGACGTCATCATATAATCTACCCGAAATTTTCGGGTGAACTTGGGTGAAATCGGGTTGATCTAGCTAACTGACCGGAGCCACGAGCCACGTGCACGGCGCCCATGGCGGCAAAGAGTTCCAGCGTCCTCTGGAAAGATACTACGGCCATTAC
>Ga0307982_1001971_pt1 | contig 16668 bp, 14 predicted proteins | sample OrgLakmetagen989_FD_201847 | JGI IMG/M metagenome (GOLD analysis project Ga0307982, IMG submission 201847) | Saline water microbial communities from Organic Lake, Antarctica - #989 | ecosystem: Environmental > Aquatic > Non-marine Saline and Alkaline > Saline | place: Antarctica: Organic Lake...
CCCAGGTGTTGCCACCTACATGTGGCTCGTTCTTCGCGTCCTCCTTGCCGTGCTTGGGGGCCCCCACCCCAGTCTTCGGGACGGAGGTCCCGTCGGCTTTTCGATACACCACGCCGCCACTATTTTGCACAGAGCCGTGCTCACTGTCGTCGCCAGAGCCCATGCCGTACATGCGCCGCCACACTCCCAGCTCGGTGTTTAGCTCATGAGGGGACATTTGAAAGAGTTGCACCTGTAGTCGTAAAGAAAGAAGGCGAAGAAAAATAAATCGTTTTGTAGGCGTGATGCAATTTTTCTATCTATTCAAGTGATCTATCACAAGAAAGGGAAGTGCACTTCCCATGCTCAACTGCACTTCCTGTCCTATAATTTATTGTTCGCACCGTGCCGTTTGCATCGAGCGTTGCCACTGACCCGCCTACCGCGCAGGCATCCACTACGGTAGGAGCCGCAGCATCCTTCTCGTGTTGACTGTTGAGCAAGCGTGACGACGGGTTCAGGGAAAGGGAACGCAGCGTTTGGTCGCTGAAATCAACCGACTCCAGCCTCACATCACCACTGCCATCCCTGCTGCTGCCTTGATGGCTGCTGCCTTTTCGTCGCACCACTGACACCATTGCGTCTCCTTGAGTGCCTAAAACTTCACTGCTTGCCTCAACTCCTGCTGACTCGTCGCTAGTGAGTTCTCCGGGGTTTAATTGGGTTATCATAGGATGCCGGAGGTGCAACGCCAGCGGAGCTCTTGCGCTGGCGTATTCAGCAGGGTGGCCAAACACATGTACGTTCACGGCCTTGTTCTCACTTGATGCGTGGACAGGCACTCCATGCGCGATCATCGCGTGGTGCTTGGAGCTCGTCATAAGACGACCGTCAGGATGCGCGTCAGCTGGGGCGTAACTAGGAGCTCCTGCATTGTGCACCAGGGAAGCCAGGCTAGAGAGCCATGAATTGCCACCGCTGCTGTCGTGATCGTCATGCTCCATAGCCACTCGATCTACGTCCAGAGGCTGCAAAAGTGGCGCAACACCAGTGGACAAACAAGACATAGCTCCACTACCGTTGTTACCACTACTGGTTGAAGTTCGAGGCCAGGTCAGCAGCTGAGCACCGCCACTGACGTCACGCAGCAACCAAGCATGATCGCTCATTGGTTCAATCGCAGCCAGCCCGCCTCCTTGGTTGCCTACATGTACGTGCCAGGCCTGCGGTAGCTGCGCTGCTCTTGCTGCCCTTCCTTTTGGTGAGGCCCCGTGAGACCCGCCGCAGTTTACTATGGTGAAGTTGTTCGACCCTTCTTGCCACCAGTACACTGCGCCATCCTGCCCGAGGCTAGACCCCACATGCACCTTCTCTTCGGTTGACCCGTAGACTCCGCCTATTCGCCGAGACTTTTGGCTTCGTTTCCGAGATGAAGGAGAGGCACTTCCACCCAAGAAAGCCGGCATCAATCCCCAGAGGCTGCCTCCACCATTGTCACTACCGCTGCCTGATGCTCCACTGGATATGTCGTCATACTGGTAGTTGACGAAACCTTCGGACGGAGGTGCTACTTCAACCATGGCTGCAGCGCCATCTTGCTGCATGGCAATCACACACCCAGCTCGAGGAAACACCACCGCCATTCCGCTGCTATTACTAGCGCTACCAATATCGCTGTCGTCGCTGCTTCCCCTCAAAAGAAGGGATTGGTCGACTTGCTGGTGCAAAGGCACGAGGCCAGGGCTGTCTCCGGAGAGGCGGTATTCCCACACTTCCGGCAATAAACCCACCTTTAAAAAGCATCGGAGGAAAGAAAAAAGTTTGTGGACGTCATGCCTACGAATCTAAAACAAACAAGACGAGGGAGGCCACAGCATCATCTCTACATTGACGCATTCAACGTTGCATGAACTCACCGAAGTCTTGAGGCCATCGCCACATGTAGCCGAGAACCCCTTCAACGTGTGGAGCTCGTAGGGGGCGCGCGCCAGCACATGTAAGGACCCGTCGTCGGAGGGGGCGAGGGCCACGGCGTGGTGCTCTTGCTGGCGCCGATACCCAAAACTGCGCCCGAACACTTCCACTGACCCCACCTTGAAGAAGGAAAAATAAGAGGAAGATGCTAAGTACAACAGAAGAACTTCTACATCAAAAGATTAAATTGTGGTATCTGCATCATGGTGCAGTGCAAATAAATACAGACGGAATACGCGTGTACTCAAGCCTATATTTAGAACAAGTCTACCCCTCATCATACCTCTTCGGTGAAAGTGCCCACTCGGCTCGACGACAGACTCCACCGCTTCGCACTCGAAGCCCCCAACTTCCAAGGCCGAGCTGCCAACGGCGCCTCCTCCACTAAGGTTGCTGCCGCCGGTTGATCATTACTACTATCATTACTATTCGATGCCGCCGAACTCGAAAGACTCGACGGCGATAACCGTCAATTGTTACCTTCACCTTTGCTCTTCCAAGTTTCCGCCAGAACGGGCGAGGGCAGCGGGGTCGGCTCGGCGAGATTCACCGTGGGTTTGTCACCGTAATTGTCATTCGGATCTTCAGGCAGGGGAATGCCTCGAGCCTGAAACACCCTCGCTACCTGCGCTCGTGTGCCCGGTGCGTAGGTGTCAAACGCCAACACGTTTTCGAGCGCCGCCACAATGCCATCCTTGGGGAACATCTCCAGGTGCTTGGCTACTGCCACTGCTTCTCGCATCGAGTAAGGATACGCCAGGCTTCCCCCACCTCCTTTCCCGCGCCCACCACCACTACTTGAAGCAGCAGGGCTGTGCAAATCCCGAAGGTCGGCAAACGCGCCTGCCAGCCGGTCAAGCAACAGAGGGCCTTCAGGGGCGGAGGCAGCAATAGTTGGGGCGTAGCGCTCGAGGAGCGCTTTCTCGGAGTTAGCGTCGGGGTTGTCTAGCACATGTACCGCAAAAGCGTCCCCCGCTGCGCCAAAGAAATTGTTGCCCAAAAAGGGGAACCCCGGGCGGTTCGCTAGGACCCACATGGAAAAATCGGGGTGCACAGGAATGACGTCGTCACTAGTATCACTGCCACTAACACCTTCCTGCGCGATGCGGCTTGCGCTGAGCACGCGCCTGCCGTCAGCCAATAGGATTTCGCCGTCTTCCAGTAGGGCTTTGAGGAGGACCACCACCTCAAGGGGGGCTTTGTCGGCTTCGTCGACCACGACCACTCGACCGAGGGTCAAGGCCCGCACCAGGGGGGAATCATGCCAGGTGATGCGACCATCTTCCAGGGACGGCAACAGGGTCAAAGCACCTAGAGTGGTGTCCCGGTGTAATTGCACGTACTCTCGCTCGGCGTTCAGCAAATGCAGCAAGCGGTCGGCCACCTTGTTCTTGCCCACTCCCTGGTTCCCAATCAGCAAAATCGCCTTTTCTCCGGCGGCATGGCTTGCTAAGACATCTGCCATCACGCGCGTGTGCGCAGGGTTGTCGTAAAACAAGGGGTTCGGCACCAGCTCCGGCCGATTGGCATGCCGACGCGCAGCGCTCACGTTGCCAATCCTTAAAATGCCGTTGTTGGCACCACCACTGTTGCTGCTGCCGCTGCCTTGCGCGCTCATGTCAATCTCAGGTGAAATAGCGCTTGAAGCAGGAGCAACACCATCACCTCCAGCATTGCTTGACCCTTCTTCTTGACCTTGCGGCGTCATTCCAGCCTTCGCTTGAGCTGCCTGCACTGCTAAGCGCTGTTGCTGAGGCAAGAAATCCACCAGCAAAGCGCGGTCGATCAAACCTGGCAGGTCCGAGGCCGCCGTGGCTGGAAATTGCCCGAGGCGACGCACGATTCGTCCCAATTGACGCACCGAAAGCGCTAAGGAACTGCTGCTATTGCGGTCACCGCTGTTCTTGCTGCCAGCGGATCGGCCGTTGAGCGCTCTCTGAAACTTCAACAGCTGGTCGAGGACCTCAGGAGGGCAGTTGGGGGCCTGGTTTACCAGGAGGGATTTCACATGGTCTGGGTCTGCAGGTGGGAGCACGTGGGTGCGGAACAGGGTCGCCGTTTCGGCCGAGAGCCAACTTCCTTTGCCTGAGGGCGGCGGTGCCCCGAGCGCTATCAGGCGAAAGGACGGGTGCACGAAGCCAACGCTACTTTTGGCGCCTTCTCCCTGTTGTTGTCCTCCTTGAGTGGCAACCGATGATTCAGTTTGCGTAAAAGGTGAGGAGAAGGCACCACTACTAGAGGTTGCCGAAGCACTGGCATCAGGAAGAGGTGGCACGAGCCTTGAGCCATCGCATAAGTCCAAGTATCGGTCTTGGGTGAGGCGCTGCAACGACGCCAGCACGTCCGGAGGCAGCCGATCTACGCCGTCCAAGATCAGCACTTGCCCTTGCTTCGCGGCCGCCACAAGGGGGGAATCTTCCCAGGTCGTCGCACCGGTGTGAGGGTCGGTGGCGCGCCGCTGCAACAAATCACGCGCAGAAAGGTCCTTGTACAGCGGCAAAGTGCGCACACCACCACCACTGCCGCCACCGCCAATGGTACTGTCCACATGTGCAGCGGAAGTCGAGGCAGCAGCAACTTTTTGGCGATGCTGGTAGCGGAGTGCTAGGGTGTGCGCAAGGATGCTTTTCCCCGCACCGCGGCCTCCGACGACACACACGTCACAGCCTTGCTCTAGATCGGCCAGCATAGAATCGAGGGTTTGCTCTAGCGCAGGCGACGACACGAAACCTGGCGGGTCCACTAACGCGTCCTTGTCGGAAGTCTTCGAGGCAGAAGAGGAAGAGACTGGGCTGAGGTGCGTCTGCACCAGCTTCCGAGCTGACTCGCAGTGCACTCCATCGTGAGGTCCCTGTAGACCCGGCAGCAGCGCTGGCCAATTCCGCAGCAGCGCCTCAGATGCGCTCAGATCCGGCCTGGTCTCGAGGAAACGCGCTAGGTTCGGCAAGGCCCAGTGTGGAAAAGTAGGGAATAAGGCTGAGCCCTGGATGGGGTCCCCGTTCTTCTGCAACGAAGCCTCTAGGAGCCGCGAGGCCTCACCCGTCAAGCACAGGGCTCTTGCGACGCTAGGGTCTAGACGAGGGGCAGCGTGTTGCAGAGCATCGAGGCAAGAGCTCGCGGAGGGCGCCCCCACCACTCTCGCTTGAAAGCGGCTGCGCAAAGGGGGGTCGAGGGAGAAGCCCGGGTAAGGAGGCGTCGGGAGGCCGAGAGCCACCACTCGAAAGTCAGGATGCACGCGGCACAGCCTGGACTCGAGGCTACCGCTAGAAGCGCTAGAGTCGTTACTACCATTGGTGCCAGCAGCTTGCGCTTCTTGAGTGAAAAGCGCGTCGTAGGCAGAGTCCCTCATCAAAAAGCGACCGTCGTCCAAAGCCATCTCCCGATTCTCCAACAAATTGTTGAGGGTGGGGAGCACGTTTCGCTCGGCTTTTTCAATGCCATCCAACACTAGTAGGCGCCCTTCGAGTGCCGCTGTCACGGGCGCTGCATCTTTAAAACTGCTGGTGCCGCCTGCTTGAAGTTCTCTTCTCTGCTTCAAGTCGGATTCGGTCGTGTCACGACTCACCGCCACATACTCGACTTGGCGGCCAGTAAGCTCCGCGTAGGCATACACCAGCTGCCGCCGTAATGGCCCCGGAGGCCCGAGCAAGAACTGTGAAGAGGTAGGAAATGAAGCGTGTTAGAACTCAGGGAAGCGGGAATATTATTAACTTAGTTGCACTAGTTGAAACAACGACAACACGCTGGAGCCTCGAGGTAGGTGAAGACAAAAGACTGCTACAGGAAGAGCATTATGAAAAATACGCTCTTCGTCAATGACTTCGTAAGAAAGTAAATAAATCCATAGTAGCGCTACTGTATAGAAACACAATCACACGTTAAGGAACCCAATTTAGCATCGCCACACGAACCATATCTTGCCCGAGTAAATCTTTTTGGAGCATCCACCGCAAATGTCCGAGTTTTTCGGGCCCCAACTCCCCCTCTGCGCCACTCCCCTGCAAGAGTCGGTTCACAAAGCCCCGGGGAACTAGATCTGGCCGTTTAGGCGTCCGCAAAGGCGCAACCACTCCACCAATTTCCACCGTACTGCCGGCGGAGTTGTCAGTGCCCACATTCCGACTGCGATTAGCGAGCGGCGGTGGACGCTGGAGGCGAGCGTTCAGCACCCGCACCCTTCCCTGAGTGCTCCTAAGAACTCTCAGCATGATACTTGAGAATTGCAAGCGCTTAAGTCCTTATGTCTACCCACACAGTAGCTTCTAACGGGCACAGCAGATGACAGACAGCAGGCAACAACTTACATAGGCAGAGACACCAAACTGAAGTCGTCTGAATGTCTGAAGAAGTGCAAGAAGCAAGAAGCAGAAGAAAAGGAAGGTTGATGGGGAAGTCCAAAGTGGCAAGTCGACGAGTCAAAGGAGTCAGTTTTGGAAGACGAGGAAAAAATGGTGCCGTTTCCTCTTTGAAGAACCATTTAGGAACACGCTAACACTAACGCCTGTAAGTAAACCAGAGCACCCTCCCGCTGCATAGCAATGGGTCAAGGGGCGTCGCAAGAAGAGCTAGATGCAGTTGGATACCGAGTTCTGGGAGTGCAGCCAAACTCGCCAGCATCTAGTGCAGGCCTCGTCAGCTTTTTCGATTTTGTAATAGCGGCCAACGGATGTCCGCTCAAGCAGCTGGACCAAACGTTCGTGGAAATGATAAAAGATTCAGAAGATAAGGCGTTACCGCTATCTATATTCAACATCAAGTCGGAGACGACACGAGACGTAGTAATAACTCCCCGGAGGAATTGGGGCGGTCAGGGAATGCTCGGCGTGACCATTCGATTTGACTCTTATTGGCGCGCTGAGGAGGCGCTTGTGAGGGTGTTGAGCGTAGAGCCAGATTCACCGGGCGAACTTGCTGGCCTAGAAGCAGAGAAAGATTATTTACTGGGCACTGCAGAGAAGGTGTTTAAGGACACGGAGGCGCTTTACGAGGAAGTGCGCAAGTTCCTCGACTCTACAGTGGAGTTCTTCGTGTACAATACCATCACCGACGAAGTTCGTGTGGTAGTGGTTATGCCCACTGAAAACTGGAACGGCCAAGGCTGCCTCGGTAAGGACTTCATGTGCGTGCAGGACTGTGTGCACATGAGCTGTGTCCCTGAGAGCTGAAGGAGAGAGGGTGGAGGGATAGAAGAGTTTGCACTCGTGTATGCCTTTCAGATAGTTTTGCCCAGGGCCTCAGACAGTCATTCATATATCTTACTGCCATCTTAATTAATCCCATTCTGGTGCCTCCATTGTCTCTCGTGGTCTAGGCGTCTCGGTGGGCCATGGCTACCTGCATCGCTTGCCGCACCGCTGCAAACAATCCACCGGGCGCTCGATCGGTAAGCGCGAGGGCTGATGTTTTGGAAGTTTTTATGAATTGCCCGTTTTACGTTTGATGGTATTTGGGAGGGTGAATATTTCCTCGTGAAACTAACGTCACGCTGTTTAATGTTTTTTCTTCTTCATGCGTCTTTTTCTTCACAGAGCCCAAACGTTCCATGATTCTCAACTTGAAAGATGCGACGGCAACGGATGCATCAAACGGGGCAGCGAACGGAGCAGATACAGAGGGAGAAACTGCAGAAATGATCGATACGAATGGAGCAGCAGTAGGGGGAGGCGAAGAAGCAGGAGGAGAAGATAAGGGTGGATCAGCGGAGTCGCCTGTTGTGAGTGTCGACACAGGACCCCACGGGGGCATTGTGGAGAGCAAAACAGATGCTTCTACGGAGGGTACAGGGAATGGCAAAGCCAGCGCAGAAGGAAACCCATAAGAGATATCTTGCGCACTATCCGTTATTCCTTGGTAATTATTAAATGAACGACTTGGGAGTTGAGATAGGGTTCTAGTTTCAGGTAAATGATAAAAATGGCACCCTGTCTGTTGGTAACTAAATCCAGTCCCCCCTCGGGGGGGGGCTCAGAAAATGTTTAGAGCACACGGAAATACTATCAATTCGAGCAGTAACCGGAATGGGTACTTTGAGGGCGCTTCATAGCTTCCAGGAAAACTACTACCAGAATGCGTTGAAGAGCGACACAGCAGTCGCAACGCAAAGGGCTGTTGGGTGGGCTCATGCGGAACTTATAAAATCAAATCAAATCAAAGGCCCGTGTTGCTGTTGCTGTTGCCGGAAGTGGTTAAAAAATACAACAAAGGATTTCACAGGGTCCGCATTGAACTCCCATTAGCCGTAGCAGACGCTTTCGCGTTCAAAATTGGTGTCTTCTTTCGTATGTCTTTTGTTGCTACGCCCCTTCCTCCATACTTATACCTATTTCTGCATGCGTGTACCGCCTGTAGGCTTCACCGCCCAGCCTCATTCAGCCCATTCCCTGCGTGACCAGCAACTTCACCAGAGCTTCGCTGACAGGGTCTTGATGAACCTCTAAGGATGGGTCCGCAAACTTACGGTCCAGCAGGGCGTCGAGGCTGGTCCGCAGGGCGCCCACCAAAGCCCCCACTTTGGGGGGATTGGCGCTGAACCGACACCACTCCGCACCGCTGCTCCAGTCCACAGCCGAAGACGACGACGATGTCGATGTCGCATCAAGGGTGGCCGGCGTGAGCACCGCGATAGTGCCCTTTCTGACGTCGACTCTCAACGGCCCCCCGAAGAGAAGCACGGCGTACGGGCTGACTTCACTGACGTCGCGCAAGAAAGCACGCGAAGTGGAGACGAGGTCCGAGTACACCAACCAGGGAGACGCGAACTTCTGCTGCGCGAAAGCCACCGACGACGGGTGAATCCACACCTGCTCTTCACACGATGATGATGACGAAGGAAGAGAAGCTCCGCCTCCGCTGTTGCGACTAGAACACGTTGTGGACACTTGCGGCACTTGAATTTGAAACTTGAGCTCTTTGGCTTCTGGATTGGCCTCAACTGTGCCCCCGAGAGTCTCATGGTACTTTTGCACTGGCCGCCGCACCTTTCAATAGCAGAAAGAGACACGGTTAGAGGTCAAACAAGCGATGATAACAAAACGTTTGGCCATGACAACAACGATAAGACGGGTGATGTCTTTGGTTGCTCGATGAAATAATGCCTCTATCTCTCACCTTGGCTGCGTTTGGCCACAGAGCACCGCAAAGCGAAGCGCTCAAAAGGCGCCACTCCGAGAGAGGGCGAGGCACCGCCACTGCACCGCTACTAGAAGTGGTGGGAGACAAGGGGACAGCTTTCACGCTGCTGTGCAGTTTGTCGTCAGATGGGAGGTCAAAGCCCAAGGATTGCACCTAATGTGGTAGAAGTAGCAGTAACAGCAGAGGCGAGTGAGTGAGTGAGTGAAAGCGTTAAAAATGGTGGCGCTACAGTACATGATTTTAGAAGCATCAGCGCAACGAGGAAATAGGCAAAGAAGCGAAGGCATGCAAGTCCTGTAACGTATACCAGTAACACATTCAAAAGACACACCTATAAACCGCTCTTCCATGAAAGTCCACCATAACGGATTCCACTCACCGCATCTCCGAGTTGCTTCCGCAGCGCCACGAGCTCCATCATGCGCACGAAGCTCAAGCCAAGCGCGTCGCATAGGTCCTTCTTGTCTCGGGTGGTCTTGGTCACCCGATACGTGTCTAGCAGGGCCGCCCAGAAGCAGTGGTCAGAGTGCTGGTTCTTGGCTTTCGACAATGACAGTAACTCCTCGCGGGCTGCTTTGACCTGAAATGAGGGTGAAAAGGTCAACATAATTCTGTATTAGTACCAATAATCAAGTACATGCGTGATGATCTTACATCGTTCATTTGCTTCCTCTTCACACCCCTTTACCTCTAGCGCTGGCACCCGCCCTTTGTCGATTTGGGTGTGGTTGAGAAGCGGTGACCTAATGCTGAGGCAGGCCGCCACACTCAAGGCGAGGTCCCCAACCCCTAGCACGCAGCCGAGCACCAGCAGCTTGCCCAGCCGCGGGTTACAGGGAAGGGACGCCAAATGCCCTCCTAACGAGGTGAGCTCCAGTGGGTTGCTATTCGATGAAGAAGCAGCAGAAGAAGGAGGCTTTTTACCCTGAGGGGCACTAGCAGTGGAACTTGCAGTGACAGCAGTAGCCGGCGCGAGGGCTTGGATGGCCCGAAGAGACGAGACAGCAGCGCGCACCGAGGCGGGAGGTGGGGGGTCGAGGAAGGTCGATAAGAAGGCCTGAGGACTGCCGTATCCGTTGGCCTAGGAGACGGGTTGGATGCAGGAGAAGGGAAAATAAAGGATGAGATTTACGCGTCAGAGAAAGTTCATGATACGGAGAATGGCAAAAGGAGAAGAAATACACCCACACCTTAACCATGAGCACGAGGGAGTCCAGAGGCGATCGGCTGATTTCGGGCAAGGTGTGTTCGGGTAAACTCTCGTAGAGGCGGCGCGTCACCAGCCGATAGCAGATGCCTGGCTTCACCCGCCCGGCGCGCCCTCGCCGCTGCTGCATCGCGTCTTTGGCCGTCCAGGTCTCAAACAAGGAACCCGCGCCACGGTCACCGTCGAAGCCGGTCTGTCGAGTAGGAAGAAAGAAAAGAGAAGGAAGCGTCAGAAGAGATTTCAATCAGGAACTCCTGGAATAAACGCCTTCAGAATGTCATTGACGAGTTCTCCTCACACCATTGTTTTCTGCAATATACTCAGCATGTACGCAGAATTAAACATTCCTGTTTCCCCCCTACCTGCTTCGTTCGAGCGGTGTCGATCACCACGGTGCAGTCAGGAATGGTGATCGAAGTTTCCGCCACGTTCGTAGCCACAATCACCTTCACTGCGCTCCTGCTAGAAGGGGGCGCAAACACGCGGTTCTGCTCGTGCGCAGGCAACGCCCCGTGCAACGCCAGCACATGTAAGCCCGCGCCTCCATAGCGCGCGAGGTCGCCACACAAGCGCGAAATTTCCCCGACCCCCGGCATGAAGATCAGGAGGCTCCCTCCCTCGCCTTGCAAGTTTTGATCGACCACTGAGCGCACCAGCTGGGACAGAATAATGCAAGAGAGAGAGAGAGACGAAATCGCATAAACAGTACTTCAAAAATGTCACGAGGGCTAACAACAAAGGCAAGATGAATCATACAACTTTTTCAGAAAAAAAAAGAGTTTTCAAAAACGATCTCTACCTTGACGAGGAGTTTGTAATCGAGAGCACATTTTACGTCGACAGCACCGCCTAACGCTCGGCCTTCCTTCACTTTCTTCTCTTTTTCGCCGTAACGCGCGCCGCTCGCAGCGGGTACACTATTGGCTTCGTCATCATGCCCGTCATCGACATCGTCGTCCTCAGAATCATCGTCGTCGCCGTCGTCGTACTCACCGGTCTTGTAGTAGTCTGCACCATCCTCCATCCTAAAGCCACCATCTGGAACTGAAAAACTACTATTAGATTGCGACAGGTGATTCCAAGCTGCTGATTCCATTGCTGCTCGCTCAATCGCCAAATTGCGAGGCAGGTACCCGGTCAAAGTGGACACGTCATCAAGGTAAAAATCTTGCACCGGATACGTTTGGCCCGGAATCGACACGATCGGACACATTTCAGACACTGCTGCCTTTCCTGAAGGCCCATTACTCTTCGAGGTGCTCGGCCCTCCTTGCGACAGTGTGGAGGAGAAGTAGGAAGCAAACTTGTGCGCATCGAGGGTCGCCGACATCATCACGACTTTCAGCTTTTGGTGCTTGAGGAGCACGATTTTCAATGCCGCGAGCAAAAAATCGGCATCCAAATGGCGCTCGTGGACCTTCAAATGTGTTGTTTTTGTCATTTTGAAAAAGAAGATGTTATAGAACAGGCAAAGAGGATAGAGGGGAGAGAGAAATGAAGCAATAAGACACAGTCAAGAATTGACACATCGACTTGTACCTATGGATGCAATGGTACGCACATGAAAAGAACGAAGCATCTCAATAAAATGATGGTTTGTGCGGGTTCAGCATTAGTCTACCTCGTCGACGATCAAATGCGTCACGTTCGCCAAAGTAGGGTCGCTCCGCAGGCGCTGCAGAAGCACCCCTGTAGTGCAAAAGAGCAGCTGGCAGGAGGCGGCGCAGCACTTGGAGTCGCCCCGGACCATGTACCCAATCCTTGACCCGGGCGAGCCCAGGTTTACATGTGCTGCTGCTTCGCCCAGCTCGTCGTGGACTCGGGTGGCCACCCCCACTGCTGCGAGCCGCCGCGGCTGACACACCACCACCTAATAATGTATGCGTGAAAATATCATCGAAAAATTACGAGGGCAGGAATCGAGACTCTCAAGAAAGTATCTCCACCCAACACAACGAGCACACAGACATCCCTTTTTTTGCTATACCATCTAATTGGAATGCGCGCTCACGAGTTACCTTGCACGGCTGCCCTGCTGCCCGAGCTTCCTCTAAAATGAACTGTGGGACTTGCGTGGTTTTGCCACACCTTCAGAACATCAAAAGTCGGGAAAAGGTAGGTAAGCAGATGGGTAATTGCCAGGAAGCAATGAAAGCACATTTCAAGGACAAGTGTAGCAGCATGTGCGTACCCAGTTCCTCCGCTCACGAGGATCACCCGGCTGGAGTTGAGCTGCTGAACCACTTCGCTTCGACTCTTGTGGGCAGGCAGGCTAGCTCGCTCTCGCTGGAGCCGCAGAGGCACCGCAGGGACTGCAGAAGCACCTCCTTTGCCTCCTTTCGACGAGGATGACCCTGCTACAGGCGGTGGCACGTCCCAAAATCCTCCAAACCGCCGCTGGCCTCCAACACCGCCGCCACTTCTTTTACTGCTGGCCTTACTACTTTGGGTGTTGCTACTAGTTGCCGGAGCAGCTGTCTTCGGAGGAGCAGGAGGCGGTGCAACACCTACAGTAGTACTAGCACCTGAAGTCTCGTCTGCTTTCAAAGTTGACGAATCGATTTCTGTGATGCTTAATGCTTCCACGGCCTCCTCAAGCAGTGGCGGTGGAACCTCTGCAAACAGCGATCCAGCTCGGCCAATCAGCGCCATGCGTTTTGACGCCACTCCCAGAGGCTCCACCTCCCAAATAATACTGCCGTCTCTACTGCGCCTTTGATAGGCATGGTCTTCAACCCATGTTAAAAGATCAACCAGCACGGCAGGCGCATCACCGCCATCGTCGTCGTCTCTTCCTGAAGAAATGAGCAGTGCTGCTTGGGATGCCAAAGCACACTGGCAAGCCACAGAGCCATTCCGCAGCAGCACACAGGGAACGCCACCTCGGCTGGGGTACACGCTCGTCTTCGTACCAGGGTTCGGGAGCCAAAAGTCAACGGTAAACTGCTGCCCCTCTCCACCTCCTGTCGCGTTAGACGAGCTCGTAACGGTCAAGCAGCAGCCCCAGTCGTCGCCTTCTTCTTCCTTCGCCACGGTCACGATCGACACATCCCCGGCAAACATCGATTCAACCACCATAAGCTCGTTCTCCAATGCTTCAGCAGCATCGGCATCTACTGTAGCCAACTCACCGCTTGTGTCGTTCAAGAGAAAAGAAGAATCTCCATCATTTGCACTCCATTTTAAGAGCAAAGAGCTGAGAGTCACCCATGTCGAGGCGTCAGTTGCCGTTGAAGTGTTCGGATTTACGGTGACACCACTTGGTTTTACGGTCATTGGATTGTTGTTCAGACAGGCGCGCCTAAAATCTGCGACTGAGAAGCCATAACAGCCTTCTCCAGGGTAAGCAGCAGCGGCATCTTCACTGCTGTCGTTATGCGCACGTGCTTGAGGATGTGCCGTCACAGCACTAGGCAGTGATGTAAGCGCATTGAGAGCAGCAGAAGTTTCCCCAGAGCCTGGCTTCAAGAGCGTTGGCAGCGCATGAGCTCCTTGCTTGCCCCTGAAGCTCGACGGCAAGTCATCTTCAGGCACATGCAGCACTAACCAAGCCAGCGCTTCAGCCTCTAATGCAGACGCATCACCTGTCTCCTTTTCTTCTTCAGCGTCCTCTTTCCCCACTTGAGCTGATGCTTGCATGACTGCCATCACAGCTGCTTCACTCGAGAAGCCCGCTACCACGCATGCCTCGGCGGCCGTGCGCATGTTCCCCGACAAAGATGTAAGCGCCATATCACCGCCATTGCCACTGCTGCTGCCGCTGCTGTTAGTACCCTGAGAGTGGCTGCCAATACCTAAGCACATCTCGAGAAGTGCCACCATTTTCGCGCTCAAAAGCACCGGCGCATCTGCGTTGGCTTTAGCGAGTGCTTCTTGGCGGCGTTGCTTGCTCGCTCGCGCCGCAGCTTTCTCCGCTTCAGCCATGCGGGCCTCCGCTTTACTCGCAAATTTACGGTCCACGCTCAGTGCCATAACCGGTGGATTAGTGCTGCTACCGTCATTACTATCACCATCTTTACTAACGGTGGTGGTGTGACTTCCACTTTTATCCTTACCCGCAGCATCAACTGATGCAACAGCGGCTGAGCTAGGTTGAGCTTTTGTGGCCGTGGTCGCAGATGGTTTTGAACCACCGGACGTTTTGTTGTTTCCTGCAGCTGGTGCTGTGGAATTCATTGAAGCAAGCCACACCTCACGAAATTCGTCGGGCAGCTTCTTGTCAAGTGGGAGATTCCCGCACACCTTAAGAGCGATGGTAATGCACCATTGCCATGTAAAATTGTGTAGAAAGAAAGCAGCGATAAGGACTCGATACCCACCCACTAGACTGCGATGAAGTCAAATGTCAAACAGGCTAAGTGAACAAACCTGTAGAAGACCCAGGAGAGCTGCGTGCTCCTTTGCTAAGGGCTCCGTTGGGCTGGGTTGAGCGGGGCAAAACATGAGGTTGCGGTCTTGGTGTTTTGGGTCTGCCAAAACGACCTACAGAGACGGCAGGTGATGACAAAACAGCATCAGGTTACTGAGCTTCGTGAAAAGCAGGGCACAGCACAACTAGACCACTAATGAAGTAGTCCGAGATCATGCAAATTGTCTCCGGACAGAGGGATACGCGTGGAAAGAGAAGTATGCTTACTCGCTGCCGAAACTCCGTTGGTTCTTCTTTCGGCTCAGGCGGCCCAGTCAGGTACTTCCGCCAGTCTGATGGATCGTCTTCTTCCTCCTCTTTTTCAGCTCGCTTCCCTTTTCCGCCCTTGCCGCCCTTACCACCATTAGGACGAGCGTGGTAGTACTGGGGCTTAGGCCGCTTTTCACGCTGCGTCCATTCCAAGAGCAGCTGAGTAGGTAGGCGCTGCCAGTCTTTCTTAACCACGCCACTGCGTGTCTCTACAGGACCAGAAGCTGACAGCACCGCCCCAGCCCCGCGCTGCTTGTGGCCCTTGCCTGTCTTCACAGGAGCTTCTGCTTGCCCACCACCTTTGCCGCCTTTCCCACCACCACTAGCGCTAGGGCAGTCCACTTGACGATGTCCAGATTTGCCGCACTTGTTACATGTACCTGATAATTAAGCAAATGAATCGGCCCACGAAATAATACCTTTGTAGCCAACGAACTTCAAAAGATAGAATGAAAAGCATTCTAGTCTACTAACACATTAAATGGTGCACCTTTGAAATCACCGGGGTTAGCGCCTCCACCACCTCCGTCAGTAATTCCATTCGCTAATCCATTCGCCAATAGTCGAGCTTCTGCACGCTCCCGCTGCTCCTCGCTACTGAGCTGCTTGTTCTTGCCCATGTTTCACGCCACACGCGACGAGTTAATTAAGCTTGAGCGTTTGGGAGAAGAAGTTCCTTCAGACTTGCTGAAACGTAAAACTTTTATTTTCTAGTACTAATAAGGGCTAGTAACCTCCAATGGCTAGCTACAGTAGCTCTAGCTAGTGAATCACGTTTAAAAAATGTGTTGCATTGATTGAGCGTCAAGAAGGTTTTTAGTGGTTGTTGCGTGCACCGTGCATGTGAACCTTTTTCAAGTACCACCAATATATTATGTACATGTAATAATATCCAAGCAATCCAAGACTGAATCTTGATGAGCACATCTCCGAATCTAGATGGAATTATCAAGTTTATCGCCCCTGTTGCCCTGGGAATTTTGCAGAGTTTTTAACCTGGATAATAACTCACCCGAAGCCGAAAATAATTGCCTCACTGGTTGAATGTGGTATTTTGCATTGCGGTCGTCTTCTTGCTGAGGTCGGGAATGGTGCTTTTGTGATTTAACTGCAGCCAGTTTACAGCCATTGGCCGATCTCGAATGTAGCAATTATGATATGAAGTCAGCCGCCCAAGCCCTGGCCGATCGAAGCAAATCACCACGCCGACCTCCCTGGAACAAAAGCTGAAGGGCTCCCACCATACGGCTACCGGCCATTTCTTCTTCCTCTTCAACTAACCCTCCCGGCCTAGTGCAGACTCCTTTCGGTGGTGGGTAGTCCTAATTTAGTTTTCTTAATCAGAAACTTCAATAAAGCTTCATAGATATTTCTAGAGGTCCCATGAGACCGCGAGGGTTTAAAGAAGCACAGTGCACAGCGACAAATTGACAAAAGAACAATTGTTCTGATTGTACTTCAAACTGTACCCCTCCCCTGTTGTGCTCTGACAATGTTTTCAAACTGTAAAGCTCTAATGTGAACATATATTTTGGGCGCCAACTCAGCGGAACAACTGTGAAAACAGCAAACAGTAGCACGTGCCAACCGTAACTCCAGGTGGGCTCAAGTTCTGTGTGCCCTTGCTATCGCTGCCATGGGCGTTGATTGTACGATATAGTCCTATTATGTTTTTCTGAATAGCCATGTGCTGCTGAAC
>Ga0307982_1001973_pt1 | contig 16662 bp, 14 predicted proteins | sample OrgLakmetagen989_FD_201847 | JGI IMG/M metagenome (GOLD analysis project Ga0307982, IMG submission 201847) | Saline water microbial communities from Organic Lake, Antarctica - #989 | ecosystem: Environmental > Aquatic > Non-marine Saline and Alkaline > Saline | place: Antarctica: Organic Lake...
TGCAAATCAATGAGGATATGAAAAATGAGCGTAGATGACATGGCAACAAAAAATTACTGTCTTGTTACCGACACACGGACTATCTCCATAGAGCAGGCCCTACTTCAGATTGTAGAAATTAACGATAAAATGGCCGAAGAAATAGGTGTTGATCTCACATCAGCCGGATCTGCACATCGATGATGTGAAGACCATTTCGATTGTGGCAAAAAAACTTGGATTAGACGGTCGAGGTTATATTTCTGTCAAAAACGGTAAGCGATATCTCGTGCTGAAGGGAAATCCCGGTGCAAGGCCGGTGCTAAATGGCACACGCTATCTTGCCAGTAACCCTAAGGTATCGAGAATTATTGTGGGTGCCAAATCATTGGCGAAAGGGGCAGCACGAATGACAGGAATTGCTGTGGTTGCCTATTCGGGGCTTCGCGTTGTGGAGCATATTCTAGCCGAGGATGAGCGGTCGCTTTCGCATCTTCTGGGAACGATCGCCTCTGACATGATGAAATTTTCGGCCGCAGCGGCTGCCGGTTGGCTCGCTGCGGCAGCCGTTGGGTCATTGACAACGCTTGTGGCAGGCCCCCTCATAGCTGCGGTCGCTGTTGGCGTCGGGGTTGGCATCCTGCTTGACAGAATGGACAGAAAATATGGTTTGACAGAAACTATGGTAAGCGCAATTGAAGATAAAGTTGAAAATGTAAATAGTTGGTTTAACAGCTTGAGTAGGTGGATTGTGCAATGGGAGGACCATTTGGTTCAACGTGCGATCAACCATCAATTGCGCTATTGATGAATCGTCTTGTCGCAATTGGGATACTGGTGGTCTTCGCCTTCGGCGCGCTCACGCTCGTCTTTTGGGGTGTAACTGATTTACATCTTGCCATCGTCGCATTTCGTGCATGTGGCAACGTAGTCATAGATTCCGCTTCATACTGGTTTCTTGGGATGATCAGCGTAGCGTTGCTGCCTGCAATCGCTTTTTTGCCAGATCTTCTTCACGGCAAACTCTTTGCAATTATAATCGCCGTCTTTTTTATCCTTCCAGCCATTGGGGCTCTTGTCATCAATCGCACCGCCAATGCCTATGGTTACGATATTGATCGCGTCCCTGACCTGTTCGAATTACGAGAGGAACGCTTGTCTGCCCCATCAGATTGCCGCACTATGCAGGGCTAACCGCTCGACGTTACTATCTGTCTTGGCCATCAGCTCCGTAGTTTTCGCGATGATCCAATACCAAACGAGTCTGCCAAGATATAACGGTATGATGTTATGAGGAAATAGAACCGTTCTTCGAAAAAGGAGATTTTCTCATGCCCATCAGCAGTTCGCTTTTCATCTCCGGCAGCGTCGGGGCCGGGGGCCGCAACAAGAGAGAGGACGTCTCGGCGGTGCAGCAGCGGCTCAACGCGCTCATGCATGCCCCGCGCCAGCCGCTCACCGTGGACGGGCTGTCGGGGTCCAAGACCACCCGGATGATCCGTGATTTCCAGAAGAACGTCGTCGGGTTCCGGCGCGGTGACGGGCGGGTCGATCCCGATGGCAAGACGATCTGGGCGCTCAGCGATCCCGGCTCGGAAGGGGCATGGGCGCAGATGTCGATCCCGCCGCAGGACGAGCTGCGCCCGAGGCGCGGCCCCGGTGCCGGGCTCAGTGAACCCGAATGCGACAAGCACGAGAAACTGCACATCGCGATCGCCAACGAGATCGAGGATCAGGACTACGCCCAGGAGCTGCTGGACACCGCGCTGAAGGATTACGGCACCGCGATCAAGGGCATGATCGCCACGCTCGGCTCGGCCGGGGATTTCCTGGCAATCGCCTCGGCGATCAAGGTTTTCAAGGATGCCGGTCTGACTGCCCCGCAGGCGGCGCAGGTGATCGGTGTCCTGTTGCGCAACAAATCCGCGCCGCTTTCGGTCGCGCTTCTCAGGGAGATGGGCAAGAACGGCAAGACGCTGGCACCGAAGCTGCGATCGCTCGGCAGGGGGGCGTTCGTCCTCGGGATTATTGTCACGACGATCGAATGCTACGGCTACTGGACCAGGGGGGAATACGGTGCCGCCGCCGGCGAAATATACAAGTTCGGGATGGGTGTGGCCATCCCCTGGGCCTCACTGCTCGATGCCGTGCAGTCGATCATCGAGGCCATGGCCCCCAACCTCAAGGGGAACGCCTATCTGGAGGGCATGTTCCGGATCCTGCGCACGCTGAACCCGCTGGCTGCCGGTGGCGTCGCGGTGGATTCGGTGGTCACTCTGATGCAGACGGCGATCACCGGGCTGTCGACCGGCCAGGTCAACTGGTCGGATCTCAACAAGCTCGTCGACCGGATGAAGGACGGCCCGCTTGGTGTGTTCGCCGACATGGGCGAGGCCTTGGGCGATGCGGCCTTCGATCTTCATCAGTGGCTGGCAAGCTGACCGGTGCGCGCGGGCCGGGGTGCCCCTGACCTGATCTGCCCCCGGTTGTGGCAGACAGCTTGTTTCGCGCTGCAAAGCCGCTTATGCTTCTGTCCTGTCGATGTCTTGTCGGCAGTTTGTCGACCACCTTGCGACCGGACGGGACATCATCGTGTCAGAGATTCACACTGCGCCTCACAGCACTGCCACAGGGGCGATAACACAGGCTGAAACGGTGTCCGACACGGTGGCCGATCGCCGGATCGCCATCATCGGTCTGGGATATGTCGGCCTGCCGCTGGCGGTGGCTTTCGGCCGGACCCGCCCGGTTCTGGGGTTCGACATCGATGCGCGCCGGATCGCGGATCTGCGCGTGGGGCGCGATGCAACATGCGAGGTAACGCCCGGGGAGATGATGGCGGCGACGGGGCTGCGCCTGAGCTCGGATCCGGCCGATCTCGCGACATGCGACACCTATATCGTCACCGTGCCCACCCCGATCGACGCGCATAAGCGCCCCGATCTGACGCCGCTGATGCGCGCCTCGGAAACCATCGGGGCGGCCCTCGCCCCGGGCGATCTGGTGATCTACGAATCCACCGTCTATCCCGGTGCCACCGAAGAGGACTGCGTGCCGGTGCTGGAGCGCGTCTCGGGGCTGACCGGCCATCGCGATTTCCATGTCGGCTACAGCCCCGAGCGGATCAATCCCGGCGACCGGGCGCACCGGCTGCCCGATATCCGCAAGGTGACGTCGGGGGGCACGCCCGAGGCCGCGGATCTGGTGGATGCGCTTTATGCCGGGATCATCACGGCGGGCACTTTCCGGGCCGCCGGCATCCGCATCGCCGAGGCCGCCAAGGTGATCGAGAACACGCAACGCGATCTCAACATCGCGCTGATCAACGAACTGGCGATGATCTTCAACCGCATGGGGCTCGACACGCAGGCGGTGCTCGAGGCGGCGGGCACGAAATGGAATTTCCTGCCGTTTCGCCCCGGTCTGGTGGGCGGGCACTGCATCGGTGTGGATCCCTATTACCTGACCCACAAGGCCGAGGCGATCGGCTACCGACCCGAGATCATCCTTGCCGGGCGGCGGATCAATGACGGCATGGGGGCCTATGTCGCCGGGCAGATGATCAAGGCCATGCTCCGGCACCGCCTGCCGGTCGCGGGGGCGCGGGTGCTGGTGATGGGCCTTGCCTTCAAGGAGAACTGCCCCGATCTGCGCAACACCCGCGTGGTCGACGTGATCGCCGAGCTGCACGACTACGGCGTCACGGTCGATGTGCACGATCCCCTTGTCGATCCCGCGCAGGCGCGCGCCGAATACGGGATCGACCCGGTCGAGGCGCCGCAGGCGGCGACCTATGACGGCATCATGCTGTGCGTGGCGCATGACGCGTTCCGCGATCTCGGGGCGGCGGGGATCCGGGGCTTCGGTCGGCCGGGGCATGTGCTCTACGATCTCAAGGCGCTGCTCTGCGCGGACGAGGTGGATCTGCGGCTCTGAGCAACATGCTTTAGCGGCGCGGCATCAGCACCGCCAGCGTCTCGGCGATCTCCAGCACCTTGACGCGGGCGATCAGCAGGCCGGCGCGCAACCGCGCGCCGCCGCCGGGGCTGGATTTACCCATCAGGATGCGCAGCCGCACCAGCGGCGGGGCCAGCGTCACCGGCAGCGCCCGCCATCCGTCGCGATGCGCCCGGCCGCGCGCCACGCGCCGGGCCTTGGCCAGAAGCGCGGGCATGTCGCTGCGCAGCGGATGGTGCAGGACCGCCTGCGGGCAATGGACCAGCACCGGCCCGGGGCCCGGCCAGTGCCGTGCGGCATGGCGGCAGAACGCGATATCGCCGCCCGACATCAGGCGTGCATCGAACCCGCCCACGGCTTTGAACAGCGCGCGCGGCAGAAACAGGCTGGCGGTGGCCGCAACCCCGTCGCGGGCATAGATTTCGGGGTTGATGCCGAAGAAGTAGTCGTAGGATTCCGCCCAGTTGAGCCGGTCCATCGCCCGCTCGGTGCTGACCATCCGCACCGCCCCCGAGATCAGCCCGTCATGTGTGCGCGCGCGGGCCAGAAACTGCGCCAGCCAGTCCGGCTCGGGCACGCAATCGCTGTCGGTGAAGGCCAGATACCGCCCCCGCGCGACCGCCGCCCCGCGATTGCGCGCCGCGTAGGATCCCGGCGCGGCCTCGGTCAGGACATGCAGGCGGGGATCGTCGGGAAACTCCGCGGGCTTGGGGTCGTCGGGATCGTTGTTGACCAGAAGGATCTCGAAATCGGTTTCGGTCTGCGCCGACAGGGCCCGCACCAGCAGGGCGGCGCGCGGCCAGTCGCGCCAGGTCGGTGCGATGACCGAGATCCGCGGCGCGTTCATGTCCCCGCTCATTCAAAGAACGCCGGCAGGCGCGGATGCAGCGCCGATGTGGCATGGCCGCAGTAAAGTTCGATCCCCGCCGGGCCGAGCCAGAGGTCGCGAAACGCCATCACCACCCGGTCGACCGGCACCGCCGCGACCGCCGGGTCCATGGTGCGGTGCATCTGTCCGGTCTGGGCCGATCCGAACCACGCCAGGCCTGGGTCCTCGTCCCAGAAATACCGCGTGTCGTTGAGATCGACCCCCGCCAGCACGATCCGGCGATACCCCATTTCGGCGCCAAAGCTCAGCGCCTGAATGATCGAGGCGCGCGCGAACAGCAAAAGCCCGGTGCGCGCGCTCAGATTCACCCGCCGGCACAGACGCAGCATGCGCGCCAGCCGCGCCTCGTCATCGACCGGCAGATTGACCTTGTTGAGCACCCGCAGGCTGGCCACGGTCTCGGGCGGCAGGCGCGACAGATCCAACCGGTGAGCTTCGAAATCCTTGTAGAGCATCAGCACGCCGGCCATCCGGTCCGCCCGCTCGGTGAGAAAATCCTCGAACTGGCGGCGGCGCTCGGGGATGGAGCCGGCCTCGAACTGATAAAAGGTCGGGGTGAAGGGGTGCAGCAGCCAGAAATTCAGCCCCAGCGTGTCGTGATCGCGCCCGATGCGCTGCCAGTCGGCCGCAGGTATCCGGCAGATCGACCGCCCCGATCCCAGCACCACCAGCGTGTCGGAGGTCTTGCGGGCGCGGGCCTCGGCCAGACGGAAGGGCGGCAGGCCTTCGGCGCGGCGCGCCCGGGCGACGCGGGCCACGCGGCGTGTTTCCTTGCGAATCCAGCTCAGATCCTCGCGCAGGGTCATGGTTTCTCCTGTCGCAGCACATGTTCGGCTCGTCTGCGTGCGCGCCGGAAGGCCCAGAGGTTCAGCAGGTGACGCGGCAGCGAGTGGCGGCAATAGAACAGGCTGCCGGGGATCCAGTCCCCGACCAGATCGGGGTGATGCAGGCGCAGCGCCAGCATGAACCGGCGGTAGAGATCCTGGGCATGCAGCGTGGCGACCGCGTCGAGCCGTGCGCGGGCGTCCTGCGGCACGGCCTCGGCCATCGCGGCAAAGGCGGCGGCAAAGGCCTCCTGCTCGCGCAGGCGTCCGGCGGGGCTGTCATAGGTGGTGCCGTCGCTGTCGGTAAGATGCGCGGGATGTGCGGCCCCTTCGGTGATCGGCGCGACCGGCAGCCAGCGGCACCTCGCCCCGCGCAGCGCCATCACGTAGACCAGCAGCACCTGCGGATAGAGCCGGGCCGCGTAGCAGCCCGCATCCAGCCGCGCGCGCAGGAAGGGCAGCGCCGCGCGCGCCGGAGCCACGCGGTAGACCAGCCCCGGCGCATGGCCGCTGGCATCGCGGATCTCGGCCAGAGACACCGGCCCGGCGGCGGTGCGGCCGCGCTTCAACACGCCGCTGCGGTCGTGAAACTGCGTGGCGAGAAAATCGGGGGCGGTGTCGTCGAGCGCGGCACGCGTCCGGGTCAGCCCTTCGGCATCGCACAGATCGTCATCGGCACTGATCAGCAGATACTCGGTCTCGCAGGTCTCGAACAACTCGACGAGGCTTTGCGCATAGCCCCGATTCCTGTCGTGCCGGATCAGCCGGACGGGCGGCACATGCGCGTCCAGCGCGCTTTCCGTCGCCGCATCGGGGCCGTCGTCGATCACCGTCACGGCCAGGTCCGGCGCGGCGCGGCGCAACCCCTCCACCAGCCGCGCCAGATCGGTGCTGCGGAAATGGGTGGGGATGCCGATGCTCAAGGACTGTCGCGTCATCGTGCCGCCGCCGCGTCGAGGATGCCGGCGACCCGGTCATGGCAGGCCGCGAGGGTGAAGCGCTCGGTGACCCGCGCGCGCGCCTTGGCCGCCAGCCGGGCGCGCAAGGCAGGGTCCTGCACCAGCCGCGTCAGGGCCGCGACCGTGGCATCGGGATCACCCGGGGGGATCACCGCCGCGTTGACCCCGTCCTCGAAGATCTCGGTATTGCCGTCCACCGCCGTGGCCACCACGGCGCATCCCGCCGCCGACGCCTCGAGATTGACGCGGGCGAAGGGCTCGCAGCGCGACAGCATGGCAAGGATGTCGGACCCCCACAGGACCGGGCGCACATCCGCGACGAAGCCCAGAAAATGCACCCTTTTTGCCAGATCGGAGGCCAGACCATCGATCAGGACCTCAGCCCGCAGCGCCGCGATCTGCGCATCGGTGCCCCCGGCGATGACGAAATGCGTCTCGGGATGCGCGCCAGCCAGCCGGATGGCGGCGCGCAGGAACATGTCGATCCCCTTGCGATGGCTCGGGCTGCCGATGAAGGCGATCACCGGGGCGTCACCGGGGATGGTGTGGGCCGCGCGGAACCGGGCGCGCGCCGCCCTGTCGGGGGCGAAGGCGCCCGCGTCGATACCGTTATGCACCGTCACCACGCGGTCAGGTGAAAGCCCGGTGCCGGGCACCGCCAGCACCAGCCGCCGCACGGCCTCCGACACGCAGATCACCCGCCGTGCCGCCCCCAGCATCCGCCGCAGCCGCCAGCGCCGCCAGACACCTTGCGGCGCGAGATAATTCTCGGCCTCGCGCACATGCAGCACCACCGGGCGGCGGCGCGCCCGCGCCGCAAGGATCGGCGCGGCGCGCAGCACCGTGTTGACGTAAACCAGATCAGCGCGCCCGGCCTCGAGCAATAGCCGCGCGAAGACGCGCACTCCGCAGAGCCGCCGCTGCACCCGCAGCCAGGCCTGCTCGATCCGGAAGGCGGGGCGGGGGAGGCCCGCGTCGGGGATCCGGTCGCAGGCCGAAAGCACCGCGATATCCAGTCCGTGGCCGCGCGCGTGATCCACGATGTCGCCCGCCCCGAAGGTCAGCATCCTGACCCGCGCCAGCCCGCGGGATTGCAGATGCGCGCAGATCATCGTCAGGCTGCGCGGCGCGCCGTAAAGCAGCGATTCGTGCGATACGGCCAGCAGGCGCGCCATATCAGCGCCCCAGCCTGCGGCGCAGCGCGCGGCCCGCGCGCCCCACCAGCCCGTGCGCATGGGTGGCGTGCTGCGCCACCCGGTTCATGTCGGGCCGGCAGAGCGCCCATGTCTCGGTGCACAGCGCCGGCTTGACGGCGATCTGCGCGATGTCGCGGGCCTGGAACGGCTCGCTCTCGATGAAAAGCTCGGCGGGCAGGTCGCGATAGACACGGCCCTTGAACCAGCCATGCGCGCCCGCCTTGCGGCGGGTCTCGGCGCTGACCCCGTCGAGCAGGATCAACTCGCGATAGCGGATACCGTGCCGGGCCAGCCAGTCCTCGGTCTGCGGGCGGTATGCCTCCAGCCGGTTGGAAACCAGCCAGCCGATCTCGTGCGTGGGGCGCACCAGCAGGGGGGTGTCGCGCAAAAAGGCCGCGTAGGCGGGGCCGTCATCGTTCTGCGCGCGGGTCGGATCGGGGCAGAGCACCCCGTCGATATCGACGCAGAAATTGCCCACCCCCTCGTGATGCAGCGCGTTCCATTCAAAGAGTCGCGGGCGCGGCAGTGTCTCGAACCAGTGATCGAGGCCCTCCACGGGCACCCCCGACCAGTAGACCCCGAGAAAGTCCACCTTGCGCCGGCCTGCATCGGGATGCGCCGCCATCGCCGCCCGGACCCGGGCCAGCGCGCCGCCATCGCCGACACTGTCATCGACCACCAGCACACGGCCCTGATCCCCCTGCCCGCCTTGCCGCGCCCGCGCGCTGACGCCCGATGGATTTCCTGCGTCGCGCCCCTGCAGATAGTCGTCGAGCGACACGATCGGCAGATTGCGGTGCAGGGCGATCTGTGCCGCCGGGATGATCCCGCTGCGCGGCACATGCACGACCAGGTCGATATCGCCGGGCAGCGTGTGGATGTTGCGCCGCACGAGATCGGTCAGGTCGGCGTAGGAACGAAAATGCATCTGTGTGATCCGGAACCGCGCGCCGCGTCAATGAAATCTGGGAGTGTCCCGCCTGTCTGTCATGCCTCGCCCGGCCTGCCAAGACCCCTGCGCAGGCCAGTGCGAAGACGGCGCCCGAGCCGCGTCAGCGCCTGTCGCGTCCCCGTCGGCGGGGACGGGGCTTGGGCCAGGAAACGGCACAGGTCGTCGCGGCAGGTCTCGGAAACCATGCGCATGTCGGCGGCGTTGCCGGGGGCCGCCACGGGCGCCTGCCGGTCGGGTAATCCACGGCCCAGCCGGGCCTCGATCCAGTCGAGATCGGCGCGCTGTGCCGCCCGGGCGGGGTCCAGAAACGGCTGCGAGAACGCAAAGCGCCGCGTGCCGAACCCGGCCAGCGCCCGCGCCGGGGTGGCGCGGAACCGCGCCGCGAGATCCGGGGCGGGGTAATCTTCTGGCAGCAGCCCCGCGAGCCGGCAGAAGACCACGCAGACGGCCTCACAGCTGAGCCCGTCATTGGCCCGCGCGGGCGGTCTGGTGACCGGGTCGACCCCCAGCCAGCCGGCGAAATCCGCGACCACGTCGCTACCCGTGAAAGCGTCCGGATCGAAGGCCCGCAGATGCACGCGATCCGGCCCGAGGACATCGTCGAGCGGTTCGAACCGCGCTCGGTAGCGCGGCCAGAGATTGGCCGCATCGAGATCGACCGCTCCGGGTTTCTCCTGCTTGACGCGCTGCTGAAAGGCGCTCTGCATGAACGAGGCCGGGGCGCGCACATAGGCATGGACATGGGTCTCCGCCCCGAACTGGCCCCCGAACTGGCCAAAAAATGCTGCCATCCGGGCCACCGCCGCGCGGTCGAAATCCGGGGCCGAGATATCCTCGGCCGAGATCAGGAAACGCGGCGCGGTGCCGTCCGCCAGCCACCCCGCGATCTGCGCCGCAAGCTGGTCACGGCTGCGGGCGCGGGCGCGCAGGAGCGCGCGGCGGCTCAGATGCGGCCAGCGCGCGGCATGGATCTTGTCGAGAAGCGGCCCTTCGGCAAAGAGCAGAAGCACAATGTCCGACAGGTTGGCGCGCGGCCCTCCGGAAACCGCGACACCGGGCACCGCGACACCGGGCACGCCATGCGTGCCGAACCTCTCCTGGATCGCGGTGGAGCCGGTCTTGTGCATGCCGGCATGCAGGATGATGCGCGGCCGCTCAGCCATGCCCGCTGTTCCAGTCGGGGGCCTGCCCGCCCATCAGCGGGGCCAGCCCGGCGCGTTGCGCGGCGATATCGGCGGCCAGCATGGTACGCAGCTCGGCGATCTCGTCCTGGGTCACCGGCGCGCGCGCGGGCGGGTTGACGCGGTCCCAGGCGTGCCGCGCCAGCCCCGCGGCCCCGGCCCGCTTCACGAGATGGCGCAGGGGCTCGAGCTCGGCGCGCAGCAGCCATGCGGTCAGCCGCCCGTGCCGGCGCAGCCCGCCCGTGGCGGTGTTCTTGCGCAGATCGGGGGGCACCGGCACGGATGGCAGATCGAGCCAGAAAAACAGCGCGTCGAGCACCGCCTGCGGATCAGCCTCCAGATCTTCGGCGCTCAGGATGCGGACGCGGTCCGCGCCGAACCGGTCCAGATAGGGGGTGATCCGGCCGGTATAGTCGCCGACCCGTCGATAGCGCGGATCCTCGCGCACAGCCTGACACAGCGCGCGCCGCTCGGCATGGATGCGCCGGTTGAAGAGGTACTGGCTGAGGGTCCGCGCCACCGGGTCCCGGACCATGTAGAGAATGCGCGCCTCGGGGGCGACCTCGGCGATCCGCCCGGCCACGCTGCCTGAATCGCCGGCCTTGGTGTAGCGGGTGCTGGCCTCGCCGCGCCAGCGCTGCCCCGCGCCGCCCGCGAACAGCGCGAGATAGGCGTCCCGCGCGGCGGCGTCGGGTGCCGGATCGGCGAAAAAGCCGGGCTCCTTGGGGTCGCTCATGAAGATGTCGGGGTGCTGGTCGAGATAGCCGTGCAGGGCGGTGGTGCCCGCCTTCATCGCGCCGACGATGAAGAGGTTCGGGGCTGCGCCGCTCATGTCGTCTCCCCGCCGTCATCCCCGGCGGCGCGCAGCCGCGCCTCGACGGCGGCGAAATCCGCTTCGGTGTCGATATCGGCGGCGCGCTCGGGCGGCATCTCGATCATGCCGATACGCCCGGCGGCCAGCGTGCCGTGACGGCGAAACCAGCCGGCATCGAACACGTAGACCGCGCCGTTGGGGCGGTAGACCGGCGGCAGTTCGGCGCGGTTGGCAAAGCAATGCGCGGGATCCGACAGGGGCACGAATTCCGCCCCCTCCGGCCCTGCCGGATCATCGGCCCAGACCGCCCGGCCCCATTTCAGCACGCCCGCATCGGCGCGCGTGGCACTGAGCACCAGATTGAAGCCGCCCTGCCGGTCGCCCCGCCGGTGGAGATCGAGCGCCGCGACGATATCCCCGGCGTGGCGTAGCGGCGAGGTGGCCTGCAACAGCACGATCCGCGCCGGGCCCGTCATGTCTGGCCCCGTCATGTCATGCGACAGCACATGGCGCAGCACCGCATCCATCGGGGTGATGCCGGTGGCCAGATCCGCGGGACGCCGCCGCACGGTAATGCCCGGCTCGGGCGGGGCGTCGAGGACCCGCGCGATATCGGTCGAAATGAGGATGCGCGTGATGCCGGCGGCGCGCGCCTGATCTATGGCATGCCGGTAGAGCGGCTGTCCGGCCAGCGGCCGGATGTTCTTGTCCGGAAGCCCCGCCGATCCGGCGCGCAGCGGAATGAGCGCGACGGTCCCGGCCAGATCCGTGGGCCGGTCCGCGGGATCGGCCATGCCCTCAGCCATGTCCGGCCTCTCTGGTCTCTCCGGAACCTGTGGCTTGGCCCGGCGGTGTCACATCGTTGAAGGTCTTTTGCAGCGCGCCCTGCCAGAAGCCCTCGGAGCGCAAGATTCGCAAAAAGTTCTCGGCCGCGGTGCCGCCGCCGAATTCGGTGCTGGCCGGGTAGCGCCGGCCCCAGATCCCCGACAGGAACGCGTCGATCCCGGCCCGGTCGGTGGCCGTGGCGTGATGCACCGAGGCCGCCTCGGAGCGGTTGGTCTGGCGTGTACCGATATCGAGACTGGGCACGCCCAGAAACGGTGCCTCGCGGACCCCGGTGCTGGAATTGCCGATGATCGCGCTGGCATGGCGCAGGAGTTCCGAGAAATGCGCGAAACGCATCGAGGGCAGCACCCGGAACCGTGCCGCGGGCTGGGCCGCGATCACCTCCTGGATGGCCTCGGCGCCGGGGTCGTTATTGGGCCGGATCACCACGAAATGCCGCTTTGAGGCGGCCAGTGCCTCGAACAGCGCCACCGCCTGCCGGCGCATGCCGGCCGCCTCGGAAGTGACCGGATGGAAGATCACGATGCCGTACTCGTCGAAGTCGATCTCGTAGCGGGCGCGCACCGCGTCAAGGCTCACACCGCTGCCGGCGCGATGCGTGTCGAGCTCGGGCGAGCCGATGACGAAGATCCGGTCGCCGGTCTCGCCAAGCGCCAGCACGCGGGCGCGCGCGGCCTCGGAACTGACCATGTGGCAACTCGCCAGCTTGGTGTTGCAATGCCGGAATATCTCGTCGATCGTGCCCGACACCTCGCCGCCCTCGATATGCGCACAGCGGATATAGTTGGTGGCACAGACCAGCGCCGTCGCCATCGCCTCGACCCGGTCGCCATGCACCACCACCAGATCGGGCGGCGCCACGCGCAGGTGATCGGAAAATCCCAGCACGGTCTTGGCAAAGATCACATCCTGCGGATCGCCCTCGCGGTGATTGAGAAACTCCACCACGCCGACGCCCGGCATGCGCTGCACCTCGAGCTTGGTCAGGCCGTAGCGCGGCAGCATGTGCATGCCGGTGACGAAGAACGACACCGCATAGCCCGCGTCCCGCGCGGCCCGGGCCAGCGGCTCCAGCTTGCCGAAATCGGCCCGCGTGCCGGTCACGAAGAGGATCGAGCGCGGTGCGGTCATGCCAGATCGGACCATTTCAACTGGTCGTTGCGGCGCAGCGCGCGGGTCAGCCGCCGCCCCGGCACGCTGTCGAAGGCATGGCCGGGGATCTCGCCGGTGCCGGGGCGGCGCGCCCAGATATCACGCTCTGTCAGGACATGACCGGCCTCGAGATCGGCATCGGCGACCACCGAGGCGCGGGCGAAGCGGTAGACATCCTCTTCGGGGGCGGTGCGGCGCTTTTCGTTACGGGTGGCGGTCCAGATCTCGCGCGACCGGTCGATCAGGTGGCGCAATTCGGACGGGTCCATGGAACAGGCGATGTCGGGCCCCGTGCGGTAGCGCGTGTCGGTATAGTGCCGCTCGAGGATCGCCGCGCCGAGGGCGACACTGGCCAGCGCCATCTCGGGGCCGATGGAATGATCCGAAAACCCCACCACCGCGCGGGGAAAGGCCGCGCGCAGATCGGTGACCCCCTTGAGCGAGACGATCTCGGGCGGGCTGGGATAGAGATTGGTGCATTCCAGCAGCGCATAGTCGATCCCCGCCGCATCGAGGATGGCGACGCTGGCGCGCAGGCTGTCGATGCTCTGCATGCCCGTCGACATGATCACCGGCCGGCCCTTGGCGGCGATGTGGCGGATCAGCGGCAGGTTGTCGGCCTCGCCCGAGCCGATCTTGAAGGCCGGCACGTCCAGATCGTCCAGCAGATCGGCGGCGGCGCGCGAGAACGGCGTCGAGATGTAGATCATCCCGAGACTTTCGACATAGACCTTGAGCGCGGCCTCGTCCTCGGGCGACAGCGCGCAGGCCGCCATCACATCCCAGATCGAGACATCGGCATTGGGCGGAAAGATCGACCGCGCCTCCTCGGTCATCTCGTCCTCGACCACATGGGTCTGGTGCTTGATGCATTCGCAGCCCGATGCGGCGGCCAGACGCACCATCTCGCGGGCCACGTCCAGATCGCCGCCATGGTTGATGCCGATCTCGGCGATGACCAGCGGCGGATGCGCGGGGCCGATCTCTCGATGCGCTATTTTCATGGCGTTCTCCCTGCGGCCCGTTTCCTCATGTTTGGGTTGTATAGGCGGGCCCGCCCTGCGCCGCAATCTGCGCGCGCACCGCCGCGACAAGCGGTGTCCGGCAGGGGGTGACGGCGGCGCGCAGCCTGTCGCGATCGCCGCGCGCCTGTGCCGCCAGCCGGGCCGGATCGGTCAGCGCTGCGAGATGCGCGGGCAGATCCGCCACCCCGTCGCAGACCGTTCCGGTCGAGGTGATCGCGTCGACATGCGCGGGCGCGTTCGACGACAGATAGGGCATCCAGACCAGCGCGGCCCCGCAGCGCACCGCGTCCACCCCCGCCCCCGAACAGGGCGACAGCGCCAGCGTGCGGCCGGGCCGCACCACGTCGCGCATCGGCAGGCCGCTCGCATCCTGCCAGTCCCGCCCGTCGAGGGCACGCAGGATCTCCGGCTGGGACGCCAGCGGCACCAGCGGATGCGCGCGCACCAGCAGCGGCACGTCGCGGGCTGGCAGCGCCGTGAGGATCTGCACCAGCATCGGCAGGCTGACCTCGGGGCTGTCGAGCAGGATCAGCGCACAGGGCGGGCCGTTCTCCCCTGCCCTGCCCTCCTGCCCTGCCCCGTCCTCCTGTGTGCCGTCGGCCCCGGGCCGGTCCGGCGCCTCCTCGGCCAGGATCTCGAGGCTGCCCAGGGAGATCGCCCGGTCGGGCACGCCCCAGTCGCGCAGCAGGTCGCGCGAATGCGCGTCCGAGACGACGAACCCGTCGGGCAGGCTGTCATGTTCGCGCGCGTGATCCATCGGCATGGCCGGCATCCGCGGGCTCAGGCTGCGCGGGGTGATCGCGATGGTCGGAACGCCCGCGCGCCGGCAGGCCCAGTTGGTGCGCCGCTCGTCGGGGGTGTTGTAATTGCCGTTGCGAATGAAGGCCGCGGGGCGCAGCCGCCGCACCAGCGCCTCGATGCACAGCGCATGCAGCGCGGCATGGAAGAAATGCGGATAGCGGTAGGTCAGCATCGCCGCCAGCACCGGATCGGCGCGTGCCATGTCCGGCGCGATCCGCCGCTGCCGCCGCCACAGCCGCCACCCCATCCAGGCCGCGCGCAGCACCACGGCCGGCCCGGCCCCCCGATGCGGCGAGATCACCCCCTCGGCATAGCCCGCGTCACCCGCCCATGGCCGTTCCTTGGGCTGCACGCCGATGATCCGGGCCTCTGCCCCGATCTGCGCCTGCAGATCGGCGATCAGGGTGCCGTAACGGTGCTTTTGCAGCGAGGCCGTGGAGATCAGCAGGCACCGCCCCGCAGCGCAGCGCAATCCCGCCTGCGGCCGCGTCCCGGCGACCCGGCGCACCGAGCGGATCAGCCAGCGCCATTTGCCGATCCGGTCGCGCGGATCGCGCAGCTCGGCGCTGGCCCGCGCGGGAAACCTGCCCGGATCGGGGGTGTCGAGCCCGGCCTCGTCGCGCACCGCCTGCAGGAACTCGGCCGGCACGTGCAGCCCGCCCGCCACCTCCAGCCGCGTGATCGGCCACCGCTGCGTGGCGACGCGCAGCTGCTCCAGCAGGAACAGCCACAGCACCGGGCCGGCGAGGCCGTCGCGCTTGGCATAGACCCACCCGCCCTCGAACAGGAAGATATCCCGATCGCTCCGGTCGGGCCGGTCCTGTGCCGTGCGGAAATACGCGAACAGCCGCGCGATCGCCCGATCGAGACAGGCCAGCGTTGCGTCCCAGCCCAGATACGTGCTCAGCGGATGCCCCCCGAGACAGAGATCCGCCGGCGTGGGCGCGCCGGGGCACAGGGTGATCACGCCGCTCTGAGGGGCGTCCTCGGGCGCATCGAGGCGCAGCCCCGCCCCGGCGGTGCGCGCGGGTCGACCTTGCGCGGTGTCTGCGGTCACCGCCACGGGTGGTCACCGTATTTCGGGGCACATGTGGGGCCGCCCGGGGGCCGGAGATCCGCGATCATGTACATTTCCGGTTCCGGGTCCCCCGTGATGGCCGGTGCGAAACGCCATCCGCATGTCCGGCATATGCCTGTCCCGTGTCACTGTGTCAGACAGGGCCGTCCCGGACCAGACCGTGAGGCGGGATCCCCTGGCGGGACTGTTCATCCGGGGCGTTTTCGCAACGCCGTGCCGCGGGGTGCTGCCTGCCTGCATCACCGCGTATCTTCCGGGCCGCCGTCGTCAGAAAACGATTTGATCGCGCCCCGGCATATGCTATCGAGGGTTGGGAACAAGGAGTTGCCTGATCATGAAAAATGTATTCGCTTCCGTATTCGCGCTGTCGATGGCGGCAACGCCGCTGCTGGCGCAGCAGGAAACCCCGATGCAGATGGCCCAGAGGGTTGATGCCTGTGACGGGCGCGAGGTCGTCAGCGCGCGGATGTCCGACTCCAACACGCTGGCAGTGACCTGCGCCGGCGGCGTGGGCGGTGGTGGCCTTGCGGCCCCGGCGATCGGTCTGGGGGTTCTCGCGGTGGCCGCGGCGGCCTTCTCCGGCGGATCAAGCTCGTCCGACACGCAGTAAAGCGCAAACCTTCAGGTGATCAGACGCTGCGTATGCCCGGCATGCGCAGCGTTTACCGTTGAAAGCGGCCTCGTCAGAAAACCTGCCCATCCGGGTGCGTGCCCGCTCGAGACCATGTCCGCCCCGTCCGGGAAAGTCCGGATCCCGGAACCGGGTCGAACGGATCGAGTCCGGGATCGGGAACTTTGAACCGACGTATCGAGGCGGCCCCGAGACGGGGATCTCGGTAAAAAATGCCGTTCATATGTCATTTCGGGAGCGTCGTGCGTTATTGAACGGCAAAAATTCCCGTTTTGCCGGATCCGGACCGATGCGCACGGCGTCACCAGGACCTGTTCGAAAAGCTCAAAACCGGTCCCCACTTTTGAGCGACATGCTTTGATACTGCATCCGCGCCCG
>Ga0307982_1001976_pt1 | contig 16652 bp, 16 predicted proteins | sample OrgLakmetagen989_FD_201847 | JGI IMG/M metagenome (GOLD analysis project Ga0307982, IMG submission 201847) | Saline water microbial communities from Organic Lake, Antarctica - #989 | ecosystem: Environmental > Aquatic > Non-marine Saline and Alkaline > Saline | place: Antarctica: Organic Lake...
CTAGTTTCCTGTTTCGTTTCTACTTTTGAGTGCCATGCGAAACAGCCCCCAAAAAGTTGGTGTTTCGTTTCTCCACGATTTTCCTGTTTCAACTCTGGCCCTAGCCATAATAGTTTTGAAGTTTTGAACGCTACTTCACGAAGCCTAGCAAGCTAAGCTGAAATATCTAGTTTTCGAAGTATAAACTCATCTATGCAATCATCAAATATTACGTAATCCTAACTAGCCAGTTTTGCCAATAACTTTGCTTGCATAATCAACAATTCTAGGAAGGCTTCGCAGTGTTTAAGACAATGAGTTCCCGGAAAGATGTCTCGACTCGCGTCTTTGGCAAGACCCGGAGGATAGCATCGGTGCCAAAGCCTCTGGTCACAGACCTTCTCACTGTGGTTGAAGCTTACAGCAAGCAGCGGGCGCCGCGCCTAGACAAGGACCGACTTAACGCTCTTGATGTTGCCCTCGCTGAAGGGCATCAGGGATCTAAAACTTCAAATAGCAGCAGCGATGATTCTAAGGAGAACTGCATCCTGAGTCTCGAAGCTTTACAGCTTGCTGTAGCTGCATGGCGAGAAGAAGCGGCACTTGTCGAGTTTGATGCAGACACTCATTACGACGGCACACACGTGAAAAGTTACCATGCTAAATTTAAAGTCCCTCAGGAGCGGCACACGAGGCGCTGTCTCTATTTGCTCGACAAAGCTGCCCTCGATCATGAATCTGGAAACTCAACATCCGAGTTACTGCCTCCTGAAGACAGCTCTTTGTATGGCAGGAATTCTTCCTCTTGTGATGTTGCACTCGACATTGGATGTGGTTCAGGTCTTTCCAGCCGAGTACTTGAGCCTTTCTTCAAGTTCGTTGTAGGCATTGATGCTAGCGCCGCTATGCTCCGGCGAGCTGATGCAGACAAGCATTTTGAAGAAGACGAAGAAGATAAACGCAATAGAGAAGTAGTAGGAAAAGCTCAGCTAGGTGAAGTCGTCGATGCAGAAATAACTCCGTCAACAGCATTTGCTGGTACAAGACCTTGCCATGCAGCATCACAAACAGACATTGCAGAGACGACAGGTACGCATCACAACACCACTAAAAAGAAGACAGGACTAATGGTCGACTACGTGCAGTGCAATTTTGGCCATCGTCTTCCTTTCCGTGCTAACTCTTTCGCGTGCTCTACGAGCACTTCAGCAGTGCACTATTTGATTGAACACCCAGTGCGCATGAACACTTTAGTCACGGAGCTTGAGCGTTGCTGTGTGGGTGACTCTGCGTGGCAACTGTTCCCAAATCGTGGCCTCGAAGACCTCCTTCAACTCAAAGCAATCATCGAGAAACCAAGCGCGCCTGCTGCCTCACATATGGGTTCAGAGCTATTTCATGAAAACCCAGGTGCGCAGAATTCCTCGGTTGGAGCTGAACTTGGGCCTGCAATAGATGCTGCACCAATACCGGAAAAGTACAAACATTTCGGTATCTATGGCGATCGCCCACATCGAGGCAGCAGCGCTGCGCCACGGTGGTATGTTCACTTAAGTCGTGCTCCACAAGAGCAACGCCTCTGTCCTGCCTGTGAGCCTCTTTTACTCTTGGAGACAAGCAAAAGCCCAACACAGTCAGCCCTGTGCTTAGATAGACCTCATGGTGCTTCTCTGGCGGAACTGGCGGCCAAATCTGCAGCAGTTGCAGCAGATGGAGTAAAAACCGCCGAGTGCCCACTCTTTGCCCCTGCGAGTTGCCTCTTATGCGCCGTGCGAAAGGTAGCTTATGAAGGGAAAACACTCGAAGACGAGCATTGGCGGTGGCTCGAAGCTGAGCACGGCCGATTCTTGAAGCGCGAGGCGCGCCTGAGACGGCGAGAGGCACTCCTCGCTAGCAATTCTACCGAATCTTCTTGAAAATACATCAGCATGTGGCACAGAACCAGATGTAACTCATTAGCGGACAGGGGGGCTGTGCGAAGGGATCTCTGGTCTCTGTGCGAAGGTACTTGTTTAATGCGAGGTTTATGCTTGTGTGCTGTGCGTTTGTGGGTCCTAATCCAAGCACCAAACAAAGGTCAAACGAAATAACCCCTTGCTAGTAATAGAACTATGGGCAGAAACCGGCAGACATTACCATTGCCCTTTTTCTATAAGCTAGCATGATATTAAATCCGAAGATCCAGGGAAATGCGAGGTAGATGGCCGATGTGCCATATACCGAACAAAAGGTATGGTGCTGCTTTCTTCTTCTTTGCCACCTGTGTTGCGGCTATACCGAGACCAAAGGAAGACATATCGACACGAAAAGCTGATCGCCACTCAGCCATCCCGGTGCAGCGAGCAACGCATCTATGAAAGTTGTATACAAGTTCGCAGCTGGCTGCACTTGGCAATGAAGAAAACTGCACCGGTGCTCAAGTACCACGCAGACCGAGTCTTTCTGCCGGGGCTTTCCTCCTCTCATTTCTTTCTTTGCTTGCGTGGCTTCCGTCCACTCGGCAATGCCATCTGCTCTTGGGATAAGTTCGGCCCGCCCGGAAGGTCCTAATGCAATGCACAACACACGAATCCAAATATCCAACAGAGCAAATGAGCTCCAGCTGAGAGGTCTTTGATGCACACTCAAATCATCGAGTATTCCTTTGCAAGACAATTTCTTCACGTTCGATCCTTGTAGTGTGATTGTCTTATAAACAGGTTTCACAAAAGTAGTCTATTTTCCATGTTAATCCTTCTGAAGTGATTGTTCTAAAAAGGTTTTACTATAGTATTCACTACCTGCACGCCGTCGTCATTGCCGTACATTTGCGCAAAGCTGAACCACCCGCCATCGCGAGCGCCACCGGCGGCGTGGTCGTCGCTGACCGCTTTCAGCTCCCGCCGCATTTGACGCGTGAGCACGGGGCCACCCGCCACGGAGAAGGTGGTGCGCGCCTGTGGCGGGACATTTAGGAAAAGGGTTTTCGGAAGAGGAAAATGAGAGAGAGAGAAAGAATGTGGGGAATAGCACAAAGGAAAGAAGAGGGAGAGAGAGAGAGAAAGGCTGCAAAGTGGAAGCTAAAAAAACGAATGCCGTGAACTCAATTGATTTGTTAGCAGAGTGCTGATGTACTCCTTACAAGACCCTACATGGCACACCTGCGCTTCGCCGTATTCGTCGTCTTCGTCGTCTTCCCAGTCTTCAAGATCGTCTTCGTCTCGGATACGGCCTCGGCCATCGGCTATGCGCTTTTGAAGGCCTTCGTAGGTCTTACCCAAGAGGACAAAGTTGTCGGAAGCTGATGGATCGTCCGGGTTGGCTGCAAGGAGCAAAGATACACGAGTCGGTCAGGTAGATGATATGATACCTCGAATCTTTGGTAGGTCTACGAGTGAGGTACAGGCATTGATGCAATGAACATCTAACAAAAGCTGTAATTTCGAAAAGCGACCGAAGTAATAGCTAAAATTATAAAAACATTTGAGAAGAGACAGCAGCACCACACGGGCAGATCCTCGATGAAATCGTACCATCAGGGTGAAAATCGCGTGCGAGCTTGAGGTAAGCTCGCTTGATATCCACTAATTCATGTCCATTGTCTGTCAACTGAGCTTCGAACGACGCCTTCGTTGCTGCGCCCCTTGCTGTAATTACGAGCACTCGAGGCTTGGGACTATTGAGAATTGAACATCTGCACGAATACGTGCCTATCGCCGCACGTGGGCTGTAGATTTGTGTAGATCTAGCCCCAGGACTTGTTAAGGTGGCTGCTACGCGAGAGGCAGTCGCCAGGGAGCGCCAGGCGAAGATTGGTAGATTAACAAACATGCAAAAGAATCTAGCTAGGGCAGCAAATTTGCAAAGAAGTATGAAGCTCAAGTGCGAGCTGCTGTGATGCGCCCTGCAAGTCAGTGGGAACGTGGGAAGCAGCGTGTGGAGAAGTTAGAAGAGAACTGTACGTGCTGTAGCTTCAGTAGTAGAGCCTCAGGCCTCAGGACAAAATTAATGTGGAGACAAGAGAGGACGACGACATGACGACGACGACGACGACGACTCGCGCATGCCAACAATATTGTACACAATGTAAAATATACTCTTCACTCTCAGAGCACGGAAGAGCGTGCCACTTCGGAACCCTACCTTCACTTCCACGGCCACTAGGGCATGCGTGCCTGATTACTTCTAAGCTTCTCTTCCATATATGCGTTCCTTTGCTCTGTTTTTCTGCCGGTTGGCCTCCCAAATTACGGCCCCTCGGGGCCTTTGTCAAAGTGTCAAAGTATGCTCCTCATTGTCCTGCTCTCCGACAGGCCGGTGCACGCCGCGAAGGCCTGAATATGGAGCACTTTATTGAACGGCGAAGGATATGTAAACGAAATAGGCTTCATTTCGAGATAGGTCCTGAGGGGCCAGAATTAGAAGGCTAACAGGAAGAGATAAAAAGCAAATGAGCCCAAATCAAACGTAAGAAGCTAATCAGGCGCATATGCCCGAGTGGCCATGGGAGTGAAGGTAGCGGCCCAAATGGCACACTCCTCCGTGCTCTTTCGAGGGCCAACCCGCTGGTCTAAAGGCAAAAAAAAATAGAGAACGGAAGAGGGTCCATCCTGGACCACTATCACCACACTCCCATGGCCGCATGGTCATGTTGTCTTCTGTAGTGTATTGTTAATAAGTGAGAGTTATGCTGCATTCCATTTCCGCTTATTAGTCTTCCACTTCTGGCCCGTTGGGGCCATTGTCGAAACAGATGGAATGTGTGCCGGATTAAAGCTTCTTCTATGTTTAGTTCCTCCCCTAGCACGAGCGGCTTTGCTTTGTCTTTCTCTGTAAGCCCTCTAATTCCGGCCCCTCGTGGCCTTTGTCAAAAAAAGGGGACTGGGATTTGAGTGAGCCAGCACTCCACTTCGTTTGCGATCTACGCCTCGTCATGATTTCGGTATGGAAACACCCATATAGGAAAGCGCGTACAGTAGTTTACACCGCCGACAGCTGCGTATAGCCCTTCGTCTGAGCGTGAAATTTGTATGAAGGGTGCGCGTTTTCTTTTTGTGACTAAGGAGAGAGAGCCTTCATCGATCCGCTGACCCAGCACTCAAGAGGTGAGTTGAACGTTGATGAAATAAAATGTAACCATTATTAGTTTGTTTATAATAAGGAGTGGAAACCTGCAAACAATTTCAATGCCGAAAAATTAAACCATGTTGATTTTATAAGATGCAAAGGTAAGAACTAATGACTACTTCTTTTAAGAACAGGTGGTCACCATATTAAGGACTCGGAAAAGTAAATCGAAGAAGTCACTTCGCAACAGGACGCGGTCTGATGATCATCGTTCAACTGCCATTGCTTTTGAGTGTAAAGTGGATTGAGATAAAACTTTGGGCGACAAGAACCAAAGATCAAATAGATCCACCAAACGTGGTTGTTGATCGTGCCAACTCCTTTTTGTTACGCAAATACGGTACACACGAGTGGTGAGCCCTCCATCTTGCACCTTTTACCAAGCTCACATGCATTTAACCTAAAACATTTTTGAAAGAATTGACAAGTACTGACATCCCACATAGTAGAATTGATATTATTCTGCACATTTTTCGATAGTTATCGACATCTTCTATCGAATTATGAGCGCATAAGCACGCACGATGGATCAACATTGCTTCGAATATGGATGGTCATAGCGAAAGAAACTCAGGCCCTCGTGGATGCTTTCCGAGCTCTAATGCGGCAAGCACGCATACTACCAATGGAAGCCCTGTGGTCCCACAGGAGCGCTGGTTAGATGGCATCAAGCTAGACTTGGCAGCGCGGCTACCTCTGTACACATCAGACTGGACTATATCCAACAATGAAGAAGCGAAGAAAATTCTTGCGGCCACACTCTTTGCATACTTTACTTCAGTCCTCCCTGCTGTTATCTTTGGCGACAGTCTGCGGACTTCCACCGATGGAAATTTTGGTTTAACAGAGGTACTCTTGTCCACGGGAGCCATTGGAATTGTATACTCCGTTTTTGCTGGACAAGGTTTGGTCATTGTTGGCGTGACCGGCCCCGTCGTTTTCTTCGAAATTACTGTTTGGACTCTCGCTCAAGCCGTTGGAGCTCCTTTCTTACCACTGACCGCATGGGTGAATATTTGGTGTGGATTACTGCATGTCATCGTAGCAGCTGGTGGCTGGACCAAATTAGTCCAACGTGTCACCGCTTTTTCGGGCGAGATCTTTGGTTTCTTCATCAGCGTCGCTTATATTTACCTGGGTGCTCGTAATCTTGTCGACCTATTTCCTCCAACTAGACCGTCAGATGACCCCGACAATGATACGTCAGAGCGACTTGCATCTGCGTTTGCATCATTGATTTTGGCAACGCTGACTTACACCTTTGCAATGGCGTGCCATCAAGCGAAACAATGGCGAACATTAAATTCCACTGGCCGCTGGATCATGCAAGTTTATGGTCTTGTGCTTACCCTGGTAGTGGTTTCCGCATTAAGCTATGTGCCGGTCTTTTATAATCCTTATATTGATATTCAACGCTTACCTGTTCCTGAATCTGGTTCATTTTTTGTGCCTTCCGAGACGGCTAGTCGAAATGGATGGGTTGTGGACTTATTGGGTAGCGACAGTGATGGGAACACGATGGAACCTTGGATGATCTTTTTGGCCATTGTGCCTGCAATCATGCTGCTGATATTGTTTTTCTTCGATCACAATGTGAGCAGCATCATGGCGCAAGACGCAAAATTCAATCTTCAAAAGCCATCTGCATACAATTACGATTTCGCTGTTCTCGGAGCAAGCGTGGCTTTAACTGGAATATTTGGATTGCCACCAGGCAATGGTTTAATACCTCAAGCACCTCTGCATGTCAGAGCACTTGCCGTGGTGGATTATGTTGATACTCCAGGCGGCAAGCGTGAAGTGTACACCTCTGTTGTAGAGAAGCGATGGAGTAACTTCATTCAATCTATTTTGACTATAGTCACTATCTTTCTTTTTCCAGTGCTCAAGCTCATCCCTCAAGCTGTACTTAGCGGTATCTTTATTTACATGGGCGCGAGTGGCTTCATCGGAAATGGACTTTTTGAACGACTAGGACTTCTTTTTATGCAAGCTGAGAGGAGACCTGCGTTTAAGTTTCTTGAGTTTGTGCCATTTGCCCAGGTAGCGGAGTACACATTGATTCAAGCAGCAGCTGTGCTAATAATCTTTGTGGTTTCGTTCAACTTTTTCCTAAACGAAGGCGCTCCGAGCATAGCCATTATTTTTCCGCTTCTCATAGCCGCCCTCATTCCAATCCGCGAGCGCTTTATTCCAACTCGATTTTCTGAATTGGAGCTCAATCATTTGGATCCACCGGCAGAAGTAGCCGAGGATCTTGCTCAGAAAACAAGTGATTATGATCGTACCAAGCCCAGTCTAACTGCCCAAGACCTGGGACTATTCCAATCGTTTGAACGCTTTCGAGCCATAACAAGTATGCGTAGGAGAGAAGAGGCCGTTGCTCCAACGGTCTCAGAAGAAGAAGGTGCTCCAAGGCTTCAGCGCTCAAATACAGCGCCGTGATTTGCTGCACACTCAGGTGTGCTCTGAATCTAAGCAAGGAGAGCAACAACGGCATCGCCGAAACCCAGTAACGGAATTCTGCCGCAGAAATGCTACGTTGCAGCTTTCAGCCGATATAACTCTCGCTCCCTCTTTCCTTCTCTCTGTGTGGCACCGGCATATCAAGAACTCGGCCATATTTGGTGTCTCTGTCTATGTCACTTCGTTTATTGCCTTCCAATTGCCGGTTTTCTGGTCCTATAGTTGCAATTAAATCCTTGAGAGCACACTCCAGTCGCACTTGAATTGAGACAGAAGTAAACACAAACCCTAACCCTGCCCTGCTTTAAAGAAAAATCGTAAAGCATAATTTTACACTCGACTGGGATGTGGCATGGTATCTTTAAGATGGAAAATAGTGAAATATTATCCGCGATTGGTGATAGCGATTTCGCTGTTTGAAGGGCCTCGGTTCTGAAAAATGCCTGGCTCTGACATTAAATTAAGGCCGAGCTCGCAAACTCAACGACCATGCGAAGAAATTATAGCTCTCAGTTGTGGCCCCGTGCATGTACATACCTTCTACTTCAAATCATAGGCGCGAGTGCGGAAGTCCATTATCATTACTCCCTTCGCTCTCGCCGAACTTACTGCCATCTTCGCATCCATTTGGCAGCATTTGAACTACTTTACGGCTCGGGAGTGCGGCAATTAAGGCTTCAGCGAACCATCCACCTTTTGCGCGCTTACTGGAGCTTTCGTTGCCACTCACATCACTCCTCTCATTGTCGCAGGGATCTAAGAAAGCCGACGTGAGCGCGTATACTTCCGGCAGCGAATCGAAATTGAGCGCATGGCTCGCGTCGTGCAGCCAGTAGCCGTTGGACTGAGGGTGGCGCAAGTAGGCAAACTGCACTTTGCTGGACCGAGGTTCGATGATGTTGTCTTGAGTGCCCCACAGTAGAAGCGCGGGCACGTGCGACATGTCTCGAAAGCGAAAGAAGTACTGCGCCGCAAAACCATAGTTTGAAAAAGAGGAGCGTAAAACCATTGATAGAATCAAAGCGGTTAGGGTGTAAGACAGCGTACAAGAGAAGAGAGGGTGAAAGCAACAAAGTTACATCACTAAATCGAAGCCCTCAGAAGAAATAAACAAATGAACAATTTCCCCCCTCCCTCCTCGTTGTGTTTACGAGAGACATGAACTCACGTTTGACGCATCAAAGAACTCCATCAACAAATGGGCCTGCGTCTCAGTGTGCGCCACAGCTTGAAACACATTGGCGGCTAGTTCTCGAGGCCCTGTCGGTAATTTATGAAACACTTCCGTGGAAAAGTCCGGCCCCCAAACGGTGCGAAGCGACAAGCCCGAGCGGTACCTGTGTGTGCGGCACATGTGGGAATGCGGATTCTTGACAAAGAAAGCGCGGAGTGAAAGCGATCAAAAAGTGGAGATGCAAAGAATGGAATAGCGATCAGCGTTTAAAATCAACGGAAGCTAGCATGGCGCAACTCTATCACTGAAAAGAAATGAACAAGATAAGACCAGCTACTTATTTGTCTCTCCTCTCGTCATAAACACCAATCAGACTCACCGGTTGCCGCCTCCCGGACAAAGCAGCACTAATTTCCTGACACGCCAAGCAGGCAAGGTGGCTGCTAATTCCTACGAATACAAGAATTCAACAGACAAAAATAATGGAAAAGCAGGGGAAAGGGCAAAGCAGCTTATGCCTCAGCTGTGTCAGTAGATTACCATGTTTAAACCATATTGGAGAGCTATACACATGTGAACACAATGTACACATTTGGATACCTGCACTAAGAAACCGCCGAAAGAATGCCCCAGTAAATCAATCGTGCCGAGGCCAATGTTATCAAGAAGGGCTACTAAACTGCGCGTGTGAGCTGCTACACTGTGAGGTTGGGCTTGCCCTTTGTCTATTCGACTGCAACCGAAGTCTGATCCAAGCAGATCGGGCACGATAACCTAATATGCATTCATACATGATAGCAAAAAAGGGCGAGTAAATAAGAAAGGCGTGTCCAATGATCAGAACTTTACGCTGATATACCCGCCATGATACGCCATCTTAGTACAATACACCCTACAGTACGCACTCTTCTTTCGCCGCCGCCGGGGCACCCTAAGTCACTGAGCGCGGCGGCGAGCAGCCCCATGGAGAGGCCGTTGGTGAACATCCCGTGGCACAGCAACAGGGGTGGCGCGTCCTGACGGAGCGCGGCTCCTCGGGTTCCTTTGACGCCTCCTGGGTGCGAGTCGAAGTAATGCATGTGGCCCAGGTGACACCCTAAATTTACGGTCGCGCTGTGCAGCCCCAGCCCGTACACGAGCCCCGCGCGGCCACCCACCATCCCACCCCAGAGGGGGGCTACGAGCCAAGGCGGCAACGGGCGCGCTTCGAGGTTGCGCGTGGTGGCGTCTCGAGGTAACAACCGCCGCTCTTCAGGTGCCCGCACATTACCACCGCTGCTGCTTATGCTGCTGCTGCTGCTACCAAGGTATTGATCGCTATCGTCGAAGTGTGAAGGTTCTTTGAGGCCTGCCCGAGCGAAGAGTGCTCTGGCAACGGTGTTCAATTCGCTGCGCGTGAATCGAGACGACCCCGGCGGTTGCGGCACGAGTGGATCCACCTTGATTACATGTATATAAACAAAGACAAACGCGCATGAGCACATGCGCCACTGATGTATGAGGACAGTCTCACAGTGCGCCAAACAAAGAAATAAAAATTTCATTTAATGCTAGGGAGAGCAACACAAAGGAAAGCAACGAATGCAAACACACCGTGTCAAGGAGTCTCCGAAGACCTTCTGCGGCGAGCCTCAGCGTGAGCTCTCCTGGACTTCGAGGCGACTCCGCAAGCAACCGGTCAGACGCTTCCTGATGCAGATAGACAGAAGCAGCATATGTACAACGCAAAAGTCTCGAAATGTAACAAGATAAGTAGAATCATAAGTGATGTTGTATGGCACATAAATATACCCAAAAGCTGCTAGAGAATCGCTACGACGTTGAACAATTGAGATCGTTCTTCATAAAATTTCCTTCATAGCAGCAAGCAACTTTAAACATCACATCCTATGCAGAGAGTCATCATTTCACTTTCGGAGCTCCAACCTGTAAAAACTCGAGAGGGCTCATATCAAAGAGCTTCATCGCTAACTCCGCTACATCTTGACAACTTGGCTCTGCTCCCGATGGCGATGGTGCATAGGCTTCGCAAGTAGGCTGATACAATACTTTTGGCGTTCCACGCCATGCAGGTGTCGTCGTTTGACCGCTGTAGTTTGTCGATTACAATGCCATAAAGGAGGAGCTCATGAACTCATAGTTGAATAGCTTCCTAGAAATAAAGTGGAAACGACTTACCAGAATGAAATAAGGGAAGGAGCTGCAGCAATAGCGAGCGCAATTAAGGCCTCAGCTGGCTCTGCCATCAGAATGATTTATGGGCTAGCAGCTCCGATAAGTACGTAACTATCTGTAGCTCGGAGCTTTTATGACTAGGATTTGGCGTAGCTAGCAGCAACTAGCGACGAGAATAGATGAACCTTCTGCTACCGGACACACTCGAATAACGTCAAATATAGCAACCGCATTCACAATGCGAAGTGAAGTCAAGAGCAGAAGCAAGGGTAGAAGAAGAGTCTACTTGATGACTTGATGATGGTATGGAATGATGCATGGTGAATATGGTGAAGAGTGAAGAGTTGTTGACGAGTTGACGAGTTGACGACGACAAACAAGAACACACAAAATTACACTACTATATTAGAGCATGGTGAAGAATCTCGTCCAGAATCAAGAGAAAAATGTCAGTATCGGGACGACAGGTTTGAGCGGCTTCACGCGCCTGCATGTTGCAGGAATGTATACATATCTTTTGTAACTCACCATAGTCTCTACATGGTCAGGTTGCGTGTCATTCCAGCGACTTGGGTGCTTCTTGCGGCAATTTCAGAGGCCTCTGAAGTTCGATCATCTTCAATGACCTGCGGATCGGGCGTGGGCCTGTGTGGTGTGCTAACCCTCGAATCGGGCCTTGGCTCGGGCACCTACAGCGTAAGTGTTGTTGCGCCTACATTGTTTGAATAAATTCTAGTAATCGAAATCCTTTCAAAAGTCTTTCCACTCTACGGTGTCCTTTTGGAGCGAAGTTGTGGAACCTCGCGCTTCTCATCGTTCTCATTTCACATATCAAAATGCTGCCCCCGTTCAGCACCCGGAGCCAGTGGTGCACGGATTGTGGCCGGAGTGCAACAGCTACGGAACTTCGGAGTGCTTGGCACCGTCAAGTAGTTCTGCGGACCCAACGATCGTGTACAGCTGCTACAACCAGGAAGGCGAGTCAACGTCGAGCTGTTTGAGTTTCGAGCAACACGAGTGGACCACGCACGGAGTTTGCGCGGGGGTGTCAGACGCCAAGGATTTCTTCACCCAGGTATTGGCGAGGAAAATACTAAATTCCCTGACAGGAAGTAGTAGTAAGCTCTCAGGCAAGCATGAATTGTACGCAGTCGCTTTTTGTATAGGAAAGAGATGTAAAACTTCAGGTTGCAATCATTTTCTTTTCCGATGGTCCGTGTGCTGCCAGGTGTGTTCCATTTCTACGAAGCCCCTCTCCATCATGGCATCGTCTCGAAGCAGTGGAGGTGACTTGTCTTCGATGGCCAATGCACTCACACAAGCAGGCTACGAGGTGTTCTCTGTAGATGCGTCCAATTCGCAAGTGGAGCTGTCGGCATGTGCAGGGCCCAACCGGCAATGGGTTCTTGCGCCCGTGGCTAAATTCTCCTCGTACTGCGGTGGATGGACCAATAGTGACATTCAGAATGCTACCTCGGCGGATATCAGTGATGTTGATGGTGTTCACAACAACAGCACTGCATAAGAAGTCCTATCAAGTCACTCATTTCCATTACCTTTCAAATGCACATGGTTTGGGTTTCGTGAAGCTCCGCGAAAAAGCAGGTCCATTTGTGCGACGCAAATAGCTCGTTCAACTCGGTACCTACTTGAGAGAAATATAATTGTTTATGGTTCAGATGGAAACTATAACTACGATGCCAATTATCGATTGGCGATTTAAAGATAAACGCGAAGCAGGAGCACGGAGCACGATTTTTTTGTTTTTGTTTTTCCTCTCTTGGATCTTGGCTAGTGGTTATTGAATCAGTAGTATTAAAGATTAAGAACAATAACTGGTAGTAAGCGCGACTAGAGTGCGCTATTAATACTACACTAGACTAGGCCAGACTGGACTAGACCGAGACTAAAGCTAAAGCTAAAGCGCTGGTGGTTCTTCTCCTGCACTTGCACTTCCAACGCCAGATCTTGCATCCAAATCTTATATGAGCGTTTTCATTCGCTGCTTCTTCGGCGGACCTGTGATAATTCAGGAGGCCAAATACCAAAGATACGAGCCCCCACCACGCTCAGTACAGCCAGTCCTACGAATGACAAAAGAACGGTCTTCGAGATCCAAACACTACGACCATTTTCATTGATCTCGCTACCGCTTCTGCTACTGCGGCTGCTGCTGCGGCTGCTGCTGCGGCTGCTGCTGGAATGGCCCCAACCGACACTGAAACGTAACTTCAGCCAACCAAACAGCGAAGGGTTACCCGCTTGTGTGGCGACTCTTGGTGGGCAGAGAAGATGTGGTAAAGCAAGCGGATCGCTGCCATTACTGCTGCCGCTATTATCGTGTTTAGTAGCAACGAGGTCGATGACTTGTCTTAACCGTCCCGGCGGGAGCGCCTCTAACCAAAGCTTGTGCGCTCGAGGCAACAGATTTGCGACACCGCAAACCTTGGAAATAGGGAAAAAGAATCGGAGATCGAAAAAGAAATAAAATAAGAGCAAGCGAAGAGTGAGTCAAAATCATATGTCTGACAAAATGAGTGCCACACACAGTGGAGTAGAGAGAGAAATTGTAACAAAAAGTTAGTAAATTTCCTTGATGATAAGAATCAAGCAGCGAGCAAAGCAAACTCTTTAAATCATTTTCTCGTTCTTCATCAATCCTGGTTTTCCACCTTCCCACTCCCTCTAACTTAGCTCATGCCCAAATTCGTACCCCTAATTTCGTATGCACTACATCCACCGCTTGCCACAGCCGTGATTCATCTTCGAGCCCAAAGCAAAGTTTACTGTTGGCGTGGTGCTGCCGGCAATTGTACCTGTGCACGAAAGGTTTAGGAGAAGGAAAGACAGGTGAAGTTTCAATTCCAGTCGATTTCGTCAACTTTGTTCCACATGACAGAATGCAGGTGTCATCAATTTATAAATCAATTCAAAAAGTAATGAGGTCATTTCATTTGTTTGGCCACCTTGGAGGCAAGCAGCTCATGTTGCCTAAGAATGCTTGAATCATAACATCTTGATCGCCTATCGGCCCATGATTGCTGCTCTTGCTGCTCATAGTGCGGTGTTCCTTCACCATTTGTTCCAATGTGCTTAACAAATGCAAGTGAGTGGCCTCGTTGGGCTGAAGAAGAGCAACCGAAGAATAGAGCACGCCAGGCACATGATAACGACGACGATTGTCGTGAAGACGTGAATTATCAGGAGACACACCAGAGGGAGCTAGCTTAGGGCTGCTTAACGAATTGAAGGAAGTAGACGAAAATGTAGCTGACGCCGTCGCTAAATCGCCTTCATCGTGAAGCAAGGGAGCTGGCGCTGGTGGGAGAATAGGGCCATGGTCATAGTTCTTGTCTTTAGTGGAAGCAGATATTTGAAGTTGGTCTGGCAGTGCAGCCTTGACAATCAGTCCAAACACCCCGGAACAAAGAGAAGAAAAAACGTCAATGTGTGTTAGTACTTGTACATTCATGAATCAACATGACTCGGATGAGATTAATCAAGCCATGCAGTTGTATCTCGCATGCCCATTGAAAGTCCACCAAGATACTTGATATACTTCACGTCAACTCTGATCCTGTCATTCTCACGAAGCTAATCTTTAAGAAGCCTTTCTCGTAAAAGTGCTCCACTGTCATCACATATAGTATCTGTTCCCTCAATCCAAATGGCGGCAAGCACCATATTACCCGCTTGGAAGGAGGGCGGCGTTCAGTAGCGGCTGCGTAACCAAAGCTTCGCCACGCTTGTCCTCTTGAAGTATCTGCGACCGCAGGATGCTCCTCATGGCCCTCGAGACGAATAACGTCGTCGTATTCCGTGACATCATCAACATCCATGGCGTCCCCAAGCAGAGGCACGTTGCAAAACACAGAGTCGGCATCGTTGAGGAGAAACGTGTCCGAATCCATCATGAAAACACGATCGAACTGAATGGCCGAAGGAGGGAGTAGAGACGCAGCAGCAATCAAATAGTAGTAATGAGCGATGAGCTATTGGAAGTTACGCAGGTATCTTCCATTCTGTTCACAATACTCGTATGTGATATTGGTGGTGCAACTGATAACGACATTTCTCTTTACATCAGCGATACTATCATAGAGACACACATCTAGATGTTCCCAACTCAGTAAAAACATGCACTTGCCTGCGTCAGATTGAAAGCGCCCAGTTTGCCTCCAGAGTAACGCCAACGGCTCAAGTCTTCGCCCGTGGCAGGGGACACGAAGGACTTCAGGTTGAGCTCCACTGGAGCTACGGTGGCGATGATCACGCGTGCAGGATTTAGTTCAAACAGCTTTGCCAGTAAGCTAAATCGGTAAGAAAGGGACAACAAAAGAGAGATCGAAAGGAAGAAGTCCAAGATAAAAAAAAAACGAAAGAAAGGTACTCAATGTGACATTTTTAGCACATATTTCTAAGTACGGAATCGAAGCAGAACAGTTTGATCGAAATAAGATGAAGGAGAAATTGAGCTTTATTGCAAGCAGAGCGATAAATGTGCCACCTTTCGGGCACATCCGGAGCAGCGAGAATAATAATGGATATTTGCTGATTTTTGCTCACGTTGAGCACGCGATTTACCCACGCATAAGTATAGTCGAAGTACCTACCGATGAACAAGCACAATGTACAAGAGTTTAAAGTGGTGTATATGGACTGGGGAGATAGACTTGCTCGTGTTACGAGCGCGCAGGTGTGCGTAATGAGTAAGGAAGTACGTGAAAGGTGGCGCGATGTCTGACACTGGTATGGCCACGCTGCTGGGCTGCGTTAAGAAGGTAGCAAACGCCGCTCGCAACGGCTGTAGGAAGTGTCCTTCGCAGGTCAGATCTGGTGCAGGGGTGTGGCGTGGCACCAACGGCCAGCCGTTCGGTAGCAGCGTGCAAGTAGGCCCCGTTTGAGGCATGCGAGGAATGAGAGGTGGCGGTGCTTTGGTAGATGAACTCAAATGCGACTGAAGCACTGCAACGATCCACGAGCGTGCTAGAGCCCTTGTGAACATGGGCATCTTCGAAGATCTGATCACACCAACTTCCTGAAAATAGTGATGATTACTATCCTGCCGAGGGCCTCGTCACAAATGACCATATAAATCGCCACTAAGTTAGCAAGGATTTTCCGCAACAGACATTCGTATAGATTTTAGCGCGTAATGCACTACACAAAGTCATCGATCGGCACCTATCGCACGAAAACGTAAACAATGAATCTACTGGCACTTCCTAGATTGTGAGCTTGCGAGTAGATAGCTCGACATTGATTGGAGGAAGATCGATGTAGCGGGATGGCCGAAGGGAAACGACCCCGTGTTTATCTACTGCAAATTCTAACCTAGCATGAGAAGTTAGTCTTCAGAGGTAAATGTTACAGTAGCTACTATAGATACTAGAAAAGCACTCCCCTCGAAGCGTGGAGCTGTGGAGCTCGAAGCTCAAAGCATTGAGCTATTCTACTGTATGAGCAGCCGTTGTTGATTGGGAAAATGATGAGAAGAGAGATGAAGAGATGTCAGAAATCAGAAAATATATTAGGACAGTGGAGCTCGGAGTGAGTGTGATGCAGTAGTTTACGGCGTGGAGTGCGTGTTTCTTGGACCGGTGCTTGAGAGTTTTTTTTTTTTACAAATCTGTCATAGATAGGAAATACATACCCAGAACTTCAGCTTGCTTCATCAATACAAAGGGTACGAGGTCCTGAACATGAGACAGTGCTTTAGCATAACATTCGTCACTGCATATATCACTCTTAC
>Ga0307982_1001977_pt1 | contig 16647 bp, 16 predicted proteins | sample OrgLakmetagen989_FD_201847 | JGI IMG/M metagenome (GOLD analysis project Ga0307982, IMG submission 201847) | Saline water microbial communities from Organic Lake, Antarctica - #989 | ecosystem: Environmental > Aquatic > Non-marine Saline and Alkaline > Saline | place: Antarctica: Organic Lake...
GCTGTAGACCCACGCTGCCCGTGCTGCTGCTGCTGCTGCTGCTGCTGCTGCTGCTGTGGGAGCAGTGGCATTAGCCCAGGTAGCAGCGCGACGTTCTTCTTGTTGGCGTCGCGCTGTTGTTACATCAGTTCCCTTCTCTTGCAGCCAAGCATTGACAATCAGTTTCCTCGCGTCTGGTGCCTCGGGGTAGAGCGTATCACTTCCAAAAGCAACAGCCCATACAGGCGAAGTAGGTTGCAATGGCGATAAGGTTGAGGCAATCAGAGATGCGGTGACTTCAGACTGGGCACCAAGAGGCAGCCAGCGAGCTATGATGTTTTGGAAGAGCGCAGCCCGCGCGGTCTTCATAGGTGCAGTGTTCACAAGCCCCCAAGCTGAAGCTCGCACCACAGAACCTGCAGGATCAACCTCTTGTGCAGGTGCTGGTATGGGGGTGTCTACGCCAACAGACGCTAAAACTTCCATTATTGGTGGACTAGCAGCAGGCGAAGGACTAGTCAAAGATACGTCGTTGAAAGAGGCTGAGCGAGGCCGAGGTCGTGACAAAGGCGTGGATGTAGATGGTGCGATAACACCTGGGGGTCTCGAAAGCCCACTCGGTGCACATGACAACATTGACGTTGGTAATTTGATCTGCAAATGAGGAGGTATCGCGCCGCCATTGAAATGAACCACAAGTGCAGCAAACTGCCCAAAAAATGCTCGGCTTTCTGCGGACGACGAGGAAGATGAAATTGATGATGCTTGAAGGCCGAGAACTTCGTTTTCAAAAGCAACTGCAAGTGCCACTCGCATCTGACACAACCGTGAAGAGAGATCATTATGCGTTGAAGTAAGCAGAACGGGCAGCCTTAGAAAAGACGAGAAAAAGAGTTACCTTATTCAGCTCCGAGTCCCAATTGAAGTTCTTCCCACACACACAATTCACGGACGCGCAACCGTCGCCCTTGGTGAGTTGAAGCCCGCATGCTGGGCATGGCAACACGTCCTCCACCTTCATAAATATATTGAAAGTTGACAACAAAGCAGACACGAATAAGTGATACAGGCATCATCACAAGTGTTACTGTACTCGTAGTTCTCGTTGAACTATTCAATGAAACGATGTATATTCAGTACTAAAAAGAACTTTTGTTAAATTGAAATCGCTCTGAATATGGCACCTAGAGCAAAAATGAACGAATACTAATAACATCTATATAGAGCGGGTGCGTGTACCGTAGCTCGGCTGGCTTGGTACTGCTCGCATGTACTCCCATCATGGAAGCCCTTGATGTGGCACCGGAAACAATGCCGTTTCCGGCAACACAGCGTCACGCAGTCGGGGAATTTACGGAGGTAAGCTGCATGCAATGAAGCTTCACGCTCGGGATCACCACCCTGATTAGACGTAAGAAGTGCACACAGTTGTATAGGCATATTTAGTAGACATTAAGCAGTCGACATTAAAAAGATAAGTGAAACGGAGAGAAAAGGTTCAACAAAGAGTGCTTGGTTCGAAGTTATGCGAAGTAAGGCAGCACGAAAATAACGAATGGAAATGTAGAGATCAGCAGTACCAATGAATGAAGCATAGCGAGCATGGCAAGGCACGGTTTGCCATCTGATAGTCCCTCGGTCAAACTCCCAGGCAGTAGCAAATCTTCTTCCAATGCGTGCATGAACTCCGATGCCGACATTGAACCCTCCATGTATGCCGCTCGCGCTGAAGCAAGCGCAGCCAAACCGCCAGCCACGCTGGCAACTGTTGCGCTCTCGTCAAAAGCGCCCTCACTGGACGAAGTTTCGTTGGACTCAGCTGCATCGTTCTTGATCGCATTAGATGCACTGGCATCGTCATCCGGAGGGGCGGTGGCGTGATCCGCATCGGCCTTGTTCCCGTTGTGCGTCGCAGCGACTGAGCCGGTCGGAGCTTGGTCAATGAATTGATGTCGAACAAAAGGACCGAGCACTGACTCATCAAATGCCGCAAGTTCGGTTGGAGTGCCTACGGGCTCCGTGAGGCGCATTGTTTCTGGGACTGCCAAATCTTTGCGGGAGTGGCAAGCACTACACTGCAACGATAACACGTTTTTGGCCCTTCGTCGGACCTAGGAAGTACAGAAGCATAATACAAATACGCATGTTGAGTACGAGAAGATAAGACCTAGAGAGCAATGGCTGAAAAGAATAAGTCACATCAACATGTTGCTGTCTAATGCATTGCAGGGGTCGTGTCACCCCCTCTGTTTACCGTTTCCATCACAGCGGGATCTACGAGGGAGGACCAATGTTGGAACGCTGTAACACGCTTCGGGTGGAAGGGGCACTTGGCTGGCCCACATGCACCCTCGAACCCGTCCCAAACCAAGTGCTCGAAATGAGATTTGAGGCTGCAGAAATGAAATCAACGTGGAGCTCGGAGATGAGAGATCGATTAACAGTGTAGTGTCACGAAGCAAGCGGGCAAGAACAATGAAAAAAAAAAAACTTGCCCTCACCAGTCGGGGCACGCGAAATTATCGCTACAAATTTCGCCGCATAACCCGCTATGAAGACTCTCTTGGGAGAAATCGTCCATGCAGATACCACATGGCGACTTTGCATCAACAGCAGCCGCAACCTTGACTCCAGGTGGAGATGCGGCACCACCACCGGTGCGGACGCGCTTTTGCAATAATCGCAACATCTCAGCGAGATTCTGGACCAAACTGACGATATTATTCTAGAAGAAAGGAATCGTCCACAAACGAGGAGGTTTGATGATGATCAGAATACTTCGGATGAGAATAAGGTCAGTGGCCAGGGTAGAGTGAAAAATTTAAAGATGTTTTCCTTTGGATTGCGAAACAGATAATCTCTTTTGAGCAAGCCAATAGTGCACACATCACAGGACGCGGTTGAGAAGTGACGGTGCTACAAGACGATTCTAGGCTAGATTAAACCTCCTCTTGGTGTTCTGGCCATGGCGTAGGATCTTATCGAGCACTCGAGCATTTTCCGAGAGAGTGCTTCCGATCTTCCGAACTCGCGGAGGAAAAGAAGTACGGTATCATTTCATCATGCTTTTCGCTTTTCATGCTCTCGTGTTTCGGCACAACAATGCGTCTTCGACTACTTTAACTGTAAGACTGTCTTAACCTACCTAGACGTGTGACGCACAACGGCGACGAGAAGTATGGCCAATTCGACTGTCGGCCGGGTGGGCTTAATATTTTGGTTAACGAAAGTGTTCGGTGGTGCAGCAGTTGACAAAGCTATTTCTTTTGGTAAAACTTCGTTGTAGAGCCCACACGTAGGTCATAGGATCGCAGCATCTTGTAGGAGCTCTGACGCGAAAGAATGCCTTAGTCGATGCTCTGCTATAGTTAAGAAGCGTGCTACCAGATTAGGGCCATGACGATCCATCGTTACCTAAGCTATATACTCCGCCATCATGATTGCTAACACATATGGTAAATGTAAATGTACTCTTGCGTCAGTAACGGAGCATGCCGTAGCTTTGGTCCTTGCAGTCATGGTGGCACCGCTACTGTGGCACTTCGGCTCTGAATATGCCACTGGAGCTGGGACAAAAAGGAAAGGAAATCAATACCGAGTGGCTTTCGTACCAGCTAGGTGAATTGGTTCACTCCTTGCGCTGCTTTGTTTAGGATCATCTAAGTTAAGGCTTGGCATTTGCACGCACATTGAATGCTATTCTAGCTGAGCCCCAAACACACTTAATACAGCCAAAGCAAGAATAATATCATTGCATCTGAATTTGCGTCGATTTATATTAATACATTCAATTCTTCAATCAGGGGCAAGCTGTATGCATCTTGCGGCACTACATGTAGCCGCAAAGTGATCATGGCCCTCGAAGAGACGGGTGGTGAGTTGATTTGTGAAAGATGTGGCGTTTACCGACTTGGGGCATGCCTGGTAGAGAATTGAAAGACAGGGGATGTGAGTGGAAATTTGCGACTGACTTTCGTGTTATACTTCGCAGGCGAGTACGCGTTTCAAAACATTGATTTAGCCAAGCAGGAGCACAAAGTACCGGAATACCTTCGCATTCAGCCTTTTGGCAAGGTATTACTATTCTTTCTTGCAATCATTCTGCCCGCGGATTAGATTCTTAGTTTGTTACAATCCTTCTCTACTCATCGTGATGATGCTTGAAATGTGCCCAACGGAACTACAAAACTAACAGGTGCCAGTTTGGCAAGAAGACGATTTTCGCTTGTTCGAGTCGCGCGCAATCCTAAAGCATGTTTCTGAGGGAAGTTCGCTTTACCCTGGCAAAGCAAAGGTGCGTTATAGCCCTATCCTCTTACAGCAGGCATGGCAGACATTATACTATACTTTCGGCTCTATATGCGTACGTGCAAGTGCCTTTTTGGCCTACGTAGTGTGACAATGTGCATCATTGATTCTGAGATTTGCCATACTATCGATTTTGTTCTCGATGTTTGCCGGTCATCCTTATGTGCGTCTTGTGCAATTGTGCGCAAATTTTGCAGTGCGCTCGCACGACCGCGCTTATCGATCAGTGGATCAGCATTGAGTATTCCTATTTTCAAGCGGCATGGACCCCCCTATTCGTAGATCGCATTTTGAAGCCGCGGAGTGAACCGAAACATACGCCCGATGAGGTGACTACGTTGCTAAGTGGTTGTATTCTTGCTTTTGCTTTCTTTCTTTTTTACGAGGAAATTGTTTGCACTCCCAGCGTTGAATTATGGGTGCTTTCACAGCGCAATTTATAAGATGTGCTCATGCTATCCTTTTAATTCAATCTGATTACAGGTCATGTGTGCAGCGAAGAAGCTTGAACTCCTGCCGACGTTAGACTTGATGAACAATCAACTTGAAGCTACTCAAGGCTATCTCTTAGGGTCAACTTTCACGCTAGCTGACCTCACTTTCCTCCCGTACTTTGCGCTTTTTGAACCTGCTGGCCTCTCCGATGCCCTCGCGGTATGTTCAAGTTGAAGAGAAGATATTTTATACAACTTGACTTTCTTGATTTATTCGCCGTGCTTTTTTTTCCTCTCAGCTTTCCTTTAAAAAGCATTTCAGTAGATGGGTATTTTTGGCATCACAATATAATATAAACTGTTACTGTTACATCTTTTTCTTTTCCTGCCTTTCTCAGTTGTTGGCAAGTCACCCATTTTCTTCATTCAAACTCTTTCTCTACATTTCGTTGCCCATTCAAATTTACCAGGAGCGGCCAGCGCTCTCAAAGTGGGCCATTGCTTGTCTCGAGCGGCCAGCATGGAGGGACTATGTGGCCAAGAACAGAGCATTACAACGGCCAACTCACGGCTTTTAAATACTTCGTAAATTATTTAGAAAATAGAAATTATAATGTGTCTGTATTAAGAAAGGATATTCTGACAAAACAAGCAGCAAAAGAAGCAGAATATAATTTCATAAAGGGATATGGTGCAGATTGTGTAAATAAAAATACTCCTGTATTAGTTGATTTTAAGCAATATCAGAGAGAATACCAACATAATTTTAGAAAGAAAAAACGCTTGCTAAGCGAACAAGAATCAACCGAATAAAATAATTATTATATAATAAATAATCTAATATTATATAATAAAATATATGTCCTTAAATTTAGAAAATCAAGGAAATCTTATAGCCAAAGTTATGAAAATGGAAAGGATACCAACATGGAGTTATATGTGACTGATAAAGAAAACACTGTAAGAAATGGTGGTAACTCATTTGAATGTAAGCCAGATGAATCTTTACAAATTGTGCCAAATAATAAACAGAAAGACAATGTTTATATGTATGTGCTCAAAGTGGAAGTGGTAAGAGTTATTTTACTACTAATTATGTGAAAGAGTATAAAAAGATGTTTCCTAAAAGAAATGTGTATGTTATATCTAGTATTGCAGAAGATAAATCAATAGATAATCCGAAGCCTAAAAGAATTAATGTATTATATCCTGAATTTATGTTTGATGAATTTACCGCAGAAAATTTTAAAGACAGTTTAGTTATTGCTGACGATGTGGACGTTTTCCCAACAAAAATTAAAAAGAAAGTGCTAACAATTATTAATAGTATTCTCCAGATAGGAAGACATTTTAACGTTAGTCTTTGCTTTACCACACACAATCCTGAACTGCGCCACTGATCACTGATTGTGCCCGACAACGAAAAATTAGCGTTGAATACGTATATACTGGTAAATAGCATTTAATCATCATAATTCCCAGCACATTTCGCCAGTATTCTAGCAAAACTTATTCCAAAGAATTGATTTAATCGCGTTGGAGAAACATTGCTGAATTACGACTACAATGCCACGGACAGAGAGCGCCTTCTGAACCAAAAGTGTTTTGGTGCCTATCAAGGTTGAACCAATTTTGGTGTGAGAGCTCCAGAAGCCGATAGGCCTATAACGTGTTAATCTACTGTAAATCATAGTTATGACTTTCAGAACTTACGGGACATGTATTAGAGTGTTTTTCATGTTAGATTGTGCCAGGTCTGCTCTTTTCTAAACTACTAAAGTATGTATCGATGATGACTTCAGATAAAATAGGATAATGAAAACCTAACCTAACCCATTATCATTCTTTTGAGATCATCATCGAGCCTTTTTTAACAAAAGAAGAGCATTTTCAATATCTTCATTATATTTCCTCAAACTTATCTCACTACGCCTTCTTTATCCGGGGCTACCCTGCAGAGCTGAAGTTATTTAAAATTCTGAACAAATTGACCGCGATCTTGGTGGTGACCCACACCCACCCAACTTTGAATGGGCATAACTTTTGACCACGAGCGTTAACGAGCGCAACAAAAACGGCGTTGTAACGAGTGTTTCAAGGGCTTTCAGGAATGCTATTTTTTTTGCCCGTGCTGATACCTTCCAAAAATGACCTGTTTTGGGGTGGGTTCCGATACCAAACAATTGGCATTGACACATTTCCATCTAAAAGGTAAAAGAAGGGGCATTTTCAATTCGTAAATGTTGGCCCTCTAATTCCGGCCCCTCGGGTCCTGTACCGAAAGCATATATACCACCGGGCAAGGCAAAAATAAAAATCAGCCAGAGTTGAGATTTGTGGTCGCTGCTTTCTCTGACTAAGACTAAGCGACTAAGTCTAGCTGTACTTGTACTGAAGGAAAGCGGTTAAAATCTATTAGAGGTCTAAGAGGGCGAACTCATGTGATTCGCGTGCCCTAAAATAATGGCACATCGCACGTCACGAGAAAACGCAGGTTTCGTTGGCCTCTTTATGAGACAGGTCCCGAAGGGCCGGCATTGGGAGGCTAACAGGTAGAGAAGAAAAGCAAAGCAGCGCAAACTAAACCTAAATGGCTAATGGCCTCTTTATAGTAGGGAAGCCAATAGAGCTTACCGTTATTGCTTCTTCGAACCCACCAGAAAGCGCAAGGATCCGAGCGGAATGGGGCTTTGGCACGCGGGGCACAACATGGCAGCATCGTCGCCATCATCGTTACTTTTGTTATGGCTGGCGCTGCTGCTGCCAGAAGCACTACTGCTACTACTAGAAGGACCGCCATTACTCTTGCTTCGCGCCATAGCCGCAGCTCGGGCTTTCACCTGGCGTTGGTTGGCCTCGCTGCGCTTCCACTGCGCCCAGCAGCCTTTGCAGGCCACGTGGCCGCAGCGCGCCACCAGCGGCTGGCGGGCTCCTACAGGGAGGGGGTGATGAGGGCTATTAGCGCCACTATCGCCAGTATCGCTGCTGCTGCTGGCAATGTTGGCCTTTGAAGACTCATTATTGTTGTTGCTGTTGCCAGACTCGTGGCAGATGATGCACTTCCATCCAAGCACAGGCTGATCGGCTGCAGCTGCCGCGGCTGCCGCTAATTCTGCTGCAGTAGGTGTCGGGCGCCTTCCTAAAGTTGTGCTGTGCCGTGCTTTCTCCTCTGAAGATGATCGATGATGGTTGAGCTCAGAAGCCTCGAGATCCTCCATTGAAAAGGCTGAAGAAGACTGTTGTGCGGTTGTTTTGGAAGGTGGAAGAGAAGCTTGGCCGCCTGAAGAGCAGTGCAGATGAGGATTATGGATAAAGAAAAAGAAGAAGAATTCGAACCATTACTAGGAAAAAAAATGAACTGGAGTAACTTCAATGCAGTAGGATATAAATACACCACACCTCCACCTGCTTTGGGGCTAGTTCGAGGGTTTGTTTTGAACGGAGTCTTCGCAGGAGGCATCAGAGGCCGCGACGATGTTGAAGCTGACGATGTTGAAGCTGGCTTTTTGCCTAAGAATGCCAGCGCTGTACTGCGTTTTGTTGCTTGAAACATTTTAGCATTGGCACCAGCAGTTGACTGAGGTAACTGAGACTGAGACTGAGGTGCATAATTTCCACTGTTGGACGGTGCTCGAGGAGCACCAGTGGTGGATGATGGTAGCACAGGCAAGCAAAAGTTTAGAATGCGGTTCAAGCCAGGAGCTCTTGCAGATGGTGCGAAGAGGGACACAAACTCTGCCACCTGCACAGAGGCATTTTGGGAGTGTAGACAAGTAAATTGTAGAAAAACAGAATGTGAACCAAAGAACCGAAGAATCGAAATGAGAGAGAACTTTTTGAAAAGATAGTTGGTCGTTAGTAAACATTCATTTCACTTGCATTAAATCGAATGCACGAGCGTACAGGTCTACCTTTAGACAGTGCAACCAAATTTATTTGTGATACGAACCAGTTCTCTGGCCGGTTGGCGCACTTTCTTGACAAACAAGTTGCAAATTTTCTCCATCGCTGCCGACTCTGCCGCCGCTACAATTGCTACAGCAGTGTGATTGGATTCGCCTGCTGGACCAGCAGCAGGATCCGCCCAGGCTGCCCGAAGCTCCTGCGATAGAAAACAGAGGAAGCACGAGAGCAATGTGTATCCAGGAGAGAGAATGAGAGATTTACCGATTTTTCAAAAGTATATGCACAAGTTACTATACTTAGACGCAGCAAGCACATTGACATGTCTATATCAAAGGAATAAAATAGCATTTATTTTGGTTTGGTGGTGCGGTTCATCACCCGGAAAGCGCCTTTGAAGACACTGAAAGCTGACACGCTGCCGTTGACTGACGTCAGAGCTGCTTGCACTTTGGCGAGATATTCCGGCGCTCCTGCTTGTTTCGACTTTTGAGTTGCCGGCGGCACCGCTGCTGGAGCAGCAGAAGAAGAAGGAGGCAGAGGAGGCGCAGGCAAAGAAGACGATAAAGAAGGAGGAGGCCGCGTATTCGAATTTAGTTGCGACAATGATGAAGAGGGCTTGGAACTGGATGTAGCAAACGACGCAGCAAGTTTCGATGCGGTGCTTGTCGTCTTAGGAACACTTGACTTTGTGAACAAGGTAGGTTTAGATGATGAGGTCGTTGAAGAGGAAGTAGAGGAGAGGCCATTGTTGGGCAAGGTGAGAGGAATGGCTTTGATCTTCTTGCGAGGTGGTGCACCATCAGTGGAGGATGACGATTCTGCATTGTGAGATGGTTCCGGTGGGGTGGCAGCTCGACTCTGCTGAGAAGGAAGAGAAGAAGAAGGAGGAGGAGAAGTTCCCGACTTTTTCGGATGTGCGGCCACTGAAGAAGGAGGAGGAGGTGACGGCGACCTTCTGGACTCATTTGGTTTTGATCTCTTCCATGAATCTTTGCTGTTGCTAGTATTGTTGTTGTTGCTGTTTGTTGCAGTAGTACCCTGCGCAGCAAAATAGCTAGCGATGCCCTTGGCTCGAGGCTTGGACGCAAGCAGAGGTTCGTGGGACTTTTGTGTCTGAAATTGGCGTAGTCCAGTTGGCAAAGGTGGAGGTGGAGGCGACTCTTCTCCGCTTTGCTCGACCGGTTCAGTGGTCAGTTTGAGGGGTGGGCCCACCCCTCTTAAAGGGGGGTGCAAGCCATGCAGTTGGGACCGCTGCGACAACTGTGACTGAGACTGTGACTGTGACTGCGAGGAGGAGGATGATGATGATGATAAATTTGGAGGAGACTGCGATAAAGGCGGTGATAACCCAAAAGGTGATTTTCGACGATTGGACAGCATCGTGCCTTGTGATTGAGAAGTGGTGTCATTACCGTCAGTGGCATCATTGTCAACAATTGCAGCCGTATCTTGTGACAATGGCGTCGGTCGCGGTAATTCGAACGCCTGCTGAGTGTTGTTGCTACTACTTTCATCGCTCTCGTTGCTGCGAGAGGGCGCATAATTCAAGCGTTCCTTCAGTAAAGAGGCTGTATTGCCGCCAGAATTACCCTCAGTACCACGGGCTTTCATTCGACTCGCCTTCCAGGCTGCGAAAGAATTCTTGTCGCCATCCTTGGATGCGTTCGTGGATTCCCTTGCATTGTCAACCGCACTGCTGTCTTTTGTGGTCCCACTGCCATCACTTGACAGAGTGGTCGGAAAATAAGAAGACGAAGTTGACGGAGCAGTGTGCGTCCATCCTGGTGCCACTTCGTGCGTTACTGCTTGTGACAAACCTATCAAGTCGTCGCCATCGTCAATGAAACCATCATCGCCTTGGTTCGAGCTGCTGCGGTTGAAATCACCGTCGGCATCTACATAAGGACCGTCGGCATCTTCGTAAGCCAGGCCGCCGTTCTGAGCCCGGGCAGCGTGCTTGCTCGTTACTTGTGGGGTCAAAGTCGTGTCATTTTCAACGTCGCGCAAGAAGCGCGTTAAGCCACCCATAGCTTCTCGAAACCCTCCACCATTGCTAGGAGTGCTTGTACTACTACTATTGCTCCTGCTCGAAGCATCTATCCTAGAAGGAGACTGCTGACCGGTAAACGACTGAATGTGAGGGCGCAGCCAAGCAGAGAGGCACTGTTTGTGGTCTTTGGACGCAAATCGCTCGTCTAGGAGCATCACGGCGCCCCAGTCCAACCTGAGAGCGCACACACGCCCATATAGATTATATGGAATTAAAAATATCCACTGACAGCATGATGCGCCAATATAAGAATGGCTTGTACGAATGAATGACGCACAACAAAACGAGCAACACCTACAGTACACGGGCCACTGATAAATCTAATTGCCATTGATAATTTGTTCATTTCATATATACCGGTGCCGGATTACGCGCCCTAGGGCTTGGTTCACAGCCCGAAGCGCCTGCTGCGAGTACCATTCTCGGCCACTCAGGCCGACCACCTGACCTACGGGAGCTAATGATGAAGTGGAAGTGCTGGCTGAGGCGCTGTGCAAGTAACGGGCTGCTTGCGCCTGCGCTTGCACTTCCAGGTCCAACTGCTCTTTCTTCAGCATCACCTGATATGACAGAAAGGCACAAGAAATTACTTTGAATACGAAATAGAAAGAAAAGAAACAGAAAAGGAGCAATTCAAAGGAATAATAAATGACGAGTGAGTTAGACAAATGAGACACATAAAGAAATGCAGATCCAAACCAAAATATCAGTGCTTCTGATTCAACCTTAGGGTCCATGGCGGGCGCATAGGGTATCCCTGTAAGGATCACCAGCCTTGCCTGGGCGTCGGCAAAGTCCAACCCCTCCGACACTTTCCCTCTGCACACCGCGAAGAAGCACGCCCCTTTGTGGGGGTCGCGCGCCACGGCAGCGCGAAAGGACTCCAAACACGGCTTCAGGCCCGCGGCTGACCTGCAGTAACAAAGTGAGGTTGGAATTGAAGAATGAATGAAGCTTAATGATGGAAAATAATAATTCTGGAGGAAGTATACGAGAGAAGAGAACAAGCAATATGGCCAATTACTAGTAAAAACACGTCAGCCTAGACTCGGTCATCTTCAACTCTGAAATAAACCACCCACGCTCAGGCCTACAGTAAACCCATTCAAGTCTTCAAACCCAAACCCACCAACTCACTCGCGTACCCACTCGCAACACAATTCACACTCTTCCTACCTTGGTTCCACCAGCACTGCTCCTTTCGCGGCTTCCAGCGACTTCCACACTTGCCCGCTGTGGTCTTCTTTCCAGGACCCCAGGGCTGCTTCTAGGGCGGTGTAACTCGGGAAAAACACCAGCACCCCACCGGGACATTTCTTGGCTAACGTAGCGACAGTGCGCCCCAATTCCAACTAGTCACATGGTGACATCCACACAGCCCATCAAGCAAAGATGAACAAGTAAGCGAAAAAAGCTACCACTTTTGGTAACTCGAGTATATATGCGGTGTATACACGAATATATAGATATGAAATATATAGATATGCGAGCACACACCTTGTACGCCTCGTTGTCGCGTTGGCTGTACGACGAATTCAAGGTTTTTCCGCTCACGCCTTTCCCCAGCACGCAAGCAAAGACCTGTTTGGAGGCATTGATGACGTGAGGGTTCTCGAGCCGATGAGGGAAAGGTAAACGCAGTTCTTGGGCAAAAGACGCGAGAGGCGCGAGAGTGCCGGAAGCGAGCAAAATGGACCGCACCTAGACAGAATAGAAAAACAAATGAAGCGAAGGTATGACGCACTTCCTTCTTACTCAGAAGCACTCTGCGAAGCGGGAAGAAGAAAGAAGCGATGTCCTCATTTTGTTCATGTAATTGGATCAAAAGAGTACTTACTCCCATCGACTTGAGTTCTTCCATGGCCACTCCAGGAGAAAAGCACCAGTACGACAACAAACGACCGTTCAAAGCGGCAGATGCTGACTGTGCACTACTACTTCCGCCGTTGCTCTTGCCTCCTTTCCCACTCCTTTTCGGCACCATGGGCGCGATGAAGCAACGGTACCGATCCGAGAGCGCTTGGACTGCTTCTGGAACCTAAGATGGTATTCAAAGAAAGGAGGGCAGAGAAATAAAATGAAAGCAAATCAAAGAATCATAAATAGAAAAGAACAAAACAGGATAGAGCTAGAGAGGCATTGAAGAACAAGCTTTGAAAGGGAAAACAGTATGGTATCCTCAGCTCAATACTAATAACTCATTCATCGTACTGTATCAGCTTACCTTGGCCCGAAACACAGCTCGCAAGAACTTCACTACGGCTTCTAGCTTCAAACTTGCGCTGCTGCCCCCCAGGGATTTGCCATCCATTAGCAGGTCACTGCAGCGCTCTAATTCGCGCACAATCAGGTCTGAGGTGGCACATGTAACGCCGTGTTTCGCTAGTAAATCCAACAACCACTGCCCGCTACGCCCGACACCGTTGCTGCTATTGCCTCGGCTATTTGGGTTGGCTAACGGCACCGCGTCCACTTCCGTTTCTAACGCTAAAAGCAAGTGCTTCAAGATGAGCACCGACGCTAAGTCCACTGGTGGAGGCGCCCCATTACCACCGCTGATGCCGCTGGCTCCACCGCCGCCGCTGTCGCCGTGCACAATCCTCACGCAATCGTCTAGCTCTCCCAGAGCACCAGCAATGTCAAAACTGCTGAGTTCAGCGGAAGCCGCGTCGGACGCGATGCCTTCTAAATTGTGCGCTTCGTCGAAAATGACCACTGCACCATTCCAGTCGACCTATTTGCATGCGCACGTAAGGCACAAAGGAGCCAAACATGATAATCTACAATTGCTGCTTCTTTCAATTAAGGCATCGTAAATAACATTCGATCTCTCCAATTTAGCCCATTTACAAGGTGCTAACAACAAGGGAATGTAGGATGAACAAACAGAAAGAGGAGAATTCCACCGTTTCAAATGCACTTACTATAGCCCCTATCCAAACCGTGTACCCTCACATCCACATGTGTACCTTGAGGGCAGCGCGAGCACTGGGGTCTAACAAGTAATTGTACGGCAGTAACACCAAATCTGCGCCCGGGACTGCGTTCCGACTCAAGTAATACGGGCACAGCGACTGCTTCCTGCCCACGGCCACTAACTCTTCGATGTCTAACGCCTCTGCGTGGCCAAAACCAGGCATCACGGTTCCTCCTTCTTCTTCAAAAGATTCGCCCGCTGCAGCTACTGCTGTTGTTGACGAACCACTCGAGGACGAGGAAGACGACGACGACGAAAACTTCGAAGAAGTTGAGGAAGTGTACCCATTCGGCGGTGTTCTGCGGCCGTTAGGAGGTGTTCTGCGCCCGCTACTGTGGTGGTGACTCATGAGGTGCTCTCCGCTGTCGATGCCCCCTAGGGAGGCCGAGGATAAGGTGTCGGGCACCGCGTTTCGGTACTTGCACTGGCCTGGTCGAGTCGCAGTGAGCGATGAGCACGCGTGGTTCAGGGCCGACCTGAAGAAGGCAGAAGACGGCAGTGGATTATGCATGGAAAAGAGGATACAAAAAGTGCAAGAGAGAGAGAGAGAGAGAGCAATGAGATAAGAAAGAGTGCAAGAACTAGGCGAAAACATCGGAAAAAAATGAAAAAGAGAGAAAGCGGCATAGGGTCCAATGCAATGCAATCTATTAACTGTATACTAACCCCGGCAGCGTCGACACGTGCTCGTGAATGCACAGCTGTTGGCGGGACCCCAGAACCGCTATATGTGGCTGGTACGCCAAGGCTCGCACTTCCTTCACCACCTGAGACAGCTGCGAGTGGGTGCGGCTCGCGTATAATATCGTAGGCCGCCCGTGCCCTCCCCCTCCCATCTCTCCATTGCTGCTCGACGATGGCGGTTGAGGCGTATTCTCTGGAAGCCCCAAGAGAGCAGCCGCAGCAGTCCAGGCACTGGTAGCCCTAGCATCTTCACTTTTAACGCCAGCAGCAGCTAGTAAGCCACTATTGTTGTTGTTGCCTTGGGTCTGCTGCCAAGCGAGCGTTGAGCACAGCAAACAGAGGGTTTTGCCAGTACCCGTAGGCGACTCGAGAAGAGCATTTTCACCACGCTGAGAGAGAGAAGCAGTGGGACACAGGAGAGTAAACTCGCAATTAACCAACGCATCGCGGAAACGACTAGCACCTAGTTAGCGTGCATGCAGCCAAAAAAAAATCAATCAAGCATGCATTTCAAACTCACTTGAAGAGCGTTGATCGCAGTTTCCATGAATGTGAGCTGGCAAGAATAGGGTGTAAAGGGAAAAGACACTTGCAGCCCAGCCACCTACAGATGCAGACATCGGTGGATGACGTCGAAGCTACTGTACAAAAGTACTTGCTACTAGTTGAACTGGATGTTGATGACAACGCGAACCACTACTCTTCGACTGAACCTAGGTGTTCACAAATGCTACCAATGACCACCTCATGCAGCGATTGCGCTCGTTTTGCCGCTGCACGGCGTAAAGGTCCGCCTATGCCGCCACTGCTGCTTCCGCTGTCAACAGGGTTGAGGCCAGCGTTGCCGCCACCCTGACGAGCACGGAAAACAGCAGGCTTCGACTTCTGAATTGGCCCACCTAGGTTGACATAGTCGTCTTTTAGAAAGTCCATTGAGGACAGGTTCTCTCTTAGGTGCTAATTTAGAATGAAGAAGAGCTCGTTGGCAATGACTCCGATGCTATTGTAAAGAGGACGGCATTGGCATCATCATGGCATGGAGATGATCGATCGATCATGAGTTCACGAGTTTTGAAATATTGCACTAATATACGTTCTCATGAAATATCGAGCTCCAAACAACAAGAAAAGGTGGCAAGCTTTTTAAGCGTGGCAATTCAGCAATTCAGTTGTCAAGCAATCAAGCAATCAAGTCTATCTCATCATTTGTAACGAGTTTCTAGCAGTCTCTTTACGTAGCTTCCGTGTTTCCCCCGTGGGCAGATTATCATGAACACGGTGTGTCGCCTAGCTAGTCGCCTGCCGCTCTCCCGCGCGCATCCAGTGCGACGGGCCTTGGCGTATGAAGTGGCGGGCACTATCACCGAGGAAGGAAAGGAGCTGCGGAGCTGGGGCACTCTCCGGCACCAAAACGAGCTCCCTAAACAGGTCTTGGTGAACCCATTTTTTACACTTTGAGAAATATTATAGGAATCTATCTTACATTTTGTTCAGCTAGTCGAGCCATGCTATACAACCTCGAACATATCAGTTATTGTTCGTCTTCTTTGGCTAGCTTCTTTTCACGGTACCCTTTGCTCTCTTATGCGCGCCCGGGCATGCTTTCGATGTCTATTCATTATGTGTGCTGGCAGCCAGTGCCTACTCTCGAAGCATCCATGGCGCGTTACCTTGAGCGCGCGCTCCCACTGCTTGCGTCGCTAGAGGCTCAAGAGGCTACCAAGGCGAAGGTTGGAGTTTGAATTAGAGGACCACTTTATTGCGCCCTTTAGAAACCACTTCAATCGATGATGATGAGCGTGCAATATGACGAATCGATGAATCATGTCACCCCTGATCTATCCTGCACTCGCTTTCTCACCAAACATTCGTTCTTTCTTCAACCCCCCCCTCTAAAATCTTTCCCTTGCTTATCAATTGCACACCAAACAAGGTGGCCGCATTCTTAGCTGGCGACGGCCCTGAACTCCACCAGCGGCTCTTGGACCTCCATGCCAAAGAGGTAAAGCTACTTATTCTGTCATCTAGCTGCTTCACACCGATCTGTGCCTTTTACGTGCTTCTATCTTCAGTGGCAACATGTTCATTTAGAGTTTACATGATGCGTTGAAGCGCATCAGAGGCTTATTGGCATCCATTCCTTAATCCTCAATCCTCTCTAGCATAAGCAGTTGCTTCCTTCTTTCCACCGTTGTGCGCACAGGATAATTACTTCGAGGACGTGTACCGCGAAATGTACAGCGGCGCCTCTTACTCCAACTACGCGTCCAACCCCAACTTCGTGCTCCACCGCCAAGAGGGGGACACTA
>Ga0307982_1001979_pt1 | contig 16637 bp, 5 predicted proteins | sample OrgLakmetagen989_FD_201847 | JGI IMG/M metagenome (GOLD analysis project Ga0307982, IMG submission 201847) | Saline water microbial communities from Organic Lake, Antarctica - #989 | ecosystem: Environmental > Aquatic > Non-marine Saline and Alkaline > Saline | place: Antarctica: Organic Lake...
ATGACCGCTGCTGGGAACTTATGTGCACGTAAGGCTTATATACATCATGCACAAATCACTAGACCTGAACTGGCCAGTGGGCAATCACAGCCTCCCACACGGGGCGTACGGCATCGTTGTGTGCTTGCAGTATCTGCTCAATTCACTTCATGCTTAGCAAATTGAGTGTGCCATTGTAACATTGCTCTGCATAGCTTTCGGTGCTGTTGACCTGTGCCTTGCTGCAGCATTGCTTGCGCTTCGGAGTTTGTGCTTCGTGTACTGGCTCGGCTTACTGAGGCTTACCGCACCTGAAACAATGGCAAGCAGTCAAAGCGAAGACAGAATCCAAGTTTATGCGCGAGTGCGACCTACACTTGCGCGAGAGCGTGGCGAAGGCCAGGCAGTGAGCGGAGAAAGTAGGACAATATCGGTCAGCACGTACTCAGCTGCGCAGCCGCTCGAATTTAACTTCGATGCTGTGCTGCCTAACACATCGTCACAAGAAGATGCATTTGAGCTATTGCGGCCCCAGCTAAATTCAGCGCTGGCTGGGTACAACGTTACAGTCTTTGCGTGAGAGAGTTGCAATTACCGTTGACTTGCTTGCCCCCATACCGTGCCTTGCAGATACGGTCAAACATCCACTGGCAAAACGCATACAATGCTAGGTGTGGACGTTTGGCGCTTGGCAGAGAACACATCTGCATCAGCAGAGCTGTTGCACGCCTCTACCCAGCGTGATGGCTACGGATTGATCCCGCGAAGCTTGGAGTCCATTTTTGCCAGTACCACTGGAGGCAGCACAATTTCTGCAAGCTACCTCGAGATATACAATGAAGCCATATTTGATCTTTTGGCAGAATCACCAGCCGATCGTGGCACTCGAGGACTGCAGATTGTCGCAAGCCAGGATGGCGGCGTGTCGGTGCCTGATGCCGTGACTATGCGGGTTCGCTCAGCCAAGGATGTGCTTGCTGTGCTGTGGAAGGGTGCACGCAATCGCAGCCTTGCCAGCACAGACATGAACGAGCACTCAAGCCGATCCCACACCATTTTTATGGTGCACATCGACCAGCCTGCGCCAGTTGACAAGGGCAGCAGTGTCGACGGCGACTCTCGCATTCTCTCCAAAGTGTGCTTCGTGGATTTGGCGGGCAGCGAAAAAATCCAAGCACACCAGCTGTCCATGACGCCATCGCGCATGAGTGAGTTGACGGCCATTAATCAGTCCTTGTCTTGTTTGGGCCGTTGCATTCGGGCGCTCACGACCAAGGGGCCCACAGGACACGTGCCATACCGCGAGAGCAAGCTCACCCGGCTGCTGCAGGATTCCCTGGGGGGCAACACGCGCACTGCATTCTTCGTGACACTGTCTCCCTCCATGTCTGCCGTGGAGGAGTCCCTGAGCACCCTGGCCTTCGCCGACAGAGCCAAGCAGGTCGTCGTGCACGCCCAGGTGAATCGACGGGCCTCCGCCGAAGAGCAGCTGGCAGGCCTGCGCAGCGAAAACGCAAAGCTCAAGCGGCTGCTGGCACAGAGTGGCAGTGAATCAGCCTCTGCAGCCGTCGCCAGCCGTCGTTCCAGCGGCTCCTCTGATGGTACAGGTGCAGGCTCAGACTCCGCTGGGCGACAGGCCACCCTCCTGCTGGCAAGGCAGGTGCAGCAGCTAAAGGGGGAGCTTACTGAGAGTGAAGCTGGGCGGCGCCACTTGGTAAATCTGCACACTTACTCAGCACAGCAGATTGACGCTGCCAAGACCATTCATGGCGAGACGCAGACCCTTGCCCGGCTGCGGGCACAAGTGCTGGCCTACCACAAGGAGCTGGCAACAGTGCTGAGTGCAAATGAAGACCTGAAGAGCACGTTGGGCGACGTCATCTGCAAGGCGCCGGCCTCGGCTGTGAGGGATGCGGCCCTGGCCCAGGCCAGCCAGGTGGCTGAAATGGAGGAGCGGGTGTCCGCCTCCAGGCAAGGCTTTATGGACCACGTGGCCGTCCTGCAGGAGCAGACTGCACGCCTCACCAGCGAGAACACGGCACTGACTTCCCGCATCCAAGTGCTGCAGAAGCACATGCAGCAGGTGCAGAGCGCCGCTGCTGGGGGCAGTGCCAGCGGCGGCGCCGGCTCCCGCGCCACAGCCCCCGTCTCCCCCTCCCCTGACGCAATGCAGGCGGAGGAGGCGAAGCTGTGGACGCACCACGTGGACAAGAAGCGCATGCGGTCATACTGGCACAACAAGGAGGACGGCACCACCACATGGCACCGCCCAGAGGCACTGGAGCATCCGGTGTGGGTGGCACGTCGCCGTAAGCTGGGCCCTGCAATGGAGGACGCCCGCAGTGAGCTGCTGGAGGCCCTGGCCAGCGAGCTGCGGGACAGCTTCACCGTCATTGCCAAGGCCAGTGTTGGCTCCATCATGCAGCAGTCCGGCATGGCTGGCGAGGCTGACCTGGGGGCGGTGTGGGAGCGTCTGGCGCCAGGCCTGGACTCCGTGCTGGCGGGGCGCATTCAAGATACCCTGCAAAACGTGAACAGAAACTTTGACTTGTTGGCTGCTACCATGGAGCTGCGATAGTGCGATTCAATGCAGTATATTTATGGACGGGGTGGGCGCGCGTGCACTAGTACGCGAGGCCCTTCTTGCTCTTTCTGGACTTGGTGCGTCGTCGCTGCTTGTGGCCATACTGCAGCACCTTGGGCGCTACCTGCTCGAAGTCGCCATGCTCCTCCGCCAGCTGCTCAGCCGCCATCATCATGGCTTGGGCTTGCTCCGTGGCGTAGCGCTCGTTTTGGGCTGAGGTGGCGTGCTTGCGCTGTGTGATGACGAGCTGCCGCTGGGGCCACTGGTACTTCCCGCCGGCGATCTCCCGGACGTACTTCTTGGCCACAGGGGAGATACGCATGGCTGCGTCAGGCACAGCAAAGCTGGCTTTGCGGTCCAGCTCGCCCTCATCGCCGGCACCCTGCACGCTGAGGCCGACGGTCATGGAGCACTGGGACAGGTCCAGCTTCAAATTGTCAAACAGGGGATCAACAGCTGGGTTGTACTCATCAGTGTCCTGAGCAGTGTCCGCATTCCAGTCAGCTGGCATGTCTGCTGGGCGTGTCATGCTCTGCATCACCGTGTCCTCCTCCGGCAAAACCACAGCTCGCAGAAGCGCTGTGTGAAGGGCGAGCACTTGGCCGCCTGGCGCTGCTGTTGCTTCCTTCAGTGCAGTGGTAGACTGAGCAATACGTTCCTGTACATCTGCTCGCTCCTTGTACGAAGAGACCATCTGGTCAAAGTTCAGTGCAGAGCTGTTGCTGGCGGCAGCAGTTGAGCTGCGGGAATAGGCGTCTTCATGTGAGCATGCCTTGCAACCGCAATGCACTTACCAGCTGCGTACAAATAAAGCAGCACGCGCAGTTAAACCAGTTTGCAGATTTCGAATAATTTGAGATGCCATGGTGCTGTTGTGCTCCGTGATGTGGCCCAATTTTCAAGACGAGTGCGGCTTTTGCTGACGATGACCTGGTTGTCTCAGTTTGGCGACAAAGACAGCATATGCGGTTGCTGTTCAGATAGCACCTCCCATAGGAATAAGAATGCAGGCCTTTGTAAAGTTTATAGCGGCAGCTTCATGTGATCTTATGCAAGCCCGAGGCCCCCCACAACACGGCCTGTCTGTCTACCCATGCATGTGCCAAGGTTCTTGCCAACAAGCTGACTGACGTGATGCATAAAACCCCATCTATCGTCGATTTGCTTTGCACATGAGGTGCCTCTGCAGTTGTGCGCAGGCTGCCTCTGGCGATCACCTCGATTGCTTGGGTCGCAGGGAAGTACACACGAGGCCCAGTACCTGTTGCTTTGAATCACGAGCAAGGCTGCACACAGCCCAGCTTTCGGAAGTCAAGCAGTCATGGCTGCCAAGGGAGATGCTTTGATATCTTCCAGCGTCCTGGCTAAATTCCTCGCAGTAAAAATTCACCGATGGCGTGGCAAGTAAGTTCGCCCTGGCGTGGTGGCGGATGCCTCCGGCACGAAGGCTGCGCTGTTACACTGAGCGTAGACCCCCTGATTTTGTTATACTGGATCAGACTTTTGTGCCTACATATTGGTGCTCAGCCCCCGTCCACCTTCATCATTCTCTCACTCATGCATCATTTTGCAGATACTCGCGCCTGTTTTGTTTGACAGGCAGCCAGCTATTGAACGTGGATCCAGACAACTTCACCGTGACCAACACGTGGTCTCTTCCAGGTGATTTTGTTGATTTCGAACCCTCAGTGGCAAATGACACCGAATTTACGCTCACCATGCTTTCCGGACGAAGCAATGAGGTGCGCAACGATATCTCCCCTCGTATCGCACATTACACCTTGTGCAATTGTGCCGTGGTGCACCCTCTCGCGGTCCACAGGTTTTTAAATTTGGATCAGACTTTCGTTCAGATTTGTTGTGCGAGCTTGCTCGGGTCGTGACTGCGAGTGCCCCTGCACGTGGCTACCAAGCCATCAAGCTCTCTCGCGCTGCTCAGCGTGTGGAGTGCGTGCTGCAAGCCCGCGGCTGGGGGCTCGTGCAGTATTCATCAGACAGCAAATTGATGCAAACCTACTCCTTTCGAGAGATCGAGAAAGTGCAGCGTGTTGCCGACGATTCGTCTCAACTCGCCGTTTTTGTGGCTGGGCGTCCGCGACTGTTCGCTTGCCCAGACCGCTCCAACCTCATTCAAGAAATCGCCGCAGCCGCCACACGGGTCGGTAAGGCCAGCATCCTTGCCAGCGACACGGTCTCACAGTCAGACCTGCGCAAGCAACGCGCATCGTACGGACACGACACCTCCCCAAAGCTGCTTGAGCTGGACGTGCTGAAGCGCACACCCAAGTACCACACACCGCGCAGTCGCAAGCTGGTAGTCACCGAGAAGTTCTTGCTGGAAAGAGACACTGCTACGTACCAAGTGGTGTCTGCTCGCCCTCTGGACGCGGTGCATGCCATCATCCGCCATGATGCGGAGCCCCAGACGCTCACATTTGAGTACACCGACTCAAGCAGCCGAACCTACATCACATCCAAGCGCGACCAAATTATCGCAGCAGTTCTGGACGCTGCACATCTTCGGGGAAACCTGCAGGTTGATGTGCGGCCCATGGTGACCCCCCCGGGCGCCCGGGCGGTCCCCCGCGATACCGTGCAGCCGGAAGCCCAAGCTGTTGTGGATGCCATGTACCTGGCACATGTGCAGCGGGTGTGCAAAGCCACTGCACAGACGTCGCCATACTCTTCGGAGCTGGTGGCAGCTTGTGCTGAGTTCAATGCCAACGTGCCTGTCACAGGCATCCCCTACTCAAGCAAGCGTTCGGTTGTGGCGCCCAGCATCCAGACTATCGCGCTGCAGCTGCAGCAGGCGCTGGGAGTAGCTGACGTCCCGCCCCAGGTGCTCAGTGTGCTGTTGGCAACCATGAAGCGCCTGGTGTCTTGCCTGCAGGGGTATAAGTTCGCCGTCACCCTCCCTGAGTTCCAAGCGGTCATCCTGCGCGCCCTGTCGCACTATGATGACGGGGTGTTGTACAACGCCACTGAGCTGCTGGGCCGGCTGGTGCACAACCCGCAGCGCCCACCGCAGTCTGATGCCGACACGGAGGTGCTGGTGAAGAAGCTCATCATGGGGGAGGAGACGCGGGTGCAGCTGATCCACTTGGTGGATTCGCACTCCACTTCAGCCGGGGGGACTCTGTCAGCTGGCGCGGAAGGCACGCTGGTCATTGCATCCGTTGTGGCTGTGCTGGACTCCTTGCTCATTTCGCATGTGGACACGACTCAGACGGAGGCGTCAGAGCATTTGATGCGTCTGGTGGCCTCGCGATACGCCTCACTGCTGGCCATGATGAGGTCTGAGGTGCCCAGCATCGTCGCCTGCGCGGCCATGCTCATGCGCTCTATTGTGGTGAAAGCGGATTCTGGCACAGTGCGCGCCATGCAGGCCGCTGCGCTGTCCACGGGTGTGCTGTTGCGGCACTTCTTCAACTCGATTTACGCTGCTAGCTTCGACCAGCGGTATGTCTCACGGTACTTGGTGGAGCTGTGGGCAACTGGAAACGCCACTGCGCACGATTTCTTCCGGCACTCCTTGCCCACCGGCTTGCTGGTGTACCTGGATATGCCTGTGCTTTCTGATGCTGAGCGGCAGAATCTGGAGATGATGGAGAGGTCCACTGTGGACGAGGTGGCGGCGGCAGCAGCCGCTGCAGGCGTGTCCAACCCGCTCACCGACGCCACAGCAGCAGGTACCACGGGTGCTGCAGCCGCAAACCAGACCGGCCGCGTGGTCAGCGGCAGTGGCCTCGCCTCCCGCCTGCGTCAGCGCCTGGCCGCCGCCGACGCCGCGGAGGCCGGACGGGAGCAGCGGCGCCTGGCTGCACTCACGCCGGAAGTGGCGGGCTCCGCCCGCCGCACCCGCTTCGGGCGCGACAACGCGGCAGACAATGCACGCAAGGCTGCTCACGCCGCGGCCGCCGAGGCCTCCGTGGCCGCCCAAGCCATCATGACCCAAGCCAAGCTTGAGGAGGGCGGCCGCAAGGAGAACTACATCATCTTTTTCCACATGATCATGCAGGACCACAACCTGCCTGACTTGATCTGGAACCAGCAGACACGTGGCGAGCTGCGGGCCGCCCTGGACAATGAGCTGCGGGAGGTGGAGATGGAGATTGTGCTGGGAGGAGCAGCATCCAGAAAGGGCGGTGTGGTGGGTATGGACACGTCTGCAAAGCACGCTGCTGCAGTCGCCAGCGCCAAGCGGGCAGCAGAGGCTGCTGCGGCAGGGGCGGGCTCTGGGAGTATCACTGCCCCCGTGGACGGCCCCCGGAAGCGCACCAGAACAAGCAACGCCGGAACACCCGAGTTCAGAGAAGCAGCAGGTGCAGCCGTGGAAGAAGTTGCCCGCGAGAGCGGCGAAAGCATGGATGTGGCCGTGGACTTGCGATATGCTTGGAACCACGCGGAGTTCATTGTGAACTACCCCAGCCTGGCACAGGAGCTCAAAGTGGGAGACCAGTACTTGCGGCTGTTTCTGGAGGGAGGCACCGCAGGTGTGCGGAGTCTGCGCGAGGCCACCGCCTTCTTCGACGCCCTGTACCGCCGCACCCTGCGGGAGACGGCTCCCAACCTGAAGAGCATGTGCCTCAAGGGAATGGCGCGGGTGTACGAGGTGCACTACCGCACCATTGGTCCCTTTGAGGACACAGACTACATTGTATGGATGCTGTCGCAGACATGGAACAATAACGTGCGCGACCACCTGCTGCTGCTACTGCACTCCCTCGCACTGCACCCAGTGAACTGCGAGAAGATGGTGAATGACGATGCCCTGAGGCTGTTTGTGGACCTGCTGGCCACAGCACACACTGTGGACGATGACCGCCGTGCGATGCCCGTCGCGCGCATCGGCGCCGGCCTGTTGCTGACGGACGGCCGCAGCAAGGGGGGCGCCGCCCCAGGAGCCGCCCCCTCCTCCCCCACGGGAGAAGACGGTGAAGGCGAGGAAGGCACCACCAAGGGAGAAAGCATGAAGGTGTGGCACTACCAGGCCCGCCCCCAAGACCTGCATGAGGGCGAGGAGGCTAACAAGGGCCCCTTCTCTCTGCAGGAGATGCACCGTCTGGGACAGACACGCGCCTTGAGCAACATCTCCATGGTGTGGGCGCACGGCATGCGGCAATGGGTGCGCCTAGACAGCATGCGCCCCGTGGCGTGGTATGTCCTGTCCGAGGGTGAGGCGCAAATGACCCCCCTTGACAGGGGTGAGCTGGCCGCCAAGCTGCTGCTGCGCCTGGCAAAGCTGCGACCCCCTGTGGATGCTGAGGGGTACCCTGTGCGCCCAGTGCCCAAGGTGAAGCGCGTGTTGAGCAGCGCAGCCTGCCTGCCGCACATTGCCCAAGCGCTGCTTGCGGGCAGCACCGACCTGGTGGACCTGATTGCTGACCTGATTGTGGTGCTGCTTGAGCACAACCCCAAGGCTGTGGTGAAGCTGTACCTCACTGGCCTGTTCTTCTTCATCATGCTGTATCCCCGAAGCAACTTCGGCAAGCTGGCAGCACTGCTCGAGGAGGCACACCTGGAGCAATCCTTCCACCACGAAGCTTCCAGCATCGCCCGTGAGAACACCCTGAGCAAGCAGAGCATCCTGGGCGACATGCTGCCCGAGAGCCTGTTGTTTGTGCTGGTGAACCGGGGCTCCGAGAAGTTCATGCTGACCTTCCTGTCCAATGTTGACGACCCGGAGGTGATTTGGACCTACGGCATGCGCAACCACCTGGTCGAGATGGTCACGCAGCACCTGGGTGACCTCCCCGGGCGTCTGGCTGCCAACCCATGCACCCTGTACGACTACTGCCCCATCCCTCGTGTGACCTACCCTGAGCTGGAGGAGGAGCTGTGGTGCGCAAACTACTACCTGGCGAACCTCACCGACGAAGCTCGCTTCCCCAACTGGCCCATCTCAGACGCGGTGAACTTGCTGCGTGCCGTGCTGGATGCGTGGCGCCTGGAAATGGACAAGGAGGGCACGGAGGAGGCAGTGTCTGTGGAGGAGGCGGCCGAGATCCTCAGCGTGGACAAGGACGCAGACGACAAAACCATCCGCAAGGCATACCGTAAGGCAGCCATGAAGTACCATCCTGACAAGAACCCTGCTGGGCGCGAGATGTTCGAGAAGATCCAGGTGGCGTACGAGATGCTGACCTCTGCCCGCCCCGAGGCCGTGGCTGGGCCCGATCCCGTGGCCATCACCCTCATGATCCGCACCCAGTGCATCCTGTTCAAGCGCTACACAGCGGAGCTGAAGCCGTACAAGTACGCTGGGTATCCCCTGCTGCTGGGACAGAACTCCCTGCTGCAGCCCCCAGAGGTCACTGCCGTTGGCCCCGAGGCGCCCCTGCTGGAAGCTGCCGCCAACTGTGTGTATCTCACCTGTCTCGCATCGCCCCGCAACGCGGATGAGCTCGTGCGGGAGAGTGGCGTGGAGATCTTGCTGGACATGCTAGCTCGTGCAGTGCGCGACGTGAACACCGACGTGGAGCCAGCTGGAACACAGGCTGGCATCGGAGCCAAGCGTGAGCGCGGCGAGGACGACGCAAGGCCAGCGCACGGCGACTCCACTGCACGTGGTGTGGGCGCCGCTGGTCGCGCTGCACAGCAATCTGCGGGGCAAGTGCACGGCGTCGGCATGCTGGAGCATGTGCTGCACACGCTGTCTGGTCTGGCCACCATTGAGGACGCCAGGACGCGCTTGAATGCTGACCCGAACTTCCCAAAGATGCTTGTGTCCTGCCTGCGGTACACCCTCGCGCCCAAGGTCATGCAGTACGCCATGGACTGCATTATCCGCCTGTCCGCTGTCAGTGTCCTTCAGGACAAGATTGTAGACGCCGGTGTGATCTGGCGTCTGCTTCCCCTGCTGTTCCGGTACGACATGACGCTGGAAGAAGCGCAGTCCTCTGGGAATGTGGCCAACACGCAAAAGGCTGCCAACATGCAGGCCAAGCTGGCTGTGCGATGCATGAGTCGGCTGGGGGGATACATGGATGGAGCCCAGGCCACCCCCAAGAACGACAGGGTGCAGCGCATGATGCGGGCCTTGCTGACACCCATCCTCGCACGGCGCCTGGTGCGGGTGAACCCCGAGGCGCTGCTGGAGACTCTGGTGAACACCGTAGAGCGCGCAGATGTGGTGTGGACCAGTGCCATGCGCACGGAGCTGCTGGACTTCGCGGCAGAGCGCAACGACGCCATGGACATGGGCATGCCTGCAGAGGCGGATTCAGCCATTGCCTTCCACTTCAAGGCGCTGGAGGACCTGCTGCAGATGTCCGGCATCTACGTGAAGTTCTACCTGGCGGACCCCGGTCTCACCCTGGACGACCCATATGCGTTCTGCAGGGATTTACTGCGGCACGTGGCGTACTCCCCCGCAGGTGCTGGCGCCCGCAACGTGCGGCTTGAGCGCCTGGAGCCGGGCAAGCTGCTGTCTGAGGATGACGCGGAGGTGGCCGAGGAATGCCAGCGGTACTCAGTCGAGACGGCACGCCGACACCTGCGCACTGCACTGCGGGCGCTGCACTTGGTGGTTGTGAACAACCCTGGACTGGAGGACGAGATCAGCGGGGACAGCGCACGGTACCTGGGCTCACTCTTCCAGCTCCTGCACGTGAGCGAGGAGGGCATGGAGATTATTGACGACCTGGCAGAGCTGTCGGACAAGAAGGGCGGTGCCGGCGGCGGCGTGGCCATCCAGTCGGCAGCCGGCAGCGGCCTGAGCGCCGGGGCAGGGGGTGCCCGCAGCACAGCGGCGTCCTCCACTGCCCCCCTGCGTGAGCTGGTGCTCACAGCCATCGCTGGCTTCATTTCAAATGATGAGTGCGCTGCGACTGTGACTAACATGCACCTAGTCCCCGGGCTCATCCGCATGTTGCCCCACGACCCCGCAGGTGTGGGCTCAGTGCTCCGCACACTGTTCACGCACACATGTGTGGTGGATGAGGTCGCTGCCACTGGCTGCATCATCGACCTGTGCACCATCTTTGCAGGGGGCGTGGCTTCCGGGCCCGCTCCTGGCGCTGCGGGGGGCCCCTCCCTGTCAGCCCCCCCCAAGCTCAGCATGTCCGCATCTGCCAGGGCACAGGCAGGGGCACTGCTTTCCCTCATCTGCACCGACACCACGCACGGACCGCCCAACTTCATGGCTCTGACCCAGCTGCTGCCTGAAGCGCTGGCTCGCCAGGTACAGCAGAGCTTGGCCTCCGCCACAGGCACAGGCAGCGGCGCCGCAGGCGTGGGCACCACTGGCACTGGCACCGGTGCTGCCGGGGCCGCCAACTCTAGCGGCGCCTTGGGTGATGCCGTTAAGATCTTCGACGCCGACCACGAAACGCCAGAGCTGGTGTGGGATGTCACTTCCAGGCACGAGCTGCGAGTAGCTCTTGGCGAGCTTGGCCGTGGCCTCACCGGCTTCCGACAGCGCATGGGAACGAAGGAGGGCGCTGCTGGCCCAGACTCTGTGCGCTGGAGCATGCCAGCGGTGTTCCGTGTTCGGTACACCGTCACAGAGGGCGAGCTGCGTGTGGGCGGCGTGTATGTACGGTTGTTCCTGAAGGAGCCCACATTCCCCCTGCGGGACCCCAAGGGATTCCTCGAGGCGCTGCTGCGGCGCCTTGTGCAGGAGGGCAACCACCTCATCGGGATGACGTCAGAGGACTCCTCCGAGGTGGCACAGGCCACTGCAGCCGCCAAGGCGGAGGCTGAGGACGAGGAGAAGGCTGGCGGCGTCAAGGTGACCCACGTCAGCGAGAAGAAGAAGGCTGCTGCTGCTGAGAGCGGCAGCACGCTGGTGCTTCGGGGGGAGGACGTCGCTACACAAGTCACCCATGCCATTGTGTGCTTGCTGCGAACGCGGGGGCAGCTGTGTGAACACGTCGCAGCCCTCGGGTACGTGGACACGCTGGTGCCCATGCTTGGCCGCTGCGCAGGCAAGTCTGCCCGCTTCGACCTCTCCATCCAGTGCATCCGTGTGCTGCAGGTGCTGGGGTCAGATAAGGTGGCTGTGGTGGCCATGGCCAAGTGCAACGCGGTGCGCATGATCCTGCGCAGCCTGCAGCCCCTGCACCGCGACGCAGCCTTCACCCTGGAAGCCCTTGAGGAGATCCTGAAGACCGACCAGCAGTGTGGACACGGCATGGTGCAGCAGATGTTGCAGGCAGGATCTATTGCCATGCTCATGCAGTGGATCTCCACAGAAGACACCAGCCATTTGATGGACCAGTCTGCCTTCAAGGTGCACGCCATCGCCATTGTGAAACTTCTTGAGGGCGACGACCTGCACGGCCCTGAGGCCTCCTCCCGGCTTGGTGGGCACTCTGCCGAATGGGACAAGTACAGGCACCAGAAGCACGACCTGTTCATTTCCAAGAACGACACAAGGGACTACTTCCTGGCTGATGTGGAGAAGGCGCCCTCGCTGCTGCTGAAGAATGCTGGGGACGGCGCAGGTGGGGCTGCCAAGACCCCCTCCAAGCGCTCAGCCAACGCGGCGCCCTCCACGCCCCTGATGCTGCAAGACGACACGAAGCCCCCACCGCCCCCAGGCGGCTTCGGGGGGGACGCGGGGGCCTCATCAGGCGGCTTTGGGGGCTTCCAGGCCCCGGCCCCAGCGCCCAGTGGCTTTGGGGGCTTCCAGGCGCCCGCCCCCGCAGCCAGCTCCTACGGATCGCCGCCGCCTGTGCCAGCCACACGCACATACGGCGCTGCACCTAGCCAGTCTGCGCTGTTTGACGCACCCGCGCCTGCACCTGCGCCAAAGCCAGCTGCTTCCGCGGGGGGGGACCCCTTCGCTGACCTTGTGGGGGGGACACCTGCCCCAGCACCAGCCCCTGCTGGTGGTGACCCCTTTGCTACCCTAGCAGCGCCTGCTCCAGCGCCTGCCAGAAGTGCAGGTGCCGATCCATTTGCCGACTTGGTGGGCGGTGGGTCTTCCGCACCGGCCCCTGCCCCGACTGGAGGGGATGACATTTTTGCCGGCATGAGCACACAGGCACCAGCACCCGTCCCAGGCAAGTCTGCACCGGGCTATAAAGACCCATTTGCCGGGCTGATGGATTAAAGTAGGTGTGTGTGTGCACGAAAAATTCAGCATCATTTGAATCATTGATTTGAAAATGCACGATGCTGGGAGCTTGCCCCCTCCAAATGCTAAAAATGGCTTGTTGTGAAGCACAAAGACAAGCTGCTGAAATATGCTCACCACTGGAAGACGCCAAAATTTATAACAGTCACCAATGAAACTCGTGAGCTATTATCTGGCTGTTGTTGATGTTCCTGAGAATTCCAACATTCTGTCACCATGGCTGGCTTCTCTGCATTGCTTCGCTCTGACCCAGCAGCCATGCTGTTTTTCCTGCATGCCCTTCTCCTATTCTATTACCCTATAATTTACGGGATTATATCGTTCTCTGCATTGTACTTTTGCTTCCCTCTTGGAGTCGTGATGGTGGTGGGTACTCAAATTGACGTGGTGAGCAGGTTCCTCAGCAAACGTCGCCCTTCGCAGGTGCTTTTTGTCGGGTACATGCTGGCTTCGGTGCTCTTCCTGAACAGAATGTACAATACTGGAGCCTTCATGTCGTAAGTGCTTCATAGCTGTGAACCTAACGCCTTTTACACGACTAGCACACACCGCGAGAAATCTCACAGCTTTGACTACATCAAAGTGTTTATCCGAACGCACGCGTATTTCCCCGTGACGACCCACCTGTGGAATGGCAAGGACTACTCCAGTACACCGTGCCAAGCTCACCGGACCATCTTTGATTTCTCCGAAAGACGCCACGTTATCGCTCAGCATCCCCACGGGCCGGTAGCCTTGGGTGGTGGCATGCTTCTGCCACAGCTCACGCCCTGGGGCTGGGATTTCTTTTCAAGGCTTCGTGTCGGAACAGCATCTGCAGTCATGATGGCGCCATTTGTGAAGGATTTCCACGCGCTGTTTGGGTGCATCGATGCCTCTCGCTCCGTGCTGGATCGAGCAATGGCAACCGGACATAGCATCCTGCTATTGCCGGGGGGCATCAAAGAGCAGCTCATGGTGCCCAAGCCGGGAAAGGAGCCCATCGTGCTGCGCAAACGCCGTGGCTTTATTCGCTTGGCGCTGTCGCACGGTGCTATGTTGACCCCCAGCTTGGCATTTGGGGAGCGCCGTCTGTACAACTACAGCCCATTCATGGCCAAGATCTCCACGCAGCTCAAGAAGTGGTTCAACGCAGGCATTCCTGCCATCACTGGGCGCTTGTATAGCCTGACGCCCTTCGCCCGCCCCATGAACATCGTGCTGGCGAAGCCCATCGACACTGTCGTGTGGCTGCAGCAATACAGAATGAAGCAGGCAGCTGCGAAGCCAGCAAGCGGAGATAACGATACATCATCTCATGCAGAGTCGAATGGAAGCATGGTCCAGCGCCCAGCAGCTGGCGCGGTCAAGGCCAATGCAGCGGACCACACACCCTCATTGCCGCTGGGCAGCAGCGTGTGCGTCACTGACGAGGAGGTGCAGGCACTGCTGGATGAGTACATTGTCTTAATAAAAAATCTGTTTGACGACCTGAAAGGCCGCTTCGGCAGCGAGGACTTGGAGCTGGAGATATTGTAATTCATTTGCTGAGCGGCACACCAAGAACACCTGAAATCCACACACGTACAAAAGAAGAGCGCGAGCTCACGCCAGAATCTCCCCATTTCACTCCACTGCAGTAGCTGAACGTGTCTTCTTGCCAGACGGCGTCACGCGCCACTTGGAGGGCGTGTCATCGGCCGCCGCATTTGTCGAAGGGGAGGGCAGTAGCACGGGGGCGACAGAAATGCCAGCCAGGCCACTGGCCTTGGACTCTGGGCTTTCGTGTCGTCGCTTTCCTCGCAGGGCTCCTGGTGCCACCTCCGCATTGCTCTCTGCAGTCTTGGTCCGCCGCTTCAGCCGAGGGGTTGGGGTGTTGGACAGGTCCAGTCGACCGGGGGACGCAGCATGGGCTGTGGCGGGGGTGGACATGGAGAGCGCATGTGATGGTGTAGTGGCCATGGGTGTGCCTGGCGTGCCAGGTGCCGACACTGCAGCAGCCTGAGGGCCGTCAAACAGCGGGGGTGCGGACGCCCCCAGGCCGCCGATAGACTCCCGAGAGGAGCTGCCGCCACGGCGCCCCCCCCCCGCTGCTGTGCTGCCCCCAGCCATATGCTGCACATCGTACTCTAGCTCGGCCATCAGCTGCGGGTCTGCAGCCAGGGCATCCTTGATGGCTTCCCCCGTCTCCCCCATCAGCAAGCGCAGGTACCGGGTGAGGTCTCCCATGATGGCGCTGCGGCGCTCAAGCAGCACGCCACGCAGGGCAACCAGCACAGGCACCAAGTTTTGCACGGTGTGCTTGGCGCTGAGCTTGGTCAGCACTCGGTCCTTGGCTGCTTCCAGGCCGGCAGCCACGGCGGTGGCGCCCCCCATGGCGGCTGCCTCCTGGGCGTCACTGGCGGCAGCAGACGACCCCCCACGGATGTCCTTGGAGCGCAGCACCGCCAGCACTTCGCGGCACATGTCGGATGTGCTCATGGGCCCAGTGGGGTCCGCTGCTGAGGGTGTTGCCACCCCAGCGCTGCTCTTCTCAAGGGGCATGGAGCCGTCCACCACTGCACCCAGGATGTCCATGACCAGCTTGGAGGACACGGTGAGCCGCTGCTCCGGCGTCATGAGCGCGAGCAACTTGGCATACACAGCCATGCGGGCGCGCTGCCCCCCCACACCTGGGAACGCGAGCCCGTCCCAAGCGGCAGAGGCGACGGCACCGCCCCCCACGCGAACACCCACGGACGCCTGCAGCTGTGCGATGACATCTCGGGCAGCAGGGTGGCTTTGGCATCCCGTCAGCACAAACATGGTGTCGATAAACTTGGAGGGGATCAGGTTAGGGGACTTGGTGCGAAGCGGCCCAGCCAGGGCAGCCTCCGCAAGCGAGCGCACGCCCTCGTCGGAGTCCACCAGGCAGGACACATACCGGAAGAACAGCGGGCCCTTCCACTTGACGTAGTCCTGAGTCAGCAGCTGTGTGAGCACCATGAGGGACTGGCGGCGCACCAAGGGGTGTGCATCCTTCAGGCACGCGGCCATGTCCGGGACATACCTGTCCACAATGGAGGTGTAACGCCCACACAGGTCAGCCAGAATGACCAACACGTTGTTGCGCACCGCCACAGGGGCATCGGGCGTCACCAGCTCCTTCACCAGGGCAGGAGTCATGCGCTTGGCAAAGGCGGCGTCACGCAGGCACAGCTTGCCCAGAGCGATGAATGCGTGGGCACGCAGCTGCTCAGCGCGGGCATTGACACCCAGTGCTGTGGCGTGGGTCCCCACAGTGACCATGGTGGCATCCACACTGGCAGAGAGGCTGCCGTTGGCCGCGCCGGCGGCAGGCATCACCAGCGCCTGCACAAGCGTCTGGCAGTGCTCAGTGATCGGCACCATGGGAAGCTTGGCACGGTCCCCGCATGCCAGCTTGCGTGCAGCTTCACTCAGGCCAGCAATGGTGGCTGCGTTGCTCTTGCCGCCGTCAGCATCAGCATCCACGCCGAGCAGCGCAAGCTCGCCCACCACTGCCAGGTACCGCACAGCGACATCATCAGCCGAGCCGGAGACAGCAGCACTCAGGGCCTTTTCCACAGCAGCCTGCAGTGGCGCATGCCAGTCCTTGCTGCTCTTGCTGGCAAACGCGCAGGCGGCAGCAGCGTGCACAGCTGCAGACAGCGCATCCCCAGACAGTGCCCCCACAGTGCGGGGGTTGCACAGAGCGGAGCCCAGCTTCTGCAAGGCTTCGTCCTGCTCCTGTGTGGGGATGTACGCCGCTGTGCTGGCCACCAGGCGCAGCATGTCGCCCAGGGCGGGCAGGCTGTCACGTGTTGGCGCCGCCATCACGCTGCGCGCCTGCGCCCACGCCCACTGGGCCAGGGGTGCCACTGCCCGCAGGGTTGAAGCAGACACAATGGAGCCCACTGCCACCAATGCGTCGGCCAGGGCACCCAGCAGGCACCACGACCCTTGGAAGGATGCCACTGTTGGCATGGCCTGCGACGCAGAAGCTGCTACCGCTGC
>Ga0307982_1001980_pt1 | contig 16635 bp, 14 predicted proteins | sample OrgLakmetagen989_FD_201847 | JGI IMG/M metagenome (GOLD analysis project Ga0307982, IMG submission 201847) | Saline water microbial communities from Organic Lake, Antarctica - #989 | ecosystem: Environmental > Aquatic > Non-marine Saline and Alkaline > Saline | place: Antarctica: Organic Lake...
CGCGCTTCACGACATCGCCAAGCTTCTGGACCGCCTTCGCAAGCAACACGTAGAGGCTACTGCCGCCGTGGCCACCGCCTACCAAAGTGGCGCGTCGCCTCAGGAAGCGCAAGCGATAGATCCCGGCGCCAAAGACCGTTGGTCGACCTCCCTCTGCGCCTTGTCAGTGGTGGCGAGGCTCTCACTCAATGCTAGCACCCGTAACCTTTTGCCTCGAGGAGACGCGAGCGCTTGCCTCGATAGCGTCGCTGCCCTTGCGCTGGCTCTCAATCTGAACCCTCAGAAAGAACGAGGCAGCAGTAGTCGTCCCAATAGCAAGAGCAGAAACCGCCCAGGCATAGCCGCCGGTAGTTCTGCGGGTGGGACCAACAACTCACGCATGTCCGCCGGGGTGGCCGCCTTGTCAGCAGCTGCAGTCCAAGAGTTGGACCTCGCCGTTTTGATGGCCATGTGGGGCCTGGCGTACACGCTACAGGGAGCGGCGCACAATAGCGAGACCACCGAAGCGGGCGCCCTCACGGACGCTGCGGCCAAGGCGGCAGTGGGGCTCACGCACTCAACGCCCAAAGGTAGAGGAGGTGCCCATTCACCTGGATCTGATGATGAGGAAGCGCCTGCATCGCCGAAAACGCCATCAGGCAAAGCAAACATGGCAAAAGCGATGCAACGCTTGCAGAATGCGTCCTCCCTCTCAGGCAAGCAAGCTTTTGCTGCTCCGTCTTCGTCGTCGTCGTCGTCGTCGTCTTCTTCGTCGTCGTCAAGCAAAAACCGGCAGTCGGCGCACCGACCTCACGTGGAGGCTCTGACCTCAGTGATGCGCTCGTCGCACGGCAACCGGTCGCAGCACATGGGAGAAATGCAAAGCTTGTTCCGGCACCGCAGCACCACGATGCCACGTCTACAGCCTGAAGGCCCCAAACACCCTGCGATGTTGCTCGCTGCATCCGTGAAGTTCAAAGGGGCTGCGTTGCCGACTCATTTGGACACTGCTTTGTCTCTGCTGGTGCCAGTGCCCTCCGTGCATGGGCCATCTGCTGCCAATGCTGCTGCTGCTTCGTCATCACCAGGGCCACCTAGCTCCTCGGGAAAGAAAAACAATGCCGCTGCTCCTGCTGCTGCTGCTTCTGCGGCTTCAGATAAAAATGCTCCGTCTATGGCTCGTGGGTCAGCAGCAGCAGCCGCCGCCGAAATACCACTGTTGGAAGCCATGGACCTCGTGTGCGGCTGGTCTCGCGGTCTAGAGCGGCCTTTGGTGCTGAAACGTGCTGCTCTATCGGTGCTCACGGTCTGTGCTGCGGCGAAGCCGGCACCGTTAGTCGTCTTGCTCGGGGTTCCTGGCCTCACACGGCTTCTCATGTTGGCGTCTGGCAATGGCCGTAGCTCCACTACGGCTGCGAGGACGTCACCGTCGACAGGCCACTCAGGCGCTGCTACCCACGAGCTTCATTTGCAGGCAGCAGCCGTTGCTGCGTTAGGGCATTTGAGCAGTGCAGCGTCGCATGCAGCCCATGCCAACCAGCCGCCAAGCCGTTCGAACACGAGGCCTAACACCACAGCAACGGCAGGAGCTAACAACAGCCGACAAAGCACGGCGAGGCCAACGTCTGCGGAAGCAACATCGTCAGCGCCAAGTCGACCACAAACTGCTGCTGCTCCAGCTGCTGCCGAGGCTGCTGCAGAGGCCACACAGCGCGAAAACGCGCAAGTCTTGGCGCTGTTTCAGCGCTTCGTGAACGAGGCAAACGGCATGGAAAAGCTGTCGAGCCTGGGAAAAATATGGCAAACCAAAGTAGACGTGGCCAAATTAACTGCGGCCACGGCCAATGCAGATGAAGTAAATGCTGGTGCTGGTGCCAATACGGATAAAGACGCCAACGCTGAGTCGACTCCTGCATCTGCCCATGATGCTCCTGAAAAGAAAGAAGCTGCAGAAACACCATCTGCCGCCCCCGGCAACCAGCAGCAACAGCTACAGCAGCGGCAGCGAAGGCATCAAGGAGGCTTGACTCCAGAAGCGATTGTGTACAGTGGGATGGTGCGCAGTGCGTCGATTGTGGTGTTGAACTTGTCGACGTTGCCGATGTCAGAACCAGCGGAATCACACGCAAGTACGAACAAAGATAATCCTGCTGCTGCTGCCAATGGTAATGAACTTGAGAAAACATCGCCGGAATCTCCCGAGCTATCGGAAGAGGAAAAGATAGTGAGACTACATGCTCAACACCGAAATAAGGTAAAGACTTTCAATAATACTAGGATGCTTTTCGTTCTCATTTGCATCTCCTTTTGAGGGTTTTTACAAGGAAACCACTTTTCATCGTTCTGGACGCTTGCTTTTGAGCGCTCTTTCACGTTGAGCTCCTTACTTTCTTTTTTCATGCTATCATCTGTTGATTTGCCCAGGAACTGGTGGCGAAGCTTCAGAGTGCGGTGCTGCCTCGGAAACGAGTCAAGAAAGTCATTGACATGGTTTGGTCGGACCTTGCGTCAACGGCGGAACAAGGCTGCGGTAGTATCATGCTCATTTCATTTTGAATCTTTTAAGTGTTTCTCGGGGTTTTATTTGTATGTGTGGCAAGAGCGCGCTAGATATGATTTTACAAGAATTTGATATAAAAAACATCGATTCGTAACGCCTGATTCCTCTCTCTCTTTATATGCAGCGGCGTTGTGGCTTCTAGCCCGATCCCCTTCTTCCCGCGCCGTGGTAGTGGACCTCTGCATCGAAGCCAGCGCGTCGAGCAGCGGCCACCACACCCTCGCTATGCTGGCTGGCGGGGCTTCGCAACCCCTGACCCCTCGCTTGTTGCAGTTGAGCAAAGGCGCGGGCGCTAGCTTGAGTCTGCGATCTTGGAGCTTGGCAGCGCTTTGGATTTTGCTCGAAGATGTGCGCCTTGCCTCCTTGCCCGGTTTAGCGACTGACCTTCGGCCACTGCTCGTAGCCATGGTGATGGAGTTTTTGCCGCTTGAAGCACCCCGTAACTTGGGTCCTGGTGGGGGTGGGAGCAGCATCGGCAGTCCGGGCTCTCCGCAGGCGAGCTTGAATCGCAAGCAGCGCAGCAATCGAGTCGCGAGAAAAAGCAAAAGCAGAAGCGACAACCATACTGCTGCGACTTCTGGCGATGGGAAGTCGTGCCGGAGTGACGACAGCAGCTGGAGCGACAGCGACTCATCGAGATCCTCAGAGCAAGACTACAGCGATAGCGATGACGACGATTTTGATTACAACGGTGGAATGCATGGTGGCAGAGACGACGAAGGGATCGACCACGGTTGGTTCGATGGATTGACGGCAGAAGAGCGGATTGCTGCTACCTGGAGGGCGCCCGATTTGAAGCGGCACGCGGAGCGGCAACGGCTGGGCGCCACTGCCTTAGGATGCTTACTGAGTTTAGCGTACCGGCATGCACCTTCTCTCGATGCTTTGAAACGAGGCATCGGTTCTGGCGTTGGTAGTGGATATGGTGGTGATGGCAGCACGTGGGGAGACCACGCGTCTCCGAACAGCCCTCTGAGCAAGTCTTTCGTGAACAAGAACAGTAGCAGCAGCAGCAGCAGCAGCAGCAGTAGCAGTGGTAACGACGCTACTTTCATGAGCTTAGAATACGTGCTCGTGGGCGTGATTAAGAGGCAGGCCTCGGTGCGGAGCCTCAAGCGCAGTGCCTACCACTTGCTCTATCTCATGTGCTCAGACGGAGGCCCTGCCTCTGCTCGTCTAGCGCATCTCGACTATTTGCTGCGCCACCAGCACGAGCAAGACGTGCCATCATCATCATCAACAGGAGCAGCAACAGCAGGAATGGCCGGAGGAGGAGTTGGAGGAGGGCTCCATCACTTCTACCTGGAGCGTGCTGCCTTAGCTTTGTTGCAGAAACCTCTTGAAGCCGCTGCCCTCTTAGGTTGCCCGCCCCCACCTAAAGCTACGACAGCCGCCGCTATGGCCGCTCTAGCTGCGGTAGAAGCTCGTTTGCTCGGCCAATACGGCGCTTCAGACCTTGCCGCTAGAAAACTTGCTGCTAAAAGCGGCTATCAGGCCCCTGCGTCACCTTCATCGGGCGCAACAGTCATCGACGACCACCACACCCACCACCACAGTGGGGACAGCGACCAATTAGAAGAAAACGGCACCGCCGACGAAGACGACAAGACTCTGGAGTTGGCCAACGCGACCCTGGTGGAGCTCACCAGCCGGCGCGACGGGAGCAAAGCTGCCGTGTCTGGGTGGGGCGGGGCGCAAGTAGCGGTGCGCTGGTTTCAAGATCGGCCCAAGCAGCAGCAAAGCGACTTTTTCTCTGCTGCAACTGCTGCTGCTGCTGCTGCACGTGCAGGCACTGCTCCTGCTGACGGCAAGAGCAGCAACGACGCAAAGGATCCACCCGTTGCTGGTGCTGGTGCTGCTACTGCAGCAGAAGCAGGATCTGGAAGTGCCACTACAGTTGATGATGATGATGATGATGGCGAGGAACCTTTAGGAACCTGGAAACGCACTCTACCGCTTCACTTGTTGCTCAACCTCTCAGGTAAATCCCTTCCTTTTTGATCATGTTCATTTTAAGCTATTTTTGTCTCCTCCCCGTCCACTGTTGCTTCTTCTCATTTTCTCGCTGGGTAATATCATAATTCGCGCAACAATGACACTACTGCCTACCCTACAGTGCTCGAAGCTGCGCGCTTCCGCACATGTGCCGCCGCCTTCACTGCCTTGCTCGAAGCCACCCAGGGCCAACGGCTCAAATCGGAACTGCTCGTGCACCAGCCCAGCAACACCGGCCATTCCGCCGCCGCGGTGGTGGCTCGAGTGCGGGCCGAAACAGCAATGGCCTCAATGGTCGCCTCCGGAGAAAGAGGAGCGAAGGACGAGGATTGGGGCGTTGTCACTTCCAACCACCCGTTGAATGGTTCGCCAGCACCTCATTCCCCCAACACCGCTCGCTTGCACGCTCTATTCAATTCGGCCGACCCAGACAACCCGAACGAGGCAAACAACAGGCAAGCCCAAGAAGACGAATTGGAGAAATGGGCTAGAGGTTTGGCATTTGCAGCACTCGCGAATTTGAGTCGAAGCATGCCGTGCCGCCAATTAGCGTTCAAGCTAGCTCTAGAGGCGGGGGTGCCACTCCCCTATGTGCACCCCAATGCAACGACAACGTCCGCTAGTCATCCTGGTGCTGACTCAGCTTTGCTCAAAGACTCCGTAGCCGATCTGCGGCATGCCCCACCGCCGCCTGCTTGGGCTTATTTAGGAAACGAGCTAGTAGAAGCTTTAAACCTGCGCAACAATGGGTCATCCGACGGCACCGGTGGTGCTGGTGCTGCTGCCGGTGGCCGGAAAACCCTGCCGTTGAGACCAGCGACCACCGGCAACATTGCGAGGAGGCGCCGTGGCGGCAACACCAACACCAGCACTAGTCAAGACTGGGGCCGCGGCACTGCGGTGCATGCGGCCAAAGCTCATCGCGCTGCCATGAAACAAGAACTGGAAGGAAGTAGAGAAGGAGATTTGGGCCTAATGATCGGATCAAAGGGTACTACGATGACAGGAGAAGGGATAGGTGCTGACGAGGGTGCTGGAAAGACAGCGCCGGATTCAGTCACGACCGAAGGCGGGCACTTGGCTGCAGTCATCTCGTGGTTCTTCGGAGCGGACAAGGGGCAACGACCGCACGGCGCCCCTGCGCGCGTCTTCGTGCCTCGCCCACATGCTGCTCCAGGATATTCGAACCACCACCAGGATAACAGCCTAGCAGCCGCTGGCGCAGCTGCTGATCCACCTTCTTCAGCTTTTCATGCCGAAGCCTTTCCACCTTCTTCAGCTTTTCATGCCGAAGCCTTTCCAGCTGGCGATGTTGCAGCTGGCGATGAAAACGAGAACAGAAACAATACTGAGCGCCCGTTGAACCCTGCGGAGCCAACTCATCTCGATCCCTCAACTACTGAATTGCCGTTGAATTCCCCCGCCACCGCAGAGCGCCTTGCGGTTGGCGCCATGAGTTTCAAAGAAGGGTCCGTCGACGACGGCGGGCTCGCTGCGCAGAGGCGCCGCCCGGCCACAGCTCACGACAGCCCAATGCACCATCAGGACGACGAAGAGCACGGCTTTTTCGGCCATGAGTCTTTCTTGCACGGGCGTGCCGTAAAAAAAGCGTATCCTGCAGGCGCGGATGCCTGGCATCCCGACATTGCCAACGCAACTTTGAAACCGAACGCAACTGCGGTGGTCGCTGCTGCCAAGGCGCAGGTTCACAGTAAGACAGCACTCAAAGTGTCCGCCTCGGCACGGGCCGCGAATGCTGCTTCCAGTGCTACTGCATCTGCCGCGGCTGCCTTCAAGGGTAGTTTTGACCACGGTGCTCCATCGAATGCCTCTGGGAATCAGGGTACCAACAGTAGTCTTGGAGGCGGTAAGAGCAGCGCCAATGCTGGCAACAAGAAAACGAAACCCCGGAAGCTCAAGCTCAAAGCTCCTCTGTCGACCAAGCCTACCGGAAAAGCCGCCGCAATCGATCCGCGCATCGCGAGAGGCCCTGGGGTGGCCGTCGCCTTAGCTCCAGCTACATACGAAAACAACAAGTTTGAGTGGGGCAAAGAACACGCGCCGCTGCCGCCTTTGAAACGCGTCAGAGGAGGAGAAGGCAGTGGGGGTGGTAAAAAGAGCACAGCAGGTCATCAGCGCCCTCAATCCGCAGCACCACTGGGCACTTCTTCTACTCCGTCTACTCCCCTAGTTCCGAGCAGCGGTCGCATTTGGATGTGGCCTCACGTTGCTGGCTCGAGAGTTGGCGTGGACTGCGGCCTCGTGCCCTTTACCGCTACTTCTAATGGCAGCACTAAGAACAACAGCAATGGCAACAACAAGGCAAGCAACAACTTCCAAGGCGGCGATGGTGATGGCGGCGATGCTTTTGATACAGAGGAGGAACCATTCCACGGTTTGAACGGGTCTGCAAACGAGACAAGCGGCAACGACCCCTACGGCCCTGGCTTTCATTTTTTTCATCGCCCCAACGCGAGCTCCGCCCCTTTTCCGGCGCCGCCCATCCCTGTCCCTTTACCCCCTAACGACCTCGGGAGGCTGTTTCAAACGGGTTTACCGGAAGGCGCGCCTCCCTTGGTGCCTGCGCCTGACGGCAGCGGAGGTGGGAGCGGCGACCCGAGCGCAATGAGCGTGGGCAATTGGGCGCTGGTGTTAGACGTGGGTGTGATGCAGCAATGGACGACTCCGCCTCCTTGGGCGCTTCCGGTTGAAGAGCCTTCTGAACTCATTCCGGTACGTTAACAACCTTGATCTGCTTTAGTTTCGCCTCTTTCTTCTTTTTTTTTTCGTCTCTCATTTCTTTCCTTGAGCGAGAGAGCGTGCTCTCATGGTTTCTGTCTTCACTCATATTATACATTAGGTGCGTGTGGGCGACCGTGTCGTCGAAGGCGGCATCCCACCTCAGCCCATCGTACTAATCAGCGAAGCCCCACCGCCAGAGCCGAAACCCACCAAAGCCTCCGCAAAGATCGACAAGGGCCCGAGCTACAAGCAACCCGAATCCATTTGGTGCGAGAAGAAGATATTTTCTTTGAACGAGTGATTTTACAATGATGCCCAAACGCGTGTCATGTTTACTTGATAAAAACTTTGTTCTTCGTTTCTTAGACGTGCTATATTTGGATGCAGGTACGAGCGGCCGAAAATGAACGACAGCAAAGATTACGTGGACGGTGGTGCCTTGTACCAGAAAGCCCTGAACCGGGACTTCCGGCGGCTGATGAACGAGGAGCGCTTCTTCAAGTTCATCGACCGCGAAGATGACCACAACGACGTGAGAGGACTTTTGACGCTTTGAATTGCTTTTCTTGCATTCACGAGCGTTGAGTTTTAGAGCACGCTTTGCTTTGCGAACTCGTTTCATTTTCAGTCGTATCGCACGTGAATGCCTTCCCTATACCATTTGGTCTTGGCCTTCTATGCTATTCTATTCTATATTTCGTTCTATGCTATTTATTTTAGGTGGAAGGCGAAACGGTGGAGTCCGAAATGGAAGAAGTAAAAGAAGTGCTCTTTGCGTGGGCGGGCCCACTGCTCCGGATGTTCGACTACTACTGCTTGCTCGGCGCGTGCGCTTCCAACAGCAACGACAACGGCGCCTTCGCCATCAGCGAAAACTGCTACCACTCCATGTGCATCGACCTGAAGCTCGTGGACAAAGACAACTGCAGCAAGGCCTTCCTCTCCCGCGTGTTCATTCAGGTGAAAGCAAACATTTCAGCGTTTGATTAATTGGCACGTTTATATGAGTAATGAATCTTTGTTTTTATGAAGTCTTTACCTCTGCTTACGAGTCACGACTTCAGCGTACGGAAAGCAGTCCTTCATGGTATTTTGGTTGTGGTTGGGGATGTGTACAGGTGAACGTAGAAGCCGATGACAAAGCTGGCGGAGGCGGCACTTTGCAAGACGAGAAACAAGCGAAGGAATTGGCGGCGCAAAACTTCATCAACGAAGACCGCGCGTTGATGCGGTTCGAGTTCTTAGAGGCCATTGTTCGGATTGCGGTGCAAAAGTACAAGGCCGCGGCGGGGGGTGACGTCAGCAGTGCCTTGGAAGTGCTCATGGAGGGCCACGTGGGGCCTTTCTTCAACCACCGCGGAGACCACGGTGGAGGCGACGCTGCTTCGATTGTGCCGGTGAGTAAACCCAATGAAGGTGAAGGAGAAGGCTCCCTGTCGGGCAGCATCGCTGAAGGGGACGCCGTGGCCAAAGCTGCTCTGTTAGGGCACGCAACAGCGCACTCGCCGCAGAGCGCCAAGAAACAAGGCCAACCGGGCGACGAATTCCCCACCACGAGCGGCGAAGGAGAAGACGGTGCTGCAGAGGGCAGTGGGACTGGTGACCGTGTTAAAGGCGGCAATGGTGACAGTGCAGGTCCAGCGGCTCCACCCACGGCCGAAGAACTCGCGCGGCAGTCGGACGGCACTGCGCCTCTGACGGGGCGAGCGTCGCAAGTGCTGTTCGTGGACCCCAACGAGTGGCGCGTCAACACCCTGTACCGGCACCAAGTGGACGACTTGCTCCAATCGCACCAGCGCATGCTCGACATTGTCTACACGTCCTATTCCAAGTGAGTGAAAAGTGCGCGTCATTCTCTCTGTTGGGTTCGAAAAGTGCTTTACCCTGTATGTACTGGTGTCATATAGTCACCTGTGTTGCTGACCTGCTTTAAAAGAACACCGCTCTATTACATTCTTAAATACCTCCTTTATTCTCTGCGCCTGATAATTTAAACATTTCTATCAATTTCAAAGGTACGAAGAAATTGTGCGCAATGGCGTTGCTTTCAAGTCGAAAACCCCCAGTTTCTCGCTGCAGTGCTGGATGGATTTCCTGGACGACTGCCGGATTGTGGGCTCCGCCAAGAACCACGTCCCTTGGGGCAACTTGCTCACAATGCGCGACGCTCGCCTCGCGTTCTTCCTCAGCCGAATGACGGTACTGCTGCTTGTAGCTGAATTTTTGCATGGCATACCCTCCTCTGGCTCTTTTCTTCTTTCTTACGATTCCAGTAATGAATACCTCCTCGTACGTCTTCACTGGCATCATATCGTACATACAGTGTTGCACCCTTTTCCTTTAACTCTAACTTCATCCGCGACGCCCATGTAACCCTTTGCACACAGGTGGTGGACGAAGTGCGCACTCGCACGCGTTGCATGTCCCTCGACCGCCTCGAGTTTTACGAAGCTCTCAGCCGATGCGCCGAGCTTCTCGCTGACGAACTGCCACTCGAAGCAGACCTGGACGCCAAAAATGCCAAAGACATCATCCAGTACGAAGCCGCGCTCAACAAAGAGTCCCGGGTGTCGGGTTTGGGCGGCAGTGCGGTGCCGCAGTCGGGGACGGCGGTCTCGTCGCGCAACCGCCACCAGGGGGAAAGCGCCGACTACGGGAGCAGTTCAGAAGACGAAGACAACGGTGACCTGCCGACGGGAGAAGACTTGGCGGAAGAGATGAAGCGCCAGGCGCGCGCGCAGCTGCTGAACTCCCGGAAGCTGGAGGAGCGCGTGGAAATGCTTCTTCGCGTGATTGGAGCCAAGCTGGGCATGAAGTATCAGGGACAGCTGCAGAGCGGGAAGCAAATCGTGAAGTTCATTCCGCGCTACATTGCGGACCCGAGGACGCTGACTTTGGCCGTTTAGCGACTTGTCTTCGTGATAAAGAAGCAAAGCAGGAGAACACGGGAATGCTTACCTGGATTGCAGCGTCCAACTTGAGTTGACTTTTATTTCGCCGTGTTCATTCATAGTGCTGTGTCGGTAATTCGCAATTTAGATTTAGATAATAATATCTGATAAATACGCTGTCTCCCATGTACTTCAAGAAATCCAAAGCCCAAGGCGAGTGATCGAGCGGAAATCAAATAGCGCAAAATAGGCTTGTAGCTACAAATAGAGGGAAGTGTAAACTGTAAACAGGACAGCTCTTCACGTCGTCGTCTTACATTTACGAATTACACTCTTCACTCTTCTTTCCCGCAGTGGAGTACCCCTGTAATAACTTTCCGGGGACGAATTTCGTGCATTCGTCTCTTTCCTTGAGGCTTTCATGTTTTGATGTTTTGATGTTTTGATCTTTTGATACGCGAAGCATCATCCAAGGGCCTTGTAAACTTAGCTCAAGGCCTTCGCTGCGGCGCCACAACGTCTCAAAACATAGAAATTAACACGTCGTCTAGACAGCAAAGTTTGCCAACTAATTCTAGTTAAGGCAGCGCTAGAATCCCGTGAGGAAGCTACGCCTTATTGACTACAATTTCGAAATGACGCTCGGTCGCCGGATTGTAGTACTACTATGCGCCTCCTGGCGCGTACCTCTAGTAGCAGGTTTCAGCCGATTCAAATTATCGAGAGGAATTTCGGCGCAGCTTACGCCGCGCTGTCAATCAGGGGCAATATCGTTGCTTTCTATGTCACCATCTTTGGATGGAGGAGGCTCGACTGAGGCCCGATTATTAGCACTCGAACAGCTCTGCGCGACTCAGGCAGCTGAAATGACTTCGCTCCGCAATGAACTCGATGATTTGAGAGAAGAGTAAGTGCTTTTTCAAGTATCTTTAAATTCTAGTGATGTCTATCGAGGTGGTTCTGATGCTGACAATGCTAGAACACATCCCAAGCGACAACTTCAACTTAACTTGTTTGCCGACATGTAATATTGTTTGTTTGCATGAAATGAAATGTTCAGGCAAGCAAAAGCTGCTAAAAAGCTAGACACATGGGCTGAAGAGCTGGGTGAAATGTGCACGATGATTGCGTACCAACTCGATCGTGCCAATTCAGTCGAGCAGGCAGCCACGTCTGGTGAGCCATTGGTGGAGCCCCTGCCGACTGCAAACTCCCAAGATGCATCTCCGAGCTCATCAACAACCTCGAGTGGCAAAATGGTTTCAAACAACTCACAAAGTGATGCTAGAGGGGGCAACAGTGCTACGAGTCGAGGGTCCTCAAAGCGGCCGCTGCCACCTGCATCGTGTCGAGCGATGTTTACTGCAGCTGAAGACGGCATTCGCATTGGAGACGCAGGCGCCAAAGGCTTAGGCGCGTTTGCCGATCGCGATTTCGACGCCGACGTCACTGTAGGCGACTATCAAGGCGAATGGATGAGCGTGAGGTAAACTTTTATGGATCAAGAGCTTTAAACGAGTACCTCGTTGAGTGAGCAATTATTCATTCATTGACTTGATTTTGAAAGCCACTTTTAAAACGACACGTTGCGTCTTGCCATGAACAGAGATTTGGACGCACGGTATCCACACACGTGTGCGCCACTAGCGCCCGGTGCCCCGCCACGCCCTCCACCTACCATGGTACGCTATAATTACGTCATATTGGCCTCGGCCTGGCACTTTGCGTGCTTTCATCAACTGAAATTTAAGCTTACGTATGTCTCTTGTATTCGGGAATAGTATTGCTATGATTCTAATTGGTTCTCCTCTTCAACTCCTTTCCCCAGGTGGACGTGCAGTGGCGCGAGAGCCGGCTGCAGCGTGGCGTGGGGTTGAGCGGGGACTACATCTTCGGGGTGGGCGACGGCATTTTCGTGGATGGCGAAGACGTGGAAGCGAGCAACTGGGGGCGATTCGTGAACCATGCCCCTGAAACGAACCCTGGTCGGTTGTGTTTTTATTTCAGGACGTTTGAAACTTGATACGGCGCTATTAGAGTTGGTGTAGAGCTGCTTGTTAAACACTTTGCATGTGTAACCTGAGCCTGTAAGACGATTCGTTTGTTTCAGCTTCTGACTGTGTACGTGCGCATGCCTGTGGCTGTGCCTGCTTCTTTTAGCGTGCAATTTGCGGTGCAAGACACTGACCCAAGATCGCACCGGCCGGCCGCGCGTGTGGTTCGTGTCTACGCGGTCTATCGCTGCAGGCGAAGAGTTGCTCTTCGATTACGGCGACAATTACTGGGACGACCCAGAGGAAGTGAAAGGGTTCGGTGACGATGATGAGGAGGGCAATGTGGAGGGCGATGGCAGTGATGAGGGCATGCAGGAAAATGAAGCAGAGGGCACGGCCGATGAAGGTACAGCCGCCTACATGAAGTACTCAGATGACCCAGCTCAAAATTGGGCCTTATAGAGGAACAGACAGCGGCTACTGAGCGCAAGGTGTATGGCGTATCGAAATATGCAAGTACATTAATGTTTTTTTCTTGCCAACCACCTGACTCAGCCTAAGCTAAGCTGCATAGCGCACCTTGATATTGATCTCTATTTCGAGTGGCTTTCCTTCTACTTATTGGATTATTCTATTCTATATTCGCAATTCGCAAGAAGGAAGTGGCAGGTCGTCTTCATCCACCAATACCAACAGCGTTTTCATTTTGCCTTTAGAGTGGGCATATAAAGCCAATCAATTCCGCCAAATTCTTCAGATAAGCAGCCCTTATTCCACGTTTACTCGTGTTCGTGTCCGTGTTCTTCGACGCTCCGTTCATCATCATCCCAGTCCCACCCGCGCTCTGCATCTAGCCGGTCTAGTGGTGATGCAGTTCGAAGGGTTAAGGCTGCGAGAGGCGGTAATGATGACGCCAAAGTGTCTTTCGTTGTTGGAATATCTAAGTCATCTCCTGAGCGTGTCAGCACTTTTCGGCCACTAGGAAGCAGCGACACGAGCTCCATTGTCCCCGTCTCAGGTTTGAAGAACACGTAGGCCATGGAAGGCAGCAAAGCGTCCTTAGCTCCAAGCTCGGGCAAGAGATCGCTGCCACCTTCCAGTGAAGCTTCGGCCGCTGCCCACTTCGCACGTGCTGCGACCCAAGACGAGCTGCCCGTGTGCCGAGTCACTGTCACGGAGGTTTCACTGGCGCCTCCACGCCACACCTCGGCATCCGTGGCGAGCGCGAGCTGCTGTCCTGCGAGGGCACCCTCGATTTCGTCCATGGCCTGAGCTTGCATGATTGCATCAACTGATGTGACAATGCTTGCATCATCGTGCTTTGAGGCACCCTGTTTGGTTTCCAAAGCTGCTTCTACGTAAACTACTTGTTGCTCACTGCCGTCCAAGGCGAGCTTCACACTGAAACGCCGACGCACAGATGCACTGTGCTGCAATGATGCTTCAAAACCGTCTGAGGTTGCACAGCACCATGATCCATCGTTGAAGGCACAAAACCCATCATCTGCGCGGTTCAAGTAAAGCTTCTCTAACGACGATTCGCTCGAACTTTCCGAATCCACGGCGAAGTCAAGTGTCTCCTCGGATAACAATGGCGTGGTTATTAGCTCCTTAACACCCTGCACAGCACCACCACAACTTCGAAAAACTTCTTCTACACTTCGCTGAGTCGGCATTGAAGTTGATGACAGCGCAAATGGCTCCAGCCCAGCAAAACCTGACACCTCGAGAGCGTCCCGGCCTAGAGTAGATGGGCTACGGCTCCAACGCGTATTGGCGCCTGCCCAAACCCCGGTGGCCGTGCTCACAAACGTGTCAAAGTTTGGTGACACAGCTAGACTTGAGGAAAAACCCAAAGCACTTGAAGCAAAGAGCATTCTTAGGATTACAAGTGCTGCCATTCTTAGGATTACAAAAAGTTGAAGTTACAGCTACAAAACTATGGACGACAAAACCAAGCCAGAATTAGGATAACTCACTGTGAGCTATGTTGCGATATAAGATCTAGCTAGTTTCCCAGCGATTACAAATGTCTAGTCGATAGGGCGTTTTGTTGAAGTTTGCTCTTTAGCAGGTCATAATGGCCTGATTACCATGCCCACCATACAGTATTGCCTGATAGTTTCGCCGAGGTTTCTTTCGCATGTGTTTGCTCTGCTCCTCGATTCTCGATTCTCGATTGCTCGATTCGAGTAGAAAAATACTACATTAGACGTGCAGGTATGCTCGAACTATTTTTTAGGTCAAGCTGAAGATGAGAGATGAGCAACTTCGCGTTAAACCATAGCACTAGCTAAAGCAAGTAAAGCAAAGGAAGTTTGCTACTTCTGCATCCTGTAAATTAGCTTGGAATTGGTTTACTCGTCGAGGCCTAAGTTTACATAATACACTTTTGTCCGATTGTGTGGCCCAATTAGTTCTAACAGCACGAAGGTCTTGTGTTAGACTAGGTCTTTATAGACCATTTATACAATGCTCCCCCTTCTAGTATTATTTGCCAACATTAATCTAATTGTTGTTGCATATCAGCGAGGCGATGTTGTCTCGACCTTAGCTAGGACTCAGTACGCGGGCTGGCGGACCCCTTGGACCGAGCTAGCGAGATCTGAGATGCCCATATTTCGCGAACCTTCGATCGTGTTGCTCGCGCCACCAGTGCCTCAGGACGCCGACGAGACAGACGAATCTAAGGCGTTTCAACTTTCTCTTGCGTTTTCGGAGAGTAGATTTGTTGTTCCTTGGGTCTCTACGCGCACACAGCATGGCGACAAAGCGTCATTTCGTCTACGCTACCTGAAAATTACCTTCCTTTACTCGGGCAGTGACATCTTGCAGGTGAATGCATGTTTGATAAAATCATGCAGACCATCACCTGAAGCATTTTCGCAAGATGATTTTTTTCACTAGAGGTTCTATTTTAGAACCTTGAATCTACCCGGAATATCTGATGATCAACTTGAGAAAAAATACTAGGGTAGAGTGCTTGCAACACGTACGTGTTCAAGACTGCACGCGACGTACTCAATTTCAATATGAGTTATGCCATGACCTGGTATTAGGTGAAGTGGGACGGCGACTACAAGCCATTCAGCGGCAGCGCCGTTGAGCAGTCAAACCAACTGAAGCAGGGCAGCACCACGCGGCCTGCGACTTCACTACAGGTGCGTACTAAGTAGTTCCTTCTCTGTTTGTCCGTGCAATCCAAAATGCTCCATTATATGCTGCTTAATCAGCACTTCTCATATTATTGTTTGCTTGAGCACGATGAGTGCCTTCAATGGCGAGCTTTGATGATTTTTTGAAACTTATCTTGTTCATTTTGTAGGTGTACTACGAATGGGTAGAAGTCGTAGAGCATGATTTAGAGTCGGGCTTGGTTGTGATGTTTGGCGTTTGCCTCGCCCTGGCGCTAGCAGCGCTCCTAATCATGTGCAACCGCGAGGCTGGAGGCAGCAGCAGTAGACCACGTGATGTGCGAGGTGCATATGGGTCAGCCCCCAGCAGAAACCAATACTCACACAAAAGACGATGAGGGAAATTCAAGTGGAGACAGAAAAACTCTTCAGCTGGATAATGGGAGCTGAAGAGCTTTCGTTTCCCGCCTTCGAATTTTCCTGCATCTACCATTACCGGCACTTAGGTGAATTGGCATACGATTTTAGACCCCAGTCACGTGCCCTTGCCGATCTCTTTTTGCTGCTACCTGCTTTTGCCAAGACGCAGAGACACAAGGGGCTGGTCCTTTTAAAAGGACTCCCCTCGGAATTCCGCAATTTTGATGCCCGTGGAATTTCGCACATCGCTGAGCCTTATTATGCGCGCATTTGAGATGTTGCGCTGTAGAAGGAAGATTCAAGATGGAGTTGTAGTTCGTAATTAGAACAAAAGTCAAAGAGCATGGGTCAGCAGGCTTGGCTGGGTATTTTACGATATATCGAATCGTCAGAATTCGCCGTACTTTTCGTCATTTCGCTGAAGAACGCGCCATTTCTTACTATTTTAGCGCTATTGCGTATTCGAAATCGAAATGAAATCCCGTATCGTGGACGAAAAAGTTGCGTACTTCTCAGCCAAGCCAGCAGGGCCTTGAATCCTTGAATGGACGTCATTAGGCAGGTGGCGAACGCGCAATGTTCCCATCAGCAATTCCGAAAACTTTCTAGTATTTTCTTAGGATTTTTTTAAAAAGAAAAAGACTACTTTGGTCAGTAGTGGCTCCACGAGTCCACGAGATTAAAGGAGAATGAGTACGAGGGGATGAGATAAAATAATTGCACTAGTATGATATAAAAAGAAAAAAAGGAAAACACCAAACTCAGTAATTCCGAGAGAAAAACTGTGCTGCTAGGCGATTTTCAAGGCACCGGCGAATGCGCAATTAAGAGGCACAACTTCCACTCAGGGCAGAAATTTAGTGTTGTTTCACATGCCACCAGCAATTCTTATTAGGTGGAAATTTGAGTTTACCTAGGCG
>Ga0307982_1001981_pt1 | contig 16634 bp, 16 predicted proteins | sample OrgLakmetagen989_FD_201847 | JGI IMG/M metagenome (GOLD analysis project Ga0307982, IMG submission 201847) | Saline water microbial communities from Organic Lake, Antarctica - #989 | ecosystem: Environmental > Aquatic > Non-marine Saline and Alkaline > Saline | place: Antarctica: Organic Lake...
ACCCACGGCAAGTGCAGCATCAACGCACTGTACGTCGCGACGCAGGCGGCTACATGTAAGGCCGGCCGGGTCACGGTCCACGCAGTGCCAAACTGCCGTCGCTCGAGACGCCGCACCACCACAGCCTCGTTGCTGTTGTTGTTGCTGCTGCTGCTGCTGCTGCTGCCTGACGCCACATCTCCGTCGCCCTCTTCTTCTTCGACATTGCCGTCCTCCTCCTCGTCCGCGCCGTCTCTTGTTGCTCCTGCAGGCAATCCCTCGTTGTTGTTGCTCTGCTCATCGGCAAAAAAGCTTGTGGCCCAATCCTCTGCGCTGTTGGCTGAAAATGGGTTGCCCCACAGGTGAATTGACCCTAACACGAACATCTCGACTGGCTTCGTTACGGTACTGGTTGTCTTATTGTTGCCGTTATCATTCTTATCCATATGAATTGCTGCTGTAGACATCGGAACACACAAAGCAGTAGTCGCCGCCAAAAGCTCTCTCAAAGCACCCTGCAACACTCGGTTTACTTCAGCAGATGCATCGTGACTAGCAGATGGCTTTAAATGGCCCATTTGCCACAAGCGGTCTTGAGCGAGGGTGCGACGACGCAGCAAAGCTCGTACCTATTGGAAAGGCAAAGGACACCGCATTAAGGTAGCGGATACGCATGATAAGAGAGGCATGCAGCACGAAAGAGATAGAATCACTCAACCAATTGAAATAGTTCAGGTAGATTCCACCAATGTGTGTGTTTCCTATACGGTGCAGAAAGAAAGCATGCAATAAAATTATGACCAGTACCGCAGGCAGGCGCTCTACGACTGGCGGCCACTGAGCAAGTGAGCGCTTCGACGCTACCAAGCGTCTCACAGCGGCGTGCTGCCTGGCTGAACACGCCCACGGTTGGTAAGCACGCCCATTGTTGGCTTCACCGCTGCTCACATCACCGGTGCTAGACCCAGTGCTGCTGCTGCGTGACAGTCCTGGCGCCTCTGCAGTGAGGACACGCACAGTCGACAAGACATCATTGGCACCAAGCCCAGTGTTCCATTGCTCAACCCTGCTGCTGCGGCTGCTGTTGCAACCACCGTCGTTGATGTTGCCCATGGAAAGTGAGGCATGAAGCGGAGAAGGAGGAGGCAACGAAAGGTAAGGGCCTCGCTCCCAGGAGTCCCTTGCAGCTAATTCCTTGGCACGCGCGAGTTGCTTCGCGTGGTACGCAGCAAAGAACAGTTTGGTGCGCAAGCGCAGGCAGCCCTCAAGCCGACGGGATCCCTCAAACCCGCCGTTGTTGCTGTCGTTGTTGGATGAACCCCCCTTGGGGGAAGCAAACCCACTGCCAACCCCGTGGCTGCCGTTGTGACTGCTGAGGCCGCCGAAGTCCTGGCCACCGGCAGTGCTGTCGCAGTTGGCGCAAAACTGGCGGCCAACGTGAGCAAAGAGCTGGCAAGTGGCGGAGATGGCGGCGAGCGCTTCAAGGGTCATGCGAGGGCGATCTTGAGGTGCTGCTTCTGCTCCTACGCTATCTTCGTGGGCATCGTCGTTATCGTCGTTAGCTGGAGTGACGTCCATCGCTGTCAAGAGCGTCACCACCTACAAGAAAAACAGCAAGGAAATATACAGGGTGATGCAAACGCATCAAGCAAAGACCAATGTCTCAATGACGCAATTGCAGCCCCAATAGCAATGTACTCAGTCTCAACACAAAACGACAGCACTCCTTCCTCGACACGTCTTCTTATGTGCTTCTCTTTACTTGATCTTCGCAGGCCCGCCACAGAGCAAAGCGCCCGCGCCGCAGAGCCGCTGCCACTGGAGCCAAGCGCTTCTGCTCGCGCAGTAAACGCCGTGCCTTCTCGCGCGCGGCTACGCTAGCACCGCTCATTGAGTTTTCCGTATTGCTCTTCCCTCCTCCACCTTGATCTCTATCAGCTTCCATGCTTTCGCCCTCATCGTCGTCCTCATCGCTAGCAAGGTCTGCTTCCGCTGCCTCCACAGCCGCCAGAGTGGCAGCGTCTTCGGCCAAGGCGTTTGCTTGGAGCTCTTCTTCAGTCATCGGCAACTTCCGCACGACGTCCCAGAGATACGCCGATTCGTACCTAAGCAAGGCAACAAGAACAGAAAAAAACAATTAAGGAAAAAGAGAAGCGGGTCCTTCTTATCACAAAAAAAAACTTTCATGCTTTGTGAAAAAGCGAGTTCCACAGGGTGCATAAATAAGTCAGAGACTTCGGCATTTAAGTTTACCCGTCCTTGATGACACGAGGAACTTGTCGCCCATCTCCCGCATCCTCCAACGCTGTCACCGTGCCCACTTCCCATTCTTCTCCTTCGCCGAAATCTTTCGCTTCCACTCGTTCGCCCACTACATGAGCCACTTCCTGAGCCTGCTTGGCAGCTGCCGCAGCGCCAGTTGTCTCGTCAGCGCTGGTGTTGCTCGCAGCAGCAGCAGCAGCAGCAACTGCCGCTGCCTGAGCAGCGGCCGCAGCATCAGTGGCCAAGCTATAAGGCTCTACGCCCACTGTGCCCACACCTGCCGCGTCCGAGGCGAACGGGTGGCGGTGCCAGTGCTGCAGGAGCCAATAGCGGTGCAGCAGGCCCACCATTTCCGCGCAGCAGCCCGCCACGCACGCCGCCGCACACGCCCCGGACGCGCTCTGCAGCCACGCCTGGAGCCGCGCGGGCCACGGCAGCAGCGATCGAGCGCGGCTCCGAGGCGGCAAAGCGGCGATGGTGGCGGCTTCTTTGGCGGCGGCAGAAGGTGAAAACAAGCGCTTGCGAGCGTCGAGGTGTGCTAACCGCTGAGCCTGTTCACAGGATGCACCAATAAATAGGTTGAAAAGGTCAAGCACAAAAACGAGAAGTAGCTTTTGACCAGCAACGAGGTTTTCACATCAAACCAAGAGAAAGCCTCGAATACAATGTTGATCATGTCCATCAAATAGTTATTTGCTTAAAAATATAGAGGTCAGGAAGCAGGACCTGAAAGGCGAAGTAACGCTCCAGCTTGGCCCCAAGGCCTGCTATGCTTGGTTTCGTGCCATCGACCGCTAACGCTGCCCCCACTGCAGACGCTACGCTCTCCCGCTCGGCTGCTGCCAACGCGGCCACCGCTGCCGTGTTACTGCTACCCGACTGCAATTGCCGCTTCTTTCCGCTGGGGCTGCGGCTATACATTGTAGCACCATCTGCTGCTGCTCCCTTAAAGTGCCCACGAGAATGGCGGCTGCTGATGGCGAGGAGCTCATCGTCTTCTTCGTCGCCATCTTGATCGGTGCCGCCTTCTACAGGGTTCGAGTTTCTTGGCCCGTAAGGGAAGAATACCGCGTCGCCCGACGGACTTTCTACGTCGTGGACAGCGCTCATGCTGTGCCCAGGTACGCGTATGAAACAATTTTAGCAAAGAAAGACGAACAAAGGTCTAGCAAGAGGCACACATCAATGTGAAGCGTGCTGAAGACAGGCAAATTTTAGATGAGGAAAAGATGATTGCCAACTCTGGCTCACTTAAATCACCTGATAGACATGTCCTCAGTTGCATCGCTATCGCCGCTGCCGCCCTCGTTGCTGCTTCGACTGTCGTCTCCGTCGTCATCATCGTCTTCTTCGTCGTCGTCGTCAAAATGCCCACCCGCCGCGCCAGGCAGCCCGCCTTCTCCGTCAGGCGCCTGCACTCTTAGGTCGTCCAAATGCATGTAGGCCCGCACGATGACGGCGTACTCTTCGCCCAATGAAGCCACATCGCCCCCACCCGGCGGCCGTGGATTTCCAAGCGACGATCCTGCGTTCGCGTCAGACCCTTGAAAACCTGGGGCAGACGCCGCCGTGGACGGGTGTGGGCTTTCTGCTCCTGTTTCCCCCTTTCGGCGGGGGCGGCCCGCCACCCGCCGCCAGAGCGCGAGGTCTACGTCACGGCGCAGGCCAGGCAACGCGCCCGCAACCCGCCGCCGCATTGCGTGCAACACCTGATATGATTTTTTTTACAAAAAAGGTACAGTGAGTCGAAAGTTAGAAAGAAAAAAATCGCGTAAGCAACATTACAATATGCGAAATATACGAAAAGATCAAGAAAAACGAAGGCTCAAAGAGCTCAAAGGAATCAAGTGCTTCCATTTCGCCACTCTCCTCTCGAATCAGTCTTACAAAAAGACATAAAAATCCTTACCTTGAGGCGCGCAACCGATTGCTCTTCTGCCGATCCAGCAAGTGTATCACGATCATCCTCCTCATTATCGTAAATCGCGTGGCTTCCCAAGGCATCTTGCGCTTCTACCGCGAGCACGATGGCAGAGTCAAAGGCACCACTGGTGGCGGCGGCTTCGATTTGAGCTTCGACTTCCACCAAGAGTGCGGCTTGATGGAGCACTGCTTTCACTGAGGCGAGACGGTCGCGGCGACGCTGAATTCGGAGAACGAGTGAGAGAGAGAGGAACAAAAAGCACGATCAGCAAAGAGAACACACAACGAGGGTGACAAGGAAGAGGAGACGAAAAACATGCGAAGCGCTAATGTAGCAGAATTACAAATTCAAGTCGGATCCTTGGTGTACCAAATGTTAACACATGCGTGATTTCAAAACCTGAAGGGCAACGAGGCTCAGGTGGCCGTGCTCCAAGTTGCGGCACGCTTTCTGCAACAAACGGCGGCCGTTGCCCGCGACTACACTGGCCGCTACTAACGTGCTGTCGACCTACTCTCATTGACCATCCAAATTGTAGAAGTGGCATGGGAGAAAAGATGATGGCACATCAGAGCGAAAAGCAACGTGAAAAAAGATACGGTAAAGTGCGGTGAGGCGAAATAGGTAAGGGATAGAAAAGCAATAACGAACGTTGCAAAAGACACGTGAAGAGACCACCTCTTGCACGGTGCGCATCCCGCTGATCAAGTCTTCGCAATGCACGGACACGTGGCGCCCTAACCTCGCCGACACAATTTCCGTGCCCTACAAAGAGAAGGCGAGAGAGAGAGAGAGAGAGCGATAGCACAGTGAGAGTCTGCGAGAAGAGGGGAGCGGCGCCTGTAGACAGAGCACTTAAGGAAGGGCGCGAAGTGCAGTGCAACCACGCAGGGTGGGCACGCTGTTCTTTGATCTGCAGTCGACCATTTGCTTTCTAATAACCACTCACCTGATCAGCGTCGGCCATCCGCGCTTCGAGCCATTCCAGCTCGCGCGCACTCAGCGCCTCCCTTGCGTCGTCGTCATCTTCGTCGTTATCTTCGTCGCTGTTTTCACTGTTGTCGCCGTCATTTTCGTCGTTGCGGATGCTGCTTTTGCTCTGGTTCTTGGCAGCAATACTTTGAAGACAAACAGCGTCATGTTTCTCCTGTGGTGGTGCTGGTTCAGAATCGAGGGCAGGTTTGCGCTTCCGTAGAAATGACGGCGGGGAGGCCATAGCAAGGACACGACTGCTGCGACTTCCTTTCCTACGCGGGCTCTCGTTCGCTGCGCTGCTGCCACCAACGTCACTGCTGCTACTGATACTGTCGTCATCGTCGGCCTCCTCAGCGAGGGGTCCTGCGCGAGGAGGGGCAGCTGCAGTGGAGGTGGTGGTCCTGGTGGTTCTAATCGCACTCTGGCGCCGGGTCGGCAATTCGGCCAGGAGCGCCGCCACCGGGTCCCATTGCTCGGTCCACACGCGGGGGTCGAGCTTCAGGAGCACTTTTTCTTCGGCGCGCGTCGTGGACTTCACCAGGCCGTCGGCCGCCGCGTCGTTCGCGGACAGTTCCAGGCAAGCTTCGAGGGCGTCTTCGTCCCATGAGATGTCCGCCAGGTCGCTACCTGGCCCTATTCCGTCGCCGTCTTCAACTTCACCTTCGCCCAGTTCACCATTTCCTTCTTTTTCCCACTGTGCTTTCTCGTTGTGGATGGGCACTGCACCTGCTGCCTCGGCTCTGCGAGCTTCTTTCGCCCTGGCAGCTTCTAGCCGCTGCTCGCGCAAGTGGGTCTGCGCTGCCTGCACGGCGCGGCGGGCGGCCGCCGCTACCACCTCCGCCTTCTCCGATGCGCGCGCGACGCGCTCTCGCTGGGCAAAGCGCTCGGCAGCCGTGCTGGCCGCCGCCTCGCTGACTGCTGCGTTCAAGCTAGCGGTGGCTTCCACGGCGGCAGCCACGGCATCCTTGGCCGCCTGAGATAGTGGAGGCGAGGAGATGAGAATCGATTTGAAAGTCGGGATAAGATTGACGAAGTTGCTCAGACTAAAGGTGGCGCTTGCAATGCGAGTGGTTTGGTGTCAGTATCACAACACAAGAACACACTGCGAGCCAAAGGAGCAACACCATTTGAGGCTCGTGAAAAGTCCAAAAAAACGGCGGTAAAAACAGCGAGCCTTGCCTGTTGAGGCGCGGTGATGAGAGCAAGCTGCTTGAGGAAGGCTTCGCGCTGAAACACTGACATCGCCACCCCATCCGGTCCGTCCGCCCAGTCCTCAGTATCATACAGCGACCCGAGGCGACGGTCGATCATTTTCGGGTCGGAGAGGGCCAGCATGAACGCCGAGCCGCTCACCGACGCGTGTGCCACTTCCGCCGAGGTGCTTGAGGAGGTCGCGGCGAGACTGAACGCAAAAAATACATGAGATAGAAGTGGCGTGCAGGTGTGAGAATGGAGGAAAGAGGAAAAAAATGGTGGTGGCGAATACCTATGGTACATATGTATTATGACAACCCAAGGTAACGAAATTTGCATGCGGGTACCTCCACATGGATTCCATCATTGCGCCTTGCGCTGCAGCTGCAGCTTCACGCCACTTTTGCATCAGATTTTGTGTTCTCCTTCAAGGGTACCCAAAAAGTTGCCGTAGACTAGTAGACTCACGTATCTAAGCCATTCGCGCCTATGCACTCTATGTATAGCCCGATGTTTTAGGGGTGCGCCTGTACCACAAGGCATACAGATTTAAAAATGACGTGATTTACAGGACTAGCAGTTGCGCACTACGTAGATGATGAATGTGAGTGAACCCGAGGTGAACCCGCATCGTAAGTTGAGAACTGAGAATTCTGATAACACATATCCGGTATTTTCCGCCAATCATCTTTCTAAATAAACACAACTAAAAACCGAAGGAATTTGAAGGAACGAGTCTTTTATTCTGATCTCTACACAACCAAGAGTCGAAAGAACAGGCCTTCTCGAAATCTGAGACTGAATTCCGGCGGCACTGATCGAGACCGAGACCGACTCACCATCAAACCATCTGCACGGTGCAGGGATCAGAGCCGTTTAGTCGCGCCCCACGCTGGGAACTGGGCTATGTGGGTGCATGCCGTGGTTCTGGCGACTATTCTATTTTATATCAATGCCGAAGTGGATAAGTTGAATGCGCTGCCGTCGCTACACAATTCGGTAAGTCTCTTCATTTGATTATGGCATGGAACAGTTCATGTAAGGAGCACAACTCACTGCATCCAACTTATTTATATCCACCCTTTCCACTGCATCCAAAACAGCGTCTTCGCGCAGCGCCAAGCGAAGCAGCTACTTGGTTTCCAGCCAATGGAGGCAGCGCGGCTGCGCAATTAGCTGTCGAGCTTGTTCTGAGGCCAGCGGTAGCCGGCGTGGGTAACGACGATCTTCAAGGCGGAGGATCCGAAGAGGTTTGGGAACATTTGGTCTTGCTCGACGACGCTTCTGAGGCCACGTTGGCCAGGATCTCTGCCAATGTGCACGGAGCGCGCGGAGTTGCCCATGAGCTCGAAGCTCCTGCAGCGGTACTGGAGTGGCTCGTCGCTCTGGAGGATGAGTCAGCAAAGATCCGCAACGACAATGCCGCTGACGAACTGCCCGCGAACACCCAAACCGGTGGCGCCACTAAACATGCGGCGCACGCCGCGAATGGTTTGCCAAGTTTTCTTTCGTTTGCATCGCGAGACGATACCTCCTTGGCTTTGGCTCCTTCTGCGACGGCTCTCTCGCACTTGGGAACGGGCCCTGACGTGGCTCTCGTGATGGGGTGGCCGAGCAGGGAGAGCTTCGCTGCTGCGCTGACACCTGAGGGACCGCTCGCACATGGGTTGCTTCTGGGGCTGTCACTCGATGACATGCTTTGGGATCGCCTCCGTCAGGCAGCAGATGAGAGCAGCACTAAGGAAGACGTTGGGGGTGCAGGAGAGAACGGGGTTCGCCTCCGGGTGGAGTGGCAGCGAAGCAGCGGCAAGATGGACAGCAGCGAAGGCGGACTTGTTTTCGATGTAACACTTGAAAGAGCACCTGAGCCTACAACGAGTACCACTTGGCAAGGTGCCGCCGGCGAATGGTGCGAGGAGCGAGCTCGAGCCATGGGCTCTACGTTGGGTCCCTCTGACGACGCGCACCCGTGGCAAGTGCTGCGGCCATTGGGTGACGCAACTCGCGCGATTCGACTGTTTTCTGCAGCAGACGGTGAGGGGCTCACGACAACACATAGGCCACTTAGCGCGGCCGAAGCCGCCGCAGAAGCCGCCACGAAAGTTGAAAGTGTGGCAAGCTTTCGAGGCGTGCGCTTGTGGTTCTCAACGGGTGAGCACCTCATGCCACCTGATCCGGGACCTGAAACCGACCAGTCTGAGAGTCATCGGCGTTTAACCCTTGGGTCATACTACCGGGATTTATGCGCCTACACCTCTTCGGCGTTTAGCACCAGTGAGCCTCCTGGATGCTCCTCGTGGTATTGGGATGCGACGAGCATGTGGTGTGTCGGCTACGGCGGCAGCTGCAATTTTTGTTCTCAAAGCGGCGTTGATGGCGGTAATCCAGTCGACTACTTCCTTATTTTGAAGACGATATTGATTTGTTGATTATTTATAGACGTTTCTAACGCTGTTTCTTTTCTTGTCTTTATCTTTTTTTAGTTCTCGTACATTTAATTGCCTCTGTGTACGCTCATTTCCTCTCAGGCTATTACTATGTGAGCATGTTCGAGATGCACTGCGATTGCCCTGCTGGCAAATATTCAGCCAGTGGCGCCACCTCCTGCACAGAGTGCCCTGCTGGCTACTACAGTAGCGACGTAGCGTCTGCATGCACTCAATGTAGCAGCGGGTACTACAGCGATGAAGGTTCCTCGAGCTGCTCGGAGTGCTCAGCAGGTCGCGAATCTGCGGCTGGAGCCTCGACCTGCACACATTGTGAAGCAGGAAAATACAGCAGCGGTGGCTCGAGTTCAGTGCCCAGTTGCACGTCATGCCCTGCGGGAAAGTACCAGGGTAGTTCCGGCATGAGCGTTTGCCTCAACTGCGACGCAGGGTCTTACTGCGCGAGTGGCGCCACTGCTATTACAGCATGCAGTGTAGGAAGGTACTCAAGTTCCTCGAGTAGCTCTTGTGCAGGGTGCCCCACGGGGTCCTATTCCAGTACCACGGGTTCCTTTTTCTGCACTCAATGCGGCAGCGGTTCTTACGCCTCCGCCACTGCGAGCACTGCCTGCACGTCGTGCCCAAGCGGCCAGTACCAATCCTCGCAAGGCCAAACGTCCTGTGTAAGCTGCCTGGCAGGCCGATACACTTCATCGTCTGGGAGCGTGGCTTGCAATGACTGCGCTGCGGGAAAGTGAGTCGCTGCTTAAATTTGTTCACTGCATTTGTGGTATTTTGTTTTGGAGAGTCTAGTCTGGTAAAGTTTCGTCTATAATTGCCGAGCTACACGGCTTCATAACGGTGCACCCCTTGCTACTTTCTTAACTTATGACCAATTTATTCTAGATACCAATCTTCGAGCGGATCGAATTCATGCAGCAGTTGCCCGAGCGGCACCTACTCAGAGGCAGCGGCTTCGAGTTGCATCAGCTGTAGTGCTGGCACCTATGCATCAGCGGCGGGAAGATCCACTTGCTCGTCCTGCGCGACTGGCAAGGTATGCCGTTTGTCTTGTCATGCAGCTCATCGATCTAGCCGCTTCCTACTCTCCCTCCGATAAAGTTTAAGTGACAGCTACTGGCTTATGCTCGCTTGAGAAGCTGCTTGTAATCATTATCGCTTCTATATTACTTGTGTACTTCCTACTAGTACTCGGGCTCGGGAGCAAGCAGCTGCTCCTCATGCGCCGTTGGCCGGGAAGCCTCCGTGGCAGGTTCAACATCGTGCTCCTACTGTATTGCAGGTACCGAAGCTTAGGCCTTGACATTGCATATAGTATTATCAGACCATTCGATTTTTGTTCAGCGCGGCAGCTATGCTTTAGCGTCTTCTTGTACCGTAGTGAAATACTCCATAACTGGTCAAAATCTTCACGTTATAATCTTCTGTAACTCTTCAGGCAAGTATGCAGACACAACAGGCTCGGCTGCGTGCAAATCCTGTCCTACGGGCGAGTATGGCACCTCTACAGGCGCTACGGCTTGCACTAGCTGCAGTGCAGGCCAGTTCCAAAACTCCCAAGCGCAAACCTTGTGCAAAGACTGTGCGGCGGGTAAGTACAGCGATGTGTCTGCAACTACTTGCGCATCGTGCTCCAAGGGCCAGTACTCGGCAGCATCTGCAAGCACTTGTACAGCCTGCGATGCAGGTCGGGTCTCGACTTCGACGGGAACAACGCTCTGCTCAACTTGTACCGCAGGCACCTATAGCGCTTCGGTATGTATTGAATATGAATATGCCTTGATTGTTTTATTTTTTTAAGATGTTAGTTGCGTATAATTCCGATTAATCGGTGTTGTGGTCTGGGCCCTTAATTTGGATCCTTTCCAGGGCGCACCGGTCTGCACATCGTGCCCTTCTGGCCAGTACTCAGACTCCTCGGGCTCTTCGGGGTGCACGGACTGCCCTGGTGGTAAAGCGCAATCGTCGAGCAGTCAAACTTCGTGCATTGACTGCATCGGAGGGCAATATGCGTCGATTGCAGGCCGCGCCACGTCATGCACGAACTGCCCAAAAGGTCTTATTGATGGAGCTCGAGTGAATGTGTGTTCACGGAGTATTATCTTAGAGAAACTTGTGATCCCTTTATGACTTGAACTTGAACATTTAGTATGCCAAACTAATTTGCTCCTTAATTTTTTTCATTTGGTTTTGGAATTCAGGCCAGTACTCGGGAGACGCTGCGCTGGAGTGCATTGCTTGTTCCGCAGGCTATGTGACCGCAACGTCTGGTTTGAGCACCTGCACAGCCTGTGCTAGCGGCAAATACTGTGGCGTAGGTGCTTCTACCTGCCTTGGTTGCCCCAGCGGTTTCTACGCGTCCGGCACCGCCAACACGGCTTGCTCTTCGTGCGACAAGGGCAAGTACAGCGGAACTGCCGCATCTGGCTGCACCGACTGCTCCGCCGGAACAGTAAGAATCTTATATGTCCTCGTTACTGAGGCCTTGGCGTGGATGTATCTAAAACAAGATGTCTTTTTGATTCTTTTCATTCATTCTAATTTTTTATATGGCCAGGTTTGACTAATCTCCACCCTGCCTGTTTAAATGATGATCTCCAGTATGGTGCCATATCGGCGTCTGGATCGTGCAGTGCCTGCAGCTCGGGCAAGTACTCTACGGGTGGCACTTCCAGTTGCACTGCTTGCTCCGTTGGCAAACATGCTTCCTCAGATGGCTCATCGGAATGTGACGACTGCGAGGCTGGCAAGGTATGCATTCCCTGTCGTCATTAACAAGCAATTACTTGGAAGCTCACCAAGTCTTTCTTTTACCCTTGTTATTGACTTAAATCGCATACAGTACGCTGACCTCACGTCGCGCTCCGATTGTACGAGTTGCCCTGGCGGACAGTACAACAGCGCTACGGGCCAGACGGTGATGTGACTCGCAATTTCTAGTTTCTTTTACGTATTTCATAGTCATTTCACGTTCCTCGCCGGTAGCTAAGTATTGAGTGGTTCTTAATTTTGTACTGTTGATTCATTTGCATCAGGCGTGCGTCGACTGCTCTCGTGGGAAATATGCTTCTGATACGGGTTCCACTGCGTGCGTCGATTGTGCCACTGGTACAACCAGCAACGCGGGCTCATCTGAGTGCGATGACGGGTGTGATGCGGGCTCATATCTTTACGAGTTAGACTGCTACTATTGCTCCAAAGGCCAGGTACGTCATGTGGCTCTTCGATGTGAAAGTCTTGAAGGCAATCATATATGCTAAACTTTCTTTTTCCTTATTTCCGTCTTGACTCAATTGCAACAGTATTCAAATAAAGGAGCGACTATTTGCATCAATTGCACTTTGGGCTACTACGCTCCTAATGAAGGGCAAGTCGCTTGTACAATGTCTCCAGCTGGTTACATTGCGGCTTCTAATGGTTTGTCGACTGTGGCTATTTGTCCTGCTGGGAAGTACGCGGGCGCTGGGTCCAGCGAGTGCACACCTTGCCACCTCGGCTACTTTTCGAACGCAGGCTCTGCCATTTGTGCTGATGCCTGTCCTGCAGGTATATTTTCTGGGTTACTTCTGCACACCTGGCTGTGCTTGTATGCGTTTGACGAAAGCATTATCTCAGTTGCACATCGATTATTTGCGTACTGTTTTCTGCCAGGTACATACAGTGGGTTTAGCGACGTTGGCTGCATAGATTGTCTTGCAGGCTATTATTCGGATAAAGCCTCAGAGGCTTGTGATCAATGTGAACCTGGAACGTACGCCAAGGCGGCGGGTACGGCCGAGTGTCCCTTATGCCCATCCGGTTACGCAACGTACAACGTGTATGGCAGCACCGAATGCTATATCTGCCCAGAAGGGAAATCGAGTCATTCAACTCGAATCAATTGCTATAGTTGCTGGTATGGTACATACAGCGTCGGCACGGGCAATTCTGGATGCTCAAGCTGTCCCACAGGCACTTATCAAGACGCGCGTACTCAAAATTCATGCAAAGATTGTGCTATTGGCACATACGCTCACGAAGCTGCAACGCGATATTGTATCGCATGCAAATCTGGGCGCTACGGAGCTACTACAGCATTGTCCGACTGCACGAATTGTACTGCTGGGCAATTCTCTATCTCGGTCAGTTTTTTTTCTTGTTACGATATGCGACCTACTTTTCCTTGCTGTATTTAACTTCATCTTCATTTATTTTTTCTGATCGCGACAGTCAGCTTCGGCGTGCCGAGATTGCTCATCAGGAGCTTACTCACATGCAGGCGCATCGAAGTGTGAATACTGCAACAATGGTCGCTACTCGTCGAGCGCTGGCTCACCCGGTTGTATAGACTGCCCCAAGGTGAACGCGTTTGATGCCTATTTTAGGCTTTCAAGCTCCTGCGAGTACTAACTGGATTCGAGACTGGCAATTATTTCGAGACTATTATTTCACTTGATCTTTCTTCATATGCCTTCTTCAATACTACAGGGGCATTACAGCACCAGCGAAGGTGGCTTCGCGAATTGCATTGGCTGCCCTAAAGGAATGTTCATGAATTTTACCGGTTCTACCTTCTGTATATCATGCGCGGCCGGGAAGGTAAAAATAATGTGCTCGCGGGTCATGGAGCAGGAAATTCTCTTAGTTTGAAATTATTTTCTTCAGTGATGTCCTTTTTTATTAAATTCGTTGAAATTTTATTCATTTTGTCTTCATTCCAGTACTCAAGCTCCACGGGTGGCGTCTTGTGCAGCAAATGTGCAGCAGGGTATGTTTGCACCGAAGGCTCTGCGACTCCATACGAGTATGACTGCGTAAACGTGAGTGAAACACGTCCTGAGAATTATTATTGCCCAGAGGGCACAGGCCCCCGACCTATATTGGTACCTGACAATTATTTTTCGACACCGAAGGATGACGAGTACGATCGCAATCGAGAAGGCATTGCAAAGTGCCCTAAAATATCTAATTGCTTGTATGGCATCGAGTACCCTGGACTTTTGTGGCTTGCAGGAGATTGTGCTGAGGGGACGAAAGAGGAAGGAGATGGCGGTAACGCGCGCACCATCGTGAAAGTCGATGAAGCTGCGCCGTATGTGTCTGTTGGGCTTCCTCAAGCTGTGCTGTCGCCATATCCTGTAGAATTCACACTTGTCAGTGGTCGCGGGTTTGACATGACGGTGTACGAAGGCAGCGGCAATGAATCCTTAGCGACGGCCCAAGTATTTGTCAACATGAGCATGGGATTGGATTATGAAACTGAAGACTACTACCAAATTGCGCTCACAGCCACAAGCAATGGCTCAAGCATCAACTGTACGATGAATGTGGCAGTTCAAGACGTCAACGAAAAGCCAACCATTATACTAGGGACGCCGCCGGTGCGGAACGTTAGTGAAGCTGCGATAGTAAACGATTACTTGACTGGTGAATCGATCCGCTCTGAAGACCCTGATTCGAAAGATGAGCACATTTACTCCATTATCGCTTCGGAGCCACCAGAAGGCATGTCGTATTTTGGTATCGGCGGCTGTTCAGGGCGCATCTACGTGGCTGCCGAAGGACTAGACGTGGTGGCACAGCCACAATACAACTTGACAATTCGCACCAGGGATGATGCCGCAGACTCACTTCTAGACCACGGCAATTTAACTGTGAATGTGCTCAATGCTAACGATGCACCATACTTTTTGGTCTCAGAGAGCCAAGTGTACTGTGAAATTAGTGAAGGCACTCCAGCAAACACATCGGTAACAGGTGCAAATTGCACTGGTGGTTTTAAGTGGTCAGACCCTGACTTGCCTTTTGGGGACAGTGTAGTTTTCTCCATTGCACGCAATGACGTCGACGAAACCTTTGGCATGAAGCCTGCAACTGGTGAGCTATTCGTAAGGCGTGCGGGTTCGATTGATTATGACATTCGATCGAAGTATGCTCTTGAGATTGCCATTACTGATATTGAAGGCCTCTCCGCGACCCTTGACATCATAATTATGGTTAACAATGTCAACGACGCACCTATTTCGGAATACCCTCGAGCGTTCGTGGACGAGAACACGGCACCGGGTACCGTAGTGGTGGGCTCTAGCCGCGTGATCACCACAGACCCAGACTCAACCCGCTTTAAATATTCGCTTTTGCTCGACGGCAATGCCACCAACAGCAATGGCACACTCTTCTTCAATGTGACCGCGAACGACGGTTCCATTGTTGTCGGGCCAGCTGGGCTTAATTACGAAAAGCGCACAACTTTCATTCTTACGGTAAAATTTGACGTACCTGCCAGTTTGTGAATCATATGCTTTGCACTCGATTATTTCTTACTGATTCACACTGTCGAATACATTCAAATTTTCAGGTGATTACCTCAGACTATGGTCTAGAGGACTGTGCTAATGCGTGCCCGACAGATTGGCTTGCATCGTACACGCGCGTGTTCATTACGATCAATAATCTCAACGAGCCACCATCGCTTCGTGTCGCAGAGAGTTACTGGGTGCCAGAAAGTGCAACCACCGGATTAGTCTTGGGTTATCTCTATGTACGAGACCCCGATGCGGGACAGAGCCACACTTACTCGGCGTCTGGTGATGACGGGAGCATGTTTTCTGTGTCAGCCTCGGGCACCAAACGAGCGCTGCTTAAAGTTGATGTTGTGGATAGCGCCCAAAGTACGCATGGCCTTAATTTTGAAGAGAACCCCGGCCCGCTTTCTGTCTTCGTGACCGTCTCCGATGGCGCACTGTCGTCCACCTCAAATGTGACAGTCTACGTGATTAATTCCAACGATGCACCTGAATGCCCTGGCAGCATTACTCTCGCCATTGACGAGAACGAAGTCGGTCCTTTGTTCCTGAAAGATGATAACCAGGGCTCAGGCCGTGCTGTATTCAATTACATCGACGAGGACGATCCTCTGCTGGCGCCGAAGACTTGGGGCGAAGCTTCACTCAATATTTCTTTACAAGAGGCAGGCGTAGTGTCAGTTGATGCCAGTTGTGTGACTCAAGATTGCACGAGCCGCGAAGGTAATCTGACGCTCAAGCTTGCCCTCGACTACGAGCGTACGCCCTTAGCCACATTTTTGGTCACAGTGACTGACGGGGGTGGCCTGACCTGCTCGACTTATGCGACGGTATATGTGGGCAACGTGAATGAAGCACCTACATTTGAGCCGTCTCAGCGCAACCAAATAGTGTATGTGAGCAAGTCGTCTGATTTGGGCGATGCTGCCGGCTATATCACTGCAGTCGACCCTGACGACAGCGAGTCGACCTTTGGGACCTTGACCTACAGTTTATTTTACGCTGAGGAAGGCTTGACGAAATGTGAGCTGAACACAAATTTTACGGTGGACCCTTACGAGACACTCGCCATTGATTCGAGCACGGGCGAACTTACCGTGCGTAACGTCAATAGCACTGTGCTCGAGCCGAATCGCAAGTTTTGCGCAGGTGTTAAAGTTACTGATGGTAATGGCTTGACAGCTAATACGACGGTGAACGTGGGCGTGGCAAACGAGAACTTTGCACCTGAATTGCAAGGGATCGTGCTGCGGATACCCGAGCACCAGGCTTCCTACACAAATTTGGCAGTTTTACATGGCAGTGACGATGAACCAGGTCCTGATGGTGTGGCGTACAGGCTTCAGACTTGTGCTGCAGGCCCTAATGCCACATTGAGTTGCAGTGGACGAGCTGATATGTTTGAGCTATACACCGACCTGACTTTGTCAGAGACAGATGCATGGCTGAATCTCACCGAGTCTCAATTGAATTACGAGGACTCTGTTTTTAAGGGACTTACGCCAACGTATTTCTTAACAGTCAAACTCACCGACAGCTACCCGAAGGTGCCGCTCACAGGGTATGGCT
>Ga0307982_1001982_pt1 | contig 16631 bp, 9 predicted proteins | sample OrgLakmetagen989_FD_201847 | JGI IMG/M metagenome (GOLD analysis project Ga0307982, IMG submission 201847) | Saline water microbial communities from Organic Lake, Antarctica - #989 | ecosystem: Environmental > Aquatic > Non-marine Saline and Alkaline > Saline | place: Antarctica: Organic Lake...
GGTTTATCTGCGCATCGTCCCGAAATACGGCCTATTTTCACCAAAATCCGCACAATTTTGAGAGCCCCTTGAGTTTATCTGCGCATCCCCTCGGCTGCATGAGCTAGGCCTGATCAACTCGACCGACCGAGCTCGAGGCACGCAATCCCTCTTGACTTGACCCCACTCAGAGGGGGGTATGCAGGATATCAAAACTTGTGAGAGGTTTACCGCAGCACCAATCACGAAACAGTTGCAGAAACTGCTGCGGCAGTTCAGGTTTGGGCAGCAAGGCCAGGGGATTGTTGTGTGAAGACCAAGGCTCGGTTCCCGGCTTGCTTGGTGTGCCCATCGTCGCGGCACTGTGACACCAGTTGTAGAGCTTAGGTATCACCAGCACCAGGCGGAGTGATTTGTGGCCTGGTATTGGCCATCAGCCGGTGGATTAGGCTGGCAACAATGCAGCACACCCGGCGGCGGAGTTGTTGCCGAGCGGAATTTGAGGCGCGTGTGATGCCGGTCCGGAGTAGGTCGTAAGCCGGGGCATCGACTCCCCCGCCTGCAAGTGTGGCCTGCCTGGCACGCATGAAGGGGTGCGGGCGTTTGTTGTGGTAGGCTGCTCTGTCCTGGGCTCTGAGGTGAAGCCACTGGAGGACTTGTGCTTGGGCACCGTTGCTTGTGCGCATGCTCGCCTCTGTTGGGTGTAGGCGGCCCAGACTTCCCAGGACCACAATAAGCCCTCGGGCCAGATTGCGGCGACGCTCCCAAGCTGGCTTGATCCCAAGCTCCATGAGGATGATCTCGTCCGGTAGCTTACGTCTCTTGGTAGTCATCAGACCAAAAATTGGCAGGACGACGGCTTTCGCGAGAATCTCATCGCTCTGCCTGTCCTGTTCTTCCCAGAGGGCGCCAGATTCACCTGGATCTGTCGGGACTGCAAGTCCCCAGTCGAGTCTGGATAGGACCAGTGTTTTGCACAGCCGGACGATCTGTCTCGGTCTGAGCCTGGCGACCTTGCTACTTCCACGTACGGTGTGGGCTAGGAGACTTGCACTTCTGGCAAGATCCTCGTCTCCAGGGAGGAGGCCTTGTGCTGCAAATGTGTGCCCCAAGTATCTAAATCTTGTTGCGGTCCTGAGCGGGGCCAGGGGGCTGCCTCTGGCTAGAAGAGCTGCCTCCGCCTCCTGCATCGCTGCTTCAGCAGATGCCTCCTCGCTTGAGCAGACAAGTGTTTGACACTTTTGCGGATGGATGGTGAGCTTGACCTGGTCAACTGCATCACATATTCTTCCCAGGGCATCTGTGTGCTCTGTCGGTTTGGTGCTTGCAAGCAGCAGGTCGTCAGCGTATGCGAAAAGGACTTGTGTCTGCTCGCCATCTGGTAGCATGTCCCCCGGGGGCAAGTGCCTCCACCCCTGGGCATGTGCTGTGCAGACTGCCTGTTTACCCCCCCGAAGCTCATGCTTTTGTCGAAGCCAGCCAGCCGGGCGGATTCCCACGAAGCCTTCTCAAGACAAGAGTCGAACTCAGCAGACATGGGAGCCAGCGAGTGCAGGTGACAGCAGTATCTCTTCAGAAACTAGACTGCCTGGCTTTGCTGCCGAAAAGTACAGTCGGAAGCTCCGACAGCTCCCCTGGTGTGGGACACCCCATAACCTGGGCAGGGCCCAGCAACATGAGGCCCCCAACACACGTGCAAAGTGCCTGGAGCTCTAAGCTCCAGGAATTTTCACGGGACACATTTGACCGCATCACTTGCATAGCAGGCTGTAGTGGGGGCTATATTCTGCGCCGCATAGCGCGGCCTGACAAGCACCCACTGCATGAATTGAATGCACTTCTGGGGGATGGAGCACCTACTTCCGGAATCTGTACCATGCGCTGGAAATGGAATAGCTTGCGCTGATGGAGTGCCCCGTGCGCGGGTACACCAACCCAGGGGGGGCCACCCAATGGCTCAGCTGCTCGTCCCCATGCGGGGCTCATCATGTCTGGCAAGACCACGTGTAGCCACAGACTTGATAACTGTGTTTGCGCTTGGTTTTGTTTTGGTGTGATTCGCTTGGGCAAGCCTCCTCTGCCCAAGCGACATGCTGTCTCACAAGCAATTGGAGCTCGATGCAGGCGAGAAGTGCATTAAAAAGGGAGCTTCACAACCCCCTGAAAACATGACTGGTCATCCTACATCGGCCAACTCAGTGTGTTGCAGGCCCATGGAAGGGGGGGGCGCTGGTGGGCTGTGCCACTTCACAGGCGCTTGAGACTCTTCTTTTTGGGCTTCTTGGCTGCAGCTGGCTTCTTTGTGGCTGCCCGAGCGGGCTTGGCGTTGCTCTCGGCGAGAGTACCGCCATGTGTTGCTGCTGCGGGGGCGGCTTGGGCAGCAGAGCTGCCACTCGCGCAGCCGCCACCAGCGTCAGAGGCGGCGGCTGCTGACTGGACGCTGTCCACGATTTCAAGCGCTGGTGAAACAGTCGCAGATGCACCAGCAGCAACTGAGCTGGAGGCGTGGATTTTGGTCATCAGTTTGGCTTTCTTGCTGAAGTCTTCGTAGCTCTCCATGAAGAGCTTGCCTGCGTCGTCGTTCAAAGACGATTCGGGGAAAGGCACAATCAGCAAACAGCGCACAATTTGCAGCACATGGCTCAGGCTGTTCGACGGCTTCCAGTCCCGTTTCAGTGTATTCACGCAGATATCTCCAGCATTGGAAACGTTGGGGTGAAAGATCTTGGTGATCAGGTAGCCTGCAGGACATGGTGCTCGTGTCACATTCCTCGTAACGCCAGTGACACAACACGTACCTTTTGGTGGTGATGCAGGGTAGTCCTCGCCCAAAATTAGCTTGACTTTAAACTGCCCCCCTTCATAGGGTGTGTCAACTGCCGAAGTATTTGTTTGTGCAGTGTTAGGGCAAGGAAACCTCGAGAGGGCAATTACTCACCTGGCCCCTCGATTTCTGCAACAACTTCACCAAAAGTGTCGTGTGGAACCAAGCGAATTCCCTCTGGCGGGCTCGATGTCAGAGCTTTGATCTCCTTGATAATGCGAGCAAGGATTTTAGGGTTCGAAGATCCAGACATGTTAGTGCAGTTTGGGATTTGTGCAAGGCGCGAGATGGAGAGAATTTTCAGCAGAGTAAATCTCAATGTCAATCAAGCAATGCACACAACAAGAGATATTAAGCAAGAATCAAAAATAAATCCCAAGTTTTTCTCACATCACACATGCTGAGATAGCTTTCGAAAGATTGCCAGCAAAAGGCCCCTCTCACTCCTGCTGTGGGACAAGTGCACAAGGTTATAATACAACCACCCGCCAGCTAACTCCCTGCCGCAATCATAGCAAGCGTTTGAACATGTGCTTCACTGTATGCAGCACGAGCTGATTTCAGCCATGCATGCTGCAGCAGCTGCACAGCGCTGGGTCGAGAGTCGCGGTCAAACTGCAGGCAGCTGCGGATGAAGTCCAGCATGACGGCCTCGTCAGCCCCCCCACCCCCAAACATGCCCACTGGCGCAGGCGGCATGTCGTCAGCCCCCCCGCCCCCAAACATGCCCGCTGGCGTAGGCGGCATGTCGTCAGCCCCCCCGCTGCTGAGGCCTGCCGTGGTAGGGAGCCCCGGCTGCGTACCCAGCTGTGCCATGATATCATAGCTCGGATCTGCTACTTGAGCGTACATTGCATGCTCAGATTGAGCCGTCCACGGTGTTCGTCCCGTCAGCATGCAGTGCACCGTGATTCCTGCAAACGCAAGCAGAGTGCACCATACACTGGCCAGCAGTACATTGGGGACGTACCAAGCGCCCAGATATCAGCAGCATATGCATCGTACTCAAAAGGAGCCGCCACACACTCTGGGGGCTGAAACGCTGGCGTGAGTGCACTGGTGTCTCGCAGGCGCCCAGCCCCTGACCAGGGCTCGTCAGTCTCCAGCCAATCACACTCCTCGCCGGTCACCTCAGATGGCAAGGGGGCGGACGGCAGGTTATCACGTGTCCGCAAAACGCGCTCGCCCGCAGTGCTGCCCTTGAGGTCAATGCACGATCCGAAATCGCACAGCAAGGCCATGTCAAAGGGGTGTGCTGACAGCAGCACGTTGCTTGGCTTCACATCGCGGTGAGCGATGCCACGAGCATGCATATATGCCAAGGCGCGCAGCACATGCAGAGTGTACCACGCTGCTTTGCTGGGCTGGAGCGTGGCGCTGGCTTCAGGTTTGCCTGCCGCAAAGCCCCCGTCCGCGGTCTCCTGCATGAGGGCGCCCCCTTTGCACAGCTCCATGACCAGGTACACGCAGTGTTTCTGCATGATGTCTTCGTCGCGAATTGTGCCGTCTTTCAGCAGCTGCATCATTTGCTCATCGCTTGCGTCGTCGTCCACTTTCACAGCTGCCGTTTCGTCAATCACCGCCAGCAGCAACGGGATGTGCCTGTGGTACAGGGAGGCATGCACCCGCACTTCATTCAGCACGCCATCATATAAGGTCTTGGATGAGCCGAGACTCCCGCTGGAGCTTCCAGCGTTGGAGCTCTGCAACCACCCCTTGTCCATGCACTTGACAGCTGCAATGAATTTCTTGCAGTCTGGCAAGCACCACGCCAAGCAGATACCTACCTACTGTAGCCTGCCCATCCTGGCCAAAATTCTGCACCGCAGTGTAAATTTGTCCGTAGGATCCATTGCCCAGCTCGTGAATCAAGTCCAGGGCACCCACCCTCTCCACAGAGGATACAGCTCCGCTCAAACGCCGACCAGCCCTGTGCACTCCTAGCTGCTGCTCAGGGCAGCGGAAGACAATCTGGCTGCTCGCCATGAGTCCCGGCTGCGCAACCAATCATATTGTGCTTACCCTACTATCATAGCATGCTCGTCTCTTTTGCCCACTGTCCTGCAGCGTTTGACAAATTCTTTGTGCGGTTGCCAGTGCCCCCATCGTCACGGTTGCAAATATGCACACTGTGGGCTCTTTCTGCAGCACGCTAGCTTACACCCCCACCCCAGCAAGCCCAGGCATGGTGCACCAGGGACGGCTGTAAAGCGCCTGCTCACCAGCAGGATTGGGCTGTGCTTGCTGCAGCCCACGGGTGTGGGCTTCCAGGCAGCGCTGCTGGCAGAGTTAAGCTGCATCAGACGGCGGCGGTACTGGGCTGGGGGCACTGGGGTGCCGGTGGGTGTGCGCCTATGCCCGCCAATGTCGGCTGTGCGCTTCATAGGTGGCGTGAGAGGCAGCACCACCTGCATCTCCCCTGATGACTGTGTGTTGACGGGCCTGTTACCTATCATGCTGCCCTAGATGCACGCCCAGGCGGCTGGCGTGGCGCCCGCTGGTGTGCAGGAGGCAACGGGTGCCACTGGTGGGTACCGCACCATACCTGCGGCTGCAGCGCCCAGCGCGCTGCTCGGTGTGATGCACGATGCCATGGCGTTGCGTTGTCGTCTAGATCTGCAGCACCTGGGAGGGGGGGGGCAGCGGGCTGCCGCACATGATGAGGCGGAGGGTGCTGCTGCAGCATGTGCCCCCTTGTCGCAGGGGCCCGTAGGGGGCCAGCGTCGAGAGGCCCAGCCAGCAGGCTGAGAAGCAGCAGAGCTTGCCATTCTCGGCACATACTGAAATAGTGAAGACGAAATGTTCGTCTTTTGAGTGGCAATTGACCCATCCCGCCCACGAGGGTTTGGGGTGGCAAGATTGGCCCCAAATTTGCTTGCCACCCCAAATTTAATTGCCATTACTTCGACCCCAGCTGTGCAGCAGGGGGCTCTCCATGCCTGCGCGGCTCCTGCGCGGCTCTGGGGTGTGCAAAAAACCCGGCATCATGCGCATTCGCCTGGTACTTGCCAATCATTATACTTACCCCCAGTTTCTTTCATCTCGCTGGCTGAGTCTTTCGCCTGTCTTGGCGGGGAAGTTCCAGCGACGAAGAGGTCAAAACGGCAGCTTCCGTTGACAGTTTGTCTAGTGCACTTGTGAAGGCGACTGCGCTCCCCTCGAGGGCAGAGCACTGGTAGGCAAAGTATCTGTCAGCAACCGTGTGTGAGCTACTTGCCAAACGGACACTTTCCTTTATTGGGTTCAACACACCATGTCAGAGAACTCTCCCCAGTTGGAGCTTACTTTTGACGCCAGCGAAAGCGACATTTCAGAGCTCTGTGACAACCTGAGCTCATGCCAGACACTAAAATTGAGCAGTAGTTATCTTTCCAGCTTCCGGGACTTGGGCACACAGTTGCAGCAGCTACAGGTGTTGTCCGTGATTCGAGCTGGGTTGGTTGACTGTGACGGCATTGTGGCATTGCCCCAGCTGCGAGAACTGTACGCCAGCTTCAACAGCATCTCGGATATATCTGGCATTGCTTTGTTGGACCACCTTGAGGTGCTGGACTTGGAGGGCAACTGTCTGTCTCTGTCTGCTGTCCCAGCGCTGGGCTCAGTGCGGAGTCTGCGGCAGCTCACACTGCAGAGCAACCCGGCAGCTGGCGAGGAGGGGTACAGACCCACCGTGCTGCACACCCTGCCGTTTCTGCACACACTGGATGACATGGATGTGGGGCCGGCGGAGCTACAGGCTGCACAGCAGCAGCCCCCTCGAAGTCCTGCAGCCCCCCCCTCAGCCCGATCCGGCACTGGGGCATCAGATCGCGCGTCGATTGTATCAGGTGCATCGGAAGACTCCGTGGTGGCAGATGCCGTGCGCGCTTCTGTGTCCACTGCGCTGCTTCACCCCGCCTCCCCCCAGGCGCAGCGGCTGAGGGCAGTCGCGGCGTCGGACAGCCCTCTGGAGGGCACACTGGGCATAGCTGTGCAGCACGTGCTGCGCCCCGCATCCGCAGACAGTCCCCTGCGAGCCAGTCGGCGGGATGCATTCGGCCCCCTGCTCTCTGCTCGTGCCGGGGACGCGGCAGCAGGGGACGCCTTCGCCTTGCGGGCCCATGCTGAGGCGGCCTCGGCCTCAGGGGCAAATGGTGCAGCGCGCAGGAGACACAGCCGTGCAGCTGCACGGCGCCCGCGCACCGCTGGCTCCATACCGTCCAGCACACTGGCGGCGCGCTGGGCTGCATTCGCCTCTGAGGCCGCCAGCGGCACTGCGGCCGGCTTGAGTGAGGCACAGACCCGCAGCTTGCAGGCTCGCCTGGACAGCATGTTGCAGACAAGCACCCTGGATGCTGCAGCTAAAGGCAGTGGGGCATCGCAGTCCACCGCAAGCGAACTGACGCATGGCACTAGCTCGGCGCTGGTGGGCAATGCAGCGCGGGCCCTGCGGCGGAAGGGGGTGCTGGACGCCCCTGCACCCCCCTCAGACCCAGACGCAGCGCTGGCCCTGGCCATGCGGCGGCTACGGAGGCGCAGCACGGCAACGGCAAGCGGGGTGTCCACTGCGCGGCGGTCTCGAGACGACATGCTGCGGCTCGCAGGTGTGGACCCATCAACTTCAACTTCAACTGGCAGCGGTGCAGCCGCCGCGGGCGTTTCCTCATCCAGCGCCACCCACGCAGCACAAACTACGTCTGAATTGCCGCCGCGACCCCAAGGCAGAGCCAGCACTCCTGCAGCCGCTGGTGCTACATTTGGCGGCAGCGGCAATGGAGGGGGTGGAGGGGGGGGGTTCCTGGCCATGCTAGACGCAGCCAAGGCAGCTGACAGCGACAGCAGGCGCACTTCTTCTGTGCAGCTGCTGTCTGCTCGACGGCGGGCGCCATCTGCGGCTTCGGGCTCCATGTCTGGCCGCTCTTCTCCAGGGGGGGGCAGCACCCCCCGGGGGGAGGCTGAGGGGGGGGGTGAAGCCCTTGCGCAGAGCGATGAAGCCCTCATTTCCCTGCTGTCACAGCGCCCCAAGCACGTGCCGCAGCTGAAAAGTAGGGACGCCTTCCGGAGCTACTTCCACGGTATTTCCCAGCTGCGCATGCAGCGGCTGCTGCGCCTGGCGTTTGCCTCCCTGGATGAGCAGTCCAGGGAGGACAAGGTGGCCAAGCGCTTGGCACTGCTGCGGGGCATCTTCAGGGAAGAGCTGTGAATGCATGTGAGAACATTATGGTATTAAGAACAACACGCAGAGCCAAATGCCTCAAAGCTCAATACTTGGACTCGCTGGCGTACATGGCGTAGTCGCCCTTGGAGTCACTGGCAGCTGTGCCCACCATGGTGGGCGCACGCACGTCAGGCGGCGGCATCACAGAGCCATGGTCCACGGCGCCGGGCAGCTGCATGCTGGCGTCCCACATGAGGTCGCTATCATACGCGGCGCCCCCCCCCGCCCCCGCCGCCGGCTGTGTGGCCAGGGCCTTTTGCCTTCCCACCCAGCCCTTGACCACGGCGCCCATCTTCTCCTGCACCAGGGCCATCTCCTGCTTCAGCTCGTCCACCAAGCCCTTGTACTGCGCCAGCTGCCCCTCCATGGATAGCAGCTGGGAGCGCTTCTTCTTCACTTTGTCCATGTAGGAGGTGACGGCCTCGGTCATCTCGGGGCCGGGCTGGCGCACCATTTGCTCCTTGAGGGTGGTGTACGCTGCCTCGCGCTGCCTGATTTCGTCATCCTTGGCCTGGATGGCTTCCTGGGTCACGATCTGCTGCTTCTGCAGGGCGGTTACCTTTTGGATCATGGCGAAGCGCTCGGGGTCGGACACTTCCAGCTGCCGCCACCGGTGCACATTCACGGGGCGCTGCAGCTCATCCTCCAATTTCCGCACCTTGGTGCGCTCCGCGAGCAGGTCTGCCTCGATGCGCGTGACCTCTTTCTCCATGACGGGGAGGTTGGACACCTGGGCCTTGGCGACTTGCAGCTCCCCCATGAGCTCCGCCACCCGGCGCTTGCGGGCGTGCAGGTCGGACATCTGGCTGGAGTACGTGGCGGCACCGCGGGCCAGGGTGCTCTTCTGCACCTTGAGTTTCTCATACAGCGTGGACAGCTCCTCGTCCCGCTTCACCAGCTGCACCCGCAACACGTCACGCTCGCTGACGACCGCCTGCAGCTCCTTGGCCTGTCGGGTGCGCTCGTCATCTGCTTCGTGGATGATACGGTTCAGCTTCACCACCTCTGCGTCCTGATTGCCCAGGATCTTCTCCGCGGCGTAAATCTGCTTCTGCACGCGTGTGAGGTCCGCTGCCAGCGCCTCCTTTTCCTTCTGCACCTTGTGGTTGTTGTAGTGCTCAGAGAGAAGTGCGTGCTTCTTGGAGGTGATTTCGTCCTTGAGGTTTTGAATCTGGAAGTTGAGCGTTTTGAACTGGCGTTTCATCTCCTCGATGGCCGCTTGCGACTCGATGAGCTGCTTGGAGTACGAATTCCGCTCCGCCCGCACCGTTTCATACAACGTCTGCTGCTGCTTCAACTTGGCGTTCTGCTCTGCAATTTTGCGCTGCAGGGCTGCCACCGCAAGCTCCTGCACCTTGACGCCCTCCACTGCAGCAAAGTACCGCTGCGTGGCCGACTGCAGCTCCCCCACTGTCGTGTCCCTGTCTTCCATGAGCACATCCATCTCGCTGCGCAGCTGCACCACAGCAGTGCGAAAGGCGGACACTTCGCTGGTGAGGCTGGCCACTGTGTTCTTGTGCAGGGCCAGCAGCTCCTTCACTTTTCTGATTTTGTCGGCCTGTGTGCTGACACTGCGGTGCAGCACCTCCCGCTGCCGCCGCAGGTCGTCCAGACTGCCTTTCTCGGCTGCATTGCGCTTTCGTTGCTCCTCTGCCTCTGAGGCGATGGCCTTGGCCGTGTTGCGGGCAGCCTCCTGGGCCTCCTCTGCGCGCGCCTGCTGCTGCTGCGCCTCCCTGATCTTGCTGAGGGTGAGAGACACGAGCTTGGTGATGCGTGCCGTGTCACCCTGCGTGGAGGCGACCTCCCGCCGCATGTCTGCAAGCTCCGTTTCCAGCTGGTGCAGGTCCCCTGCCACAGCCTCGTTGGCGTGCGTGGCAGCATCCAGCTCAGCAGTGGATTTGGAGACGCGCTCGTGCAGCTTGTCGTACTTGCGCGTGAGCTTGTCCATTTCGTCCCTGGCGCCTTTGAGGGCCTCCTGGGCGATGGAGGCCTCCCGCCCGCTGGACTCGGCAATGCTGAGTTTCTCCTCCAGCTCCCGCTCCAGGGCACGCACTTCCGTCTGCTTGCCCCCCAACTCATTATCTGCGCTCTCGCGTGCAGCTGCAGCGGCTTTGATCTCTCGTCGCTTCTCGTCAATGTCACCAGCCAGCGCCCGAGCGGCTTTTTTTGATTCGTCTCGCCTGCTGTGGGCTTCTTCCAGTGCAGTCTGCTGTGCATGCACTTCTTCACGGGCAGTCTGCGCAGCTTTACGCTTTGCGTCCAGCTGCAGCGTGAGTCGCTCTAGCTCAGCCTGCAAGCTATCACGCTTTGTCTCCTGGTCAGGCTTCCAGCTGCTGCCAGCCTCTATTTCCCGCTGCATGCCAGACAACTCCTCTTCCAGGGCCTTTACAGCAGACTCTTTATCCCTAATTAGTTTGCGATTCGCAGCAATGTCGGTTTCGCCTCGCTCGACCTCCTCCTCCATTTGCTTGCGTGTAGCTTCAAGTTCCGCAATCTCCTGCTGAGAGTCTGCAGCCTCTCGCTTGATCGCATCAAGCTGTGAGCCAACCTCGGCTGCACGCTTGATGTAATCTTGTTCTCGCTCATGTGATGTCTGCAGCACTTCCACTAGGGTGGCAAATTGTTGTCTAAACTCAGCAACTTCTCCGCTACTCTCGTCCAGCTCGCGCAGAAACGACTGCGCTGCCTGCACCGCCTCCTCTGCCATGAAGCAGGTAGAATTTGTTCAAAAAAACTCCAGCACAGAACAAAACTCAAGTGCACAAGCCGGCATTTCTTGCCAACAACTCGATTCTAGCTGCTCACTGAAATGTTTGCGCAGTCTTTGCCAGAAAGGACTTGCCGCTGTGTTGACCCCTGTCAAGGGGCTGGTCTGCAAATTGTGTTTGTGCACTGAGCTCTGCCCAAATCACGTGAAAGGTCTAGGCACATCCTGTATATATTTCATGATTTAAAGCTCATGACAATCGCAGCAGCCGTCAAACAGAACGCATTGCTTCGAATCCGAAACGCCAACGAAACTCGATGAAAGGCAAGCAGCAACAGAAGCGCGGCACTAAGCGCAGACAGGTGGTCGTTTTTAAGCCTGATGAACGAGCAGACTATATTACTGGCTTTCGCAAGCGCAAGGCTCAACGCCGGAAGGATGCACAAGATCAAATCAAAGCAAAAGCTGAAGGGGAGCTGAAAGACATTCGTCGCGAGGTATGTGCCGAACAGATTCCAGACACCGAGCCATGACCATTGCGCCACAATGCAGAAAAACGAGAAAACTCAGGAACTTCTGAAGGCATACGAAGCGCTTCAGACAGAGATGAAGGCTGAAATCATCGAGCGTGAGTTCATTGAGATGCCCAGTACAAAGCCTGCCGGGAAATTGCGTCGCGATCGGTACACACGATTTACTGTTTACAGCGGAAGATCAAGTGGTCGTACAGCAGGACGATTTCAGCAAGAAGGCATTTGGGGCTGATGCAGTTGTTGTCACCACCTCTATGGGCTTTGATGACTTGTCTGCACCCAAGCAAGGTGACTCTGCAACAGACGGGGCTGCAGAGTCAGACGAAGAAAGCCAGACGGAAAAGGACAGCGCCGAGCATGATGTTGCTTCAGATGAAGAAAGCGACACCAGCGTCAGTGACAAGCAGCCCCTGGGGGCGCCGCAGCCCAGCTCCTGTTGTGCCGCCGGCGCCTGCGGAGCCGGGAAGGACACCCCTCCCTTCACACAGGGCAAGGCAGTCAAGCTGGGCAGCTTACTGCGCAAGAAATACCGCTGATTGGAGGCGGGCTGGATTGCACAGCACGGTGGTGGGAGTCTTTTGCAGTGTGTCAAGGGTGTATTCAGTGTCTACTCATACGCAATGGGCCCTTCGGCGTCATCAGCATTCAAATCCAGCATGACGCCCTCCATCCCCGGAACAAAGGCGGGCTTTCCACGGTGCGGGCAAGAGGCGCATCGGAAGGCGTCCCCCTTGAAGCACTTCGCACGAAGAACAATGAGGGCAGAGCAATGTTGCAGCAGTGAAGCGCAGCTGTGAGGTGGCAGAAGCAGACAGGAAGCAGGGAAAGCACTCACATTTCCACATGCAGATGTGAAGGACTGCAGTTGGTCCTCTGTGAAGCCTGCGGCGTCCGCCTTCTGCTCGGCTTCGGCGCGGCCGCAGGAGCAATCGGCGCAGGCGCGGGGCTTGGTGGAGCAGTCCCCTGAGGCCTTGATGGCGTCGTCAGCGTTATCACCAGCCAGCAATGCATCCTCGTCCACCAAGTCTGCGGTGCTGTCCACCACGCCCCATGCGCTGCCAGCCGCCTTGCTGGGCAAAGGTGCAGACGCAGCGCCAGCTGCGGGCAGCGTGGCGACAAACACGCAAGACCCGTTTTTTGTAGTAGACGCAGTGACGTCTAATCCTGCAATCATGAGCTCCAGAGAAATATCGTCGGCTGAACGGCTGGATGTCTCATTGTGCGTGTATTGTCCTCCTGGCAAAAGAAGTTCCTTGATGGCCCCGAGATGCTGCTGGTGCCTGCACAAGCAAAGCTTGCTTGCGTGAAAGGTGCTTGTGTGAAGCTGACCTACGTAAAAGATGCAGCATCTGCTTCCACAACAGTTGCATTGATAGTTTGAAAGGATGCAGGCTTCAAGGTTCCGAGCAGATCTGCGTTTCGCGGAATTTCGTGCTGGAGCTCTAGCAGCACGCGTCCTCATTATCTCACTGCTTGGGCACAAAACTGCGCCAGCTGCGACAGTCGAGCTGCAGTTATTCTGAATGAACAGCGTTGAACTGGCCATTTTGTTTGGTGAAAAGCACTGTCTGAAGCGAGGGAGCTTTCTGTAGTTGGGTTGCTTGGCCGCAGGAGGGCGAGCAAGTGCTAGGGTGCAGTGGGTGGTCCGAGCAAATACTGCAGAGGATTGTTGTAAACACAGCATAAAACAGCAAAGCTTCTTTTTGACACGCAATGTGGGACACGCACACTAACCTGGTAACCGTGCGGCAGCGTACTGATGGGGGGCAGCCACCTTGCCTGCAGCACCCCAGCACAAAGTGAGCTTGAATCGATGGAGGTTGCCCCTCCTCCTCAAAAGATTATGGTGCCCGATACATACTAGCATATGAAAGCACACCACTGCTTACCTACAGCCTTCTGTGAGCTCAGGCTGTGCTGCTCGAAGGTACCTCCACAGGAGGCGCGCAGTTTCGTCAGCGTTTCATTTTGCCCATCGCAAGCAAACTTGTGTTGTAAAGCGACAAGCTCAACTAACTGAGTTGAATTTGCAACACTATGCAGACTCCTCGCTCACCTCGAGGCACTGATGCTGAGCCAACCAAGTGCCAGGCATGCGTTACCAAAATGCTCTTGCCTGTAACCAACCCATCACATAGTCTGTACTGGAAGGAGAAGGCACTAATGTTCTTCGATTATTTTCAACTGTATGGCCTGCTACTTGCATTCAGCCAGGCTTGGCCTTGGCCTTTGCGATGGCGTCGTGTGATGTCGTAAGTCCTCCTCCAGCCAATGTAACGTCGCACCGCGGCCACTATCACGGTTTTTGCATTACAGCTGGACGCTCGCATTCAACCTGGACCTTCCCACCTTGATCCGTGTGAACGATGAGATTAATGCCAGCGCCATTGAGCTTGCATCAACTAGTCTGTGGGGCCACATGAGCGGCTTCATTGGGCTCCCAATCATGTACGCCTCAATCATGGTGGGCATGCTTGTGGCATACTTCTTCTTCGTGGGGCTGGCGTACCAAAACTTCTGGGACGTGCTCAACGTGCGCGCCTTTCTGCGTGAAACTGCTTGGTGGGGCGCTCAGATCCTGTATGTGCCGGCGTGCTTGGCGTTTTCCCGCTTGTTTCCCTGCGAGACGTTACTGGCGGGGGAGTTCGCTGGGCAAAGCCGCCTGTCTGTGGACCCCAGCTTTGAGTGCGGCGGTGCAGCACATGTGCTGGCCATCATCGTCTTCACGCCGTTCCTCGTTGTGTGGCTGCTGGGTGTGCCTGCAGGCATCGCGTACCACGTCTCCAGCTCACTTGTGTTCCCCCCCTCCAAGCCCCACCGCCACGAGCGCTTTCTGCGGTGGAAGGAGTCCGAGTACGCCTTTGGCATCACCCTTGACTGGCGGCGGGAGCACATGTGGATGTTCTCTTCCTTCCGGCGGCGGTGGTGGCACCCTTACAACCGTGCCATTTGGTACAGCATCATGGGGGTGAACATCATGTTGTTCACAGTGCTGCGCAGCAGTCCCGCGCTGCAGGCCAGCCTGTTTTTCTTGGTGATTTTCTGCTGGACGATGCGCATGATCCTGCTGCCGGCGTACCGCGTGGGCACCAGCAGCGCCTTAGCGTTTATTGTGTGGGCAGCGGCATCCTTCAACTCCATTTACAGCGTGGTGCGTGCCAACGGAGTGGTCAGCGCCCTCACCATCGACAGCGAGTACTTCGCCTTTATGCGGGGGGTGAACTTGTTCCTGTTCACCCTTGCTGTGATTGTGCTGGCTGTGGCGGCGTCCCCAGCCTTCACCTGGCCGAGGGGCATGGTGGGGGGGCACCAGTGGAGGTCCCTGTCCGGTTTCTCTGGGCACTTCTTCAATCCCAAAGAAAGCGCACTGTACACATTCCGGGGGCAGGCCGCCAACAACGCCTTGAATGGCAAGCCAGAGTCCAGCCGCAACCCGTACATGCGCACAGCCAGCGTGCTGCGCCGGGCCATGGTGCTTGGCTCTCCCTCCCGCCGTATCGTCCCAGCGGAAGCCCTGGATGCCAACACCTCCACAGACGACTCCCCCCGCAAGCTGCCGCCCAGCTTTGCCCTGGCCATCCCTAACCGGGAGTCAGCAAAGGTGGCCCCCACCATACAGGAGGGTGATGAGGGGGGGGAGGGGGGGGACGACGAAAGCGCACCCCTGGCACCTGCAGGGGTGCCAGACTTGGGCCTGGGGGGGGGGCTGCATGGCACCTCCACCGCCCCCTTCAGCGCCGACGGGGAGGCTGACGTAGATGAGGTGGGCATCACAGACGCCCAACTGGACGAGCTGCTGGCGGAGCGGGACTTCCTGGACTTTGGGGACGCCCCTGAGAGCGACAGCGACTCTGGGGATGAAGAGATCGACGCGGCGGAGGCCGCTGCCGCCGAGGCGGCCAAGGGCATGGGGGAGCGCAGCTCTGCGGGGGGCGTGCCCACCTTCACGCGGTCTGTGGGGAACAGGCAAGCCAACCTGCGGGGCCGCAACCGCGCCAATGTGAACCGCGCCATTTCGCTGCAGGGGGGGAAGCGCCGGCGCGAGGGGTGGACTGGTTGGTGCGAAACCAAGGGGTGGTACCTGGCTGAGTTCCTGGGGTGTGCCGTGGAGGCTGGAGACGTGGATCCCCACACGGGGCAGGCCAAGTATCTGTGCTGCCCCTGGCTGAGGCACGGGAAGCAAGCCACCAGCACCGCTGCATCCCTGGGGCAGGCTGGGCTGCTGATGAAGTCGTGGAGCAAGCGGGAGTACTTGACCACCGGCGCCCGCAGCACCCCCCTGCGCAAGTGGTTCAGCGTGCTTCCCGGGCGCAGTGCCAACACGAGTGTGCGCATCTCCCAGCTGCAGCTGCAGCGGCTGCTCACCCCAGACGACGTGGCAGAGCTGGAAATGCGGTGGATGCTGGGCATCAAAGCCGCCAAGAGCTTGGTGCGGCGCAGTCAACGCATCCCCCCGGAGCTGGTGGACTGCCGCCTGGTGCGTCGCTTGGCTCTGGCCCTTCGCATGGAGCACCGCATGGCTCGACGCATGCGGCACGTGCTGGCATATTCCCTGCAAGACACCCTGGACGAGCTGGCGGTTGTGATCGACCGCTGTGCTCCTGTGAGCATTTTCCCCAACGAAGCCCTGGAGCGCCTGCTGCCGGGGCTGGTGACGCGCATGGAGAAACGGGAGAAACAAATGGCGCTGGTGGACCCTCGCCTGCGCCGCATGCTGCTGAAGCTATTTGCACTCAAGGCTTGGATGGGGCAGCGGCCCATCAAGGCCTCCTTCCCTCAGGCAGCATACATGAAGGACCAGTTGTCCCGGCGGGGCATGAACGGCATTCTGGCTGGCTGGCTCACCCGCGCCGACAAGGCAGAGGAGGAAGCGAAGCCCGTCAACCGCCTGGTGCGGCGCTTGTCGCGGCGCGACAGCATGCGACCCGAGCTGCAGCTGCTGGCTCGGGCCCAAGCGCACGCCAAAGAGGGGGGCACCATGGACTCCGTCATGCGGGAGAGGGGGTACGTGACGTACACCCGGCAGCAGCTGAGCTCCATGGCGTATGGGGGGGCGTCAGCCTTGGCTGCTGTGCGCATCATGGCTGCAATGGACCTGTTGTTGCTGACGCCCGATGCGTCTCTGTTCATCAAGGAGAGCACTGGCAGCATCCACGGCGACTTTGGCACGGAGCTGAAGCGGCGGGTGCTCAGCGACACCCGCAAGCGTGCAGGCATGGACCGGTGCAAGGCTGTGCTTGCGTTGGCGGCTGCCGTGCGTGACCGCTGGCGAGTCATCTTGGTGCAGTGGGAGAAGTCAGCTGGCGACCCCGGCTGTGTACCGGCGCTGCTGGATGCTGTGTCTGGCGGCACCTACTCCCAGAGCAGCGGCCTGGAAAGTGCCCGGGGGGG
>Ga0307982_1001983_pt1 | contig 16631 bp, 21 predicted proteins | sample OrgLakmetagen989_FD_201847 | JGI IMG/M metagenome (GOLD analysis project Ga0307982, IMG submission 201847) | Saline water microbial communities from Organic Lake, Antarctica - #989 | ecosystem: Environmental > Aquatic > Non-marine Saline and Alkaline > Saline | place: Antarctica: Organic Lake...
TTTTTAGAATGGGAAAGTGCTATTTGCTATAACTGGACTAAACATTCCGAATAACGAATAAAGCCATCACGACGCATAAATTCCAAAGCAATAAGTGAAACGTGTTCGGGAACCACAGCAATGCGAGAGGGCGAGATGACTCGAAGAATTAATTAGCCAACAAAAATAAGCGAGCTACAGAAGTAAGTAGCAAGTAGTTTTTAGCTACAAATCCTAAGTGCTGTCGTGTAGAGTATTAAAGATACATTCCTAAGAGCTCGCGCTGCTTTCTTTTTCTTTTGAATTTCATAACGATAAACTCCACACCCCACATGGGGCATCTCCCTGTTAGTTGAACTCCATACCGGTATCAAAAGCCCAATTAGACTTCTCTTTCAATTGACAAATCCAGCTCCTCGCGGCTCTCGGGGGAGGGGGGGGGGGGCTACTATCGCAGAAAGAGGGTAAGGGTTTAGTTGTTTAGATCTAACTTCGACGACGGGAAGGGAAATTTTAGTAGTGAGGAAGGGGGAGAGGAACATTACAGGAAGACCTCCCGCCGACTACAGTGACGTGGAAGCATCCCAGCAAATAGAAAATTAAATCCTCAGCAAGATCCATGTCTATGTGCGGCATTACTTGGAAGTGAAATGTACATTATATCGCCTCCACCGCGAGAACTTCGATGATATCAGAATCGTCGCCCTCTTGCCGTATGAGGGTTGATCCACTCGTCGGTTCTTCAGCAGGGGCTACGGACGATCGCCTGCATTTACCATCATTTGTTGGGGGAGTCTTTTCACTCTTGAAAGCATCCATGAATCGATTTCGTATTGACGTCGAGCAGTACATCGCAGTGTCCAAGGTTTGCTCATACAATGTTGGAAGGACAATATTTTTGTTTAACTCTGCATGCTGAGCCCGTGCCTCGCCGTAAGCATCAACCAAAATGCAAAGCAAAAGGTTCAAGCAAACGACGTACATGATGCATACAAGGAGCCAGTGCCAGACTGAGGCAATAAACGGGTCAATATCACGTTGCAGCTCGTAAGTTTCCTCCGACCCAGTGGTCATCACAATCAGAGTAGTTAAAAATGCGTTCGGAAATGTGTGAAATTCGTCCATTTGTTGCCCAAAGGCCAACATAGCTCCGCCAGCAAACAGCGTAAGCAAGCACATCAAAATTATTCCAAAAGAAAAGAGCCGAGCAGACGCATTCAAAACTGTAGCTGAGACTCCTTGCATTGCGGGAATGCCGTCCCATGTTTTAAACATCAGAAAAATCATTAGCATAACCATGAAGAAAGACAACCGTCGAATAACCGTCTGCGAATTAGCAACAAGCATAACCAAGTTTAGATTTTAGAGGTACAATTTAAAAAAAAAGAAACGTCTTTATCTTACCATTCTGTACATGACATCGGCTATGAGATGCTCAGTATCTGCAACTTGGTGGTGATACACAGACCAAACATCGTGATCTGTATCATCATAAGCCACATCTCCATAAGGCCGATGAAGATGCTTAAGAGAGTCTTCAGCTTTTCCCATAGCGAACGTCACTTGCAACCATGAAACAGAAATCCAAACTCCGAGTCCAATCGTGGTAACGTCAACTATGTTGCCTATCGGCTCGTGCCCCGTCCAGATGTGTTCAGCTAGGGCATGCCCTAAGGAGGACAAATGCGTCTTGGGACTTTCACCCGCCTGTGCTGGTGAGTTCATTAATTCTTGCTTCCGGACGTAAATTTCTTGGCACTCGGTGTTCAAAAAGTAGGCCAATACACAAATAAAGAGGACCTCAAGGATGAGTTTGAACGCTTGTTTAGCAAAGTATGGGCTGATTGAGACAGTTTCCACTTTCAACGATGGCTTGACACTGCCCGCTGGTTAATTGTGGAAAACAGTAGAGAAAAAAAGGTTAAGTATTGTAAGGACAATCTATAACGATGCTTAAACTTCTATACCTCTTGAAAATGAAAACTTCAGTAATGCTTCGCAGACGAAGGGCTCCTCTTGCCCGTTAAACAACACGAGGGAAAAAGTAACATCTTTGGTCTGTTTGTCAATCCAATGGCGGTCCTTCAAGTAACTAATACGCTTGAAGATAACTTCTTCGTCATCAAACAAGTCAATCCACCTGCCCAAAAAATGCAAACCAAAAAGCAGCACAAAGCGTCAATAAAAGCGAACCTTGCAAAACTGAATGACAAGAAGCTAAGATTTCGCAGTCGGAACGCTTGAATGACGCTTACATTTCGAATTGCCCCGAGGATGGATCATATTTGAAGCCTTCATTGTTATTCATGTCAATAGCACCTTCATAAAGGGAAGTATTATAGCACGTGTGCACCGACTCGTCGTCATCTTCACTCGCGTATTTGGCGTTGTAACTTGCAACTGCAGCAGCATCGTTGCAATCTGGGTAGCCAAAGTCTTCGTTGTCCGTCGAATACAATGGCTGGCAGTCTCCGTAGAATTCGTGCAGTTCATCGTAGTGACAGTGGCGCGTCGCACCACGGTGTTGTGCGATGCGCAAGCCGCCAATGACTCGGTTGTATTCAGCCAGGTAGCCCCACTGTTCATGAGGTAGCAAGTGCCCAATCTAGACACCAAAGGATACCATTTACAATAAAATAACAAATGAAGCTTATCCCCTTATCCCTCAATGAACAAAAAAACAGCTCCGTCAACGAAGGAGGTCTCTGCATGAGCGAGAGGAGGGGTTGGGGGATATTGCAAATCACAGCATACCGGATCCTTGTGCCTCACAATCGCCGGCAATAATCCATAGTCTAGCCACTTCCAGATCTCGACGACATCTTTGACTTCTTTGAAATTCAGCGAATGGTCACCATACGGCTTCGTCAATGTTTTCTTAACGACATCTTCGAGTGTGTACACATGTTTTATGTCTTCATGCGTAAGCATTAGAACCAAAAAGCCAATCATAAAGACGATGATGACGACAAACTGCATGCAGGAGTCTCGTTGATGTTGGCGATGAGCATCTCGTTCACTCAAGATTCGACGTGAAGGAATAGCATTTCTTTCTCCTGAATACAAAGCGTAGAATTTGAGAGTTCAGTGGTTGTACAGATCTAGTGCGTCACAATCATCGCGAAATAATTTAGATGGTGATTGACGAAGAGAACGCTAGAACCGACTACTTGACAATGAATTCACTCCGTACCAAATTTACTGTAAATAAGAATGAGTGCTTAAAAGTATTGAAAGCACCTTTGGGGCTGGTGGCCTCAGCTTCTGCGGGGCACTCGCCCAATTTTTCAGAAGACTTGGAGAAGCTTTTGAGGGGGGGGTCACGGTTGTCCGCATTCCACGACATTTCTTAAGAAGCGCTTCCTAGTAGTATGTAGTCTCCTCGGAATGTACTAGGTCGCACGATTAGCCCACGCTAATAGAGCCACGTCCGCTTTCACTTCTCCAAAGTGGCACAATTCTTATGACCGCGTAACGGTACATAGAGAAAATAAGAAGTTATTCATACGTAAGCAGAGAAGTTGGCATGTTGGGAAGTCCGCATGAACAATCCCTTCGGGTTCACGGTTTCATGACGACGACGTCCACATCATCACACAAGAACGTGCCGCCGGGACACGTGTTGGTGGAACTTCGGAACAAGGCTTCCTTCGTTCAGAATACCAGAACAACAGCGCAACTCATCAGCGCATTCCTTGCACTTTCTTCGTTCTTTGGCATCTTCTTCAGTCGTCGGTTCACCAGAGTGAGGGGGGTAACAAACTTGAGGTTTAAAGGGCGCAGCTCCTCATGAATGTCGCAAGGCTTCTTTTTCTGGGCTGCGTCATCAAATTTACCCTAGGATTCAGTCCTAGAAATTATCTCGCCAGGAGACGTGGGACATGGTCTCAGCCTGCAGAGGATGGTCTTCTTCATGTAAGAGTAATGGCCGACAGTCAATCCCTGTCAGAGAAGACAAACCTTCGTCGCCAAGGCCGTCTAAACATGCCAAAGTTGGCCGACAAACGAGCTCTGGGAGAGGTGATTCTTTAGTTGAACATTAAGGTTGGATTATGTGGGCGACTTATTGGAATGACTGTTACTTCTACTGCACTGTCAAGGCTAGCTACGTAAGAAAAGCTGTTTGGAATTTCATCTTGTTATTACAATTTCATCGTCATTAAGTGCCAAGTTACGGAGTGTTGACAGCCTTTACGCATGTACATATTCAACGCGTAACCTTAACGTACTCTAATTAATTGTAGGTGAAATGCCGCACGTGCATCGACAAGGGAGGCCCAGCATTTCATCTCGGATTGGATACATTTCGTGTACCCTACGCCCTTCACGAGGTTACATAGCATCTACTACGAAAGAATCTCTAGATTATATGCTTAACCGACGCGTCCTATTTGTATGTACATTCAGGTGAACCGAGCTAAAGTGGCAGCGGCAATGATGAAAGCCCTTTCAGGAGATGAAGCTGAAAGTGCTGAAGTCGGCAGCGTTATTCTCCTCGCTGGCGGAGAACAGCAAATGCGGTAGGTCTATTGAATCATTAGCTAAAGATAGATTTTTAGGTTATCTCTCTAAGAGCAACGGAGTTGTTATGTTTTCGGATGATTATCCGATTCAATAGTCTTTCCTTTCTCGATAGCGTCTGACGTAGTACTTTGACGTACCTGATTCATTGCTGCCTCCAAATAGGTACGACACAGATCACGAGACTTTATTTCGGCAAGAGAGCTACTTCCAGTACCTCTTTGGCGTTAGCGAAGCCGGTGTTATGGGCGCGGTGTCGCTTTCCTCGGGCGCAGCCACGCTCTTTGTGCCCAGGCACGGCCTCGAGTACGAAGTCTTCTGCGGCCGGTACGCCACATTGTCTCCGAATAATTGTGATCTGAATTCATTGACTTATTCCTGATGACTCTGTTTCGTGCGAAAGCATTCGAATGAAAATGGCTCAGGGCCTTTCTCCTCATTGCAATCACAGGTACCCTTCTCCTGAGGATTTCAAATTAAAGTATGGCGTAGAAGAAGTGTTGTACCACGATGAATTGACAAGATGGCTCAAAGCTCAAGGCGTTGCGAAGCATGCGGACGAAGGTGGTGATGCTGATACTGTAACGAATTCAACTGTCATCCCGCAGCCTAAACCGAAAGTGCACTTGTTGTGGGGCCAAAACAGTGACAGTGGAAACTGGGCGATGCCTGCATCACTGCCTTCTGACAATGGCAACTCTAACATTTGGAACGTAGACCATGACTTACTCTTTCGCTGCTTAGCTGAGGCCAGAGTGGTCAAGTCTGACGCGGAGGTGTGAGCATAGGTCGATGATAGGAAAACGTATTTAAAAAGTGAACTCGCCAGAGCGCGCATGCTGTTTGAGTGTCGAAGAGTTCATTCTCAACACATTTCTAATCTATATCCGTTTGAATTTTTTTTTTCTTTTCGGGAGTTAGATTGAAGTTATGCGCTACGTGAATTGGGTGTCAAGTATGGCCCATGTGGAAGTAATGAAGTCGGCTAAACCAGGTAAATCCCGCTTCACTCATGTTCTCCGTTTGCAGTTGCTGCATTGAGAGCTTCTTTATTTGATTAACTTGGAGAAAAATGCACAGATTTTGTTGCTGATATAAAATGGCATAATCATTGGGTGCGCATTAAGAAGACTGTGAAACGAGCTGCCCTCACTGTGTTATTCCTTTCCTATTTATCGCAGGCATGATGGAATACCAGCTTGAATCGTTGTTTCTGCACCACACTTACACGCACGGCGGTTGCCGGCACTCTGCTTACAGCTGCATTTGCGCCTGTGGGCCGTCGCCGGCGGTAAATTAGTGCATGCACGCGTGCAACGCTTTCTGGGCATTGGCGTGTGCTGTTTGAATGGCCTGTTCGAAAGTAGTAGAAGTGTTGGAACACATTTGAATTTGACACCTTTTTCTTTCAATCCTTTTTCTCTTGTCTTTTTTTTCTCTCGCAACCTCCTGGATGCTCATGACTGACTTGCAATCATTTTCCAACTATGACAGCGTTCTCTTCTTCTGTTTCTCCCTCGTACTTCTCAGGTCCTGCACTACGGCCACGCTGGTCGCCCCAACGACCGTTGCCTTGCCGCGGGTGACCTCGCCCTGCTTGACATGGGCGCCGAATATCACGTAAGTGCCACATGCGTATTTCATGCGATGTTTTTTTTGTCACGAAAGTGGAGAGAGTGCGTGTTTTGGCACTTGCATCCTTACTACAGTCTGTAGCGCAGAATTTGTGCTTTATCCTTGTCCTTTCCGCGCCTCGCGTTTCTGTTTAATCAACCTGCGTGGCTTGACCGCGTACATCAATGCGTACTTCAATTTTGAATTAGTGCTACGCCTCCGACGTGACGTGCTCTTTCCCTATCAGCGGCACGTTCACCACTGATCAGCGTGCTGTCTACGAAGCCGTGCTGGCGGCTCAGGTCTTACTCTCAAATGAATACCACAATAGTTGTGTTCCACTTTGAGACTCTTTTTAATTATAAATTTGAGTTCTTAGCTTTTGTTTTTATCGCCATTTGTTTGCGTTCTCACTCCTCTCTTTTCTTCTTTGCACTTCGATGTTCTCGCTCACTTTTACCCTTTGACTTTCGCCTCTAATGCAAGGTTGCAGTCTACGCTGCCATGGCCCCTGGAGTGCTTTTCTCAGACCTGCATGTACTCGCTGAGCGCACCATATTAGAACATCTCTGGGCTGCTGGCATCTTGACTTCTGGCGATGAAAATGAAGAAGAGAAGTTTGGTGATATGGATCTAGCCAGCAAATCAAGAGTGCTGGATGTCATGCAAGAAAGTGATCTCGGTGCAATCTTCATGCCTCACGGTATACTAACCTGCCTAATTTACAGTACAATTCTTTCTCGCTTTCTATCTTACTCTGTTTTACATTTTCTGTGAAAGATGGCATTAAAAGCTATAATGTATAAATGGTTCCAGTTCATCCTCAGTAATTCTTGGAAAGATTTCTTGCCATTATCTCATGCGCTTGATTGCACTTTTTCGGCGCATGAAAACAGGGCTTGGGCACTTGATTGGGCTTGACACGCACGACGTTGGAGGCTACCTCGGCGGGTGTGTGTTTAGTTTTACAAAGCGTAATCTAATTTATGTTCGTTTCGATCTCCTCGTTGAATTTCTGTCTCGTGAATTTTGCGTGACCGCCCTGTCCCAATATTCAACGGTTCCTAAACAGCACGCCACCCCGCCCCACGCGCCCGGGTGCCAAAAACCTTCGCACGGCTCGTCCACTCGAAGCTGGCATGGTGGTCACCATTGAGCCGGGTTGCTACTTCATTGACCCGTTGCTCGATGCTGCCCTGGCCAACCCTGAACAAGCTTGCTTCTTCTGCGCGGACCGAATCGCCAAGTTGCGAGGCACCGGTGGGGTGCGGCTCGAAGACGACGTGCGTTTACGGTCAGAAGCGCCGTTTGTGGAGAACCTGACGCTTTGCCCGCGCACCGTAGCTGAAGTTGAGGCCGTGCTTGCGGGAGGTGAGTGGCCTCCCGCACAAGATTTAGCACCCGAACTGCACCGGTGCTGGAGCAAGCCTGCTGAGGGTGGCGCTTTTATGAAGCTTTTTGACCTATAAACAATGAGCAATCTGAGCAATTGTTTTTTGTTTGGACCGCAAACTTCAGTATGCTTCTTTATCTTGTATTTTACAAGTAATACATACATCGAGCATTGTATCGGATTTCAATTGAATACAGAGCACTATAAATTCAGGTCTTTCCAGCACAAAACGAATGCAACACACTTTCTAATCTCTCCCCCGTATTTCAAACAAGTAACAAGTGGCGCATTTGAAAGAAATATAGGATATAGCCCCGCGCTACATACACATGTATACCTGCCAAGGACTAATAGGCAGCTCCATGTGGTTGGCTTTTCGCAAAAAGCGGGAATTTTACAGCACGAATATTTGAAGCATTGCCATCACTGATGTATTAAAATTGGACACCACGTGCTTTGGGGTGTTGTCTCGTAAATCCACGAAATAATTGGAATTTTTTTTCAGTTTTGACGCTACATTCGCACAGATATAATGCAGCTCGACTGCTGGGCTGTAAAATTTGATTTATTGGGATCAATATTAGGCCCAGTATTCAATAGAATTAATGCTTTCTCAGTACCGGGATTGCCCTTCGATGTGGTTAATATATCAGGCCATAGAGGTAGGGGCAATCCCAATTCGATGTGCGTATGTCATGGCCAATACAGGGCGGTTTTTAGGAGTGACCCTCCCTTCCCCTTTAAGCTGCCAATTAGTCAAACGAAGAAGAAACGCTTCCGTAGCTCGCAGTAAACAGCACAAGGCAAGGAGAAAGGTGGTTGCATCACACATCCTTCGAAATTATTGGCCATGTCCGTGCCATTGCCTTTGATTATTGAGAAAGTGGTTATTTTTGGGTATTTCTAGAATTCTCGAGTCCGCAGGAAACTAGATTTGAATTACGCCTTAGGTCTGGATTATATAAACTATAACTAAATTACAAATAAGTGAAGTAAAAGACATAAAAACTACTAGTATATTTCTTGGGGCGTGTAGATTGCAGCTTCGAGGTGCGAGGTGATCCAGGTGGAGCCAGATCAATTCTTTTCGGATAACAATCGAGATAAAGCAACACTCCTAAATCTACCTAAACGGTCTAAACGTACATGATTTTGAAACATCGCCTCTTATTATTGAAATCACAAAAATTCGGATGACTGGGATGAAATTTTTTTCTTGAGCTTTGGTCGCACTGCCTGAGTAGGAACCACTGAATTGGGCTTCTGAGTATTCTTCTGCGCGCTAAAAATGTTTAACTTCTTCTCCATGTAGCTCCTAACTGTTTGCGAGTAATAAAGTGCTGTGTCCATGCTTTGCTCGTATAGCGTCGGTACGACCATATCTTTTACAGTCTCAGCTAGCTTGGCTCGTGACTCTCCGTACGCGTCGACCAAAATACACAGCAAAAGGTTCAGACAGACGACATACATAATGCATACGAGAAGCCAGTGCCAAACTGAAGCCAAAATTGGATCGATTTCAAGTTGATTTTCGTATACTTCTTCCGAACCCGTGGTTGTTACAAGTAGCGTGGTTAAGAAAGCATTTGAAAATGTGTGAAACTCTTCCATTTGTTGTCCAAAGGATAACATGGCGGCTCCAGCAAATAGCGTGAGTAGATTAAGTAAGATTATTCCGAAAGCAAAGAGACGAGAAGAGGCGGTCAAAACTGTTGCCGATACACATTGCATTGCAGGGATACCATCCCATGTTTTGAACATCAAAAATATCATCAGTAACACCATGGAAAATGACAGTCGCCGCATTACCATCTACGGATCGGCAAGACGTTATGAAGTGAGAAATTATTCAAGAACGAAAATAATTCAGTAAAATTGAAACATAAGCAGGCTAGGGGTGAAGCACACTACTTACCATCATGCTCAAGAGGTTAACGATCTTGATCTCAGTGTAAGCGACTTCGTGGTGATACACAGACCAGACATCATGATCTGTGTCATCGTACGCTACTTCTCCATCGGGCCGTTGGAGATTCTTGAGAGAATACTCAACATCTGCCATAGCGTATGTAATTCGCAGCCACATGACGCAAAGAGCTACCCCAAGCCCGATCGCGGTTATATCAACTGTGTTGCCTAAGGGCTCATGCCCCGACCAAAAGTGCTCGACGACAGCGTGGTACCATGTAGATAGGTTGGTCTCGGCCCATTCTGCCGAGTTCATTAATTTCTTCTTGCGCTCATAAATTTCGTTGCACTCCGTGTGCAATAAATAGAGCAACACTCCAATGAAAAGAACCTCAAGGGTGAGCTTGACAGCTTGCTTGGCGAAGTATGGGCTGATTGTGACAGTTTCCACTTTAATCGACGGCTTGACACTGCCCGCTGGAGATACGATTAAATGAAAGATAAGGTAAGTCAGTACAAAATGGATGACGCATATTCAACAGAGAAAAAAAGCTAGAACACATAGAACTTAAGACAGACCTCTCGAGAAATCAAACTTGAGCAAAGCTTCACAGACGAAAGGTTCGTATTGGCCATTGAATACAAGAAGTGAAAATGTGATATCTTTGGTCTGCTTGTCGATCCAGTGACGATCCTTGAGATAATCAATTCGCTTGTAGATGATTTCTTCTTCATCGAACAAATCAATCCATCTACGTATAGGGCACAAATCACATGTTATATCTGATAATTGCTAAACTTTGGCCGGATTGATTTATTCTTTTTTTTAATGAAGGAAGAAGGTGCGCTACAAACTTACATCTCGAACTGCCCCGTGGCTGGATCGTACTTGAAGCCTTCGTTGTTATTCAAGTCAACAGCACCTTCGTAATTCGACGTGTTGTAGCACTTCCGAACCATCACATCATCGTCGACGCTCTCATACTTCGAGTTGTAGTTTGCTACGGCAGCGGGGTCGTCGCAGTCCGGGTAGCCGAAGTCTTCGTTATCTACAGAGTCCAAAGGCTGGCAGTCCCCGTAGAATTCGTTGAGTTCGTCGTAGTGACACTGGCGCGTCTCGCCACGGTGTTGTGCGATGCGCAAGCCACCGATTACTCGGTTGTATTCAGCAATGTAGCCCCACTGCTCGTGCGGCAACAAATTCCCAATCTGCCAAAAAGTAAAAAATAAATGTAGCATGTATCACATCGATGCAGTATCTAAGTCGCGTACACGATGAAGAGGAAAAATGTGCAAGGAAGAGTGCATTCGAAGTTAAATGTATCGCACCGGATCTTTGTGTCGCACAATCGCCGGCAATAACCCATAATCCATCCATTTCCAGATCTCGACGACATCTTTCACATCTTTAAAATTCAGTGAATGCTGACCGTACGGCTTCGTCATTGTTTTCTTTACGACACTTTCGAGGGTATAAACATGAAGAATATCTTCGTGTGTCAACATGAGAATCAAAAAGCCGACCATGAATACAATAACAACGAGAAATTGAAGGCAAGATTCACGCTGTAACAGTCGGTGGAAATCTTGTTTTTCACGAAGTTCCTTATGCCGGAGTGCTGTATCATTTTGATATAGACACCAACATTGATTAAGAGAACACAAATTTGAATGAGTCAGATTCGGATCTGATTTATCCCAATGATAGGAACAGAAATTATTCTCTTAGCAGAGGTTGCCTGAGAGGAACACTTCGGTAAAATCAAGTCAGAACTACTAATGCATAACTCCTCGACATTCGACTTATGGGGCAATATGTTACGAATGCTCTTACCATCTTTAAATTTGCCTGCAGCTTCTGAGAATTCCTTGTTGACTTTGGTGGCTTTCGGGAGGTTTGAGCTCTGCCCTTGGTTCTCGGTATCGCAAGACATTCGTCGTGCTTTATCCTGAAGCGTGATAATTTCTACAGCTTCATCAACAACGGGTTTAAGACATTTGTCCACTGCTGACATTTCGACAGCTAAATTGCACAATAAGTGGGCACCGGCTTGGGATTAGCGCAGACTGGCCTTTAGAAGTCGTTGAGGGCAAACGAGATAAGAGGCCTTGAAAACTTGAAAACACATACTGTTGTCACGGATCACGGATATCGACGTCCCGGCTGCATCCGCCGGGAAATAAGGTCCCGTAGTATACTACAGACGACTACTACAGAAACGTTGTTGTATTTGCCGATTGCCGATTGCCGAGAATATGCGTACGGAACAGTTGTTACGCAGAATAATAGATCAACGAAGGAGTTGGTGTTTAGGTGGGCATCTCAAAAGTGCTCTCACTGAATTGTGTCCCTCTGTCCGTCACATCACAAACATAAAAATCTGAACATCATATCAAGGGGGTCTTCCTTGAGACAAGCCCCGAAGGGCCGGAATTAGATGGGTAACAGGTAGAGATACAAAGCAAAGCAGCGCAAACTACACCTAAGAAGCTAATCAGGCGCACATGCCCAAGTGGCCATGGAAGTGGTGGTAGCGGTCCTAAGTGGCACGCCCCTCTGTGCTCTGAGAGTACAGCTCAAAAGAAGAGTTTCCACCCGCCCGCAGAGGAGAGGGGACTACAACGAAGTCCCTCAGGCGATCCAGAAGATGAGTCGCCTATCCCCGGGCAATTGCGTGACCCCATTTGCGTGTAAGCTCCTTTCTGAAAAAGTCTTTGGCTCCCGAAAAGCAAATGTTATAGAATGCCGTGTGTTTGCGAGCTTCCTTGGTCATACCATCAGTTATAGATATGTTTTAGGCTCATATTTGGTGCTGGTGGACCCTTTTCAGAAACCCGAAATCGGGGAAAAGGAGGAGAAAGAGGAAGAAAAGAAGGGAGAGAAAAATTAAAGTGAAGAGAAAGAAGAGAAGAAAGGAGAAGGAATATGATGGCAGATTTAGTTTAAATTTTAGGAGCTCATAAAAACTAATGTTTCGGAGATGCCTCGATTTATATCAATTCGACGAGGATGGCAGGCATATTTAGTGCTTTCTGTCAAAAAATGGAGCCCCAGGGCTTATATTTCGAGTGGCCGTCTATGTCTAACCACGCCCCACTGCCCTCGAGTAAGTTATTTAAGAAAAAAGGCACCAGCTAGCATACTTTAGAACTTAGCTCCACGGGGAGATTCAGCTAGGTGCAGAAAGAGATCTGACTAGCTCAAGATAGATACTGGTTCTCTAAATGTAATATAAAGATAATCGCGTAAGTACACTGGAGAGAGAGAGAAATATAACCCAAGAAGAGGTCTGACTAGCTCAAGATAGATACTGGTTCTCTAAATGTAATATAAGGATAATCGCGTAAGTAAACTGGAGAGAGAGAATAAACTACTAACAAACAGACAAGCCAAGTAAGCGGCGCGCTGTCTCCATGGGCAGGATAATAATTCTGTATGTGGCTGAATAAGCAAAGAATCGGGTTGTCGAGTTGTTCAACAGGAACAAATAAAGGATTGGGCTAATGCCCCGTGTGTGCCTTGCGCTGTTCGTACGAATGTAGTACACCACTGAAGGTACCCATCGACTGAGGTGGGATCTGCCTTCCGCTGGCCACGATAATAGGAGCTGCTTGTTTTGCTCGATAAATCCGATAAGCCGAGTTTATCGGGATAAGTGACTATATTACAACAAAAAGACTGGAATGGATAACCCTCAGACGCACCTAAGTGAAAACTATATATCATTCGGTGACTTGGCTGCTATATCTCACACGAGCATGCTGATTATTATGGCTGGTTAGTGATACTGCATACGGAAATCGAATTCCGCAAGCCAATACTACCTACCTAATACATTTAGGTAGTTAGAATAATTCCCATTTCAGGAAAATGGCCTAGAAAATTCCCGGGAACCCCAGGAATTCCAGGGAATTCCAGGGAATCCACGGCTATGACTAGGAGCCGGAGTTGGAGCCTCGGATATCTAGGAGCGATTGCCACTACCTTATGTGATCTTTGCGATGGCCAAACTCAAAGAAGCACTAAGCCTTGTTATCCTCCTTCCCACTTGATATTATTGCCCCATCTCCGCGTCTAACTGGCTTTATGAGACATCGCCTGCAGTTGTATTCGTGGCAAAAATCGATCTGCTGGCGATGCCGGTGAGACTTAGTGGGCTGGTGATTGGTATTCAGTACTTCATCGCCAGAATTGTCTCGATGGCTAGGCGGGAACGTACATGGAGCTGAGATAATACCGGGTGTGGCACGTGGCACGCCATACATACTTACGGCCCCGGGACAGAGCAATAGGCGCCCTGTCCGCTGAAAGAAATATTTTTGAGACAGGCCCCGAAGGGCCGGAATTAGAAGACTAACAGGTAGAGAAGAGATATTTTTGGCCTCTGCGAAATGGAACTTCGTACAGATGCCGCTGATTTTACGAGATAGCTGGCGAATGCCACTTCTCTCACGAATTATTCTACACTTGCTTTCTTTTTTTGCTATGCACGTGTGATCTTATCTCACCTGCCGCATTAACTTCTGTGTCATTTGGCCGTTGTTGATCCGAGTTCGAGTTGGAAATACCCTCCCTGTGTGCACGGGAACTCCTTCGGTATGCAAGAGAACCCCCTCTGTATGCAAAGGAAAAAAGGAACCCCTGTATGCAAAGAAACCCCCTATGTATGCAAAGGGAACCCCCCTGTTAGGGAATTCCCGAAATTGGGCCGATTTCGAGCCGGGAATTCCAATGGGAATTCCAACGATTCCCGACTCCCGACCCCGGGAAACTCCGCTTTGGAAATTCCAAGTAACTAGTTCTGAGACGGGCCCCGTAGGGCCGGAATTGGATGGCTAATAGGTAGAGATGCAAAGCAAAGCAGCGCAAACTACACCTAAGAAGCTAATCAGGCGCACATGCCCGAGTGATCATGGAAGTGGTGGTAGCGGTCCAAAGTGGCACGCTCCTCCATGCTCTGAGAGTCTAAGAGTACAGCTCAAAAGAAGAGTAACTAGTTTTAGGGCCCAGTTCAGTTCGGCCAATATTTTTTTCTGGCTTTTTCGAGATGGCAAAACCTAGGGTTATATCTGGCACACTCGCCCTGCCCGGATAAACCGCGATTTCGGTGTTCTTATAGGGCGCATGTCTAAAACGAATTCATCGACTATGCCAAGTTTACGAACTCGCGCTCGTAGTTGTGATTTGTATACCGTAAGTAATTTAGTTTTGCCTGAAAGTATAAAGCTGAGACTGAATTGGCAAACTTTCGACAGATCTGCTAGACTGAAGCGCATAAATACAAACTTGAAGCGCTTCACTGGGACTTTTGAATTTGACGTAATCGATACGCCGACCCTCAAATTTTTCTATCTAAACGGTCTAAACGGCCATTGCTTCCGGAGTTATGTTTTCCCGATTTCTCGAGCTACTGTGCTTCTGTTTCTCTAAGAGCAACCTTGGTGCATTGAGCTTTGTTTTACTGATTATTCATACCACAACTCAGTCGAACTTATTTTGGTTTAGGGCGGGTTTACAGGGTAGGTTTAGGGTTGGGGTTGGTGTTTATTTTTGCCTAAATTCGACTACATGTGGCTTAAGTTAAGTGCTTAATTGATTTTAAGCGCGACTGGGGTGTGCTCTCTGATTATTTTTTCTTGTTATATGGCCCTTAAATCCCAAGCTATACGCTTGGGCATTCTTGACATCGACAGTTACTTTCATAATCGGATTCTTCGTTGGGCTGGCCACGTCGCACGTATGCCCATGAGCCGGGCGCCACGGCAGTTACTGACTGGTTGGGTATCGCATTCTCGACCGACTGGTTGTCCACTGATGACTTGGGGCAGGACGTTGGAGAACGCGCTCAAAAGTTAGGGCATTTCGAAGGATTTTGATGAGTGATCGCCATTGCCAAGGACAGGTCGAAGTGGAGACAGGTGACTCACTCCATTCCCAAACCTCCTGATGTCTGATGGCTGAAGGACACCTCAAGAGTAAATGATTACAATTGCATTACGCAAAAGGACACTCAGCCCAGTCAGACTGTCTTTCAGACTTGTTCTGAAGGTTACATTTTTCTGTCGCTATATGCTATAAGCTATATGCATATGCCACAGTGGTGTTTCTTTGTATTTTTGGGGGTAATTAACTAGACTAGGTACATATTCCTTATCATTCTAGGCTCTTGAATCGCGAATTTGAGCCCGCCCTCCTTCCAGGGCAAAGCATAAGAAATCCAAATCCGAAATCCATTTGAATTCGCTCGAGTTCGCTATGTGCTCTACAGCTGCCTCTCAGAACAATCAGCTGCCCACACAAGACTGTAGACTACAGACTACATAACACCATAACCAGGATAAGTACGGTATATGCTTCGGGGTTACTTCGTGTGCTTCTGAGTTTTCGGGGATATGAACTAGAAACAAGACTGTAAAGGGTTAGACACACACATATAAAAACTCAGGCAGGTAAAAAGAGAGTTCATAGGAACTCGGATGAAACCTGAGAAGAAAACGTCTTCTTAAGCCCTTGTTGATCCGCCTGTGTAGGAGCAACCGACGTAGGCTTTGGAGATATCTTCTCTGCGTAAAAAGCGTTTTTCAGTCGATTCCGAAACGATTTCGAGTAGTAAAGTGCAGTATCTACGCTTTGCTCGTATAGCGTTGGCACGACCATGTCTTTTACAGTCTCAGCAAGCTGCGCTCGTGATTCTCCATAAGCGTCGACCAGAATACACAGCAAAAGGTTCAGACAGACGACGTACATAATGCATACGAGAAGCCAGTGCCAGAGCGACGCCAGCAGTTGATCAATTTCAAGCTGATCCTCGTAAACTTCTTCCGAACCCGTGGTCATGACAATCAGGGTGGTCAAGAATGAATTCGAAAATGTGTGAAACTCTTCCATTTGTTGCCCAAAGGCCAGCATGGCGGCTCCGGCGAAGAGCGTGAGCAAGCACATCAAGATGATGCCAAACGAAAACAGGCGAGAAGATGCGTTCAAAACTGTAGCTGAAACTCCTTGCATTGCAGGAATGCCATCCCACGTTTTGAACATCAAAAATATCATCAAAAGTACCATAAAGAAAGATAGTCGTCGCATTACCGTCTGTATGCAACAGCAACAACAAAAAATTAATTATTGAAGTCTACAATGCATCTGTCGACAATGAAGACATCGAACCATATCTAAATGAGGGCATGATAATTACCATCTTGTATAGGACATCCGCAA
>Ga0307982_1001987_pt1 | contig 16620 bp, 10 predicted proteins | sample OrgLakmetagen989_FD_201847 | JGI IMG/M metagenome (GOLD analysis project Ga0307982, IMG submission 201847) | Saline water microbial communities from Organic Lake, Antarctica - #989 | ecosystem: Environmental > Aquatic > Non-marine Saline and Alkaline > Saline | place: Antarctica: Organic Lake...
CCGTCAGTGGAGTGGCGTCCCAGTGATGTTGCCTTCGAGGGCATGTCTGAGCACCAGCGTGAGTACACCGCCAAGGCGCTGCCGGAGCGCAGTACTGGCGCCCCAATCGTGGAGTGGCGTCCCAGTGGCGTGGATTTTGATGGGTGCACTGAGCACCAGCGTGAGTACACCGCCAAGGCGCTCAGTAGCGTGCAGCGTCTTCCTCACCTTGCCTCGGAAAGCTCAGCTAGGCTCACTGCCCTTCGGAACAGTATCACGGAGCTGCGTAACATGCTTCAGTTCAAAGGCCGCACCGAGTATCAAGACCAGTTCGTGCACCACGGCCTGCAGCACTACACGATGGCGCTGGCTGCAGAAACCCGCAGTGTACAGGCCACCTTGGCAGCAGCACATGCAGCAGAGAACTCATCCACAGTGGATGAGGATGGATTGGCCGAGCCTGAGGATGCAGCCACTGATGCGCCTGTGTCTTCAAGGGGGGGCGGTGGTGTGTCCCCAACTCTTTCCCGGCAGCGCAAAGAGTTCATTGCTCGGGCACTACATCGCATCGATCAGTCTGTTGAGCGACAAACTGAGCGGGCACGGCGCAGCAAGTGACTTCCTGCAGCAGGGAGACAACATTTTATGTGGCGTGTGAATGTGTGTGAGTGACTTGATGTGGAATGCCGCGTCGACCGCAATCGCAGCGATGCTATGATGAAGTCTATGGGCAGACTTCAAAAGCAGGCTGCTTCAAGCTAATTAAGCTACAAGCCAATCAAGCTGACAGTATGGCTGAGAGAAGCTTGCTTGACAGCGCCACTTCTTCCAGGCTAGTTACCACGCGGGTGCCAGCAAGGATATCGGCGAGAATTTGCGTGGGAGCTGGCAAGTACGCATTGTGTTCGCACACACCGCAGAAGCTCGCGAAGGGCCGCCCAGCCGATGCTCACTCGTAGTATATCGAATTTCATTTCGTCATCTTCGTATCATCACTGCCCATGCAGGTCATCTTGCGCACAGAATGCACCCAAAGCGTGCGCGCGAAGGGGGGGGCAGCGTCACGGCGCAGCCAGCTGCAACAGCCCGGGCAGCATGCACGGTGATATCAGTGCAGCCCGCTGCTACAACCGTGCCGTGCCGCGACGCAGTGGTGATGGCACTGCTGCGGCAAGCGACAGCGGCTGCAGGACCACTGTAAAAGCTGCTGTCTGCACACGCAGCCCAGGCAGCGTTATGGTAGCGCTTCACTTGGCACAGTGGCGCTGCCACGGCTGCACTGGAATGTCCAGCTACCGCAGCACGAGGAGATGCTGCGTCGGGGCTGCCTCCGGCCTCTGCCGTTGTGCTGCAAGCCTCCCCGGACGCCCTGCTGAGCGTGCTGCAGGGCATCAGCGACACGCCGGCGCTCGTGCCGTGCTGGCGGTGTCTTCGTGCAGGCAAGCAGCCACGGCACTGAGTGCACTTCACACAGTGGGCACCCTGTACGTCAACGTGCACCACAAGCGCATGCTGCTGTGCAGGGTGCCTGGAAGGGATAGCCAGGATGCTTACGAGGGGGGTGCCAGTTCAGCGCCGTCTGGACCCTTAGTGCTGTGCAGACTGACGGGAATGGAGAGCATCGCAAAGGTGTAGTGCACCAGCACAGCAACAGGCGGCTGGGATACGGGCGGGGCGCTGGGCTAAGAACGCGCAGGGCTTTCCAAGCCCATACAGCCCGTGTGAGCGGCCCAGGCGCTTGTGGTGCTCCCGTGTGCATGGTCTGTGTCAGACATGCCTGCTCGGGGCGTGCTTCAGAGCGTGCTCTTTTCCTGTCTGTGGCCACGTTTACAACAGAGACGTCGCAGCCACCTCCCCGCCGTTTTATGACTCTGTGCATCACCACCCACCTTGACGCCGGTGTCATGGGGGGGGGGCAACACTGCGGCACAGGCCGAGGCATGACTCATCCGCGATGAGGCGACACCCGCTGAGGTTGCAAGAGGGTGTGTCCTGTTTCTTTCTTTACAGATTGCTCCACTGACCCTGCTGCCGGAGGACTGTGTGCCCAGGGAAGGCCCCTCCACCCCCTTGCTCACAGATAGGGCCGTGAAACGGGGCACTACATAGCCCGACGAGCTCATTGTGGCTCTACTACAGGATATGCTGCATTTCTGTGCAGCAACGATCCCCACCCCACACCGCTCGTCCCAGAGGGTGTGTCACGGGGCCGCGCAGCCTGGGGACGTCATGCTGAGCAGAGGTGTGCTGCAGCTGAGCATGCTGCATGGGGCAGCGCATGCCACAGCTGCATTCATTCTTCTTGCTGCAGCGCTTCCGTTCGTCCGCCAGTGCTGCGCAGGCGGGGGGGTGCAGCGGCCGCCCAGCCACCCGGTTGCCCAGGCGTCCTCCTCCTCGCTACGCCATTGGACTACCTTGCCGCCTGGGCTGCCGTCCAATGTGACCACCAGATGCAGCATACATGCAGGCATGCTTGATACAGCAGCAGCGCTACCAGGCGCCTGGGCTTCGAGGAATGCACGGTGCGCAAGATGGGCGGCGATGCTGCCCTTGCTCAGGCCCACGCAGCTGCGCCAGCTGCAGAAACAAGGGGACAGTGTCACAGCCGAGGCGTTTGGCCGCATGCTGGGTGGCCAGCTCAGTGGCCAATTGGCTGCTCCAGAGCAAGCCCGCTTCACACACCTCGTCCAGGCATGGGCCCAGGAGCGATCCAGGGCGCTGGCAGCGACCGCACAGGCCATCGAACATGGGGGTGCATTATGAGGCGTCCCCCCTAGCTGCCCAGAAATCCACTGCGTCACTGGCTTCTGCGATGGGCTGCCACAGGCGCCACTGCTGAATGGCCTCGTCGCGGGGCGAGACGAACCACTGTGAGCGCCCAGCCAAGCCAGCGGCCAGGACAGTGGCGTATGCCTGCATCCCGCCCAGACTATCAGTGCCTGCTGCCACGACATCACCTGCATGCTGCTGCAAGTAAGCTTCAAAGGCTCCCCGCACAGCCTCTGTCGGCGAAGCCCGGCTCTGGGGGGCAGGCGCTGGCGCCGACGTTGGGCTCCGCTAGGGCTGCGGATGTAGGACTTGCCTGCACTAGATGCGCAATGTGTTGCCCCTGCCGTAGGCGAGCGAGTCCGTAGGGTACTTAGGTTGACCATGCCTATGATGCATATACAGGGTATTGTGACAGGCAACAGGGTCCCATTCCTGACAGGATTTCTTGCACCGTCAACTTTTGACGCCCGTTGGTGGGGCCCATGCAAATATACGAGCTTGCACGTGGGCCATTGGTCCTGATGCAAGTTTAAATTCAGCAATTGGAAAATTTTGAAAGCGCCACTCTCAAACTGATCGAAGTTGGCTGACAACAAAGTTCACCTCCACTGCATTCCGACTTCAAATTTGCTCTCAAACCAGCATATCAAATTCCGCAAGTGCACGGCAGCCAAGAGATTCTTTGGATTGACTTCAAGCAACCCGCTATCGGATCACTTTTGAGGGAATGTTTGTAATTTCGTCAATTCTATGAGTGTACCGGTTACTCCTAGTGAAGCACTTGAGCTAAGCGATCAAGTGTCAGCAACAGACTCAAGCTTGGGCACTGATCGGTCAGGTCGTGAAGCCTCTTCTGTAGCTGGAAGCTCAGCAGTTGGTATACCCATTGGAAATTCACATGCAGTATCTGGTGCTGGGACAGCTCGGCCTGCTTGCCCTGTCCGCCAACGATTGCTCGACGCGTCCTGCGGGAAGACTGACGAAACGTGGGCATGGAGCTTCACGTTCGAAGGCTTGCTAGAAGCTGATGGGTTTCCGCTGGACGACTTTCCTTCCCTCGGGACGGGAGGCACGGGCTTGCCAGCGAGTATCATGCAAGTGCTGCTGAGGCACAACCCGGCGTACGTGCCTTTGAAGCACCTGGACGGGGTGGTTTCAGAGGTTCTGCGCATCATGCAGGTGCTGCATGGCCCCGGAAATCACCATAGCTGCACTGGTAATGGTTTGCTAGTGTTTGGACCCAAGGGCACGGGTAAGAGCTCAGTACTGCAGGCCCTGGCCAAACCCGGCGTTCTGCGTGAAATGCTGGTCAAGAGTGTCCAGTACGGCGAAGATTTTCGCGGTCCCGACCCGAGTGTACGGCATACTTTGGTGCTCAGCTTGGACCTACGGAGCCAATTGCCTAGTTCTGCGCCAGAAATAAGCTTCACTGCCTGGGTTCTGAGCGCTCTGCGCCACGGCCACACTTCAACAGTTGATTCTGCATTCCTGAACAGTCAAGAGTGTAAGGCTTTACAGGAAAAGGCCCGCACTGCATTTGAAAGTGGGGATATCAACACAGATGCACTGAATATTATGTTGCGCTCATGCAATATTCGAGTGCTGGTGGTGGTTGAGAGAGCGGAGAACCTGTTCAGCTTGGGACACTTTTCAGCAGAAAGAGCAGCTATTTGGAAACAGCAGATGATGCTCGTGAGCCTGCTTGCCGCTCCTGCAATAGGTATTGTGCTTTCTGCAAGTATGCAGCGAGCGCGACAGCTTTTCCTGAATACTGGTACCAGTGGGCATTCGTTCCCAACCTATGCGCATGCAGACTTGCTCGCAGATAATTGGAATGGTCGCAAGTTTCACCCTGTTTTCGTGCTGCCACCTGCATGGACTGCATCCTCACTGGCATGGTACATTTTGCAAGACGCCATCTGCCGCAGTCGGAAGGCAGATGCCCTGCGCACAGCCAAAGCACTGGACGCCATTTTCCGTGCTGCTCCAGGCATTCAGTTTGACCCGAAATACGGCATCATTCCACACATGCGTGCCTTTCTGCGCTTGCACGGGGACACTCCGAGTGCGATCACATGCGCAATTCTAAGCCCTGCGGTTTGGGAGGCGCGCGCGCCCAGCTCAGCGATCAAAGATGGCAGTCAAACCGCTGACATGCAAACAGTGCTGAGGGGTGTGCTCAAACTATTGTCTCAAGCGGGCAAGTGTGTTGATATCTCTAACCTGAAGGCCTCGGCGGCAGCAAGGGACAATGACTTTCAGCCTCGGCTTCTGCTGGGCTTCGACGCCAGTACACTGCGCGTTGCGCGGTCAGAGCTGGTAAATGTAGTTGCAGAGTCATTGAAGCACAGTCAGCAAAGTGAGGTGTCCTTTGATTCGATAACAGCAGCAAGCTCGCTCGTGGACACTGCCGTGGACGACGGGGTGCTGCAGGAGCTGCGCGTGCTTGAAGACAAAAGAAGCTGCGCCGAAGGTCTGTGTTCAGCTCAGAAGCCCACAGCAGCTACTGGATGCATATGCTCAGTTTGTGCACCCACATGTGCTTGACTGGTTCTCCCACCCAGGCTACGGTGAGCAGTTGGAGCTGCCAATGGCTCGTGCCCTGGCCAGGTTCTTCTCGGCGCCGCTGGGTGCGGGAGCAGACACCGGAGCTGATGGCGCCACTCAAACCTTAGCAAATATGTTCGCCAATGCCACAGAAGCCTCTGCGGCCTGGGATACCGCCGGCGGCGCCAGCTCCAACGTGCTGCTCCAGCCCTCTCGTGCTAAGCTTGCAGTCACCACTTCAAATGAAGACAGCCAAGCCGGCTCCCTCGCGGCGCTACCCCTCATTGTACTTGACCCCGGTGAAAGCATCATATCTGCCAAAAGTGTCACCATTGATGCAGTGAAAGCTGCCTTCTCAGAACCCAGCGAGGGTGGATCCAAAGCTTGGGAGCACGCTCTTGCGGAAGCACGTACATTGCACCCTGGGTGCTCCGCCGCTGCAGTCGCTGCGTATGTATCCGTTCATCAGTGGCCCAGTGGCATTCGAGAGTACTTGCAGATGAAGAAAGGTGCATTTTGGGTGAAAGAGTTTCCTGGTGCCCTGGGTGGGGATATTCTTGGCTTCTTTCCTGGCCGCACACCCACTGAGGCCCCAATTGGGACCGCAAGGTCTATGCACGTGCTGCGAGCTCATGTTAAGACAGGTACCCAAGTCACACTTGCGCAGGGCCGCGGCTGCAGTGCGTCAAATGAGGCAACAAATGCTACTCTCAAAAACATTTGCCGCAAGAATTCTGTGCTGAGTTCGACAACTGCTGCTATTGAGGCAAACAACGAAACTGTAGCCTTGGCAGTCAAGGGTTGCCTGGTTGCGGCTGCCATGGGGCCACGTCAGCACCACCAGCCTGTGTCGGGGCACTTTCGTACTTGGGCGTCCAACTTCGACCGTGCTTGCCAGCTGTTCGATGTGCAGGTTGCATGTGCACTGACTACAACGCACGCCCTGAGCAGAGCCAAGCGCAGGCAAATGACAGGCAGGGGCTTGTGTGTGCTGGATGCTGGTGACCTTCAGCACAGTTGGGGTGCAGTTGGCATCCTTGGTGCCCAGCATGGAATACTCCCCTTCGCAGCGCCCCCGGCAATGGATGAGCCCGCAGGGGCTGCAGCAGGTGATGAGCATGACGGGGTGTGGCACTCACAGGTAGAGGAGCTCAGCAGCTTGTTTGATACTCCCGAAGACAGCTAATTGCCCCTGTATGCACGTGTGGCAACAATCAGCCCGCAAATAAAGCACACCCTCATGACTGGCAAGAGCATTTGGCGAAGCTACAAACTGTGTAGTCGCCGATTGGCCAACAAACCATGACGTGCAGTGCGAAATTCGAGCAGCTCGGGTGTGTGGATGTATTCTGGCCTGCTTGTGCTTGCTGTGGCACGTGGCGCAAATTAGGTATGGTGATGCACCAGCTCACACAGCCTACACTCGGCGTAGTGAGCGCAGTTGTTCAGATGGAATGAGAATCTCTGTGGAAGGCGCCCGGCATGCTTGGCTTTCCAGTCGAAGTACATGTCATAGGCGGCGTCATCCTCCGCGACTGCCCGTAGAAACTGCACAAGTTCCTCTGGGGAGACGAAGTCCCGTGCGTTTACGAAGCTGTCCAGGCCATCTGGAGCGTAGTCCTCGATGTGCGGTGCGCCGAGGTACACCGGCACAGTGCCGGCCAAGAAGGCTTGGGACCACTCCGGGTTGATACTGCGAAGCGAGGGGGTACGGTGCAACTGCGTAACGGCACAAGTGGCACATGTGACCTACAAGCCGGTCTCCAGCACATCTTCTGTAATGAAGAGGAACTTGTACGTGCCCATGAACTGAATGCGCTGGGCCAGCTGGAAGGGGTCACCGCCAGCCTCTGCGAGCAAGAGCGCGGGTGAGCATGGGTGTGCTGAGGCGAGTACATGTTGTCTGCGGGGCTCACCTGCAGGGATGTTCGTGTTGCGCCAATTGATGTAGCTGTGCATGCTGACGTCCCCAGCGGTCGGCATGAGCTGCACCAGCTTCTCCACAAAGGACCTGTCCTGCGCCGAGGGGCCGTGCTCCGAGAAGTACGCCATGAAGCGGCCAGGAAGCTTCTGTGGTGGTGGAGACAGGAAGTCCGCCTCATCGTGGCCCCATGGGCAGATAAGTGACACTGGGAGGTCGGACGAGGGCTCGGGCGTCATGGTGAAATCAAATTGGCTGCGCAGTGCCGGGCTCGAGGTCCACTCTTCCCGCCCCTGGGCGTTGTCGTAGTAGAATTGAATGCGAGCTGGCAGCAGCGACTGCTTGCCCTGTGTACATCAATGGTTGTGTGTCGCGAGGCTGGCTGGGGGGAACGACAACACTGTGCTTACCTTCGGCACCAATGCTTGCCCAAGGTGGTCTTCAACCACCTGGCGATTGGGTGGCACAGCTTGCCCAGTTGAGTATGACTGTGCGTACGGTGCGCGGCGCATTGGGGGCATGGGCACCGGCACTTGTCGGGCTTTCGGCTGTCCTAGGAATTTCTCGTGGTTCACAGTTTCAGCAACCCAGGCATGTGCGTAGCTCAGGGCATCTTCGTCTCGAACAAAATCACACCGATAATCACATGTCTTATGAACCTGAATGGCGGATCGTTTGCGGTGCGACTGCAAGGCTGTGGGTCCATTTGTGCATGTAGTTACTACTTACAGCTACACCGGCAGCAGCCCAGTTCAAAGTCACGTCTGTGCCGTAGCCCCATCCTGTCCACACACCCGTGTTCCATAACCCGCCTCCCGAACCCAAAACAATGGTTCGCTTCATGCCATCTGACACGAATGGCGAAGGCTTTGGCTCAGCTGGAGGCAACTTCCCAGCATCGGCCACTGGGCCAGAGCCTTGGTCACCGAAACCCGCATTTGCATCACCGACTAGCCCGCGGCGAGGGGATGGCTCGTCAGCCAGATCTACAAATCGCCGACGGGGAACTCCAGGTGCACTATCGGTGTGCTCTGCAGTTTGTTGTACTCTTGAGAGCAACATGTAGAGCCCAGCAACAATGAGCACAGCTGCTGAGACAGCCAAGTACATGCTCCACGAGAATGGTGTAGATGCCCGCTGCTTCGACCGACTTTCACTGTACTGCACCGATTTAGGTGACTCCCCACCTGTACCACGCCTACGAGCTGGCATCATGACCTAGATTGTAAATACAGCACGTGCAGAACTGGTGTCGAAATTCACCAACAAGATATATCCTGGGAGCCTGGATGTGGCTGAGACTAAACTTCCCCAGTGTGTAACTTGTCAGAGCAACTGAAAGACCTTTTTTGTCTTGAAACAATCAATCTCGCGAAGGCAAAGCCCTTGTACGTCAGAATTTCGCTGCTCGAATGATAGAGTGTGAAGGGGGGCACACACGAGAAATCTTCTCCATATATTGCCGTAACTAAATCCTTAAGCAACCATCTTGCAAGTGTATGAAGTGCGGGCTTTTCTGTTTGGATTGGTGTCAACTTGTACTTAATACTTGACTTCTACGAAGTCTTTGAGCAGCCATGAAGTTGGATGTGCGGAATTTGAGGTACATGACCAAGGATGACTTTCGGGCACTGTCCGGCGTGGAGGCCGGCATGCGTAACCACGAACTGGTGCCTGTCGAACTGATTGCGACTTTAGCTGGTTTGCGTTACGGTGGGATTGCGAAGGTTCTGGCGACATTGCTGAAATTCAAACTCATTGCGCACGATCGGTCTCAGTATGACGGATACAAGCTCACGTACTCAGGGTATGACTACTTGGCACTACGCTCTATGCTGCAGCGGGATACAATCGCGGGCCTTGGGCGACAGATTGGTGTTGGAAAGGAGTCAGATGTATACTTAGCAGCAGACGCCGAGGGCAATGAAATGGTTCTCAAACTTCAGCGCCTCGGGCGCACATCTTTCCGAGCCATCAAAACCGTACGAACAATGCTGCCACATGCGATCTCATCAGCTACAAATCTTCAGACACCTTGCAGAAACGCGATTATTTACAACATCGTCAATCTGCATCCTGGTTATACATGTCACGCCTTGGTGCGCTCAAGGAATATGCCTTCATGCAGGTGAGTCCGTTTCGCCCGCGTTTCGCGCAGAATTCGCGTGAACGCCGACTACATTTGCAGGCACTGCACGAGGCTGGCTTTCCGACCCCGACTCCAATTGACTGCTCCAGGCATGCTGTCTTGATGAGTAGAGTAGATGGGTACCCCTTGCACCAAGTTGGCAGCATGAAGCACCCCGATAAAGTGTATGCTCAGTGCATGAGCATCCTCATCCGCATGGCTCAATTTGGCTTGATACATTGTGACTTCAACGAATTCAACCTGATGGTGAACGAATCTGAAGTTGTCACTATGATTGACTTCCCTCAAATGGTGTCAACAAGCCATGCCAATGCTGCAGAGTTGTTTGAGCGCGATGTCAGCGGCATCGACAAGTGGTTTGTAAACAGGTACTCTTACGTGGCTCCTGATGATCTCGTGTTGCACGGCGTGCCTGTCCCGCCAGAGCTCAGTGACATTGAGCGCATCGGAGCCCTGGACAGCAAGGTGGCTGCCTCTGGCTTTCTGCCGCACCACGCCAAAATGTTCTCCAAGATGTCCCTGGATGCGCAGTTGATCGCCCATGGCGGCGATGCGGAAGCTGAGGAGGAGGAAGAGGACGGCGGCTCCGACACTGACGCTGCAGCTGCTGGTGAGGGGGAGCACAAGGCTGCCGAGGGGGGGGCAGATGCGCAGGCAGGGGGGGGTCGCTTGCTGGGGGATGACGTGGCAGACGACGCCCACGACTACAGCCACGACCCATTGGCGGAGGGTGAGCACGACACATCTGACGATGAGTCAGACGACAGCAGTGACAGCGGTAGTGCCGCCGCCGCTGGTGCTGCTGGCGCCGCGCTGTACGACCGGCAAGCCCTCCCAGCCCACATGGATGAGCTGGAGACGGCACAGCTGGGGCGGGTGCCGGAGGGCGTCAGGCGCCGAGCAGACGGCAGGCGCATCCTTCCGCACCAGAGTCGGGCCGTTGCAGCTGCGCAAAAGCACGCCATTGCCGCCAGCAGTGCAGCGCGCAAGGCGGCAGCAGGCGACGCTGGGCCAGCCCTCGGGCTCACAGACGCCCAGATCCGGGAAAAAGTGAAGGCCTCCCTGGGCAAGAAGAACAAAAAGGGCAACAAGGTGAAGGGCCGGAACACCGTCAAGAACAGAGAGGTGAGCCGGGTGAAGAAGGAGGCCAAGGATGCCGGCAGCGGATTCTGGGGATGACAGCGCGACACCACAGGCAGTGTCTTTGCGTAACAATTCATTACTGGACGACTTTAAGCAAGGCTTCACAAGCCACTGTCGCCCGTAGGAAGCTCATCCAGGAACCAGTCAAACTGCATGGTGCGGTGGTCGCTCACCTTTGCCTTCACTGGCCGCAGCCGCCTCAATGCGTTTCGCCAATACAGCATAGCTGAGCGCATGGAGGCCACCACCAAGGGGCGTAGCATGGCCTTGACGGCGTCGCGGCCAGTGGGCGGCGCCAGTGCCTGCACTTGCGCTTGGGAGAGCAAGTCTGAGAAGCCCACAGCTGCCCCCCCCCGGCGAGCGAGGGGGGACTCCCCTGTGCCGAGGGGGGGTATGGCGAATTTGGATGCTGCTCGCTTGGCTGCATCGCTCTGTGACCCAAGGGATGCCGCACTGGGGTTGGTGGACAGGCTGGGTATGGGGGTGTTGCCGGGGTGAAAGCCCCCCCCTCGTGTGGAGGCTGCTCCAGGGGGGGGGGGGGACACGGCAGCGCTGCTGGAAGAGCGAGGGGTGCCGCCATCGGGACTGGGCTCCGACTCAGACATGTGCATGATCCCCCTGGACATGGCTTCGATGGCCCCCTCAATGGCGTCTGGGCGGTCGGGTGCGTCCCGGCGGGCAGGGGCGCGCTTGCTACGGGCCCCCTTGCTCTCAGCCACCCCCCCTCCACCAGATCCATCCACACGGGAGGCAGGCAATGTGCTGCTGCCGGCATGGCCAGCTGCAGACGCTGATCCAGGCCGCTGGCTGCTGCGAGTGTCCCCTGAGTTTGCTTGTGCCGGGGCTGCCCCGCCGTATAAGCGACTGTGCATGTGCCCCGTCACACGCACCAACTCGCGGGCGGTTGGCGGTTTCAGCTTTGGCAGCGGGGGTGTGTACATAGCTCTGTGCACACTGGTTGCAGTGTGCAACTGCTGGTTGTACCCTGCCCATCCTGCCAGCACAGCCGCCCGTACTGTGCGTTCAGACAGCTGGCTCCAGCTGACGACGTCCTGAATAGGCGTCCCAATGCGCATGAGGTAGACAGATATGTCATGGGCGACCACCCTGCGGGCTGTGCTCATCAGCAGCATGAGCGGGGGCGGCGCCTTGGTGCGGGCCAGTGCTGCAGCCAGCTGCTCCCGCTCGGCTTTCAGGCGAGTGGCGGCGGCATCCTCATTCAGCAGGGCTCGGGCAGCTGCAAGGGGGTCCTCTTCGGTGTTTAACCCCCCCCCTGCAATCCCCTCTGACGGGGGGGCTTTCCGCTCTGCCTGTGCCTCTTTCCACTCCGCAAGGGCCCCACGCCAGTGGGCGTGTCGCATGCGACGCACTGCCCGTTGCAGGGCCTTGGCTCGCAGGGCCGGCCCTGGGGCTGCAGGGCGCATGTGCAGGGGAATTGAGTCCAGCAACACACGCAAATGGCTGGGGAGTGCAATGGCAGAGGGAGTGGTGAAACGCCCCTGGCTCAAGGCTGCTGCTGCGTGTTCCACGTTGAAGTCGCCCTTGTTCTTCGTCACAGCATCTGCTGCTGATTGCTTTGCAGCATCATCTACGTGCTGCTGGGTAGGTGAGTGCAGCAGCTGTCGCTCCGTGCCTCCCAGTTTGCTCGCACCAGCCGCTGCTGCCACCCTCGACCCTGCTGCTGATGCAACCGGCCCTGCGGTCTGCTTGGACGCTTGCATGTCATCCACAGCTTCCACTGTGTGTTGATCGTTCGTGTTCTGCTCTTGGTGTTCCAGCTCTGCCCGCAATGCTGCGTCCATGCCTCGCTCAGACATGAGTGAAAAATGCTCCACTACTGAGACAGTCTTTGAGGGCCGGCTGCGTGCAGAAGGCTTCGCTGTGGTATGTCCCAGCCCACTGGGGGGTGACCCTGCCTTGCTCTGCAATGCTGCTAGCACGGCGCGCATGCCGTCATCGTTGGACGAGGTGCCGTGTCCAGCAGCTACAGAGGCGTGCATGACGGCGGAGTGCAGCTGCTTGAGCACGGCCCGACTTGGCATGGGGCGGCCAAGACGCACATCATACGTGGCTCCCCGGCTGGGCTGTGTGGCTGAGGCCTGCCCGTCGCCTTTTTGTGCCCCTGACAGCTTCCGTGTGGTCTCGGCAGCGTGGGAGCTGGCCATGACCTTGAGCTGCAGGCGCCGGACCCGATCCAGCACAGCCGCCTCTCCGCCGGCATGGAACTCCACCTCCTGCAGGGGCAGGACGGTGAATGCGTCGCGCCCCCTGCGGGAAGCTGTGCGGCTGAGGGCGCGCCCTGTGCTAAGTGACAGTGCGGCGGAGATACGGGGGGAGCCCCCCCCTGCACCCCCTCCTCCGCCATGGGTCATGCGGATCACCCAGTCATGCATACCCAAAGCGAGCTGGGAGCCCACAAGCTGGTTCACCAAATATGGCGCAGCATCTCGCAGGGTGGGCAGTTGGAAAGGGTCCCACAGGCTGTCGTTCCATCCGGCGGCGGTGCTGTTGCCGCTGCATGCTGCCACCGGCGCCACCAACAGCGGCAGCAGCTCATGAGGTAGGAACGTCAGCACGCTGCTGATGCGTTTCACCAAGCGCGTGCCCGACGCCCCGCCTGCACGCTGCAGCAGGGTGATGCGTCTACGCCGGGAGCGGAACTGAGCCGTGGGCGGCAGCTGTGCCAGCTGCATACGGGACAAAGAGTCGATGCCCCAGGCCTCCAGAGCGTGCTCAGCCCTGTCAAGGGGGGTATCGGTGGGTCTGTCGCCCCTGCCCAGCTGCAGTGAGGGCTGCAGGTAGTACTCGATAATGGCTGCATTGCTGCGTCGCCGCCGTGTCACTTCTGACCCCCCCTCAACCACCGTAACTTCTTCGTCTGGAGGGGGCATGGACACAGCCACGCCAGCAGTCAGCGCTCTCAACACACGGCTCATGCGTGGCGTTGCCACATTTGCGCCCCCAATAGAGCCAGCGCTTGACGGCCGGGCGCTGGCTGGGGGCGCCTGTCCCCACTTGGGCCTGGCTGCCGCACTGCTCCTGGCGCTGGCCGAAGCGGCAATGCGTTTTTCAGGAAGGGGTACAGGTGCGTGACGGCTTTTCCGCACAACCCCTCTGTGACGCCCCTGGTGGAGGGTGCTGAGAGACATGGAGGGGGCCCCTCCTTTCAGCGCTGCAGCGGCTTGCTTAGCCAGTATCCGCTTCCTTTTCCAATCAGACTTCCCTTGAGACTGCACGATATGCACCAATGTAGCCCCCTTGCCACCCGTGTTGTTCTCCCACTGCCCCACCGCGCGGTGCACCATGGCTGCGTAGATCTCGTCCACCAGCTCCTGCCACACGCTGAGCAGCAGCAGCTGCCGGGAGGAGCCCAACAAGCGGTAGGAGCCCCAGTACCGCTGGCACCACACTACAGTGCGGTGGAACCTCCGCATGACCACCAGCAGTCCCCCTCGGTGCTTGTTCAGCTCCCGTAGGGTAGTGTATACGATGCTGGCCGCTGTCTCGGAGCGCAGCTGGGCAGAAAAACGAACAAGCTCCATGTTCCGCTTCACCTTGAAACGCTTCCAGGCCACCTGGATGGCAGCCACCACTCTGTGCAGCATGCGCCCCCTGGACCGCGCCGTCATCGCCTCGCGGTGTGCCGCTGCCAGGCGACGTGTGCGAGCCAGCACACTCAGGATGCCAGACCATGCTGCGGCGCGCACCAGCACACGATGGTGCTGCAGCGAGTACGCCACAGCAATGGTGCGGCCGCCGCTATCCACCGCGTGTTCCTCCAGGCGCTTCGATTTGTCTTCTTTCTTGGTGTCCTGCATGCTGCTGCGGCGACTTGCCCAAGCTCGGGTGCGTGCCCGTGCCGACCGAGCCACCTTAGCCGCCCGGGGCGACAGAAGTCCATCAGTGCTGGATGCACCCGCCCGGAACACCGCTTGTTCTACCTCAGTGGCGTCTGGCTGCTGTTGTTGCTTGCGCGAGTTGATGGCTGCAGTCAATGTGCGGCCCCCCGAGAGGGCAGCTTCCAGCTCATCGCGCCCAGTATGTGTGGGGCGCATGTGTGCTGGTGGGCGCATGCCGGGCGGTAGTGCAGCAAGCGCTGACTCATCTGATGCCGCTGTCGTGAGCGACATCATGCTGGTGGGTGCCCTGCCACTCGCCGAAGTCGACAGGCGCATGGCGCTCATATCAAGCCGTGGCACATGCACCCCCCCCTGCTTTCCCTCCACCACCCCCTCGCTCTGAGTGAGGAAGGTTGTGCTGTTGTCAGTATACAGCGAGCTGGCCACTGGCTCATCAAGGGTGCTGCTGGAGCTGCCGTGGTGCGGCTGGGCGGTACTTGCGGAGGGCACGCTCACTGCGAGCTGAGGGCGTGACTCGTTGCTGCTACGCCCTGGTAGGCGCACGCGGCCCTGCAGCTGTGTGCTTGAATGTGACCCCCCCTGGGCTGCGTTGCCGCTGCGGGGTGGCGGAACTGGTGCTAAGGGGGCTGAGGGGGCTGAGGGCAGTTCTGAGCCCCCCCCGTGGGGTTGTTCGCCCCCCCCTTGCGTACGGCGAAGAGCCCAATCGGATGGGGGAGGGGCGCCCTCCACGGGGGGGGCTGGGCGAAAATCCGCCTGGGGGGTGTCCATTGGACGAGAGGCATCGCTGGTGGGGGTGTATGGCTGAGGAACTCCGTGTTGAGCCGAGCGCACGCCAGCCATTACTTGTGCCACAGGCGACGCTGGGCGGCCGGCTGCCGCTGCCCTGCGAAGCCACTGCTCGTTGCGCCTGGCGTGTCCAGCCCCCCCTAGACCCAGCTCAGCGCTGGAAAAGGCAGCTGTCAGCCGTGCAAGCAGGCTCTTCATGTGCAGTGGTATCTGTCCTGCAGCTGCCATGCGGGCAACCTTCCGGTGCAGGGCGTCTGCGGCATCCCTGCTGTCCTGGTACCGCTCCACTCGCTTCATGGCACGGTACAGGGCCACTTCGTGGGTGCCCCGGGGGGCGTAGCCGTCTCGCTCCGCCCGTTCCAGGGTGGACAGCATTTGTGCCGACCGCAGAAGGCGCAGGGGGGCCGACTCGTGCACCGAGGATGTGCTGTCTGTCACGCCCGGGCGCTTGGGGGGCAGTGCAGAGCCGGAGGCGTTCACAGCAGGCGTCCCCTGCAGTGCATGCAGCAGCCGTGCAGTGCTGTCCCCACCATCACCGTCCTCCTCCGCTGCCAACAGGAGCGACTCCAGGTCGAATTGGGGGCCGGAGGGCACTGTGCCCTGCTCCTGTAGGGCCCGCCACTGGGCCTTGATGTGCTCCAGCCGCGAAGCAGCGCCGCCGCGAGGCCCAGCATCATCAGAAGGTGTCCCTGCCATGGATGTGCGCTTTCCGTGGCTATCCTTACCCCCCCCCCTGGGGGCGGGACGGGGGTGGCTTGCGCCGGCCCCGGTCGCGCTGGCCCCCCCTCGACCGGAGCTAGTGGCCTTCAGGGAGCTGCGCCATCGGGCAGAAATAGGTGGTGGCACATCCAGTTTGCGCTGCAAGACCTCAGCTTGTCGCACGCGACTGCCCTCTGCATCGTGCAGTGCCTGTACGATGTTCGCGGTGTGTTCCGCTGCCCTGGACTTGGGTCGGGGCTGCGACAAGCGCTCAAAGACAGACTGGCGTGCACTGAAGGCATTGGAGCCTGGCACTTTTTGGCGGCTGCCCCCTGCCCACCGTGCGTTGTGCAGCTGCTCCTGTGCATCGTCATTGTCCCAAAGCCCCCCCCCTCCTCCCAGAGAAGTTGCTGCAGCGCCAAGAGCCTTGGAGCGATGCCCCCCAGGTGCACCCCAGTCGCTTGTGGTGGATGCTTTGCCTGTGTGTCGCCCAGCGTGAGTGTGACTGGCTGAGGTGCTGCCTGCGCCCTGCTGCTGCACCACGGCCGGCGCTTGTGTTTCTCGCATGTGCTGCGCCCGCATGGAGGCATACAGTACATCCAATTCATCTGTATCTGACATTGTGATAGGCTGAATTGTCGGGATCTACAATCTGCACAGGATGAACAGTGGGGCCCATACCAATCGATTCAGCGCGTGAAAACACCACTCCGTACAACCAAGAGCAGGAAAGCCCTCGTGTGAATTCTAGGTAAAAGAGACACTGC
>Ga0307982_1001989_pt1 | contig 16612 bp, 11 predicted proteins | sample OrgLakmetagen989_FD_201847 | JGI IMG/M metagenome (GOLD analysis project Ga0307982, IMG submission 201847) | Saline water microbial communities from Organic Lake, Antarctica - #989 | ecosystem: Environmental > Aquatic > Non-marine Saline and Alkaline > Saline | place: Antarctica: Organic Lake...
TCAGCGTGCTGTGCCCCGCTTCGTTATGCGTGGCGGCACCAGGGAGGCTGCCGAAAGCCTCCGTGCGGGGTTGTTTGAAGCTAGCCGCTTCAGCCTTCTGTAGGAGAGTGGCACGGTGTCAACAAGACAGAAGGCTGGGTATAGGTGCTGGGCTCTTACTTCGCGCAGGTGTGCCTCTTCGGCCCTGCGGCGCTTTCGCTTGGCAGCGATAGCAGGGTCCTCAACAAAGTCAGGCAAGCCAGGCTTCACTCGATTCAATGCCGGGCGCGAACCTGCACAAGCAAGCAATTGGCGCATTGTGCATATTGTGATAATGACAATATGCGTACTTTGCTTCAGCCGACCCTGGGACATCCACGCAGTTAGGTGGGCTGCAGGCATAGCTTTCAAAACTGGACTTGTCGATGCAACAGCGGGCTCCCCTGATTCCTCAATGAACACCCTCTCCGCAACACGAAGTGCTGAAAGCTGTGATTAACTCTGGGTGTGGAGAAAACGCTCGCAGCAGCACAGAGCAAACTACATACAGCTTGCTGAGCTTGCCGGGGCTCCCCGTGAAGAAGTTGCGTCGCCTTTGATACCGTAGCCAATACTCGAAACGAAACGCCCAAAGCGTGACGATGCACAGCTTCTGCAAACCTGTGAGACTCGTGTTGACACAAAGTCCAAATAAAACACCACAAATCTCACTCAATAGCCTGAACGGCGGCCGGAGCCATAGTTGCCATTTCTCAAACATGCACAGTGGCAGAGAACGATTTACTCGAGTGGCACAATGCTTGCAACATCATGGTAGCCCAGCTGCTTGCATGCGTTGTGCAGTATTCTAGTATTGGTTTCTTGCGGCGCGCATCCGCCTCAGCGGATTCTGAGCGACCCCCCCTGCACTCCCTGGAGCACCAGCACCGCGGTTTGCGCTGTCGATCAAGGCTCTCGGCTCCAGCCCCCCTCGTCTGCCTGCTGGGGCAAGCCAAAGCAGAATAATTGGATGCGATAATTATCTTGCAAATACCATATGCCGTGAACTGGGTGTTAGCGTCTGGGCCAGTTTGCATAGCGAGCTGCCCGACGTACCTTTTTCTGAGCACCAGCAGCCGCAATCCAACGATCACGGAGGCATCTCGCCTTTGTGCTTAGACTTCGGGGAGAAATTGTGTAACACCAGCTTAATCAAAAGCTGTAGTTTTTTCTTTGTGGTTTCAGGTAAGCATCAAGTCTGCACCAGTAATGCGAGCACAGTCCACGTCGCCAGGGGATTTTGCAAAGCGTATGGCTGCTTTCAACGGCGCCGACCAGGCTCGCAATCCAGTGCGACTTGCAGCCAGCAGAGATGCTGAAGGCTGCTTGTATTATCCCTGTCATACACCCAAAGCCTTTGCAGCTGTATTGTACCTAAGGGACTCTTGTGTGGACACGTAAAATGGCTGAAGCGCCTCCCACTTCCGTTCCCCCGCATGCGCCGTCCAGCAGCTCTACTGGTAAGCACGACAATCAATACAAGCGAATTTACAGCGAACCGAATCACATTTCGCGTGACCGTTTCGTGTTTTGAGAACAAGAATCTTAGTCTTGGGCGGGCCCAGCAGCCTCGACTCTTGTTTTGTCATGTGTCGGCCTGTCTCAAAGTGTCGCTGCTAGGATAATCACTGCAAAATGGCACTTTGACGTCGATTGCAGAGCAGAGCAACCCAGCACCGGCATCGAACCCTATAAAACCTCCATCAGCTGAGACTCTGGCAACCTTGCCTTCGGAAGGCTCAACAGCCACCACCAGCAAGGCACAAACAAAACCAGCAACACCTGTGCCTACCAGTTCAACACAGCAGGCTCCTTCACCTGCAGAACCTGTCGCAAGTGCCACAGTATCGGACAGCAACCATATCTCAGTCAGCAAATCAGATCCAAGTCCCTCAAAAGGCTCAAGTGATGAGAGCAAGGAAGCTATACCAGTCAGTTCTCCTGAAGCAAGCCCCGCAGCAGGCTCCAACTCGACTGCCTCTGTGGATTCGCACGTGCCCCCATCTGTGAACCCAACTGAGCATATCACCCCAGTTAGCAGAGCAGTGCAGGCCTCGTCACAAGCAGCACTGGTCACAACCAGCACGAGCGTCGCAAGCGACACTCAGGCCCAGCCAGCAACTGAGCCGCCTACCATGGCGCCGCAGCCTGCTCCCGAAGACCTCCTCAAGGCAACCAGGGCCGCTTTGGGCCAAAAAGACTATCATTCGGCTACAAATTCTGTCGAGGCATACCTTGGCAAGATGCCCCGCGACCCGGAGGCGTGGTTACTTCTGGGCCAAATCCACTTTGAATGTGGCTCCCATGCTGACGCCCTGGCTGCTTACAGCAAGGCCATGGAGCTGAACCCCGGTGACTACCGCGTGTGGTTCAACATTGGCGAGCTGTACAGTGCATGTGAGCAGCACCAGGATGCACAGACCGCATACACACACGCGCTCTCCCTCCCCGGCGTGGACATCGACAAGCTGCAGGCACGACTGGAGGCTACACAGGCCAATATGCGAGTGCAAACTGTTGGCGAGACTCACAGCGCCCCCCCTCCAGCTCAACAGCCCGCCGCTCCCCCCGCGGCGCCGGCCGCAACCCACGCACAGGCGACGCCCGCCCCCCGCCCGCAGGCCAGCACAAGCCGCCCACAGGCAAGCAACGGCGCTCCCAAGCCCGCACCCGCCCAGCCAGCACCAGCTGTACCGCTGCGTTCCCAACCGCAGCCTTCAACAGCCCCCTCCAACGGCACCCCCGCCCCTGCTGATGATGAGTCTGCCTACACCGTCATCCCTCCCAGGCTACAAGCAGGCAACTACGAGTCTTCCCGCGGCGAAAGCAACTTCTCGACCATGGGGGGCGCCACAGTGCACAACCCCAAGCAATCTCTCCCTGCTGCCAAGGTGTCCGTCACCACGGGGGCTGGCAACATGGGGAAGTTCACGTGCTTGACGGCACCCCTGAGCACCCTGCAGGAGCACACCGTGCCTTCACAGCTGCAGCAGACCCCCACACTGCATGAGCTGCTGCAAGAAACTCCCCGCGCCTTGCAGAAGGCGCGGGCCATGCCGGAGGGCGACGTAAGCTTGCAGGTGCCTGTGTTGAAGGGGGGCACTATCTGGCTGCTCCCTGTGTCCGTGCTGCGCCTGTGGTTTCTGCTGGCCATCTCGGACCACTCAAGGCACACTGCCCATAAGCTGTACCCTGACCAGCACCCACCCCCCCCAGGCCTGCCGCCCATTCACTACAACCTGTTGTCAGCTGACGCGCGGCAGCAGCAGCCTGGACAGCAGCAGCCTGGACAGCAAGCCCGTGGTATGGAACAGCATGGGGGGGTGAAGCGCCCCAGAGACCTGCCTGAGCAGCCCTCAGCTCCTGCGTATCACCACCAGCTACAGCAGCAGCGGCAGCAGCAGCAGCAGGTGGTGGCGCCAGCTTTCCCAGGCAGCAGACCGACCATGGCTGTCAGCAACCCCCACAGCGAAGCGGGGGTGACTGTCTCCCAAGTCCGGGCCATGTTTGGTGCCCGCTTCCCCAACCGCATGCGGGGCAAGAAGGGGGTCCGCCTCATGGGCGTGCCCCCCCCCAGTGAAAACACCTCCCCAGAGCAGGAGGACAGGCAGCAGGCTGCTGCTGTGTACGCCATGGCCACGTACATGGGCACGGCCTCAGTGAACAGCGCATTGCTCACGGCTTGCTGTGGAATGCTGGGCGCACCCAAGCCCAGCCAAGCCGGCACCCCTGCAGCGTCAGCAGCGCTGCCCCACTGGGCGCAGTCTATTGTGCAAAATGTGCACCCAGCAGTGGCAGGAGTTGAGCTGCGCCTGGTGCTGAACGAGCAAGCCGGTGCCCCCAGCTCCCACCGCATGCTGCTGCGTGTCCCGGCTTGGCCGCATACTCGCCGGGTGCAGCGCCGTGATGCTCGTCTGGCGCGCCTCATGGCCGCAGGGGCACAAGACGTGCAGCCAGAAGACGAAATCAGCTCTGTGGACACAGTCATTGACGAAAATGACGAGCGCCTCATCCCAGTGCAGCCGCAGCAGCCGCACCGCGGGCCAGTGCCGCCCCCAGCCAAAGCTCAGGCCCAGGCCCAAGCCACCAACGGCATGGGCCCGGGCAGCCAGCGCCACATGGACTTCCAACAAGCAGCAGCTCCCCAGCCCCATGGCATGGTGCAGCATGGCTGGGGTGGTCCCCGCCACGCAGAGCACCCCTCCATGCCCCCCAGCGCCATGCAGGGCGACAGCAAGCCGGCGCAGCAGGGCTCCCAAGCAGTCATGTCTGCACGGGATTTCATGCAATCTGGGAGCACCAGTGGCATGCACGCCCAAATGCCCCAGGGAATGCCTCGGGGAAGTGGTGCTATGGACATGCACCTCGTGCAGGGGCAGGGCATGCACATGGGCGCTGAGGGGATGTACGGGGGGCATGCGGGTGCTATGGGGCACTATGGCCAACAGGGCGGCCCGCCGCAAGGCATGCACCCCGGCATGGGCATGCAGGGTGCAGCGGGATTCCAGGACCACCCTCACCAGCAGTACGCCGCTGGCCCCGGCCAAGCGCCGCACATGCAAGGGCAGCACTACGGCTCGCCGCCACCCCCCGTACAAGGGGCTGGGTACGACGAGCGTGCTGTCACGCAGCAGCAGCAGCAGCACATGCGAGGCCCTGGGGGCATGCCGCCGTCGCAGGGCTACGGCATGTACGCTGGACAGGCGCCGCCCATGCAGCAGGGCCCCGAGGGTGGCTACCCAGGCTTCTCGAACGGGATGCCCACGCCGTACCACGGTGGGCACGCGCCCCCACCGCATGGCCACCCCTCTCACCAGCCGCAGCAGCAGTACGGGTATGGCATGCCTGCCCCTGGGCAGTACTACGAACACCCTGGGGGTGCACTTCCTTACGGCGGCCAAGCGCAGGGCTACCCCCCCGGCCAGCCGCAGGGCTACGGTGCCCCCCCGCCGCACTTTGCTGGACAGCACCAGTACTACAGGTGAAATTCATTTGTTGCCTTTCCTCAACAGAGCACACACAGCATTTCTCGCGCCACTGATTAGATAAGAATGCAGCCATCCCTTGTAGTGCGGCACTTCTCATGGGTCGGATGCTGCTGCATGCAAACGACCAGAGAAGCTGTGTGATCCCCACCCGCCCGAGCCAGGAAGGGAATCCGACAGAAGCGGCGCCCGTGCCCCAAGCTGGGGAGACGCTGTGACAGCCCTGCTTGGCTGCAGCAAGTAGTGCGTTGTTTGCACAGGGGCCACAGAAAGCGCATCTGGGGCCAACAAGAGCTGCCCTGTTATGCCTTGCGATGCACGCTTGGCACTTTCTTCCTTCTGCTGCTCTTCCTCTGCCTGTTGCCTCCACCCTGGCAGTCGGGTTCTCAGCTCAGCACCAGTTGCAGCCACCAGCACACATACACCGCAAAGCAACAACACACCTCCGGGAAGAAATGCATAGATCGGCTTGAAACCGTTCAGCACTCCATCGGCAGCCAGGGAAGTCAGCACATATGTCGCTGACACGGGCGCAAGGAGGCAGCACGCTGCACATGCTGCACCAGTGACTTGGGCAGCCATCTTCGCCCTGGAGCTGCTACTCCACTCTTGCACACAGGTGCCTGCAGAGGCCAACACAATTGCAAGCATGCCGCATCCATGTAGCAGGAACAGCGGAAACAGCACCCAGTACATCGGAATGGCGGTGCCTTGGCTGTTTCCATCCAGCCGCACTGTCAACAGCACCAGAGTGACAAACAAGGGCAGGACCCCACAAAGCATGGCAGCAATATATACACGAAGACCATCGCTTTCGTCTGAAAACACCCACTTCGCTGGCAGCACACAGAGTGTCAACAGCGCAACAATCCACAAGGGAATGAATGCCACTGACCAAGGCAACGCCTCCGTGCTCAAATTTGCTAAAATCATCACAGGGGCAGCAACACTTAAGCAGCAAAGCATGCTGCCAGCATGGGCAATAGCTCTCCGCCGTTCACCCAGAGCCTCGTGGAAGCAGCCAGCCACGATGTTCATGTGGACGACGTCGGTGTCCCACGCGCTCTGCAGCAGGTGCTGCACACTTTGGGGCGGAACGCTCACAGGGGGCGATGGGGCCAGTTGCGGGCGCCGACAAGAAACACAGCACATAAATCGCATCAGAGCACACGATGGCAACCAGCCGCCATCTCTGGAATCGCCGCAGGGCAGGCGTGGTGGCAGCTCGTCCTGGCAGCCTCGGGTGACGCAGCACAGCACAGCAGTACCGGCCAAAACACCACGCCCGAGCACGCTGCGAGCATATGAAGCATGGCTTGGACGTGCGATGAATACAGTGTAGGCAATCATCCACCCCAGTACCCAAAGCAGTGTGCTGAGGCCAAAGAAAGGAGCAGCGATGTACGCTGGAGATCCACCATTCAAGGACAATGCCACAAATAAGCAGCCAAGCAGGAGCAGCAATAATGGCAGCCACGTTATGCCACATAATGCCCATAACCGCAGCCTTGTATGCAATGCCCCTGCTCTGCGTGCATCTGTTGTTCTCACGACTTGTGCTTGCCGCTGCTGATTTGCAGCATCCAGTTTGCTGCCATGCAGGCGCAAACGACAGGCGAATTTGGCAGCACCAGATGTGTCAATACGCAGCAAACGTGCTTCATTTGCTGAATGGCTTGCATTTAATGTTTGCAATAGCGCTGAAGGTGGCCTTGGCGTCCTTGCAGATTGTGGGGAGGCTTCAAGAAATGACGCAGATTCTCTGCAAGGTCTGGTGGTGCATATGACTACAGTGCCCTGAATAAGTACTCTTACATAGCTTCCCAATCAACATTCGCAGCTATTTCTTCGAGCCAGCATGAGTTCAAGCTGCCCAAGGTAACAAGACTCCGCGGCGAAAGGCTTCGGTATACAGTCGCACGCAGCTCTGCGCAGGGCGTCCTTGCCAGCTTTTGAACAATGAACTGCTCGCTCCACAAGTGCATACCTTGCGGGAGCTTAGAAAATTCAAGTCCAAGATCCATTTATTGTTCAACGCGCCAAGGCGCTTGAGATTAGATCGGCTTGCCAGCAAACACCAGCCGGACCATGCAGGGTGTATTCAGTTCAGAGTATTTCAGTTTGCAAAGACCGTGATCAGTTTGAACACTACTCGTTCAGAAATCATTCACACAAAGCGGGAAGAGTTGTTTCCGTTGAATCTGGCAGGCAGGCTTGTTGCCTGAAGTATGCCCACGCTCCTCACGAAGCTGCCAACGGGGGCTCCGGCGATTCCTGCAACGCCCAATTGCCCCACAGGGGAGCTGCCACAAGACGACATGCGTGACAAGTCATTTGCTACTGTGCGGCTGGACATGCGTGACAAGTCATTTGCTACTGTGCGGCTGCAGCGTCTTCCCCCTTTAGGCTCGCATGCGCAGCACATAGGCAAGAAGCAGCGGGTGGCAGTGAATGAGGGAGTGAGAGCCTGCATTGGCCTGCCTACTCCTAAGCAGGGGGGAAGGAATACCCCAGGACCTCAAATAGCTCAAAGCGCCCAGCTGTGAACACGCGCTTGAGGCTGCCATCCAAGTACACATCTGGGTCAAAGTCCTCGGCGGACTCGTCACGAGGCCACTTGTAGGCATTCTCGCCCAGCACGTACCGGGTGCCCCAACGACGCATGACGTTGTACGCATTTTGGTCAGAGTCCTTCAGCATGTGGTCGATCACGGTCTTGCGTGCAGTGTCGCGATCGTAGTAGTCGTAGCCATGGGACCACATCCAGCCATTGTAGGAGATCAGACTAGGGTGTCCCCCGTACAACCCAACGGGGGTGATGTGGGTGTCATGGTGCATCATGACAGACTTGGGGGGCACGTGCCGGCGGATGTACTCACCCATGGCCTTGAAGTCCTTGTCGTACAGCACGTGGTACAGGCGGTACTCCCTCAGTACAGACAGGAGGCCACTGCCCCACCCGTAGTACGCATATGCAGCGATGCTCAGCAGGGACAGCGCAGCCAAAGGCAAGGCGACGAAGCTGCGCTTCAGGACAGTGGGATATCCATGAGCACCGCGCAAGGGCAGCTTTTCCCCAGAGAAGGAGGTGGTGGGTGCTACAGCCTGCCCGTCGTCACCAGCCTTGGCCTTGGCCACGCTTGGGTGGGGGCGCCCCAGCATCACGCGGGCAGCGTTGGTCAGGGGCCAGGACAACAAGTCGCCAATGGAACCGCACATGATGAACATCGCGATGTACAGCAGCTTGCAGTTGTCACGGTCCCAAGGCTGCATCATGACGTAGTTGCCAAACGCCCAGACAACGGCGCCTGCCAATGTCCACTTCCACACATCCACGTCGCGCGCAGCGTTGTGGGTCTGCATCACCCTGTCGCCTGCTGCTGCGGCGGCCGCTACAGGTGCGTAAGATTGCGCCATGCCGGTGAAGTACGCCAGGAGCTCCTCCGCCTCCAGGGGCTCCTGCACCCCCCCTCCGAACAGGTAGCCCATGGGGTGCTTCCGGCTGGCAGGGAAGGCGTCCTTGTACGCAACAGCCACCTTGCTGGAGGCTGAGAAGGGCATCTCGTCAGTTGCTCCGAAGATGTTGCTTGGTGAAGGGGACATGCCTGCCTCGGCCACTTCCGCCTCGGCTGCGGAGCCTGCATCCGAGTCGGTGCACTCCAGATCGTCATCGCCCTTGGCCTTCTTCCGCATGGAGCGTGGCACAGCAGCTCCCATTGGTGGCAGGGGGCCAGTGTTGGACACGTGGTGGATGACAGCCTTGACAGCGCTTGTGTATGCCCGCACAGCGGAAATCGAGTTCCACAGCAGTGCCAGCAGAAACAGGGGAACACAGGGGCCCAGGGAGCGCCACCAGAACCAGAAGAAGTGGTATGTATCAGCAGGGTAGCTGAAGCCTGGGGGCTTCCAGATGGGGCGGAACTCCATGAAGCTGCCCTTCCCACTGGGCCCATTGCCGTCAGACACCATGTGCATGAACTGGGACAGCTGGGGGGCTGCCAGCACCAGGGCAGCAATGCCAGCTGAAATCCAACTCCACAGAACGCGAGGGGAGCGCACCCACCAGTAGGCGTCGCACAGGAACACAGTGAGCATGACCAGGGCGGCGCCGATGAAGGAGTGGGCTTGCACCATGGGCAGAGTGGCGCAGCACACGGCTGCCAGCATGAGCAGGGCTGATCGTGCAGCAGAGGTGACGGCTGCAGCGCGGTTGGTGGCAGCCCACACCATGAGGAAGGCCGCCAGGACCATGGGGTACGCAAAGGTGGCGCCGCGCTGCGGCAGGTACACGTGCGGCATGAAGGCAAACCAAAACACGTTGCCTTTGTCGTTCACGTCGTCTTGAATGGGGTCGAATTCCTGCATAACGCGCTCGTAGCCATACTCTTTGAGCAAGTTGATGCCTCCCTGGCCGCCGGCAAAAACCAAGACAGCAGTGCTGATGACTGCCGCCACATCGGAGCGGCTCATTCGACGAGTAAAACAGAACAATAGGCCGATCATGGAGAAGAACATGAACATGCCAGGCCACATCATGGCGTGGCGCATGCTGTCCCCCATCCAATACATGACTCCAGCATGCCAGTCAGGAATGAATGGGTATGTCATGGCTTCACCAGCAAAAATAGGTGACTGCATGCTCCACGAAACATCCTGGTTGCGACCGTAGATGAAGGAGTTTGCAAAATGCATGTGGATTGGCATGTCTGCCCAGCAGCTTCCACCAGAGTAGACATTGCCTTGATCATCCTCAGGGAAAAAACGAGTCAAATATAGAGGCACCATCAAAAAGCCCCAAGCTGTCAGAGTTGCGTACAGCACCCAGTTGGAGGGGATATCAACGCAGAACTTCTTAAAAGCAGGGCCAATTTTTGTTCGAAACTCGGGGAAGTTATCCCACGCCACGTAGGCAACAATAAACGTTCCCAGCGAGACAGACATGGAGCTGCGAAGTATTGTCAACATCCGCAAGTGAGCATTTCTCAGGACAAAACATGGCACATACCCAAGTTCATTTAGGAGGCAAGATGCCAAAAATGTTATCCAACCAGCGAATATCGTTCCGACTGGAATACTTGCAAATGCAATCTCATCCAGACTCAAGTGCGGCCGAGTTTTCGCCACTAGCACCACAAATGCACAGAGACATGTGAAAAGCCACCAAGCAACACCTGGCAGAAAAGGCCACTGTGAATCAATGTGAACACACTGCGCTCCACAATCATAAGAGTAGCCGTCATCAATAGGCTTCATGCTGAAGAAGTGCTGGCCACAACAACGGGCACGAATCCAAACCTGCCCACAGACTTGAGCGAGGCTAGTTGGCGTAGCCGTACCCTCTGCATTGCAAGAGGTTCTACAACACCTTCAACCCTTGATTTGATTTTCCAAGCATTCCGCCATCTCATCTTGCTCGCTCACACGTGCAACGCCAGCTTGACAGCACAGGCCCCCATCTACCAGTGCTGCCAATCAGCGAGTTCGACCCTTTCAAACTATTGCCGACCATTCGGGCGCCTTTCGCCAGATATAGTGAATGTTTGGCGCATAAACATAATGAAGCGAGTCAAATAGTGCTGCGGGTTGATGCTTGACACATCCACGTGCAAGTCGGCGTGTCTGATCATCTTGAGACCTTTCTCCAGCCGCTTGCCAGTGTCATACGTCTGCAGCATGTCAATCATGCCCACCTGTAGCAGAACATGATTACACTGCATGAGATCTTCAGCTGCAGCTTGCCCCCAATCGTCGCCACCATCTTCGGAAGGATCTGGCCCCAAGGCCATGGAGGCTGCAGACGGCTCGCCGGAGCCGAGCAATGGGGCCGACAGCCCAATGCCAGCCGCAGCATGCTGAGCACCGCTGCTTGCAGGGCTGTGTGGCACTGTTCCTTGCAGCAGCGCCAGCGGGGACCACGGCGTGACGGCAAAGTGGTTGCTCCACTCCCAGGGGATTCGGCGCTTGCTGCCAGCGTCACTTTGCACTGGTGTGGCTGTCCCATCATCATCCACGAATACCTGCGTCGTCTCTGCTAGCTTGTGCCTATCTGCTTCTTCGGCTGCGTAGTCGGCAGCTTGCCAAAGCGGGTGCCGGGCAGCCCTGGCCACACCCCGCACGATGCGGCTTCCTTGGCTAAATGAAATGCGCTCCCGCCGCAGCAGTGGCAGCGGCAGGTCGATATCTGGGGCGCGACTCAAGGCAAAGCGGTCATTGAAGGCCACTGTGCGCTTCCTGAGGGAGCCCACGTTGCGGGGCCGCCCGGTGGGCACCACATTCAGCAGCAGACTGTAGTCCATGATGCCATGAGCAGCCAGCAGGCGGGCGTCCCGGGTGAGCTGCCGGTTCAGGCACTTGGCTGCAGTGTGCGACAGCACAGGCAGACCATCCGGGTAGTGGTTGCGCAGGTCAGTGTCTTGGAACAAGACTCCGTGCCGGACGGTTCGCCCAGCCGAGTCCCGGCTTTCCAAGCTTTTCGTCAAGCGAGCCTTGCGGCCAACAGTGGACCCCTTCAGATCATACGTCTCGGTGTTCGTCCCGGTTTCTGTGCAGGGGAACACGTTGCCCATGAGCAGGAACCAGACGCGCTTGCTGCCGGCCATCTGTAGGCCGAAGCAGCCGTAGAATCGGCACAAGAGAGACGAAGGGTTGCCCCGTAAGTGTGCAATGTACGCCGGCAGCAAGTGCAGCAGAACCTCCATCTCAGAGGCCTCAATCGTCTTCACCACCAGGGACTGGTCCAGGGAACGGCAGAAGAAGGACGAGGAGCCGGCGTCAGAAAAGTGCGCTTTCAACAACCCCAGTCGCAGTGCATGGGGGTCAAACATGGACACGATGTGGGCTGTGCTGAGGCCGGCAGCCCGCCGCAGCATGGCGAAGGCTTCGTCCGCAACAGACACGATTTCAAATGTCTCCAAGGGCGAGCCACTGTTCTGGCGCTCCAAGGAGCGCTTGCGCCGAGCGGCACTGGAGCTGCTTGGCTCGGGTGCAGCCACAGCAGCTGGGGTTGTGTCTGGTGCACCCCACAGCTGTGACAGCAGAGGCTCGTCCACGTTTGGTGTAGACAGGTGCAGGCGCTGCAGGGCACGCCCAAAAGAGGCATGCTGGGCTGGAGCAGTCATGGCCAGCTGCGGAGACAACAACCCGACTGAGTCCTCGTCCTCTTCGCCGCTGCTGCTGAATTCACTGTCTGTGCTGCCTTGGGTGTGGTGCCGGCGCTTTGCACTGGGGCGGGCGCTATGCGGCAGAGTGCTGGCTAAGGTGCCGACTTCAGCGGAATCATCATGGGCACTTGTTTGGGAAAAAGTGTACAAGTGGGGAAAGTCTTTCTGGAGGCTGCAGCTTGTAGGTGCAGCTGTTTGCGCTTGGTCCAGCTTGAACGTCTTGGCTGCGTCGGCTGCAGCAGCCTTGGCTGCAGATCCGGCCACGGGAGCACGGGCGGCACCAGCGGAGCCTCGGCGTGGGCGCGAGGCCTGACGGCTATCTGGCACACCAATTTCAACTGCAACATGTGCTGCGGGGTCTTGACGAAGCTCTTGAGGCACCAACTGCGACCTCACTCGGGGCATGCTGTCCGGCGTCACGCCCTCCCACTCAGCGTCTGCTGCATCAGAGCTCAAGCTCACAGTTGTACTGGCGACACTGTCGGAGCTCATCACTTTTGGTAATGTCTGCTTATGGGAAACTGACGCCAGGGAGAGAGGAGGCGGTGCTTGCTGGGTGGCCACACCACTGTGCTGTGGCGAGGCCATTGATGCTGCCACCTGGTGCTTCAGGGGGACTGTGCTTGAGGTGGCACGGTGTGGGCGCAGCAGTGCGCGGGCCTGCTGTCCAGCAACTTGCTGGGAGTGAATGGAGGTGTGCAGCAGCGACGGGGTCTCGCCTTCCAGTGGAGTGGTCAAGGGTGTGGCACCAACCCCCCCCGGCGCATTGCCTGCGTCTGGCTGTGCACCTGGCTTTCTGCGCACCATGGGCATGTCCGATGTATGGTGCATGTTGTGCTTGTGGTGTGTGTGAAAAGACACCTTTTGCCTGGAGCTGTCCCGCTGCTCCACGATGTGTCGCACCGCCCGCTGCTCAGCGTCATTCCACACAATGAGCTCGCTCTCCGGATGGCCGCGCCAGGAGAAGCGCCCGCTCTGTTCCCCCGTGCCCACTGCTGATGGGTCCCCCTTGGCGGCTCGTGTCTCTTGGCTCTGCCGCGCCGTGTTGAAGAAGGAGCTCCACATTGCGGAGGCGGAGCCCTCGTCAGGCACCCCTGAGGAGGAACGCACCCTGCCCTGCCGCAGGTCCATCTTCAGCTCCATCACGCCGCCCTCGGGGTCCCCGGAGGCACCGCTGTATAGGTTCCCTGAAACGCCCGCTACGCCGCCAAGGCGTCCCGCTGCCTGGCCTGCTGCGGCACCCGGGGCCGAGAAACCGCGAAGCAGCTCCCCAGGGGTGTGTGTGGAGGGCCCACGACCTGTCCAAATGTCCACATTGGCTTGCAGGCGCTGCGCCACTGTGTGTGCTGTTTTGGCTAGTTCGGCTTGGGCAGCCTCCGCGTCGGCGCCTGCCACCCTGAAGCGGCTGAGCATGGTCACATGGCGCCGAACGGTGGAGGAAGCTGCCATGAGCATGGATGCTGCACGGCAAGGGAGGTCTGCAAACTCCTCCACCCCGACCAGTTCGTCTGCCCCAGGCAGGGGTGTCTTAGGCGCCTGCCGATGGGTGGGCGGGTGCGGAGACATGTAGGCTGAGCCGATGATGCCCACTTCGTCCTTTGGGGGGCGCACTGGCATGTGTGCCGCAAACATCAGCACACTGTCCATGGCGTCATTCATGTCGGTCCCTGAGGAGTAGAATCGGTCCAACAAGCGCTTCTCCTGGGCCCACCGGCGCTTGGCCACGCTGCCACCTTTGCCGCTGGGCAAGCGCCGGTCTACGGCGCCATCGTGGCCACGAATCATGCCCACGTGTGGGCGCATGGTGCTGCCCAGGGGTGTCACAGACAACCGCTTCAAAGCGGGCCGTACAAAGCCGGGTCCGGCGGCGTTCTCCCGCTGGGCACTGGGCGATCCCTGCGTGATGTCGCTAGACTGCCTGCTGGCGTACGCTGCATCATTCGTGGGGGCTGCTTGTGCCGACTCCCTCAACATGGCTGCCAGCTGGCCATGGCTGCGGGATGTGGAAAGACGAACAGGCGGGTCATAGCTTGTGTCCTCCGGGTCTCCATCCTGTGTGGGCGAGCTGTCTGCTGTGTGCCGAGCCGACGCAGCAGGCGACGCGGTGGCGCTGTGTGCATGCGCAGCGCTGGCGACGACTCGCTGGGTGGCTTCCGCACGCAGCTGCGAGCGATACACGGCTTCATTGTGCAGCAGTGTCTGGCACAGCCCCGACAGCATGCACATCCCCAGCTCGGCTCGAAGCCCGGCAGTGATGTCCCAGCCAGTGCCGATGTTGTTGATGGCATCCACGCCAACGGCATCTTGGCTGCCAGTGCGCACAACTGATGCAGAGATGCTTGCCATGGCACTGCGCTTGCTGCGGGAGGAGGGCTTCTCCCGGCGCCGACTGGACCGGCGTTTGGCTTTGTCCTCCTTGGACTGGCTTGCTGTAAGCGTGCTGTTCTCCCCTGTATGTGTGCTTAGCGTGCTGGCATCGTGCCCTTGCAAAGTACGCTCGTTCAGCTCAAGTCCACGCTGGGAGCCTGGGGACTTACCTTTGGCATCTCGTGCTGCGGAGAACGAGCTGCCCTCAGATGCCACGCCACCAAGTGGCTGCACGCCACTGGCATGTGCTGGCTGCGATTGTGCACCAGCGGAGAGAGTGGAGCTTGGTCCGCGAGCATGCATGGGCGACACCAGGTCGCCCTCCCCTGCAGTCATTGCCTCTGCCTGCAGTGCTGCCGCGTCTGTCGCGTGGGGGGTGGCTGGCGTGCGCGGGCTGCCACCGCCTTTCCCGAAGAAAAACTTCATCAGCCCGTCACGCCCCCCTGGTGTTCCCAAAGATGGTGCCCCTAAGGAGCCGGCAGTGCTGCTGTTGCCCCTGAAGCCGCGCATCAGCTGGGTGGAGTCTGGTGATGCCCCAGCGGCGGTGGTCACGATGGCTGCGCCAGCAGTCAGCCCAAGCTGCTCGTCCATGCTTGCATCTGCCCCAGCAGGCTCACATGGGTCCACATATGCCCTGGGTGTTTGTGCGACGAAAGCTGCCCACGAGTCGTGTGACAGCTCCGAAATCACCGACGCCTCGCCGTCATACATGGACGAGGCAACGGTGTAGTCTGAAGCCTGGCTCATCACACTGTCGGCGTCACTGGGACGACGCCCAGATGGATACTGCAGGTCCTGTCCCAGCTTGGCACCGCTTGCTGCGAGCACGCTCTCTACCGCCGCTGTGTGGCGGCGAGGGCGGCCGCTGCGCCCGGTGCGGCGGCGTTGGCGACGCTGTGGCCCCGTCGTTTGAGCCCGCAAGGCGAATCGCGGGAGGCAGCAAGCGGGTGCGCAATGCAGCATGCCCATCTGCTGCATGAGCAGCACCCTGGCACCCGGCTCCGACAGCCTGATCATCGCGAAAATGAAGGCCTGCCCCGAGGCTGAAATCGAGTCTGCCAACGTCAGCCAAATGTAGCGGTCGTCATTGTCCACCAAGTAGTGCACCATGGGGAACAGCCACAGCACCATGAAGGCCAGGGTGTACACGCTGTGCCGCCTGAACAGAAGCTCCCGCACCTGCCGCGAGGCACGGGTGCCGCTCTTCAAACGGAAGCCAGCGTACAGCAGTGAGCACAGCGCAAATACCAAGCAGGCAGCCAGGGGGCCTTCAAACACGTAGGCGCCAGCAGCTTCGCTCCGAATCCAGCAGGTGTGGTCCATCACGCGCTCATGCAAATCCAGCTGAGCCACGAGACCGCTAGCAAGCAGCGACACAGGCCAGCTCACAACGTGATACCACATGCTGCACAATAAAATCATCAAAGACGCTGGGGCCGTTTGGTTGAATGAAACTTACTAATTGCCACGGGTGGTCCGCAAAGGGTTTCTGAGTACAGCGACCAGGTCGAAGACGTAACACTGCAAATGGAACATTTTCTGCGATCAAAGCAGTCTGCCATCCTAATATGACATACAGCATTCCAAATTACGGTCTGCAGGCCAAAGAAAGTGTCTGTCAAAGCACTTGTGAGGCAGTCGTCGTCAATCAAATGAAATGAAGCCCTGGGATTTCTCTCCCCTGCCATGTACATCACAGCCGTGAGGGTGAACTTCAGACTATACAGTAGGTCCCATATAGTGATCATGTGGATAATCCGACTGCGACGCAAGTGCGTGCAAGTGCGGAAAGAGGTGCGGCAACAAAGGGTCGAGACGCAGAATGTCGTTTCGACCGCGTTTCAATGCGTACCTTGCCGGATCTAGTTTTCCCTTTGGCAAGCCCAGGTAGACGCAGTACACTGCCATTGCGCCCAAAATGCTTGCACACCCAAAGGCAAAGTGTGCATAAACGATGTCACCGTAAGTTACCTCATCAATGTCATGCTCGGGTGCACCTTCTGCCTGCTGTGATGACCACGCTGCAGCAGACTCCGCGAGAGCGCGAGCGGCCATGGAGAACGCCATTATGACAGAGATCTT
>Ga0307982_1001997_pt1 | contig 16577 bp, 18 predicted proteins | sample OrgLakmetagen989_FD_201847 | JGI IMG/M metagenome (GOLD analysis project Ga0307982, IMG submission 201847) | Saline water microbial communities from Organic Lake, Antarctica - #989 | ecosystem: Environmental > Aquatic > Non-marine Saline and Alkaline > Saline | place: Antarctica: Organic Lake...
CAACAAAATGGAAGACTTTCCGGCCGAGGTTAAGGAAATTACAGTTGGTTGATGTTTAGCCGAGAACATCTGTCTTAAAAGGTTTCTGTGCGTGTGTATTTCTTCGCTGAAAACAATTTATTTCTTTAGTACGTTGAAATTCTCACTCATCTATGTGATTAATGTTTGTATGGTCTTCTATGTGCATGTAGATCGGAAAACTACGCCGCTTGCATACGCTTGAAGCCTCGGACAATGTCTTAACCAGCTTGCCTGCTGAAATGGGCGCCCTGCAATCGTTACATGTGCTCAAATTGCCTCGCAACCGGTACGGCAATCGTATACGTCGAGCGAGTAGTAGAGCAAGTGCTTATCAAAAAGAAGTTTGCACGAAATGTATGCTTTTTTCATTGAATACGCAATTTATACTCTTCTCTTTATTATACTACTAGTAGTAGTGCAAAAACGCCAACTGTCTTCCTGTGCCTCATCTCTGACTCAAATCATTGCAGGCTCACGAAGTTGCCGCCGGAAATGGCGTGCCTCTCAGCGCTTCGGACCTTGGAGCTCGAGCACAACCATTTGAAGCGTTTGCCGCCTTCGTTCTCGACTCTAGTGTCCCTCGAGTGGCTGAACCTGAGCCACAACGCCATCAAATCGCCGATTCCGTCGTCCTTAGGGCTCATTCCGAATTTGCACACCTTGCAACTGCAGGGCAACCAGGTATTGGGTTGGGTTTTCCAATCACTTAAAATGTTCTTTTATAGAACCATCCAAAATCTCCCTATTCGTGCTCTCCTCTGTTCTGCATGAAAATTTCTGCGCAATCTTGTCATGGTGCTGCCCGTACAAGTTTCGTCCTCTACGCAAATCTCATTAGTGTACCAAAAGCCAACCTTTCCTTTTCATATCTCCTTGATCACCCTCTCTCCCTCTTTTTCTATTCTATTTTGCACGTTTCCCTCAGGTCACCCAACTACCCGAAACCATCGGCTACTTGCGCTGCTTGCGGGCCCTAGACGTGTCTAACAACATCATCCACGCCCTCCCCGAGTCCCTGAGCCTGCTTCGAAACTTGCGAGTGCTGGACCTGCGGAGGAATGTATTGAGAGCCTTGCCAATTGGTTTGGGCACATTAGTGGATCTGGAGACGATTGAGGTGCGTGTAAATAGCAAGTGAAACGTATATACCATTCACTAAGGAATACAAAAATAATGTCTTATTCCTTAAACTTATTTTGTGTGCTTCATGTGAATTCTTACATGTGCAGGTGCAAGACAACCCATTGGACGAGCTGCCGCGCAATTTTCGGGACCCCACATCCGCCGAAGTGCTCGCGTGGGCGAAGAGAGAGTTGGTGTTCTTTGCGGCCGCCGTGCGGGAATGGGAGGGCCACGAAGCTGAATACGTGCACGGAGAACTGAACTTGCACCATTTCTTAGAGCAGGTATCTTTTATTACATATGCATGACTCTTCTATTCAATGGCGTGTGCGTTCAAATGTGCTGAAATTTCGCTCTTTTTTTTTTTTCGTTCATCCTTCACCTGTGTCGCTCTCTCCCTCGCTTTCGCTATCTCCTTCCTCATATTTTTCGAACCTATTGACTCATCGTGGTTCTTGAAGGTGGCGCGCCATCTGCCTTCTGAATATGCCAAATTAGTGCAGCCTCCGCCAAAGAAACGCCGCGAAGACCCTTCAAACCCCAACGCCATCGCTGAAGAAGGAGAAGAAGGCGGCGACGATAACGGCACGACTGGCAACAAAACGAGCAAAAGCAGTAGTAGCAGTAGCAGCAGCAGCAGCAGCACTCTCCCTGCAGTCAAAGGGGCAACGAAAAGCGGAGGAGGAAGTGGGTCTACAGTGGACGGATCCAGCAGCGTCGCAAGCGGTCGCACGGCCATGACGGGAGCTACCACCTCAACGAAAGACTCGCAGGCGACCACCAACAGCATGGTTCGTGTTTCTTCGCGTCTGAGGGTTCAATAGATGCATACTTTTACTAAGAAAATGCCTATTGTGTCGCTGTTCTCATTCCTATTCTTCGCTTTGAAGTTCGGATACAAAATTTTTGTTTCTTTACTTGTTCCTGAAATGTGCGCTTTTAGTGCGCGTTTTTTTTTTTTGCTTTCGTTCGTCACTCTGTATGGTTCACTTTCGTTGGCGTGTGTAATTCCTTCTATTCCTAGATACAGGGAAGGTCTGCGAAACGGGCAGCCGCTCAGGCCGCGGCCTTTCAAGAGCAAAATGCTCTCTTAAGGCAGCAGGTCACCACTTTCTTCTTCAAAGCCAAACAAAGGGGCGTGGTGCCTTTGTACGCGAGTGTCAGCATGAACGAGCAAGTGGAGCGCGGCGACGTGAGCCAGCTGACCAAAGCCCGGCGGTGGAAGAGGGCCGCGCAGGCCAAAGCGGAAGAAGCCGAGCTCTTTGCCGACTCCTTCGACGATGAGGTAGGGGTGAAAGGGTATTGGATAGCACGGAGAAGAGTAAATTGGGTGATAGTATGAGCAGGAGGTTATGGGGGTCTGAAGGACGAGAGACGAAAGAAAAAAGAGTGGAAATAAGAGATACAGAGTATAGATTATTCACCGCCTACCTGTGCTGTTCATTGCCTTGGTCTGTCTCGAATCCTGCTACCACGTCTCACGCCTTTCTCGTCTCTTTATCATTGACATTTGTTCAGATTCGCCGGTTCCGCTTGATGCTGCAGCCCTCGCAAGAAGCGGCAGGCTCTGCTTTGCTGCACCACGACGATGACTTCGAGGTGAGCCTTGTTCTCTCACTTCTGTGCAATGTCTATCTTTCCGGTTTGTTTTTTCAATTAATTATGAAATCCGCATATCACACCGGCTGCCTCTGCATGTATTTCTTCCCTTCTTTATGCCTCGCTCCTCACAGAGCCATGCCGATCCGTCTGCAATGCTTCAAGCACTTATGCAGCGCAACTCCACTCAGAGCTCAAGCAGTAAAAGCGGCAGCACAACTTTTAGTCCTTATCAGCAAGCCCAGTACCCCCGCTATTAGATGTTTAATTTATTTGTTTGGTGCTACTACGTAGTTTTATAAATCGAATACATGAACGGGTTGGTTGCTATATATATGTGGATCTGCCTTGTATTTGATAGATGTCCGTTTTCTGTTTTCTATTGAGGGGTTTGGGGCTTCGTGATTCATAAGTAACAAGGAAAAGTATGGTAATGGTTATGGGAAGGTAATTCGAAACCGAATTCTAATACTTAATGCATTAGAATTACAATATAAAATAATTCCGGAGTGCTTTCTGTCTTCCCATATTTTTTGGTTGGTTATTTACTATTTATAAGTTTGGTCGCTCATTTTCTGGCGTGCATCTTTTCATCAAAAATTGATATCCCCGATAACCCTTTATATGCGGCAGCCGGAGATTGATACCGACCAAGGATACTTCACTCTCATTCCCGAACTCCTTCTCAGCATCCAAGTATATGCTCGAAGATAGTAACGAACCGCAATCGGAGGCATCAAGAAGCGCGGTGTTGCCATCTTACACTGCGAAGAACGAAGTCCAGTAATACTGAATTTAGGATGTTGAGGAAGTAAGAGCAGAAATCGAGAAAGAAAGGAAGGGAGAAGAAGCAGGGAGTACGAAAATGAGAAAAATAGAAGGAGTCTTTCTTAATGCATCTTAAATTGGAGAACTATCACTTGGCTCACTTTTTCTTTGTCGCTTAGTTCGACGCCTGCTTGACGGAAGAGTTGCACGATTTCGCTTAGGCTGTATTCTGTGGCCCAAATCAGCGCTGTCTTGCCAGCCTACGACGTGAGAACAATTGGAATTGATCGAGAGGAAAGGGAAAAGCTTAGGAAATATAATTGAGGGAATAAAGCATTGGACTCGAGTTGATTTCAAAAGCTTAAAGAAGTCAGTCAATCCATGAAGAAAGCTATATAAATTTCAAATTACACAAGTGAACGCATAAAGTTACTCTTCGACTCACTTTGTCCTTGGCGTTAGTGTCAGCACCAGCTTGAAGGAGGAAGTCTACGATATCTGTATGGCCCTTGCTTGAGGCGTAAATGAGCGCTGTGAAGCCTCTCTGTAATGATGCAAACCAACAAAAAGGCAAGCGGATACCAATTGATAATTAAGAGTGCCAAGGTAGAGAATGCATTCGTGGATATGATGGTAATATGCCTCACTTCACAACTTTGTCTTCAATCAATGAATGTCAAGGAAGCCTCCTTTGAGTAGTCGCTGACTAGCACAAGCTCGTGCGCACCGTGAGTGGCGAATCAATGCCCGCAGCTCGCACGTCGATGTCGACGCCTATTGTGAGGCAATCTTGGACCACGACCAAGTCACCTCTCTCCGCTGCGCGCAAGAAAGTAGTCGTTGTGCTCATCTGATTTAGAAGAGACGGAAACCGTGAACAATATAGAAGGTGATGAGTATTGAATATGGAAACCCCAACACGCGTACAATTTTATGGATGAAATAATTATGAAATTTACCGCAACGGCAGCTGCAATCACAGCGCGCACCCAAGCCTGTGCCTTGGGCGAATACGGGCTTGGCATGAGTTGTAAAGACTCGGTACGTGTTACCGTCATCTCGAGGTACTCCAAGACATCACCAGCACAGTCATCCGGTAAGTCAGCAAAAGGCTGCGTGCAAGACGCAAGCTGAACTATAAAAATGCCTCGCGCCCAACCAACAACTGCTGTGCGGGACGCTGGCGGGGCCCAGGTGAATGAAGGTTCCAGGTGAGCTGTACTCAACGATACTCGTGTTGCCGGTATTGGTTCCTCGGGTGTGGAGAGAGTTGCGCAGTGTGCAATTGCTGCGGAGACGAGTGCAGATGGGTCAGCAGCAAGAATGGCAAGGACGCTAGTGTGATGCTTGAGGAGAGCGCGGCATGGGCTTTTTGCGGCGAGGTCAAGAGGTGTGACACCTTTCGATTGCTTGCTCGTAGCTTTGGCGTTCAAGTCTGCACCTGCTTTGATGAGGGATGGCGTTGTTGCGATGTCTCCTTTCATCACAGATTCGTGGAGTGGGCTGCGACCCTCCTATAAATAGTTGAACAAGTAAAACGGGCACATTCTTGGAAAAATCAGTCTTCATAGCAAAATTATTCGTACGGAACTCAAACATGTATATAAATTATTTTGAGATGATATGAAAGACGGGTCTAGACGCCCCAAGAGATATTCCGAACCGACCTTACAATTATAACCTCCAACAATGAGAAGGGTATGTGCTACGTCGGGGTCGATTGATGAATGATGCTTGTCAAGGGCGGCGCGGGACGCAGCCGGAGAAGTCACCAAGGCTGCTTGGCATGCCACCAAAGCTAATGCTGCCGCAGAATTTTCACTTGCCGTTGCCTCCTCGTCTTTGGTGGATGACTGAGCGGCCGCTGTAGATCTTGAAGATAAGCCACCTTGGTGCTTACTTAGCTCCGCCATAGGCTAGATCTGGCGATGCGTCGTCAAGTCTGAATAAGCAGATGAAATGTCCAGATAATTATTTTGAGCTACTTTGAGCATGTCATCCGATATCAAATCTAAAGTCGAGATTATGATTGAGTCACGTATGGCGTTGACGAATAATCATCCCACTATCATTCACAACAATCGGAAACTGGTCGTCCTCCTTTGAGGTCTCTAGATCGAGCTACTAGAGGTGCACAACTGCTTAGTATCCCGAAGGATACTACAGGTAGATTCAACATCACGGCCTCAAAGCCTCGAAGTCTCAACGTCTCGTGTCACGAAAGAATGGCGGCATTGCATAGCATGAAGGCAAGGTTCAAGCGCCCCTGCGGGGTAATTATACGAGAAAAAAAAAATCTTGGATGCTTACTACTGTACAGACAGTAGTCGTGATGTTGTGAAGCGATTTTTCGCCATACGAGAAAAGAAAAGACGAGGCGTTTACATAGCAAATGAAATCGCCACCGACATACTTTAGCCAAAGTTTTGAAACTCCGGTGGTCATGTGTGATGTGTCATGTGGAGACTGGTTGGGAATAAAGTATTATTGCTCATGACACAGAACCGCAGTATAGATAGAAGAAAACCCCTGGGATGGTGATAGATCACGATAAGGCTAATAATGCCGATGCCGTGCGTCTCAATCAAGTGCACTAATTACTTGAAATTTATGAGGCCCAAGTCCCCAATTCCCAGTATGCTATGTAGTTTTGCGAATTGCCACTGCAATTATTTACTTTCCGAAGACGCATCTGCCCAGATGGCTGCAAAATGGCCATTGGGGTTCTGCAGCAGCGCTTGCGGCGGGCCGTGCTCCAGAACTTTGCCATTACCCAACACGAGAATGGAGTCGTAGTCAATGATCGTCTGGAGGCGGTGCGCTATGGTAACAATGGTTGGGCGGCCAGCGGTGGATGCCGCGGACTCGTCGCGAAGTACGCTTTGAATCAGTGTGTCCGTCTCTACATCCACGCCTGAGGTCGCTTCGTCGAGCACCAGCACGCGGGCTTGCCTCAGCAGAGCGCGCGCAAAACACACCAGCTGACGCTCTCCTTGGGACAAACTGCTGCCCATGTCATCGAGAGGCTCTTCAATTCCTTTAGCGAGCTTTTCTACAAGAGGCTTAAGCCGCACTAGGGCTAAGACGCGGTGCACATCGGCATCCGAATAAACACCTGCAGGGTCTAGATTGTAGCGTAAGGTGCCACTGAAGATCACTGGGTCTTGCGGAATAATGGCAAGAGACGAGCGAAGACTCGACAAATCTACTCTAGCAATGTCCACCCCGTCAATTGTGATACTGCCACGCTCCAGCTCCACAATCCGAAACAACGCAGTGATGAGTGACGATTTCCCAGCACCAGTGCGACCGCAGACGCCAACACTGCTCCCGCCGGGAACATCAAAGCTGAGGTCTTGCAGCACCAGTGGGCCGTCGCGGTACCTCAAACGCACATCTTTGAAGCTCAGCGTTCCTTTGCTGGGCCAATTTTCGGTTGGAGCAGTACCTTCGACGCTTGAAGGCAAGTAATCGATTTCGGTGGGCGCCTCAACAAATTCCATCAAACGTTCCACCGATGTCATGTAGGTTTCAGTGTCAATCAACACTGATGCAACAAGAGAGTGGCAACGACGTAAACGGAAATTTGATACAAGAAAAGGACATCCAAATTATTCAAGCCTACCTTGCACGCAACGTTGAAACAAAGCAGTAAGCTGCAGTGCATAGACAAGCGCTACACCCAGCAGCAGAGGGTTCACGCGACCAAACTGGTTGAGGAAAACTGCGAAGACAGCGACCAGAAACAACACTGTTGAACCCATGATCTCGAGTCGAATGGTGACCCAAGACAGGGACATCCATAGATGGTAGAAAAATTTCACGTTCCTGTGCACATAACAAAGGGTATTGTCAAATAAAAAAGGTCTTCTCATGTTAGGCAGACTATAGTACACTTGTGAAGGCTTACTTGTCCATTTTCTGCCGGTGTTCAATCAAGAATCGGTTCATGCATCCGAATGCGCGGATCGTCTCCAGGCCATTCAAAGCTTCGGAAAACGACGCATACACCGGGGATCGGCTGACGGATTCGAGCCGTTTCAAATCACGGGATGTAGCTCGAAATACCGAGAAGATGTATTGAAAGGCAAGTGCGAGGAGAAAGAGCGGCACGAGAAAAAACGGCGTGCTTGCCACGCAAAGAGCAAAGATCGACAAAACCATGAAGCAATTCATGAGGACCTGAAAGAGCAAAAGAGGACGAAACATCGATTTGTTTGCGAATGATACATGCAGAAGAATATTGGGATACGGAAGTATAAATGTACCTGGAGGAGATATTCAGGTATTTGGACATCTAGGACTTCGGTGTCTTTGCCAAAACGGTTCAAAACTTCTCCAACTGTACATGTGTCAAAAAATAGCGGAACAGAGGCCTGTGTAGAGGAAATAAAAAATCACAAAAAGATGAATATAGTGCATTACTTAAAATTGAACATGATAATAAGACTGCACCTTCATGACACGCTTGAGAACAATGTTGTGAAGTTCCTTGCTGCTGTGAATCGCGAAAAGATTGAGGAGGGACGTGCGGATCACCAAAAGCACAATTGTTATCAGTACGCCCGTGAGATAGGTTGCCACAGGCAAGTTCCATGAGTGCACGTTTCCTTTAAGCTCCGCCCAGCGTGCGCCAGCAATGTCCGCGTACACTCGAGCCGACTGCGCCAGGACGAAAAGAAACACCAGGGCAAAGAGGCCCATGGCCCCTGCTTTTCCGCTCTGGCCAGCGCTGATGTAGGAAAAGTACACTGAACTCTTTACGCCTCCAGTGGCCTTGGCTTCTGTCTTTGCTAGCTTTCCATTGGAGACCTCTGGTGCAGTAGCAACGATTTTCGAAGCATTGGACGCAGAAGAATGAGTGTCTTCATCAGTGACGTCAGATACTCCTTCGCTTGACACTGAAGTGTACTGCGGAAAGCTGCTCGCTAATGATGAATACGGCCCATCAAATGCGATGCGTCCATCTTGAACAACAAGAATTCGGTCAAAGCTTGGAAGCAGATTCAAATGCGAATTCAGAGTGACAACTCGAAGAGTGTTGGCTAATACACCCTGAATGCCACGCTTAAACATTGCGGCACCTGTCGAATAATTTCATACGCAAAGATGCAATTATCAAATCCATCAAGTAAGCATGCATGGATATCGATTTAGGTAATATTCTTACAACCGTACCTGTCCCACTATCAACAGCGGAGAATGGATCGTCAAACAAAAAGATTTGAGCGGCAGCGTGGTGGCACAGACATCTCGCAAAGGCAACGCGTGCCTTCTGCCCACCCGATAAATTGAAGCCGCGCTCTCCTATTTCGGTCTGTACGAAAACAAGTAAAACTTGAAAATAATGAACTGGAGACGTATTGCAGAAAATAAGAATAGACTAATCCAACCTCTTCGCGGGCAGGTAAAACGTCGAGGTCAGGCAGTAAACAGGCAGCATTCAAAGCTGCATTGAAGCTTCCATCGGCTTCAGCCTCCGCGAAGGTCCGCCCAAAGAGCACGTTTGCTTTCAGAGTCAGACCTTGAATCCAAGGAGTCTGAGCCATGTAGGCTTTGGCACCGCTCGTAACTGGCGGCTTTCCTTTTGTTTGGTTCAATTCGCCCAAAATAGAACTGATGAGCGCGGTTTTGCCACTCCCAACAGCACCGACAACAGCGACGAGTTCTGTTGGGCCAATATTCAAGGAAACGTCCTGAATTGCGATCGCAGAATCTTCACTGCTATTGGCATCACCACTGCCCCAAACGAATGAACAATTTTGCAGCTGAACTCTACCACTACCAGAACGATGGCTGTCACCAACGGGAACAGTATCTGAAATTGTGTCAAGAAACATAAATTTCTCTAACCGGGTCAAGCTTACACTTGAATCGTACAGCAATTTCATAGCCTGCGCTAAAAGATTCATTGGAAAGCGCACGATGTTGATAAACGCCATGCAACGGAAGAGCTTCTGGTAACTTAGGTCTTGCTTGGCCCCAAAGACGTAAAGCTGGAGAGAGACACATCAGATGGGCAAAATCAGATAAGGTACGTAATGTTGGCATGACAAACATATAAAAGAGGCAAATAAATACCGTAAAAATAACGACAGCTGTCATAGGACCTGACATGAACATAACTTCACGAAGAAACCCATTATACTTCAAATATTTCCAAATGTGCTTGAGTTCTTCTTTGCGGTCTTCTTGGACTTTTTCAACCATGTTGGATTCCCAAGACAGAAGCTTAAGGCAGCGAATGCCTTGAAGAATTTCGGACATTCTTTGTACACGTCGGTCTGAAGCCTTCGAAATTTGACGACGAGCGCTACCAATAGCCTTAGACAGTGCCCTTTGCAGAGGAATAAGCATTGCGAGAAGGCCAAATCCTGCGATGGCGCTAGCGCCAACTTCGACGTAGAGCGCGATGAGTGAAAGGAGAAACGCACATGGGCCATGCCACAAGTAGCTCAGAAATTGTACACCAAGTAAAAGCTTTTCAGCATCAATGGCCATGAGGTTTGTTACGTTGCCAACGCTGCTTTGTGCTCGAGCTGCGTTCGTAAGATGAAGTGATTTCTCAAACACAGCCATCATCATGGCTGTGCGCACTTGCAAGCCAAGCTGTCTCGAGTTAAACATAGCAGCAGAAATGCAGCACGACGAGGAAAATGAAATGATTCCCAACCCACACGCGAGCGCCAATCCTTGCTTGAGCTCAATCTTAGATGAACTTGTTAGACCATCAATCAAAGCGCCAATGATGAAGGGTTGCGCAAATTGAAGCACCATAAAAGCAAACTGAAACCCTAGAAGGAGAAAAGTAAAGAAGGTACAGTAGTAGGTTAGATCAGTAACCAAGTAACTTACTTATAAAAATTACAGCATTTACCAGCTGCGCGAAATAATCGAGGCTTGAACGCTCTGTATAGTGCTTTCATCAGTGATGGTAGCTTGCTTGCACTGGCTGCAAGTTTCACTTCAGTGTTCCACGCCTCTCGGATGTCACCAGCACCCTTTTCTGCAGACATACTTGTAGGTGCTGGCCAGATATCTTCAGCATTCAGTTGGCCGGCGCCCATATTTGAAGCTTTATGAATGAGTGGATTCAGCCATGCTAACCACACCAGCGATATCCAATTGAGGCCTATAGACGGATGCTCCGACGGTAGTGTTTGGCTGTTGTTTTGAGGAGAATGTATTTCAGCTGATTTTTGCTGTAATTTGAGAGATTCAAATTCGCTTGGCGCTAGCCCTGACGCAACTAGTTTCGGCATGACGTCGAGGTAGTACTTATACTTGTGCTATATCACACGTGAAGTCGTTGCCACTAGTAACTTATGTTGCAATGCCTCTGTGAACTCTGTGGCCTCTTCAGTCGTCTGGAAGTGTGTAATTATCAGATGCTCGCACAACTCATCTCATCACAGCGAGAGGAGCTTCCTTCTGCGCGTACGTACGTACGTGTGCGCACACGTATTTCGTACTTATTTTTGATAGGGAGTGGCATTTCCAAACAACCGCACAGAGAAGAGAGAAGGCGCAGACACAGAGACAGAGAATATAGATACATTTCTTAAGTGGACAGAACTACTTTAATTCCTGCATGTTGCTGTGAGCTTTGTATGCTCTAGAGAAGGAACTTCAGAAATATTTCCAAGGCGTTCCTATTTCATTCACTCAGCCCAGTCAGACTTGTTCTGGAGGATTCATTAAAACGCAGCTTTATGATACTTGTCGTTGTTTCTTTATAATTTGGGATTATAATCCAATCGAATCCAAAACCCAACACTCATCTCAAGTAACCGAATAAATTCAAAAATAATACGTAGAAAGTCCACTTCTGTGATAATGCCAAGTCGGTGAAATACAAATGAACTGAATAAGAACTCCGGATTCCGGATTCAGTTAGCACTCCACATACCACATAGAAAAATGTGACATACAGGAAGCACCATGACTTTAATGAATCTGTCACTTGCAGAGAACTCCAAAATATATCTACTGTGCTCATGCCAATTCCAAAAAAACTTGGCGAGAGCTGGCCAAAGGTCGCGCCAAGAAGGCCTCAAAGCTCATTGTCACGACGAGAAGGAGGCTGAGACTTGTGTCTGTTGTCTGCCCATTCGCGTGCTGCTGCTTCCACGCGCTGCTGCATCTCTTCTTCTGGCGAGATGGGAAGCGGTGGCATTGGTGCGCCCTTTTTGGACTTTTGCTTGATGTCGATAGGTTCCTTCCTCTTTATCTTCTTGCTATCTTTGCTGCTGCTGCTGCTGCTGCCCTTGCTTCTAGTACCAGAAGGAGAAGAAGAAGGCGTCGAGGTTTCGTCCTTTTTGCGTGACTTCTTCTTGCTTGATTTGGTAACAGCATGTGCTGTAAACTCCTTGGCAAGCCCTACACTAGTCGCAAGGTTGAAGGTTAAATGCCCCCAATCTTCAGGGATAATTACCATGTCGCCTGCTCTTTGCACGCACCTGCAAAAGATGAAAGGAAGAAAGAGATTAAACTTGAAGGAGTCTAGAAGGTAACATAGACATCTTGATAAAAAAGAAAGTACAGGACTCATCGAGATATTGTAATCGATGTAGATACAGACAACAAAATGATCTATCATCTTCACACTGTACCGCAGATTCTTTGGGTTATCCTCTCGCTCATCTCGAGCTTGCGCAGCAGCGTCTTGATCAGCCAGGTCTTGCACCATTTGCGCGGCTGTCACAGTGGAGAAGGCGGCCTGATTGGGCGGCATAATCACCCACCCTTTTAAACCGTACACCAGGACATTGGCTGCAGCGCCGTGGTAATGCAGTTGGGCACCGCTAGGACGTGAAAGAGAGGTCAGAGCAGATGAGAATGAGGATAGGGAATGGTGAATATATAGCCGGAACTACTTCGCTTACTTGCCGAGTGACTATCAACCAGCAAATAGACACCAATAAACAAGATTCTTGTGTTACAACATTGGCTCTCTCGTTTTCGAATCCTTTCTACTGCTGCTATTCGATTCAGTCACTCACACTCGTTACCTCCCCGGTGGCCCCACGTAGAATTGTCCGTTATTCACGGAAAAGGCTGCCAAGCCCGGAATCCCGTCTTGCATGAACGAAGGCACTTGAGGCCACATCTCCAATACTGAAGAGCTGTCTGTTTTATTTGTGTCAGCATAATCAGCAAGATTGTCAGTGCCGCTGGTAGTGCTGGTTCCATCGCTAGCACTGACTTCATTGTCTCCTTTATCTTCTCTCGCTGGAGTATTGGATTGGAAGCCGCTGTGATGAGTGCTAAAAATGTAAGCCGGTGCTCTTTTAGTACCATCAGAATCACCGTCTTCTTTGCTTGCTACTACATCGCTCGTTATGCTCTGTAAGTAGTCATCTAAGCGCAACGCTGCTGGTTTTGCTTTGTTAGGCTGAAAGAAGTGAGGTAATGCCACCTGAGCACCATATGGGATGTAAGGTGTACATGATATTTTGAGGAGAAATAATCAAAAATATAAGGAACCATGTCTCTGTACTTATGAATTCAAGTTTACACAGGAATGTTCGTTTTCGACCCCCATGAAACTATTGAGACATTTAATTATGTCATCTTATTTTCTCTGCCGCCTCTTTACATCATAATAACGAAAGAAGAAAGAGCGCGCATCACATGTGCACACACCAACCTCAGATGCCTCCCAGGTAGTGTTTCCATTCTCTAATATGAGGGGCTCCAGGGCCATATGCTCTATGAGAGGGCGTAAATTTACGTCATGGCGCACGTAATCGCGCACGATTACGGGCCGGAGCTTGAGCACAAATTCGGTGATGAATCTGTTTAAGAAATTGGTAGATTTTTATCATAGCGGGGAGACACCATTAGAAGGGGGTAAGGAAGAAGAAGGAAAGCTGATGGAAGCGGAGTTGGAGAAGGACGCAAACATAAAGAAGCGGCAGTGAAAGGACAAAACAAAGGTTAAGCAATTACATTAAAGGGAGTCGTATAGATGGTCTTTTGATTCCTTGTCAATTATACCGTGCTGTACACGTACCGCTCAGGATGCGCAGCCACGTATTCGCCGTCAACCTCTGCGAAATCGCAAGTGTCCATTGACCCGCCCGGAAACAACAACTCTTTCTCCCGCTTCTCCCCCTCCTCTGCCACCGTTGCTGACGTAGGCCACCCTCCATCGCCATAAGGGCCTGACGTTACCCAATCTTTCGCAGCCGGGTACGACGCTTGTTTCGGTTTCGGTTTTCCGTCTTTCACGAAGGTGTAGGGGAGGTTGGTCAGCTTCCCCGCGTGCGCTTCGAGGAGGTCTAACGGAGTAACGCCAAAAGCATCTGAAAGCGCACACAAATGGGAGGACATGTGTGGGGGCGACGTGAGGACGTTGTCACATACGGAGTTAGAAAAAGAAAAAGAAAAAAAAGACGATAGATAGATAGATGAAGAAAGGAACACTTGCACAGCCAGGAGGCCAGAAGAAAATATAAAGAATATTCGGTCCAGTAAGGTAAAGGGGTCCATCACTCATTGAGCAAATTCATGTCTTGTCAACACAGCGGGGTTGCAGTGCCACAAAACGTGCAATTTTGTGTGGTGCTTTCTTGTAGTTGTTATCCTCTTTCTAAGCCGTGCTGCCTAGATTCCTTACTCTTTTGAAGTTTAAAAGTAAATTGTATAACACTAGATAGGGGTGAACCTGATTCACCTGGTTCTAGGCCACGGTCGGGGTCGTCGTGAATCACTTGCCACGCTTGCTCCACAAACCCTTGCTTGATTAGCACGCTCGGCAGAGGGGGCCACGGCTGCTGTTGCGCAGCTTCCGACGCCGGGGGCGGCACTTGCCCTTCAACCGCGTAGCCTTTGCGGGCCAGCTTCAGCAGCAAGCGCACCTGGCCCGTGTGCGCGTACATGTGCGCAAGGGGAGTGGCGTCCAGAACCTGGTTGGAGGTGCCACTGCCTGCTGGCTGTCCTTCTGCTCCTGGTGCTGCCTGTCCTCCCTTATCTTTCAAAGAGGAAGAAGACGAAGGCGTGTTCGTCCGGTCTCCACATGAGTCCAAGATAGCCACTAACATGGGCGCGCAAAACTTTTTGTGCAAGCGGTTCAGAGCTGCTACTGGCAGCACACCCTTGCTCACTCTACTGCTGGTACTACTGCTGTCGCTGCTGCTACGGCTGTCTTCATTTGAGGCATTTCCAGGGATGCCGTGGAAAGCATCAGCGAGCGGCGACACTAACGCGCGAAACCTCTGCGCACACCTGGGGCTCCCACCGACCGATCGGTTCAAGGAGAGAGACAAAGCATACGCGCAATTTATGAAAAAGGGTTAATTTCGGCATGCAACAAACGAGAAGAGTCGAGGGAATATAGAAAAAAATAATATCAACATGAGACTCGAGTATTACTCTTTGAAAGCTCGCTCATGAGAACATGTAGTCTTCGCACGGTGTACACACCAAGACGAGACAGACCCTTTTTATGTATAAACAAGCATCCTCACCGCGTTCCACACTTGGCTTGCAGCTCTGTGGTAGATCCCGCTTTCAGCTGCGCGGTGGCCGTGGAAGCTTTGGACGCGTAAAACGACGCGCCGTAATCGCTGTCGTTGGCCACGTGGAACGGTCCGCCCAGCACGGCTTCGTGGACGGCAGTGTAAAACAAGGGCCGCGCGTAGGCGCACGTGTCGTAGTGCTCCTGCACCAGCGCTTGCACCTTACGAGGGGTGGGTTGTGAGTGACAAGTAGAAAAGCATGTCATTAAGAGGTGCCATGGATAAGAAATGTAACTAGTATGTACATGGAGATCATATCGGTACGGGTAAAAAAGTTGATGAGCTATTGAGTGCCTACTTAGTAGAGCATGGGATAATGAATATAATGACGATGACTATCTTTTCGAGGGGTTGATTTGATAACTGAGTAAGGTCCGGCGGTAGGATTAATGTAGGCAAAAATCTATAAAATCCTACCTCAGAGTCGCTAGCTGAGGCACAAGCTCCGTTTGCTTTGGCTGCAATCCGTAGAGCCTAATAACAGAATGAAAAAAACGTGTAAAAATACAAACAACAGTGGGCGTCTGGGGCAACCTTTAAAGTAGGCAACATTCATGTGCATGCAGTCATATTATATATAGAAGTCATGATGATTCGCAAATTCTAGTAAATTAAAATTCATTTCGTGCGATTCGCCCGTGCTCACCCGAGGAGCGTGCAGAGTTGTCGCCGCTTTCGCTGCATGCATAAGCTCAGTATTGGAGCGCCCCGCGAGAAACGTCGCCACAGCCTCGACTTCAGACATGTTAGCATCGTCGGTCGCGTCTACGAAGGCTTGGACATCTAAGGACTCCTGTGGTGTAGCGTCGTCAGAGACGTGCAAGTTCGAAGCCAACACACCCTGCCTCGCGCCGCAGCGGTCGACGACACGAACACATGCGCACGGTACACAAAACATACACAATAAGTCAACTACAAACGAGACAAACCAACTTAGAATAAGACTTTAGGAATAATATAAAAAGTAAGGACAAGACGGATGGGAGAAAATATGACGACAGAAGGACTCTAGGGCGGCTCCCATTTTTATGCCGTACCCCAGGCTCGAGAGACGCTGCATGCGCCGCTCTGAAACGAGCTAGTTCTGCCTTCGCTGCCGCCAGTTCCGATGCTAGAGATGATACCTCATCTGAAGCAGCAGCGTTAGATGCCGCACAGGCAACTAGTGCTCGAAGTAGCCCGCGATGAATGCCTTTCTTCCCCATGCCGAGCAAAGGTTGTGTAGAAATTTCGTGAAATTCCCCGCAGAATCATCCGACGACATCCTCGGACGACGGACGACGACATCAAGAGAAGAGAAGAAAAATGCGTGAAAATGCGTGCCACTTTGGACGTTGGACGTTGGACCGCTACAATCCACCATCCTACAGTGCCATCTACCATCAATTCCATGTTCCATGGCTGCTCGGGCATGTGTGCCTGATATCTGATTAGGTTCCCTTCCTCATTTGAACTCGAACTCGAACTCGAACTAATACAAACCCAAATGGCACAGAAGCCAATGCTGCGGGCAGAAGTGGGAATGCGCGTGCGTTGCGCAAACAA